>Ga0208794_1000709_pt1 | contig 18791 bp, 34 predicted proteins | sample 32_taG_FD_184106 | JGI IMG/M metagenome (GOLD analysis project Ga0208794, IMG submission 184106) | Marine viral communities from the Gulf of Mexico - 32_GoM_OMZ_CsCl metaG (SPAdes) (version 2) | ecosystem: Environmental > Aquatic > Marine > Oceanic | place: Atlantic Ocean: Gulf of Mexico... | reverse complement strand
GGTGAAATTAATCTTGCATCTATGGTAGTTAATGAAGATTTTGCTATTATAGATGATCGACTAGCATACAGCACACAAGAGAAGGCAGAAGAAATGGCAAAGAACATAGGTTGTGAAGGTTTTCACATTCACGAATACGAAGGTAAAAAATGGTATATGCCTTGTAAAGAACATAAATTGAAAAAACATTGCCCTGAAGGATATAAGAAAAACAAAGAAGGTAAGTGTGTAAAAAAAAATGAATATGCTGAAATAGGGCCAAGAGGTGGTGTAAAGAAATCACCTAAAGCACCAAAGGGAGACACACCAAACCCCAACCCAAAAGGCAAGGGAACTGCAAAAGGTGATGCATCGACAAGTAAAGGCGCAAAAGTAAGCAAGCAAGACGAAGCAACGCTCCAAAAGAAAGCAGATGAATTCAATGAAAGGTACAAAGAAAAGCTAGGTTATGGCGTGACTATTGGTCAATTAAAAAGTGTGTTTCAACGTGGATTAGGAGCTTTTAATGTTTCACATTCGCCAAATGTTACAAGTGCTAAACAATGGGCATTGGCTAGAGTAAATGCATATTTGTATTTAGTTAAAAACGGTAGACCACAAAACCCTAAATATAATACTGATTATGATCTATTGCCTAGTAAACACCCTAAATCACCAAAAAACAAATAATATGAAAAAATGGAAAACACCAAGTAGAACTTCACCAAAAGGCACTAAAAGAGCTTGTTTGTGTGATGATGGCAAAACATATAGTAGAAAATGCTGTGATGGTTCACTACAAGCACAGGGCATAGGTAATATAACTGGAACACCTGAATAATTTTTTTTGCAAAAACACATAACACTTTGCATATTTTTCTACATTACTAATAAATCTTATTATGAAAGCAAATGATATACTAAACAAAATAAAAAATATTGTTGGTGTAGAACTTTCTGAAGAAAAAGTAGAACTAGCTGAAATCAGTTTAAAAAATGGTACATTGTTAGTATCAGAAGAATTCGCTAAAGGAAATGCAGTATTTATCAAATCAGAAGATGGTGAAATGGCATTACCAGTAGGTGAATATGAATTGGAAGATGGTAGAACACTTTTTGTAGTTGAAGAAGGTCTAATCGATAATATTTCTGCGGCTGCTGAAGAAGCAGAAGAAGAACTTTCTGAAGAAACAGTAACAGAATCTGTTGAAACTGAACTTGAGGAAGAAGAAGAAAAAGAAGAAATGAAATATGTAACTAAAGAGGAATTTGCTCTAGCTATGGATGAATTAAAATCTATGATTGAGAAAATGGGTTACAAGGACAAAGAAGAAAAAATGTCCACAGAAGAAGTTGTTGAAACAAAAGAAGAATTATCTGCGGAGGTTGCTGAACCAATTAAACACAATCCAGAAGCAGAAACAAAGAATGTTCATTTTACAATAGCTGGTAAAAGAACAGAAACAACAAAAGATAGAGTTTATAACAAAATATTTAATAATAACTAAAAAATAAAAAATGGCTACTACTACAAGTATAACAAGTACATATGCAGGGGAATTTGCTGGTAAGTATATTGCTGCTGCATTACTTTCTGGTTCTACTATTGAGAATGGTGGAATTGAAGTAAAACCAAATGTAAAGTATAAAAGTGTAATTAAGAAAGCTGCTACGGATGCTAATATCATCAAAGATGCAACTTGTGATTTCACTGCTACAGGTACTGTTACATTGACTGAAAGAATATTACAACCTGAAGAATTTCAAGTAAACTTACAATTTTGTAAGCAAGACTTCCAATCTGACTGGGAGGCTGTACAAATGGGATATTCAGCATATGATAATATGCCACCTAAATTTTCTGATTTTATCATTGGCCACGTTGCTGGTTTGGTAGCAGAAAAAACTGAACAAAATATCTGGGAAGGTGTAAACGCTAATGCTGGTGAGCACGATGGATTAGTAACTTTAGCTTTAGCTGATAGTGATGTAATTGATGTTGCTTCACACGCTGCTGTTACAGCTGCTAATGTAATTGATAAATTAGGAAGCATTGTGGATGACATCCCTTCTGCAATCTATGGTAAGGAAGATCTTTATTTATATGTATCTTCTAACATTGCAAGAGCGTATGTAAGAGCATTAGGTGGATTTGGTTCATCTGGATTAGGTGCTAACGGTGTAAACAACCAAGGAACACAATGGTGGAACAATGGAGCATTAACATTTGATGGTGTTAAAATCTTTGTTGCTCAAGGTATGGCAGATGATACTGCAATGGCTGCACAAAAATCAAATCTTTACTTTGGTACTGGTTTATTAAGTGATCATAATGAAGTCAAGTTGCTAGATATGAGCGACCTTGACGGAAGTCAGAATGTTAGATGCATTATGAGATACACTTCTGGTGTACAATATGGAATAGGTTCAGATATCGTATTATATCACGCCTAATTAACTAATTAATAACAAGGGGGTGTAATTCCCCCTTATTTTAAAATTTTAAAATTATGGCTTGCGATTTAACAAAAGGAAGAAAGGTACCTTGTAAAGACGTCATAGGAGGCTTGGTTCGTGCTTGGTTTGTGGATTTTGGAGACCTAGGAACAGTAACAGAAACTGCTGATGAAATTACAGATATGACAGGAACTTTCACAGCTTTTCAATATGACTTACACGGTGCTAATTCTTTTGAACAAACAATAACAAGTTCAAGAGAAAATGGTACTACATTTTTTGAACAAAGTATTAGTTTACAATTTCCTAAACTATCTAAAGAAGATAATGCAGAATTAAAGTTGATGGCTTTTAATAGACCACATCTTTGTGTAGAAGATAGAAACGGCAATTTTATGCAATTTGGATTAGTACACGGATGTGAAGTAACTGGTGGTACTATTGTATCAGGTGCTGCATTTGGTGACTTATCTGGATATACATTAACTTTTACAGCACAAGAAGCTAAACCTGCTAACTTTATTGCTGGTGGTACTGCTGCTGATCCATATGCTGGAATGAGTAGTGCAACTGTAACAGTAACAGTAGGAACTAATAGCTAATATAGGCACTTCATCACGGGTGTGATTCATAAATATATAGTTGATTGTGGAGGGTGGTTTTAAAAGGCCACCTTCTTTTTTTAAAAAATATGCAGATACTAACTAAAACAGGCACAAGAAACATTAACTTTATACCACGTGAAGCTATAAGTGGTGCAAAGGTTTATAAGTTAGTAATAAAATCTGAAGGACAAAACAAAGTGATATTAACAGACAACGCAGCAACTTTTACAGAATTGGATTATTATTTTCAGTATAGCACAACACAAGCACTAGAAGAGAACAACTATTATACAATTACCATAACAAACACTACAGATGGAATTGTTATATTTAAAGATAAAATGTACTGTACAGATCAAACACTATCAGATTATGAAATCAGCAATGGTGTTTATATAGAACAAAGTACAGGAAACAACGAATTTGTATATTATGGATAATCTACATTTAATACAGTTAAACCAATATGAACGGCCTGCTATTACAGAAGAACGCAATAGAGATTGGGTAGGAATAGGAGATGATAACAACTATTATCAAAATCTTATATCAGCTTATATGGATAGCACAACAAACCAAGCTGTAATAAATGGTATTGTCAATATGATATACGGCAAAGGTTTAGATGCTACAGATAGCAATGAAAAGCCTGAAGAATATGCACAGATGAAACAGCTGCTTACACCAACGTGTATGCGAAAGGTTTGTAATGATTTAAAGTTATTAGGTGAGGCTGCTATTCAGGTTTCATATAAAGGAAATAAAATAGGTTCATTAACACACTTTCCACGTGAGACGTTACGTGCTGAAAAGATGGATGCAAATGGTGATATTAAAAATTATTACTATGCACCTGATTGGACCAAAGTAACTAGAAACACAAAACTAACTAAATTTCCTGTTTTTGGTAGTGGTGCTAAAAATGAGATTTACATTATAAAAAGATTTGTGAGTGGATATTATTACTATTCACCAGCAGATTATCAAATATCATATGCAGTACTAGAAAAAGAAATTGCAGATTTTTTGATCAACGATGCACAATGTTCATTTAGTGGTACCAAGGTAATAAACTTTAATGGTGGCATACCTGATAGAACCAAGCAGTTAGAAATTAAAGAACAGGTAATGGGTAAACTTACAGGTTCTTATGGTGAGAAGGTCATAGTAGCATTCAACAACAATGCAGAACAGAAAACTACAATAGATGACATACCGCTTGCAGATGCCCCGCAGCACTATGAATACCTAGCTACAGAATGTGCTTCAAAGATTATGGTAACGCACCGTGTAACATCACCATTATTAATCGGATTACGTGAAGGCAAAAATGGGTTAGGCAACAATGCAGATGAGATTAAAACCGCTGCACTTTTATTTGATAATGTTGTTATAAAACCCTATCAAGATTTAATAATTGACAGCTTAAATGAAATACTAGCTGTAAATAATATTTCTTTAAATCTATATTTTAAAACATTACAACCATTAGAATTCACAGAGATTGATGAAACAGTACAAGATTCAGAAACTATTGAAGAAGAAACGGGCATAAAGCAAGAAGAAGAACAGGCACAGCTAGAAATGGCAACGCATAAGCACTGTTTTAGTGATTTACCAGATGAAATATATGATGATATTTTAAACGGCTTACAGGGCGAGGTAATTGATTCTGAAGAATGGGAAATGGTAGATATTAGGGATGTAGATGAAGAAAATGAAAGTGTAGAAGATTGGGCTAATGATATGATCAAATTGAGCATTGATAGCAAAGAAGATGGCTTTTCATATTTAGATGCTAGTTTTTATAAAGTGAGATACAAGTATGTAAAAGGTAGTAGAAAGCCAAACAAAAAAGGCAATAAAAGCAGAAGGTTTTGTGAAGAAATGATGGCACGTACAAAACAAGGTGTAGTATACAGAATAGAAGATATTGATAAAGCAAGCAGGGATATGAATTTCAAAGCTGCTGAATTACCATTACACAATGGTGAAAAGTATGATCTATTTAGATTTAAGGGCGGTGTATATTGCAAGCACAAATGGCAAGAGGTACTATATAAAGTAAGAAATTTAGATGACAAAGGAAGCAAAGATTTGGGTGATTACAAGACAATAAGAAAAGCAGACTTTCCTAAAAGCTATAAGAAAAGCCCAGTGGGAAGCAAGCAAGCTGTAAAAGCTCCTATTAATATGCCTAACAATGGTCATCATCCAAATTATATGAAATGAGCAAAGCACTATTTGTAACGAGAAACGATATATCAACATTCACTGCTGCTAATGGTAATATTGACAATGATAAACTATTACCGTTTTTAAATATTGCACAGGATATTCATATTCAGAACTATTTAGGAACAGATTTATACAATAAAATTAAAAGTGATATAGTAGGTGGTACATTAGCAGGTAACTATTTATCACTAGTAACAGATTACATTAAACCAATGTTATTGCATTGGAGTTTAGTAGAGTATTTACCTTTTGGATCTGTAAACATTGCAAATGGTGGTATTTATCAAAAGAATCCTGAAAACAGCACAGCTATTAGTAGAGATCACGTAGATTATCTTGTTGAGAAGGCAAGAACTACCGCACAGTTCTACACTAATAGATTTATAGATTATATGCAAAATAATAATAACTTATTTCCAGAATATTACAGTAATAGTAATGAGGATATGTATGCGGACGATGTTGCTAATTTTGGAGGTTGGGTACTATAATAAAAAGATATGGCAAACACAATAGATTGGGGAAAAGCAACACAGAATAATACTAATGGTTTTGGTAAGTATCAAAACACTATTGGTGCTGCTAGTATTTATGAAGATTCATATTCTGGTGAAACTACATTAATTGGAACAAGTGCTGCTTTTTCATATTCTAAAAGCTCATTTCACCAAGATGAAAGTGATCCAACGCCTACAATTACAGGAACAACGGGAGGAACATTTTCAGCTACTCCAAGCGGTTTAAGTATTAACACTTCTACAGGTACTATTGATCTTGATAATTCTACTATTCAATCTTATACGATAACTTATACTGTTAGTGGTGTTAGTGCTAATTTTAGTTTAAGTGTAACAGCTTCTCCATTTATAGCTAATACATTTAGTATGCAGTTTGATGGGGTTGATGATTATGTAGACATTGGTTCAAGTATAGATGTAACAGGTAATAAATCTTTTTCACTTTGGATAAAAAGAAACACAGGAGCAGCAAGTAATGATGGAGGTATTTTGACAATAGTGCCTACAGGTGGAACAAGTGACTATATTAGTATTGCTTTATGGCAAAATTATATACAGGTTCAAACAAGTAATGTGACAACTACAAGAAAAACAGTAGAGGAAACAATAAACACTAATGTTTGGTATCATATAGCAGTTATCAAATCAAATAATTCAATTGATAATATTTATATAAATGGAGTTAACAAAACATTATCTAATTTTGGAACTTGGACAGGAACAATAACAACACCACAAAACAAAATATCAGAAGCAGATTTTGGTGGAACTAATTATAACTTTGATGGCAAGATAGACGAAGTGGCCATTTGGAACACAGCGCTTGGAGAAACAGCTATTCAGGAGATTTACAACGCTACTAACAACAACACAGGAAAAGCATTAGATTTAAACACAGATTCAGGAAACTACAATGCTAGTTCTAACCTAGTATATTTTAACAGATTAGGAGATTAAATTATGAGTACAAAATACATAGCATCAAATTGGAGATTACCAAACAAAGCAGGAGTAGATTCTTATTTAAATGATAACTATGGGCTAACCTTTGATGGGAATGAATACATTTCTTGTGATAACATATCAGAATTAAATAATCTTACAGAAGCAAGTTGGTGTGGTTGGTTTAACAGAGGGGGTAGTGATACTTATTGTTTAATGAGTGTATTTGGTTTTAGTAATTCAGATAGGCAGTTATTAATTGTACAAAGCCCAACAACATTGACTGTATCTATGGGACTTGGTGGAGCTGGTAATTTAAGAACAATGTTTGAAAATACTTCGTTAACATTTACATTAGATGAATGGTATCATTTAGCTTTTGTTTATAACGAATCAGAATCAAGTAATGCAGATAAATTAAAAGTTTATATAAACAATGTTTTACAAACTAATGAAAATGCTGGTAATGCAATAAATCAAACCAACGCTGTGACAGGTCCATTTGTTATCGGAGCAAGAGCAGCATACTTTAATCAAAAATTTGTTGGTTCTATTTCAGAAGTAGCAGCTTTTAATTATGCTTTAAGTTCTACACAAATAAGTACTTTATATGGTAGCAGTTCATTAGGTGCAGGCAATCCTATGGCTTTAAAACCAGCTCCTGTAGCTTACTATCCTTTAGGAGATAATAGTGCTTCTAATCCACTTACACAACCAAATGAAGCGGTAGAAGATGCAAGTGTATTTGATTTTGATGGGAGTGATGATAGGGTTAGCATACCTGAATTAACATTTAGTGGTGAATTTACACTTTCAATGTGGGTTAACCCTGAAGCGATTACAGGCAGTAATACTTTTATTTTAGGAAGATGGGATAATAATTTTGATAATGATATAAATGTTTCTCTTTCTAATAACACTCCAGTTATAACATTTAGAATTGGTGGAACAAGCATAAGTTTTTTCGGATTTACAACAAGCTCAACAATACCATTAAATGAATGGAGTAACTTGTTAATAATAAGAAATAGCTCTAATGATATTAATTGTTATTTAAATGGAGTACAGTTTAGCACAACTACAGGAAGTAGCACAAATACATTAACTTTAGATTCAATTGGCAGGGTTATTAACAATAGTTATGGATGGGAAGGTCAGCTATCTAATATAGTAATGTTTAACTCTGACCAAACTACAGAAATATCAAATATTTACAATTCAGGAGTACCAGCTACAACATACACAAACACACCAACAGCTTGGTATAAGTTAGATCAATCAGCAAACTGGGATGTAAGTGGTTCAGGATACTGGGATATTCCAGATGCTTCAGGAAACGGCAATGATGGTATAAGTTCAGGTATGACTTCAGCTAATTTAGTTTTAAGTGATTTAACGAGAAACCTACCTTATGATAGTTACAGTTTTAATTTTGATTCAGCGAGTAGTGATAAAATAACAGGATCAGGAGCTTTAATATCTGGTAATGAATCAAGAAGTTTTTCTTTATGGTACAACATCACATCAGCTTTAAAAATGATACCTTTTTCATTAGGCAATCCAGATTCTACAATTGGAGGTACAAATACACAATTTGCATATTGTATAAACAGAAGTAATAACGCAACAAAAGCGGCAATATTTGGAAGAGGTAATGATACATCCACTTTCACAGTACCTGCTACTAATGATGGAAATTGGCATCATTTAGTAGTAACCTATAATCAAAGTGCTTTAAATGTTTATTTAGATGGTAATTTAATAGCAACACCAAGTTTGCCATCCTCAAACTATGCTACAAATGATGGGTTTTCAATTGGTAATTGGTCTGTTGGTGATAGAGGATTTAACGGTAAGCTTTCAAATATATCTGTATTTAATGAAGCTCTTACATCTACAGAGGTTATGAAGCTGTATTCAAATGGAATGCCTCAAAACCTTGCAAATTTCACACCTCAACCAATAGCTTGGTATCCTTTAGGTTCAAATAGCTTTTGGAATGGTAGTCAATGGACGGTTAGAGATATGTCCACAGGTGGCTCAAATGACGGAACAGGGCAGAACATAGGAATAGATAGTTTAGTAGGAGACAGCCCCAGAAGTGAAGCTAACGGAACAGGCACAAATATGGATATACCTACAAATTTAGAAGGAAGCACAAAATATTCAAGTAACAATAGTTACAGCATCAATATGAGTTCTGAAGCACGCGTACAAGACACACCTTGACAATGAAAAATATTTATTAAATTAGTAAACAAAAAAAAATGGCAACATACATAAAAATAGACATTGATACACAAACATCATTAGTGGACTTTAGCCAAGTAAACACAACAAGCTCACAGACAATGAGAAGAAACGTAGCAAACACAGAAGCATTAATTAGCTATGATGTAACACCTTCATTTATTTCAAATGGTAGGTTAACACCATTAGCAACATTAAATCACGCAGAGGCACTTGCATTGTTAGCTACACCTGAATGGACACCAGAAGAACCAAGTGAGGAATAGAGTAAGCATAGCAAAGATTGAAAAGCCAAAGAAAAGGCGTAAAGGTGTTCACGCAAAAAGCAAAATGAGCAAGTGTAAGAACAGTAAGAATTATGTTAAACCATATAAAAGACAAGGCAAATGAGAGAAATTGAAAAATTAATATTCCATTGTTCAGCAACTATTGAAGGGCAGAACATTAGTGCTGCAACTATTAAAAGGTGGCACGTAAAAGATAGGGGATGGTCTGATATTGGTTATCACTATATTATTGGTTTAGATGGTAAGATAGAAGCTGGTAGGCCTGTAAACAAGCAAGGCGCACACGCTAAAGGTTACAATAAAACTAGCATAGGCATTTGCTATATAGGTGGATTAAGTAAAAACAAGCGTGCTAAAGACACAAGAACAGAAGCACAAAAGAACGCATTAATTAAGCTGATTAAGACACTTAAAAACATTTATCCTAGTGCAACACTACACGGCCACAATGAGTTTTCTAAAAAATCGTGCCCTTGCTTTAAAGTTGCGGTTGAATATGCAGAGTATCAGCCTGAAGGTTACAAATTAGATAAAGATGATAAAGGCGAATAAAATGGATGATCATAACTTATTAATGGTGGTTAGTAGTTTAATTGCCGCACTAGGTATAAAAGAAATTTGGCAGATATTAAAACAAAAGATTGATATTAATGCCAAGAAAGAAGAAAGGCAAGATAATCTACAGGCAAAAGTAATTGAGGAGCTTAAAAACAAGATTGATGGTTTAGAACGTAAGATTGATGAATTAATTACTGAAAACACACATTTACGAGTTAAGATAGCAAAGATGGAGGAAAGATTAATAGCTAATGCTAAAAAAAGAAACCAGAACAAGTATAAAGATGAATAAGATAAAAGATACTAAAATAGGTAAGTTTCTTTCAGAAAAAGCACCAAATGTATTGAAAGTTGTTGGCAATGCATTGCCTGATAATGGCGCACTGGGAATCATCAAGAATTTGATAGATGGTGAACCTGATCTATCACCAGAAGAAAAAGCACAGATGCACGCACAACTAGTAGAATTATATAACCTAGAAGTAAAAGACAGAGACAGCGCAAGAAACAGAGAGGTAGAAATGATGAAGGCAGGCGCACAAGATTGGATGATGAATGTAACAGGTGCAGTAGGTTTGTTTGCATTTGTTTTCTTAATTATTGCAATAGTATTTATAACAGTACCTGAACACAATAAAGAATTAATGATTCATACTACAGGTATTGTAGAAGGTATAGTATTATCTATAGTAGGCTATTACTATGGAAGCATAGCTAAAAAAAGAAATTAGTATATTTAGCAAAATTTTATTTTGTGAAAAACCACAATAAACGTTTTAAAGATAAAAGCGGGAATCCACGTTACAGGTTAACAGAAGATGAAGCTGCTATAATTACCAAGTACAGAAGGATAAAACAAGAAGCTGAAAATTCAGGTTTAAGTGTTAATGATGTACATAGTGGTTGGATAAAATCAAAAGAAGCTAGTTTATACTTTAAGAATCCAGACCATAAACAACAAGATCACAAGAAACTATTCAAAGAACTTATAGAAGAAGTAAAGCAGTATGCACCTTACTATAATAAAATAGAAAGGCCAAAGGTTATTGAACCACATTTATTTTTCTGTTGTCCATCAGATATTCATATAGGTAAATTATGCAGAAGTTTTGTAAGTGGTGTAGAGTATAACAACCAAATAGCAGTACAACGTACTTTAGAAGGTGTTAGAGGTTGTATAAAGAAATCAGAAGGGTTTCATATTGATCAGGTTGTTTTATTGCTTTCAGGAGATTTATTGCACGTAGATGGTTTTCATAACAAAACTACTAAAGGTACATTTCAAGGTGAATTAGATGGTGTTTTTTCTGATCATTTTTTAATAGCAAAAAGGTTAATGGTGGAAGTAATTGAAATGTTATTAGATGTAGCAGATGTTGAGGTGCTTTTTACTGCTGGCAATCACGATCATTTAAGTGGTTGGTTAATGGCACAAGTATTACAAGCACATTTTAATTTATGTAGTAATGTATCTTGGAACATAGATTACACTATGAGAAAGTATTTTAAGTATGGTAAAACATTAATAGGTAGTTGTCACGGTCACGGAGTTAAGTGGGAAAGATTACCTATGATAATGGCAGATGAATGTAAATGGTGGAGTGAAACTAAATACAGGTATATGTTCACACAGCACGTACATCACAAATCTAGTAAAGGTGGTGATTATGTTGGTATGACTTTAGAAAGTTTAAGAAGTCCATCAGAAGCAGATTTTTACCACCACTCAAATGGTTATCAATCATCTAATAATAAAGCTATAGAATCTTTTCTATTTCACAAGCAACACGGGCAAGTAGCTAGGTTAACGCACCTATTTTAACATTCTATTGTTAATAAACTTTTTAATGTGTTTTGTTGTTTGTATTGTAATTATATATATATTTACACAAGTTCTTTTATTTATTGGGTTGAAATCAGCGAGGGTAGCCGATTATGAAATTGAGTTAGTAATTAGATACAGATATAGATACTAAAGAAAGCCAAAGTGATTAAAAAAACAGAGCGCAAGTAGTAAACTGACAAAAATGTAGGTTCTTGATTTAACCCAATAGATAAATAAAATAAAAACTAAATATGTTTCAAAATAAATATAATTGTGAATTTTGTGATAAGGAAATGACAGAAGAAGAATATAACTTTTGTGATATATGCCCTGATTGCAGAGATGAATACAATATAAACTAAAAACAAACAAATATGAAAACAATCAATTACACGACACGTACATTTTATGTACCAGCTAGTAAGATAGATACATTACTAGAATTTCAAGAGAAATGCAGAGCCAATGGCAGAAAGTCATATTCAGAGGTATTACTAGAACTAATGCAGCAGTACAATGGAAATAACTGAATACTACCGTCACATTCAAGATATGGAAGAATGGCAAGCATATTACTATTATACTTCACTACATTTTAGATTAAGAAAAATTATCAGACAAGCAAACTGGAATAAGAATGTTATTACACGTTTTGAATTAAACAACAATGACAAAGAGATTCACAGGCACAGGTTTGATAGATTACTAGAAGAACTAGAAGAAGTAGATAAGCATTGGAAAGAATTGCGTTATAATTATGATAGCAATAGAATAAATAAAATAAAACAACAATTAACTAAAATCAAAAATTATGGATATAAAACAAATAGCACAAAAGTACAACCTAAATAAAGAAGATTTTTGGGAACTTAAAAGAGGTACTAAATCAATGTGGATCATTACACACGATGCCTGCGAAAAGATAGCAGCTAAAGAAAACATTCAGTTTGGCGCACCTACAATCTTTAGAGATGATAATAAAGATATAGCAATGGTAGGAGATGCTAAAAGAGGTAACAAAGTTATCTGGAGTACAGGCGAAGCATCGCCAACTAACTGTAAGGCACCCTACCCTTTTGCAATGGCAGAAAAGAGATTAAAGGATAGATTAACACTTAAATTAATTAACGCATATGAATATGGCATCTATAGTGATGTAGAAGCTGATTCATTTAAAAAAGATTCAAAATGATACAGGATATAAAAACAGAATATGAAAAGCTGTTAGAACTAGTAAGAGAAAAACAGCAGATAGAAGAACAATGGAATGCAGCTATTACTAAATTCTACCAACAAAAATTAGAAGATTATGAAAAAGAATAGATTAAGTTATAGCGCATTATGTGCTTTTAAAAAATCACCTAACCACCTATTAAAATACTGGGAGGGTAAAACAAAAGTTACAGATGCAATGCAGTTTGGAAGTATTATTCATAAACTGTTATTGGAACCAGATTCATTTAATGATGATTATGCAGTGTTTGAGGGTGCAAGACGTGCAGGCAAAGAGTGGCAGGCATTTAAAGCTGCTAATGACAATAAACAGATCATTAAACTTTCAGAACTTGATGATGCTAATGCAATTGTGCAAAATGCTTTATTTCATCCTATATTTTGTAAACTAATGCAAAACAAGGTTCATACTGAAAAAGAAGTAACTTGGAATCACGCAGGAGTCAATTTTAAAGGCTTTGTAGACCTTGAAAGCTACATAGACGGTAAAACTATAGTTTGTGATATAAAAACTACTACAGATGCTGGTAAACGTTTTCAAAGGGATTTATTATATAATGATTATAAAATGCAAGCAGCTATGTATTTAGAAAACTATGATGATGCAGATTATTATATAATTGCAGTAGAAACTACATCACCTTATAATGTTCAGGTTTATAGATTAGGTTATAATATAATATCACAAGGTTATACAGAATATTGCAACCTTGTAGATAAATACAACAATTGGAATGGTGAACCAGTAGGTTATAGTGATGATGTAATAGAAATAGAAGTAGAAGAACAAATATTAATTTAAAATAAACAACAATGAAAAAAGAAGAAATAATATCTGGCTTTGTGTTTACACATAAAGACTCTTGTGAAGATCTAATATGTATGATGCATAATTTTGATAATGATGATACAATAACTTATGCTATACACATTTATGATACATACAATCCTTATGGTACTTGGTATGGTAATGTATTAGAATTTAAAGAAAATAGTTTAATTCTTGATTATGATTATTTAGGCAAAACATTTGAACACGAAATATTTTATAAAGATTTAAATTTTATGATTGAAAATGGTGATAAAGTTTTAGGTTTGAATGAGGTGTATTTGACTAATGAAAAAACAAATAGAACTGTAAGGTCTTATGTATAATTAAAACAAACAACAATGAAAGAAAAAACAATATACTGTGGATCAGGAAAAGTAATGAATGAAAAGTGGTTAAAAGTAACCATCAATCCTGATAAACTAAAAGAACACATCCAAGAATACAATGGTAACAAGTTTATTAAACTTAATATTAATGTAAAAGATGAAGCTGATCAATATGGTAAAGATGTAGCCATTAGTGTAGATACTTGGAAGCCTGAAGAAAAGCAAGAAGCAACTAATGATTTGCCATTTTAGCAATGATAGAAGAATCAAATTATTTATTGAAAAAGGGTTTCAGTATGTCAGTCATACAAGGTTTATTAATGGAAGGTTACACACTACCAGAAATAGCTAAAGAACTTGATATGCGACCTGAAAGATTAGCTTTTGAATACAGGCCTGTAAAAAAGAACTTTAAGTATTTTGATTATGTACAAGCACCTGACAAGGTAGATGTTCATTTGGGTTACTGTTCATTTACCTTTGATGGTGTTTATACTTGGGATAGATTAAGTGAATCAGAAATAGAAGCATACAACAACTATGATGAAAAACACAAGGCATATTATGACTGAAAAAGAAAAAGTAGAAAAAAGTATAATTTATTTAAATAATAAATACGGTTGGAATCTTTATTCTTTAGATGATCAGTTTAGCCATTGGGATGCACAAAGTGCTGATATGATAGTAGAATTTAAGTTTAGAAATACATACTATCAAGATAAATATTTACAAGTAGATAAGTTTTATAATCTTTTGATGGCTGCTGATTACTATGATAAAATGCTATACTACATAGTGATAGATGATAAAGTAAATATATTTAATTTACTAACATTAAAAGATGAATTAATAAATTCTAAAGTCATAACACAATTAGCACCATACCAAACAGATTTTAATAAAACTAAAAAGGTTAATAAATATTTTTATATATTAAAACACGATCAACAAACAATATTATGAAAGAATTACCATACTTTAAATTTTACCCTAACCAATGGATAACAGGATCAATAATGTTTAAAGATTTAGATGTTCAAGGTGCATTTATGAAAATCTGCTGCTACTATTGGAGCAAAGAATGTAATGTTAGCAGAGATCAAATAAAATCATTAGTGCCAGACCATTGGAGTAAACTAATTGATAGTCAATTACTTAAGATACACAATGACAAAATAAAAATAAAATGGTTAGATGAACAATACGAGGAAAGAAAACTAGCACATCAAAAAAGATCAAATGCAGGTAGAAAAGGTGGGCTTGCCACACAAAACAAGCAAAGCTTAAGCAATGCCAAAGCATTAAAAAAAGATAAAATAAAAAAAGATAAATACGCAAATGATAATCTTTTACGTGTAAGTGATGAAGTTCAAAAACTACTGGATCAATGATACTACAGGACAAAGCAACAATACCATATTTAAAAGCATTTAAAGCTGGTAAAATTAAAAGGGGTATAGGCATTGGTTGCATATTAGATGATTACTTTTTATATAAAAAAGGTAATTTTAATATGTTTCTTGGTCTTGATAATGTGGGCAAAACTAATTTTATTTTATGGTATTTAACTGCATTAAGTAAATTGCATCAAAAGAAATGGTGTATTTGGTCAGGTGAAAACAATGCAGGACAATTAAAACGGGATATTATACAAATGTGGACAGGTGAAACAATAAAAGATTTAAATGAATATTTATTTTATCACGATGAAATAAGTAAGTATTTTAAATTTATTGATAATCGAAAACTGTATAATCATAAAGAACTGTTACAAATATTTGAAAAAGAAGAATGTGATGGCTGCTTAATTGATCCATACACAGGTATTAACCACGATAGAAGAATATCACAATTTGAGCGCAATTATCAAATATGTAATGATGTTAGGGAGTTTTGTAATAAAACTGGCAAGACAATGTTTATAGCAATGCATCCGCAAACTGAAGCTGCAAGACGTGTATATCCCGCAGATCATCAGTTAAATGGACATATACAACCACCAAGAAAAGCAGATTGTGAGGGTGGGCAGGTGTTTCCAAACAGGGTAGATAATTTCATATGTTTACACAGATTAATTTCCCACGATAAACTATGGATGATGACAGAAGTACACGTATATAAAATAAAGGATAAAGAAACAGGCGGTAAGCCTACAATGTTAAATGAGCCATTAAGATTTGATTATAACAGCGGATTAGGTTTTACAATAGGTGGTTTAAATGTATTAAAACAAAAACAATGAGATATAAATTTGATGATATTAAAAAGTTTATGGAGTTCAAAACTTGGACAGATAAGCAAAAGATAGATGAATTATTAAGAATAGATTGTAGTTTATATGCACATCTTGGTACAGATTCAACTAGAAACGAAAAGGATGAGGTTAAAAGAAAAAGCCTTGAAATATATAGAACAATAAAAACATTAAATAAAGATTTAGGGAATGAATTTTTATATATGGAAAACAAAAAGCAATAATATGGATACAATAGATATTACAATAACAAAGAACAAGTTGCAGATACTTATACTACAAGCACAAGAAAACATTAAAAAACAGGCAACCAATAGCAAGAAAGAAGCGTTAGATACATTAACAGATGCACATTCAACAATATGCTTTTTACAAGCTGCATTGGATAATTTACAGAAAAAAAACCTAATAGCAGAACAGAACAACATCAAGGCATACAGGCAGAATCAGCAACTAAAGAAAAAATTTAGTAATTTTGTATAGTATGAATTTATATATGATAAATTTAGATTATATATATTATGTAATGTTTGTAGTTTGTGTTGTATCATTTTTTGGTGGTATGTTAACACATTATTTATTTAATAGATAAGAATATGCCTAAACCAAAAGCAGGAGAAACAAGAAAAGATTTTATGATCAGGTGCATACCAGAAGTTATAAAAGAAGGTAAAAGCAAAGAACAAGCAGTAGCAATATGTAGTAGTTACTATGAAAACAAAAACTATGGCAAAGAAAAGATCAATGAATGAATTAAGGCAAACTAAAGAATACTACACACATCCTTATGAACCTGTAGTAAATGGTATTAAATACTTATGTGCTATATATCCTAATAACGCAGATTTAGGTGCAGCAATAAGAGAACACTTTCAAGTACACAAATGAAAATATTAAATTTATATGCTTGTCTTGGTGGCAATAGATACAAGTGGGATGAGGTTACAGATGTAGATGTTACTGCTGTAGAATTAGACCCTGAATGTGCAAGATTGTATCAAGAAAGATTTCCTAATGATAAAGTAATTGTAGCAGATGCACACCAGTATTTATTAGACCATTACAAAGAGTTTGATTTTATTTGGAGTTCACCACCTTGTCCTACTCATAGTAGAATTAATATATCAATGAAAACAAAACACAAAATGAGATACCCACAAATGGAATTATATCAAGAAATAATATTTTTAGATAATTTTTTTAATGGTAAATATTGTGTAGAAAATGTTATTCCATATTATGAACCACTAATACCTGCAAAGAAAAGAGGAAGACATCTTTACTGGACTAATTTCAACTTACCAAATAAATTAAGTGGTGTTAAAAATCCAGATTTTACAAGAGTCAAAAATCAAATAAAAGTTATGAGTGAATACCATAATTATGATTTTAATAATTATAAAGGTAAACAACCAAGAAGTAAAATGGCAAATAATTTAGTATACTATGAAGATGGTAAAATAATATTAGAAACTGCTGTAGGTATTACTAAAAAAGAGAATGTAAAACAAAAATCTATATTTGATGAATGCTAATAAAAAAGGCAAAAGGTTTGAATTAAAAGTGGCAAAGTATTTAGCTGAAAAGCTAAAAGCTAATATTAGAAGAACGCCTAATAGCGGTGGTTTATCTATGAAAGGTGATATCTTGTGCATTGATGATAATAGTATATTGTCAGAGTTTAACTGGGAATGCAAGAACCAAGAAAAATTAAACATATGGAAAGCACTTGAACAAAGCAGGAATGATTGTTTAGGTAATGCAAAGATGCCTGTGGTATGTTTTACTAAAAACTTTGAACGTGATTACGTTGCAATAGAATTAGATGATTTTGTAAATCTGTTAATAGAAGTTGAAGAAGGTCGAGCTAAATAATATATTGGAACACCTTGCACTTCACCATAATGATTTTTGTGAAATTGCGAACAATTTACTATATAAGAAAGATAAGAAAGTTGTACAAGATGTTGTACAAGAAATGTATATTAAACTATATGAACAAGTACACGATGGTAAACTAGAAACACAACAATTAATAATAAATGATAAACCACACTATGGTATAATAAAAAGAACTATAGAAAGAATAATACAAGAAACTGCAAACATAGAAAACAGAATACCTAAAGATGAAAACGCAGTAATAAAAAACATAGTAGAAGAAAACGAATTTGAACTAGAAGAATTTAATAATAAGGTGCTAGATATTCTAAATGGAATGTATTGGTTTGATCGTAAATTATTTACGTTATATGTTAAGCAATTTAACAGCATAAGAAAGTTGGCAAAGGAAACAAGATTAGGACACGTTACAGTATACAATACAATTAAAAGGGCAAAGAAGAACATTAAAAAAAAATTATATGAAAAGTAAAAAGAAATCAAAAGGTCTTGGAGATACAATAGAAAAGATAACAAAAGCAACAGGCATAAAAGCTGGTGTAGATTACGTGTTTGATAAACTGGGTGTAGATTGTGGCTGTGAAG
>Ga0208794_1000705_pt1 | contig 18892 bp, 18 predicted proteins | sample 32_taG_FD_184106 | JGI IMG/M metagenome (GOLD analysis project Ga0208794, IMG submission 184106) | Marine viral communities from the Gulf of Mexico - 32_GoM_OMZ_CsCl metaG (SPAdes) (version 2) | ecosystem: Environmental > Aquatic > Marine > Oceanic | place: Atlantic Ocean: Gulf of Mexico... | reverse complement strand
GAACCAATCGGATACATCACACCAACCGAAGCTGAGGAGGCATTCTATGCAAACATGAACATACTCGATAAAGTCGCTTGAGAAGAACTAAACGGTCTCCGGTAAAGCCGGGGCGGTTCACTCTTTTCGCGCCGTGGTCTGTAGATGGTACTACGAAAGGGAAACCGCAAGACTCAGGCTTGTGATCCCGGCAGCATGCCGGTCTCGCTTTGAGCGATAGCCAGGTCAGGGGATCGACGGGCTGACGCCCGCTCACCCCGGCCCTGACAGGAGAGTACCGTAAAGTGTGGGGCAATCATGCAGCCATTTCGGTTTCGGACGAAGGTTTCAACGCCGGATGCCATTGCTCGAACTTGACGCGCAGGGTGCCATCGAGGGCTCTGGTTCGGGTTTGCAGCATGAGGTGCGCGCCTCGTTTTGACCAGCGCATTTGCTGCCGCTTGCCGAAGCGCTTTCCAACAACGGTGTTGACGGTGCTTTCGACAAAGCCGGTTGAAACGCGTTCACCGTACCGTCGTCTTTCCGCATAGTTCGGGATCATCAAGGCGTTGTTGGCGATGTAGGTCTCGAACTCGGACGCCGCCTTCCGAAGTGCCTTGATGCTGGCATAGTCCGTCTCGACAACTTCCAGATCGATGACAAGATCTTCGATCGCTGCCTGACCATTGTGAAGGTTGCCATTCCAAAGGAACCCTTTGATCTGGCGCAGCAGGCGGGCAATGGCTTCGGCCTCTGCGGGATTGTGATGCGCAAGCCCTTTGACGTATTGCTGCATGACGGTGATGCGCATGGTGATGTGGAACCAATCCAGGATATGCTCAGAGGCAGGTGCCATGTGTCGCGCCATGTTGATGACCGTGTCTCCACCGTCAGTCATGAATGTCACTGGCTGGTTTTCCTGCCAACCCTGATCCTTCAGAACTTCATGCAGTCGCCGCTTGGGCTTGTCATCATGACTTTGGACAAGCCCAAGGTAGCGGCTCGGGCGATCTGTGGGGATGGATTTGCCGACGGTGACCTCGAAATGCGACTGACCAGCGTCGCGAGATCGAACATAGCCACCGTCGATACCGACGGTGATTTGGCCCTCAGGGTTGGGAAGCTGGGCCCGCTGGTGGGGACTGGTTTCAATGAAACTGTAACGCTCATCAGAAAGTTCGGCCTCCATCCGCGTGGCCACACGCCCCAGATGTCTGCGGATGGTATCTGGATTTAGCCTCATATCAATCGGCAGGACATCTTTCAGCAGATTAGTCGTGACCCCGAAAGATACAAGCGAAGCCCATTTCGTCTCAAGCCAGAGCAACTCCGGGGCAATATGGTCGGGCAAAAGTTCGTTCAGGGGGCTGAAAGTTTTGGCTGGACCATTGTGGCACTGGCAGGAATAGAAGCGCGGACTTTCAACGGCGATGTCACCGAAGACCGTCCGGTATCGAATTTGCCGGCGCCCTTTGCCACGAAGCTTTCGATCACAGCACGTACAGCGGGCATGTTTGATACAAAACGCTTCGCATTGCGCGGCAACAACTTTCCGCTGGATGCCCAAAAGAACGGCTTTGCCTTCCTCTATGGACAAGCCGATGTCACCAGCAGCCTCAATGCCCTTGGAGAATGCGGCGATCCTATCCGTGTGAGCGGTGCCATCTGGCGCAGTTATTGTGACGCTGATTTCGATATCCATCTTCGGGGTCCTGCCTGCTTGATTACATTGGTTCTGAATCTCTCGCCCGCATGATTGTCTGCCGACTGGTGCCCATTTCGCGTGCAATGGAGGAAACTGTCGCACCATTGGCGATCTTTTCGCGGACCAACGCCTGCTGATCAGCCGAAAGGGTTGATGGGCGCCCCAGTGTTTTGCCTTGCGCTTTCGCACGCGCCAGCCCCGATTGCGTGCGTTCGATCAGAAGGTCTCGCTCGAACTGGGCAACTGCGTTGATCACACCCATCGTCAGCTTGCCCGCAGAACTGGTCAGATCCACGCCGCCCAAGGCGAGGCAATGCACACGGATGCCCAAGGTTTCCAGCTTGGCCACGGTGGTACTGACATCGATCGCATCGCGCCCCAGCCGGTCCAGCTTGGTCACGACAAGAACATCGCCACGCTCCATCTTGTCCAGAAGCCGCGCAAATCCCTTCCGCTGTGCGATGGCCTGTGAGCCGGAAACCGTTTCGGTAATGATCCGGTGTGGCTCCACCGCAAATCCTGCGACAGCGATCTCCCGGATCTGGTTTTCGGGGTCCTGTTCGACGGTCGATACTCTGGCGTAGGCGAATGTTCTGGTCACAGCATTGCAATTCTGTCCGGAAATGATGTCCAAAACCATACACCTGTTCGATACAGGTTCAAGATAATTTATGGACAGATCATTACGCCCTGTCCGGAACCGAACCATTTCGGACGGCCCTTACCACATCTGCTGGCGCATCAGGTCGCGATGATCTCCGGATCGAAACCGCTTGTTCACAGCACCCCGTGAGAATTTCCCCGCCACAAACGGCTTGCGAGCAACCATCCGTTCCATCGCAGCTTCCACATCGTCAGACATGAAATCGGATACCGGCCGATTGGGGGCGTTCACTGCTACAACATCTTCGAGAAAACCAACCATGACGCCCATGTCATTCCAGGCATCATAACCGTCAGCCTCATCCCGCCGTTCAAGATATCCATATACGCCACCGCAATCTTCAGGCGGGCAGGCTCCGGAACCGCCTATGCAGGCCGGATAGGTTTTCTTTGGTGGCGGATTAATCGCTTCAACACGGATTTCGTGTTCCCAGTGATCCCCCATATCGTAAACGTAAGAAAATCGTTGGTTCTCGCGGAATCCAAACTGCTGCAAGGATACATCCGGGTTTCCAGCATGCAACTCGAACGAGCCGTATTGTACCGCGTGAACCTCGAAGAGGAACAGATGAATGCCCTCCCAGCCCATCGCAACCTGAAGAATGCCGTGCAGTTCACGCAGAGTCGTCGAATCCGATACCAAAACACGCCGCCAGATCATCGGGCTCAACCCAAGAAGGCGTACCTTTAGCTGATAGATTTGAGAAGCGGATGACATCCAAAATCCTTGCCAGCATCAATCCCAAAATTCAACTGCCCCACACTTTGCGGTACTCTCCAAGATCACCATCGTGGATGATGTTCTGACCATGGGGCGGACAAGCTTTGCTTGCGCGGAGCTCCTTCGAGATGTCTGCCCAGACGCAGAAATCCGCATTTTTGCGATGATCCGGACGCAAGGCCTGCAAGAAGACATTGAGAGAATTGTTGATCCGGCCACAGGCATCATCATTGGCTACCCATCAGGCAAGACCCATCGCGGCCCATAAATGAACAAATGTGGTTTTGTGTGTTTGTGGTCATAGTTGTGCGCGCGATTGGGTGATAGCTCGCATGGGATGATAACGGATCCCATGCGTCGGTCTCGTTTGAGTTCTATAGTGGCGCATCACGTTATGCAGACACATAGGACGCGTACCAAATTGATCTACACGTAAGCGTCTTGCCGCCCGAAATGCGTGACGAGCATGTAGTAGACGGGTGTTGTCACGTTAAGTCGCGCATTCGGCAAGTAGTGGTACCGATGGTATATCAAGCGACATTCGCCGCGGATTTCCACGCCTCGAATGCTTCGAGCCGATGGTAGCGGATGGTGAGAGCAGACCGACGGCGGGCTGGGACAGAGAAACAATTGCGGGTTGCGGACTGCATAGAGACGAAGCGCTGCAATCCACCCGGTGATCGGAAGCCCTGCATTACTCGCTCTCGTTTTCGGAAAGGCAAATGGCTGTGCTCTGCGCGGTTATTCAGCCCCTTGTGTGACCAATGATCAAGGCCAGGCGCGACCTCGCGCTTGGCGGCACCATAGGATCGCAATTTGTCCGTAATGATCCTTTTGGGCACGAAGCCCCAGCGTTTTATCAGCTTGACCAAAAGCCGCTTTGCGGCGCGCTTGTCTCGTCTCGATTGAAGGATTTCTTCAAGAACGACGCCGTGTTGATCAACCGCCCGCCACAGCCAGTATGACCGGCCCGCGATATTCACAACGACTTCGTCCAGATGCCAGACATCGCCGGGTCGCGGCTGCCGTCGCCGAAGAACGTGGGCGATCAGGGGGCCGAACTTGACGGTCCAGCGCCGGATCGTTTCATACGAAACGTCCACGCCACGTTCCAGCATCAGCTCCTCGACCTCGCGCAGGCTCAAGTTGAACCGGACATAGAGCCAGACAACATGAGCAATGATCTGGGGCGGAAACCGGTGGCGCTTGTAGTTGATTTTCAATGTCTGCATCGACACCGCCTACGCCCAGATCAATGAACCAGCAACCTTAGGCCTGTTAACGTGACAACACCGACCGAGGCTGGGAGATATCTCCAAACGTGTTTTTTTATCTATAAGATCGTCACCGATGGCGGCGGTTGGTACCGCTCGACTTACCCTGAGAAACTGCGGATCGTCGAGCAGGCACTGGGAGAGAGCGTCAGCATTCCCACTGGGGCAAGCCGCAATGGCGTTGCACAGAGCTTGTTGTATCGTTGGCGGGATCTGGTGCTGGAGGGAGATGCCGTGTCAGTCGACAATGAACTTACAATCAATCCTGTCGTTCGGCAGATGAAAGGACGCACCTCACAATCTGAAGCGCCAAAGTTCTATAAACACCAAAAATTAATGCAAAAGTATGGCTTCGAGTCAAGTGTCTAAGTTCAGAAAGTTGGGTTATTAGCTCCGACCGTGACATTTCAGCCGAAGATCAATTTTTTTTTGCGCTCTCGCTAAAATTGACTAACGCTTCAAAGGACCTCTATGGTAGCACCAGCCAGAATCTAATCAATCGAATAAAGTTGCGGTTACTGAGCTTTAACTGAACTATTATGACGACAAGAGAGTCATTATGAATAAATACATTATCTTATGCGTAATTTCCGGCTCTCTTGCAGCGTGTGCAAAGTCAGAGATAAATGAGCGTTGCACACCTTCAGTGGCCACTTCCGTAAAGGGTGGTGAGTTAACTGATCCGCCTGTTGGGTATGACTGCGTGCCAATGCCACTTGTTGCGACACCAGTTGAAAACCTCAGCGATGGCGGCGGCGGTGATAATCCCGGCGGCGGCAATCCTGGCGGTGGTAATCCCGGTGGTGGCAACCCTGGCGGTGGCAACCCTGGAGGTGGATCAAGTGCCGGTGACGGAAGCAACTCTGGAGGTGGCAACCCTGGAGGCGGCGCGAGTGCCGGTGACGGAAGCAACGCTGGCGGCAGTGGTGGCAATCCTGGCGGCGGTAGCCCTGGAGGAAGTGCAAGTGCCGGCAGCGGTGTCGGCGGTAGCGCAAGCGGCGGATAAATCTTAAAATTGCCGAGGAGGAACTCATGAAAAACGTTTTTTTGATAAGTATCGTAATGTCCTGCGGGGTTGGGGGCTCAGTGCTTCATGCCCAGAATTACGGTACATCGGCATCGCATAACTGGAATTCCTCTTACGGAGGTTCGTCAGCTTTGGAGCGCAATACACGCCTGAATTTTGCGGTTGAACAAAATAAGCTGAACAACGGCTTCTACGGTCCTTCTACCACAACGATTACGACGACAAATACTTACGACCAAAGCATCTCCAACAATGTGAATGCGGCGGAAGGGGCATCTGTGGATCTTGAGAACAGATCTGCGGAAGGGACCGGAACAAGCAGCTATGTGGTCGGTGCCATTAACACATCGACAAATAATATTACTACGAACGGGGACGGGAACACCACAACCGTCAGTAATACTGCCAGCTCGGAAGCTGGATGTATCGATGGGGGAATTTCAAGCTATACAAACCGTCCGGTTGGTAATGTCGATATATCGGCAGGAGCTGCCGTAAGCGGTACTGGCGCAAACACATATAGCGTGTCACCCAATAGTTGTAGTAGATGAAAATTACACTGAAACACCTTAGGCTTGCGCCAGTTTTAATTGGCGCAATTCTTTCAGCCTGTGCCCCCACGGCCAATAATCTGAGCCTGGTTGAGGGCCCAGCTATAATCGATGTCGTAACGCCTTTTGACAAAGCTTTATCATGTCTGGATGGCAAGATTGACAAGAGATTGGGATTTGCAGTTGGCAACATTCCTGATGGCACTGGCCGCGAGGCTTACAATGATGGCGGTTTAGGTAAGTTCGTTACTCAATCAGGTGGCGATATTGTGCAATCAGCGCTCTTCAAAACGGGTGTGAAGGTTATAAACCGCAGAGACATGGGAAGTGCGGCTCTTGAAGCCCAATGGGGCATTCGCTCCCTGAAAACCCAACAAAATGCCCATTTTGCAGTTACCGGAAGTGTCAACAGCTTGGACTTCATACCGGGTGCGGGGTCTTATATTAATATTGGGGGTGTGGGCGCAGGTTACAATCAAAGCCGAATTCTGGTTGGCTTGGACCTTGCGATGACCAATGTAGCGACTGGCCAAGTGATTTCCAATATTGCTTTGCAAAAGCAAATTGTATCAAATGATGCCGGAATTTTCGGTACTCGGTACAGAAATAGCAAGTTGATTGATTCAGACATAGGCGGGGCACGTCGCGAAGCATTAAATGATGCACTGCGCTCTATGCTTCAACTCGCAACATTCGAGCTGATGCTCCAACTTATGCCCCCGCAAAAGTACGAAGAATGCATGGATCTGATCGACCCGCGTTACGGTGTCATCGGTGGAGAGAAGACAGCTGGCGAGCAATATGCTGCATATCGCAAAGAAGTGGAGCAAGTGCTGGAAGGCTCGGACAATCTGTCAGTTGATCAAGGGCCATCTGGAGAAAGTGACGATTTTTTTGCGCCTCAAACTGCAGGCTCTAGCGATGCATCTGAACAGGAAAACATTCCCAGTAACGCACTTGAGGCATCCTCAAACCTAGCGACTAACACTGCGTCCGACGATGCAAGCCCCCCTTTGCAAGAAGAAAAGCCCGTAGCTCTTTATAAGAGAGATGACGGCCTATCACGAGGACGCTGACATTTTGAACTTCAAGAATAGGCATAAAAATAAATTACATACTTTTATGTCTTGTTGCATTCGGCAGCCCAACGCTGAAGGATGCTCCGTCGCAAAAAAAGAAATTGGGTATGACGGTGTCCCAACTAACAGGAATGGAAATGATTATCATGAAAATCACTAAACTTTTCGTAGGCGCACTTGTTGCTGCCACTTTGTCAACCGCTGCTTCAGCACAGGTTGCTACCAGCTTTGACGGGTTGGTTGACGACGTTCTCGCTGAAACTAACGCTGCATTCTTTTCGTCTGCAATAAACGTTGCCGACATTGATGCATCGGTTGATATTACAGCTGGTGTTGAAGCTGTCGCAGGTTCGATCTCTGGATCATTCACTACCTCCACTGATGTCGCAGGCTCGGACATTAACGGATCGACTCGCGATATCACTTCGACCGTAGTCGACGCAACAATCGAAGCTGATGAAATCACGCAGAACTTCGGTGAGATCTCGACAGTTGCTGCTGGTGCGATCAGCGACAGCACAATGGAACTGAATGAAACAGGTGCTCTTGCCTCCTCTGCGATCACAACCTCGTCCGGCCTCACAGACTTCAGCGGCAACGCGTCGAACACTGCAGGCGGAACACTTGGTGCGGTACAGGGCGCTCTGAACACAGGCAACATTAACGGTAGTGTTACCGTCGCAATGGCGAATGCAGCCGGCGGTGCATCGGCCATCGGTACAGTTGCTGCTGGTGCGATCAACACAGGCGCCATCACAGCTACATTTGTGGGTGGCGATGCCGCAGAAACTAACGTAAACCCATAATTACCTTATCATAACCTCTACTAAACCCCGCTGTATTTTATGCAGCGGGGTTTTTTTTATACTCCTACGCCTGAATTGCCCTGAGTGTTTACCCTCAAATCACTTTGTATTTCTTGAGCGATACGACGCGGAAGTTGTCGGTGACGGTGTCACGGAATTCGGGCCATTTTTCTGGCAGGGTTGTGCGGAAGAAGTCGAAAATTGCCTCGGTGAACTGGTTGAACGTTGCATAGTGCCGATTGTGTGTGACCCAATCGTGCATGACGCCCCAAAGGCGCTCGATTGGGTTAAGATGCGGGGCATATGCTGGCAAGAAATGCAACTTCACCCGGCGTTCTGGGCTGTCGAGCCATGGCTGAAGTATCTTGGCATGATGATATCGGGCATTGTCGACAAAGACATGAATGGTCGTCATAGTTTGGTTGTTGCGCTCCAACTTTGCCAGCATCTGTTGGGTTGTCTGTGCATTGATCTTCTCGCCTTCCACAAAGGTGAACTGGAAGGTCTCAAGGTTAAGCGCGCCCTGAATGTTGAGCCGCTTGCGGCCTGATGTTGCCTTCAAGGCCGTTTTTTGCCCCTTGGGGAACCAGCCATGGGCGGGGCGGCTCTGGTGTTCGGGGTGGACAGCGTCCGAAAAGACAACCATCTCATCTGCGGCCAACCCGTTCATCAGGGCCTCATATTGGGCAATAAACGCAGCCTGTTTGGCTTCATCGGCCTGTGCGGGCAGCAATTGTGGTTTCTTATACGCGAACCCTAGGCGGCGCATCAGCTTAGCGGCTCCTGAGGGGCTGTAGCTCTGGTCGCACTCGGCCAGAACATAGGTACAGACATCATCTACGTTCCGTGCCGGATGTTCGGTGAAATGGGCTTTCAAAACCCGTTCTTGCTCCACCGATAAATGACCCTGTCGCTGGCTGTAGTCCTTCAAACCAAAAAATGACAACCCTGCTCCGGCAAAGGCAAACTGCCATTCAGTCAGAACCGTTGGACCGATATCCAAAATCCGGCAAACCGTTCCGCTGTCTTCTCCTGCGTCCAGAAGAAGGAACGCTCGCGCACGTTTCCAAACAAGGGCATCAACTTTGCGGCGGCGGCAAAGCGCTTCAAGCGCTATGCGCTGCTCGTCGGATAAGGTGACTGTTTTGTGTCGTTTGCTCATACCCTCAGGATAGAGACCCCCGCGCCGGTGGCCATGCGGCGAAGTGAATCGCACCAAGGAAAATCATCAGGCCAATTCAGGCGCTGGAGTATACTCTATCTCCAAAGCGCCGAGTGACCCATGCCCGCAAAGAGGATTATAGTCTCATGATTGACGAGGCAGTGTTGGAGCACGCTCGGGATAACCTAAAGCGTCGAACTGCTGCGCTAAACGACGTTCGGATCGCCAAGGTAGTTCAACGAGACTTCACTTTCAAAGAAATTAAAAACGGGTTGGCGCGTGGCGGACTCAACGACTGGATCAGGCCGTTACTCGGCCAACACCAAAGATCTGCGGCGATATATCGGTTGACCGTGAACGACCAAGATGGGGCGAATAGACTACGGCAAGCATTTCTTGATCGGGGTTCTCAGAACGGCAACGTGTTTGCGCGAAACAACAATGTCGCTGATAGTACAACTGTCTATGTTGGAAGTTCACAGAAAGTTGGCCAAAGACTTCAACAGCATCTACTCACCGGACCAATGTATGCGTCCGTTGTCACCGCTCTGACGGTCGGATTGCGCGGCTGATAGTGTCCACCATCGATAGTGGACATCTTGAGGGCACTCCATGGCGGGCAAAAAGGGTCAGAAGAAGCGGTTCTGGGCTGACGAAGAGAAGCGGTCGATCTGCGCGCAGGCGTCTGCACCGGGCGTGTCGGTGGCGCAGGTTGCGCGCCGCTATGCGATGAACGCGAACCTGATTTTCAAGTGGCTGAAAGACCCACGCTTTTCTTCCGCCACCAGCGAAACACCTGACGCCCCGGAAGGTAGCTGCGTCTTTCTGCCGGTGGAGATCAACGGCCCCACCATCGACCACCGGATTGGCGACACGACGATCAAGCCAGCCGGTTCGACATCCGTGCCCCTTCTGGCGCATCGGGTCGACATCACGCTGTCGGACGGGCGGCGGGTCCTGGTGGAGGGTCCGACGGCGCTGTTGTCGGTTGTCAGGCTCGTGCAGGGGTTGATGGCATGATCCCGGTGCCGAGCAACACGCGGATCTGGCTGGCGGCTGGGGTGACCGACATGCGGCGGGGATTCAACACGCTGGCGGCGCAGGCCGAGAAGGTCTTGGCCGAGGACCCGTATTCCGGCCATCTGTTCGTGTTCCGGGGGCGCCGGGGTGATCTTTTGAAGATCATCTGGTGGGACGCTCAGGGGGCCTGCCTGTTCTCCAAACGCCTGGAGCGTGGCCGGTTCGTCTGGCCCGCGGCGAAGGAGGGCAAGATTTGCCTCAGCGCGTCGCAAATGACCATGCTTCTGGAAGGAATAGACTGGCGAATGCCGCAAAAAACCTGGCGGCCATTACAGACGGGATAGTCAACAAAACAACAGCTTTTGGCTCATTTTTTGTTCCGTCATGGCCGCCGTTCCGGTATATTCCAGCCATGCTGGAGAGCCTGAAATCCCTGTCGGATGATCCTGATGATTTGAAGGGGCTGGTCGCCCTGATGGGCGAGGAGATCAAGTCTCTGACCCTGAAGGTGGAAGACCTGCAAGGGCAACTGGCGGCTCACCGCAAGGCGCGGTTCGGGTCGAAATCCGAAAGTCTCGATCAGCTGGCCTTCGACTTGCAGGAAGACACCGAGATCGCGCAGGCTGCTCAGGCCCAGCATGACGAAACCGGTCCGGACGACGATGCGGCGCAGTCCGAAACGCCCGCCAAACGACAACACAGCCGCGCCCCGCTGCCCGATCACCTTGAGCGACAGGCCGAGGTTCTGTCTCCGGGCGATGCCTGCGCCTCCTGTGGCGGCGCCCTGCGCTCACTTGGCGAGGATGTAACGCAGGAGCTGGAATACATCCCGGGCCGGTTTGTCGTCCGCCAGATCGTGCGCCCGCGCATGGCCTGCAACTGCTGCGAGACCTTCGCGCAGGCACCGTTGCCGAGCCGCCCAATCGAGCGTGGCCGCGCCGGTCCCGGCCTTCTCGCGCATGTGCTGGTCGGCAAATACTGCGATCATCTCCCGTTATATCGCCAGTCGGAGATCTACGCGCGCGAGAAGCTTGACCTGCATCGATCGACATTGACCGACTGGGTGGGGCGGTCGACCGCGCTGCTGGAGCCGTTGGCCGATCACATCGGCAAGCTTGTGCGCGCGGGTCCTGCCGTGTTTGCCGACGATACCCCGGTCAAGATGCAGACTGGGGCGAAAACGGGCAAGGCCCACACCGCACGGCTCTGGAGCTACGTCCGCGACGAGAGGCCATGGTGCGGACAGGCACCGCCCTGCGCCTGGTATCAGTTCAGCGTGGACCGAAAGGGCGAACACCCGTCTACCCATCTCTCGGGCTACAAGGGCACCGTGCATGCCGATGGCTTCACCGGCTTCAATGGCCTGTTCGGCGACGGGCTCGCTACGGAGCAAGCCTGCATGGTCCATGTCCGCCGCAAGTTCGTGGAGGTCTTCGAGCGCGATGGGTCCGTCATCGCCAGGGGCGCCATCGAGCGTATCGCAAGGCTCTATGCGGTGGAAAAGGAGGCGCGTTACAAATCCCCCGATGAACGCGTAGCCCTGCGGCAGGCGAAGGCCAGGTCGACCTTCGATGAACTGGAGGACTGGCTGAAGCGGCAACTGCCGAAAATATCCGGCAAGACCAAGCTGGCCGAAGCGATCCGCTACGCGCTCGGCCGCATGCCCAAGGCGCGGCCATACCTCGACAACGGACAGCTGGAACTGGACAACAAGGGGTAGGTTCCGGTAGGGGGCAGGATCGTATCACAAGACCCTGACCCTCCCTTCTTTCCTCCATTTTGAACTCTGCGGCCGCCTTCGTGGTGGCGATGATCGCGGTGCGCCCGTTTGGGAGCCGTGACGGTGGCAAGAAATAGGGCTGATTACTTCACAAGCTGGCCCCGGTTTGCCGCCGCCACCGGTATTCGCCAGTGAGCAGGATGTGGGCCCACCCGAGCGGCGAGATATGCGCCAGCAGATCGGGCGCGCAATTCAGGCCGGCCTGCTGCCGCGCGGCGACGGCCTGACCGAGATGCTTGGTGTTCCAGTAGATGATGATGGCAGCGAGCAGGTTGAGGCCGGCCATGCGGTAGTGCTGCCCCTCGGCGGTGCGATCACGGATTTCGCCCTGTCGCCCGATGCGCAGGGCGTTTTTCAGGGCGTGATGGGCCTCGCCCTTGTTCAAGCCGATCTGGGCCCGGCGCTGCATGTCGGCGTCGAGTAGCCACTCGATGATGAAGAGGGTGCGTTCGATGCGGCCGATTTCGCGGAGCGCCACGGCCAGCTCGTGCTGGCGCGGATAGGCGGCGAACTTTTTGAGCAACTGACTGGGCGGCAGGACGCCCGTCGCCATGGTGGCCACGGCACGCAGGACGCCAGGCCAGTTCTGGACGATGACGCCTTCGCGGATCTTGCTGCCGATCAAGCCGCGCAACTCGTTCGGCGCGGTGGCGGGATCGAAGAGATAGAGCCGCGTTGACGGCAGATCCCGGATGCGCGGAATGAACCGGTAGGACAGCAGCGCGGTCACGGCAAAGACCTGGTCTGTAAAGCCACCGGTGTCGGCATACTGCTCCGAGATCTTTTGTCCGGCCTCGTTCATCAGCAGCCCGTCCAGAATGTAGGGCGCCTCGCTCACGGTGGCCGGAATGTTCTGGGTGGCAAAGGGGCCGAACTGGTCGGAGACATGGGTATAGGCCTTGAGGCCTGGCTCGGAGCCGTATTTCGCGTTGATGAGGTTCATGGCTTCGCCCTGCCGGGCGGCGGGGAAGAATTGCCCGTCACTGGACGCGGTGACGCCCCCGCCCCAGAATTGGGCCATGGGCAGCCGGGCCTGTGCCTCAATTACCAAGGCGAGGGCCTGGTTGATGGCATCGCTCTCCATATGCCATCGCGACAAGCGGGAGAGTTGGAAGTAGTCATGTGTGCTGGTCGCTTCGGCCATCTTGCTGAGCCCAAGATTCAAACCTTCAGCCAACAGCACGGTCAGCATCCCGATCTGGTCTTTGCAGGGCGCGCCGGTCTGCAGATGTGTGAAGGCTTCCGTGAAGCCAATATCTGCATCGACCTCCTGCAGCAGTTCGGTGATCCGTATGGTCGGCAACCGGTCGTAGAGATCGAGCACCAGCTCGTCCGCCTCTTGCGGCACCGCCGCACTCAGGCGGTCAGTTTTCAAGACGCCATTCTCGATCGACCCGCCCGGGATCGCCCCTGCGCGAGCCGCCTTGGCCAGTCGCGCCAGCCCGTCGGTCATGCGCGCCTTGCGATCGGCAAGCCAGGTTTCCGGGTCGAGCGGCACCGTCAGCCTTGGCGCGCCCTCTACGGGGTCGAGTGGGGCTGAGTGCAGAAAACCCCTTTAAGGTTTCTGTTGGGTTGTTTGCGCGTTGAGACTGACGCTCACGGTTCGTTCGCTCCGAGATACCGATAGATTGTCGCTTTTGAGAGGCTGTAGTGTGCCATCAGATCTTTGATCAGCATTCCAGCGGTACGCTTTTTGCGTAGCTCAACGATCTGATCTTCTGAAAGCGCGGGTCGTTTGCCGAACTGTACGCCGCGATCTTTGGCCTTCTTGATCCCATCCATCTGTCGCTCGGCGCGGATTTCGGTTTCGAACTGGCCAATGGCTCCGAGCATGTTGAACAGCAGCCGCCCGGTTGCGTCGGACGTGTCGATATTCTGATCGAGCACGACCAGATCGACACCTTTCTGTTTCAGTGTTTCAGCGATCTGGCAAAGGTGCAGTGTGGATCGCGCCAATCGGTCGATACGTGTGACAATCAGCTGGTCACCGTCGCGGACGTAATTCAGGCATTCTTTCAGCTGAGGGCGGGCGTCCGTCGTACCACTGCGCTTCTCTTCGAAAAGCTTGTCGCAGCCATCCAGCTTTTCGCGCTGCACGTCCAGAGATTGTCCGACTGAGCTGACGCGGGCGTATCCGACTTTGGCCATAGTGTCTCGAATAAATTCAGAGGTCTTGCGACTGTCATATTGAGACATTGAAAAAGACATGGCAAGCGAATGGTCTCAATTTCTACAGTTTTGAAGACCCTCTCCGTATAGAAAGACGACCCTCATGGCACACCGAGCGGTTCTGACCGCGCGACAGCGCGCGGCCCTTTTCCACCTTCCAACGGATGAGGCGTTGATCCTTCGGCATTACGCCCTGTCCGATGAAGACATCGATTTTATCCGCACCCGCCGCCGCCCTGAGAACCTGATCGGATTTGCGCTGCAGCTTTGTGCCCTTCGATATCCGGGACGGCTGCTGAGGCCCGGAGAGATCATCCCCAAAGAAATGTCTGACTTCATCGCCGCCCAGCTCGGCGTCAAACCCGAGGACCTTCTACATTATGCCGAGCGAGAGAACACACGGCACGAGCACCTGGAAGTACTGCGCAAGATTTATAGGTACGAGATGTTCAAGGGCAAGCGGGTCAAACAGATGCGTGCGTGGCTTGATCAGAATGCCGAAGGTGCGCAATCGAGCGAAGGTCTGGTGAGGGCCTTTGTGCAAGAATGTCGTGGGCGGCATATCATCCTGCCGGGAACGACTGTCATGGAACGGATGTGCGCCGACGCGCTTGTTGCTGCCGAACGCCGGATCGAAACTCGGATAACGGCGCGCCTTGACCGCGCGATGCGCGCTCGTCTCGATGGCTTATTGAATGAGGAAGAGGAGGGCCAAACCACCACGTTCGTGTGGTTGCGCCAGTTTGAGCCAGGCAAGAACTCCGCAGATATCAACCGCCTGCTTGATCGGCTGGAGTTTCTGAAGGCGATTGCCTTGGCACCAGAAATTATGGACGACATCCCAGCACATCGGGTCACGCGGCTGCGCCGTCAGGGAGAACGCTACTTTGCGAAAGGACTACGTGACATCACCAGTGACCGCCGCCTTGCCATCCTGGCCGTCTGCGTCGTGGAATGGAGCGCTGCCATCGCAGATACCGTTGTGGAAACACATGACAGGATTGTAGGCAGCGTCTGGCGGGATGCGAAACGGATCTGCGACGCGCGGGTCACGGAAGCTCAGGCGGACGTCGCAAAGACCCTGGCTGGATTTGAGACCCTGGGATCAAACCTATTGATGGCCAAAGGCGACGATGCCGCCCTCGCCAATGCCGTCGATAGTTCTTGCGGCTGGAGCGGCCTTGAAAGTCTGGTCGCGCAAGCAACACAGCTTCAGGCAACGGTGAAAGCAGATACTCTGGCCCATGTGTCCAAGGGCTTCCACCGGTTCAAACGCTATGCTCGGCGCATGTTGAATGCTCTGGATATGACATGCGCCAGTGTGGCCCAGCCATTGATCACGGCAGCGCAGATTATCCGTGACAAACAGGATATCCCGGCCACATCGCTGACCTTTTTACAACCACGTTCGAAATGGCGACCGCAATTCCGCGCGCCCGATATTGATCAAGAGCGGCTGTGGGTTGTCGCCGTCCTGTGCCACCTGCGCGATGCGTTCCGTTCTGGCGATATCTGGCTTCCGCATTCGCGGCGTCATGCCGACATGAAGCAAGCCCTTGTGTCCATCGATGCCGCCCGCGCCATGGGGCTTTCAATGCCACTGGAACCAGAGATCTGGATGGCTGATCGAAAGCGCCGCTTGGAAGAGGGGCTGAAACGGCTGGCCAAGGCGGTGCGCTCCAAAACCTTGCCGAGTGGAGTCATTGAAGACGGCGTTTTGCGCGTGAGCCGTCTTGACGCCGATGTGCCGGAGGAGGCCGGTGATCTCGTCCTCGATCTTTACCGTCGTCTGCCGGAGACGCGGATCACCGATATTCTCACAGAGGTCGACAAAGACACCGGCTTCACCGAAGCCTTCACGCATCTGCACACCGGTGCCCCATGCCGTGACAAGATTGGCTTGCTGAACGTGCTCCTGGCGGAGGGTCTCAATCTAGGCCTGAGCAAAATGGCAAATGCCACCAACACTCATGACTTCATACAGCTTTCCCGTTTGTCACGGTGGCATGTCGAAAGCGAGGGAATGGCCCGCGCCCTGGCCATGGTGATTGATGCGCAGACCCACCTGCCAATGACCAAATTCTGGGGTGTAGGGAAAACGGCTTCCAGTGATGGGCAGTTTTTCCCAACGACGCGGCAGGGCGAGGCAATGAACCTCATCAACGCAAAATACGGCAACGAGCCGGGCATAAAGGCCTACACCCACGTCTCTGACCAGTATGCGCCATTCGCCACTCAGGTCATTCCCGCCACGGTGAGCGAGGCACCTTATATCCTCGACGGCTTGCTGATGAACGAGGCGGGACGGAAGATAAAAGAGCAGTATGCCGACACCGGCGGCTTCACCGATCTCGTCTTCGCCGCCACGTCCCTGCTCGGGTACCACTTCCATCCCCGCATTCGCGACCTGTCCTCCAAGAGGTTGCATGTGTTTGACCTCCGCGCTGTTCCCAAAGAGCTGAAAGGGTTAACCGGGGACAAAATTCGGGAAGCGAAGATCGTCGAAAACTGGCCGGATGTTTTGCGCTGTATCGCAACAATGCTGTCGGGCCGGATGCAGCCAAGTCACCTCCTCAAGAAATTGGCCGCGCGCCCGAGGCAACATGATCTGGCGTTGGCCTTGCGGGAGATCGGCCGGGTCGAACGCACATTGTTCATCATCGAATGGCTGCTCGACACCGACATGCAGCGCCGCGCCCATATCGGCTTGAACAAGGGAGAGGCACATCACGCCCTGAAAGGTGCTCTTCGGATCGGGCGTCAGGGAGAAATCCGCGACCGTACCACGGAAGGACAACACTTCCGCATCGCTGGCCTCAATCTGCTGACCGCCATCATCATTTATTGGAATTCCAAACAGCTCGGAAACGCTGTGGCAAGGCGACAGCGGGCAGGATTGGATTGCCCACCCGAACTCCTCGCCCACATATCGCCGCTTGGGTGGGCCCATATCATCCTAACAGGCGAATATCGTTGGCGGAAAATAGAAGCGCAAAATCCTTAAAGGGGTTTTCTGCACTCAGCCCCACTCGACCCCATGTTGATAACACTGATGGCCAGCTTGAAGCTGATCTTCAACAAATCAAGTTCGGTGTGAACTACCGCTTCTAAACTGTAAGGCCTCCAGGACCCTAAGTTTGAACAGCTACCCGAGTTGATTGGGTAGCTGTTTTTTTTTAGTGTTTCTGTTTAGTGGTAGGCATTAGAGCTCGATGCCCTGCATGACTTAGTTCGGTTGCCATGCAACATCAGTACTGAGGCAATTCGATCTTGCTTGGTGCAGGGGGATTCTGAAGAGAATCTTTTTTCTTTTCATATGAGCTTCAATAGTACGAATGCCTGCGCCCGCAGTTTCTGCAAACCTTCTCAGGCATAGCTTTGCTCTCACGCCATGAATGGATACCAACAAAGCAAAGCGTATTCTTGAAAAATTTTTTTATCATAATGTTTAAAACTTCACCTAAGTGACACACCCAAGTGTTCTATTTCCTCCCTGAGGCAATGATTGCCACAGATCACCATGAGGCAATACTTCAAGTTGTTCAAGTCCCCCCAAGCACACGCCGATACTGATACACATTCTGTTCAAGTGGATGTCCGGAGGATGCGCTCGCATTGCCCTAGGGCAATGGTTCGAGCAACTTTTGCGGATGAATTTTGAAATCTTTGCAGGGTGTTGGTGTTTCGGTTTTTTTTGGGGGGGGGGTACCCCCTCCGACCGATGAAAAAATCTCTACCTGTATCAGAACTTTAGCAACAAGCACTTGCTGAGAACCTATTGCGTAGCACCCGAGCGCTTAAGTCACCCCTACCCGTACTACCCCTTTGGGTCCCTTAGTCGTTTATTATCAATTACTTAAACGTATACATTAATGATTTTCACGTTGCGATCTGAATCGACTGCTGGTCGTGCCCGCGCTGGTACACCTGCTAACGCAGGCCACCGCTGGTACACCGTGTCATCCGTGCCATTGCGTTCGCGGTAGATCGCGTCTTGTGTGTCGTGCGTCAGCAGGCGTTAGGCGTCAGCCTTCGCCTTGTGATCCGCTAGGATGCGATAAACGGATGCAACGCCGATACCTAACTGTTTAGCGATCTCAGGGGCTTTGAAGTCTCGTGCATGCAATGCCAGCACATCGGCTGACTTAGCCCGTGCCGTTGGTGCTCTGCCCTTGTACTTGCCTTCGCTCTTCGCCTTGGCAATGCCCACAGCGCGACGTTCCGCAAAGCGGTCTTTCTCGAACTGACCGATAGCGGCAAGCACATGGAAGTGAAGGCTCTGGGCCGCGTCTGAGGGGTCCAGAGGTGTCTTGGCTATGTCATGTAGTGTGAACCGGATACCGTGCTTGTGTGAGCGCTTCACAGTCCGGATAGCATGCTCAATATCCCGGAAGGCGCGGTCCATCTTAGTGATGTGGATGTTCACGGGCTGGCCTGTCTGTTCCGCCCGGTCCATTGCCTGTTCTAGCATGTCTTCAAAAATGGGTCGGTGATGACCTGCGCTGCTTTCTTCCTTGAATATGTTTGTTGCCCCGGCCTGCGTTAGCAGGTCAGCTTGATGTTGCCATGTAGCAGCCTGTTTGTCGGCATTCGTGCTCACCCTCACATAACCCCAGTTTTCCACGATGCGCTCTCCTTTATCACATGATACTTGATCAAGTGATATCGTATCACTAGGGTGGAGTCCAGCCTCTATTGGAGAGTACCGCAAAGTGTGGGGCAGTTGAATTTTGGGATTGATGCTGGCAAGGATTTTGGATGTCATCCGCTTCTCAAATCTATCAGCTAAAGGTACGCCTTCTTGGGTTAAGCCCAATGATCTGGCGGCGTGTTTTGGTATCGGATTCGACGACACTGCGTGAACTGCACGGCATTCTTCAGGTTGCGATGGGCTGGGAAGGCATTCATCTGTTTGTGTTCGATATCCTCGCAGTGCGGTACGGCTCGTTCGAGTTG
>Ga0208794_1000702_pt1 | contig 18948 bp, 23 predicted proteins | sample 32_taG_FD_184106 | JGI IMG/M metagenome (GOLD analysis project Ga0208794, IMG submission 184106) | Marine viral communities from the Gulf of Mexico - 32_GoM_OMZ_CsCl metaG (SPAdes) (version 2) | ecosystem: Environmental > Aquatic > Marine > Oceanic | place: Atlantic Ocean: Gulf of Mexico... | reverse complement strand
ACCTCTCTCAGCTATGTCACTAAGTAGAGACTTTGAAATCTTACGAAGTTTCCTAAGCTGAGACCTGTTTTGTCCATATGGTGTTTTAGCGTATCCTGCTATTCCACACATAGAACCTCCTTTCTATTTGCGTTAAAGTATTACTATATAGTTATTCCTCTATCTATAGCAATACTAAGAGTTAAGTCTTTTGTATTACACATTAAATGTATCTTTTATCCACCACATAGTATGCTTCACTATGTAGAGAATCATTACTCCTATGAATGAGCCGTATATATATACTGCGTGTAGAAGTCCGTGTGGCTCTCCACAGGCTCCCGATAGATGTCTTATGGTTTCTATCATTATCTTTCCCTTCCTACTTTTGCTCTCTTTCTAAAAAGAGATGCGTTGAATAAAGGATTGTCTCTCTCGAATATCAAACATAGATCGTTTAATAATCTATTCCAATCTACTCTATAGTCAGAGTATCCCTCGTATCGGACATTGTCCGAGAGGGTATCTGCTATCTGTTCGTAGTCTTTCTTAGTCATCGGCATTTCTCCTTTACTAATTCTAGTTCATCTTTATAAAAGAGATACTCACACTCTCTGACTTTCACTTCTCTATCATCGCACATCTCGTAGTCCTCGATTGCGAGACTCTTGTCTATTAAAGAAATTTTTGATGGTGGTGATCCCATCCTTTTATAGCGAGATGCAGTCTTGCTATTTATTCTTACAATGTCTCCGTTCTTCATCTCTCCATTTCCCTTTTATGTTTATAGAAAATTGCTCTCACTCTCTTGAGAGTATATGTATCAGCCTCTCTCTCTGAGAGGTCAAATCTACGCATCATCCACTCTCTCGCCTGTTCTTTCGTAGAGGGTGGAATCGCTCTATTGTATATATTTCTACCGTATCTCATATATGAATTTACGAATAAATAATGAGAGACGCAACACTATCTTGTAGACGAACCCCATCTCTCTATTTCTGAAAATCTCTCTTTATATTTTTATAGTAGGTAGCCATCTCGTAATTTAGTTTGCAAGCCTCGTACATTCCACTATCGAGGTTTTGCTCATAGATTCTCTCCAAACTCTCTATCTTTGCATCTATGAGTTTTACTATTGCTCTCTTATCTTCTTTAAGTAGTGTACCCATTCAACTCTCCTATTCTCTGCTTTTCTCTCTGCATTTCTCCTCTGAACTTATCTTTGCTCTCTGACAAGGTATAGCCGTAATACCTTCTTCTAAAGAGAATATCGCATTTCTCTATGCGAGATGATAGCTCTACACTACCATCCCTCTTATGTTCTATTGTCATAGACTGTTTCTCCTTGTTAGAATTTGGTGTTTAGGTATATTCCTGTGATGGGTAAGATTAAAATACCCATCGTATTTTTTTGCATAATAGACAGCGAGGAGAACTCCCTTGACGAATATAGAAGATTCTCCCACTCTTACTTTTATTGTAGCCTCGTCTACATTCATTCTACTCAGCCCCCTTTTCTCTGTTCATATCGTCTACGATGCCAGCCAGTCTCAGAAGGTCTTTTGTCGCTGAGTACTTAGCCCTCTCGCCTGCCTTCGGATTCTTTAGCACTTCTACATATATGCTGACTGCACCTCTCCAAGTAAACATAGGGATTTCTACTTCTATCTTCTTATCTTCTCTCTCTACTTGCGTCATTGTTCTACCAAGTCCTTTCTTCTCTGAGTATAGGTCTCAGAGTCTTAGGTTCGTGTTTCTTAGGTGGTTTTGTTCTCTGCGTTCCAGTCATTCTATACTTAAGTTGCCTCTTATATGTAGACTCTCTACTTGGCAATTCCTCTGTAAGGAGTTTTAGTATACGATGGAACTCTCTATGCAGAACTTTCTTATCTCTGTCGTAAAGCTCTACAGTAAGTCCTTTTCTATAGTATCTGTCTCTCAGAGTCATAAACATCTCTGTTAGGTCAGCCAGAGTATTGAATGGTAGCTCTACATCTATTGCACCTATATGCAGATTCCACTTTCTACCCTCTCTGCCCACCTCTAACCTCATATACTTCTCTGGAATAGATGCTATCTTGGAGTTAATATCATCGAGGTCTTTTTGTATAGACCTGATTTTACTCTCCAATTTAAGCTTCTGAGAGATTAACTTTTCTCTCTCCATATTATTCCTCTCTATGGTTTTTTGGGGGGTTTATTTGAATAGAATATATAGAGAATATATGAGAATAACAAGAACTATTTCGTCTATTTATCCACTTTCGATATAGATTTCTGGCTCTCTCTGTTTGCCCAGTTTTTTAGGATTTCGCCTCTCTATTCTATTGTCTGGGTCTCTGTGGGTTTTCGCTCTATGAATCGGGATCGGGATTAGTAGAATAAAAAAATGTCTCTCAGGGAGTGTATCCCATAGAGTAAAAAAAAATAAATATATGTGTTAAATAAGTTGCCTCATATTGTATAAAAGTTGTATGTTCTACAGACGATAACAGACGGCTAATTAACAAAACAGAAAAAAGAAAAGGAGTAGAAAATGAAATTCTACGAACTACCAAAACAGATGACACAAGAGGAACTAGAGACAGCCGAGGTGCGAAATAAGGCTATGATAGATGTCGGTATGGAAGCTATATTCGACCCTCAGCATTTAGAAAATGTAAGAGAGGGTAAGAACGGCTGTAAAATAAAAGAGAGAGAACTCTTGAGTGCTTTCCTCTCGTTAGATTTTGACAAGGAATCTAAAGATAAAGAGGAACGCTACCAGCTAGCTGTTCAAGAGAAGCTGAACGAACTGAGAGAGATTCACCAGTCTATTTACAAGACTGAGAGAGGTTGGAACTCAGTCCGATTTAGCTATAATGATAAGAATCGAATTCTTAGAGTTAACGGCTCTAATAACGGCTAAACCACATAGAGAGAGGGCGAGTCTCTAAGGCTCGCCCCTCTCAATTCCTACCCCCTCTCTAATCTCACCCCTCTCTAAAATTTTCCCTCTCGCAAAAAAATTTTTCGCCCATCAATAAAATAGAGTACGAAGTACACCTTAGTTTTTTTAATAGAATAGAGCGAAGCCCCTTTTTTCAACGGAAACCAGATTTTTCAATTAGGAATAGGGGGGAGGGTACTTCAGTTAACAAGACTCACACACAATTTTCAGCTATTTTTTACAACTTGGGAGTGTGTTTCCACAATATAGGGTTATCCTCACAACCTAGAATACCTCTATTTGTCCCAAATTTAGGCCAATTTCGCGTTTTTATGCTTTTTTCGAGGTTTAGTATGCATCTTCAGTTTTTTAGTCGATTTTCGGCGTTCTACGAGCTCGTCTTTTCCATGAAATTCACAGTAGTTTAATTTATTGTACTCCAATTTCCAATAAGCGTGCCTTTTTCCGGTCACATCCTTGATAATTGTCCACTGATCTGGACTATCAGCAAACAGAAAGAGAGTAGTTGTTAGCGCAAAGAGTAGTTTTTTTATCATTTTCTTACTTCAAAGTTAATCATTACAAAAATACAATACAAGAACCTTTTTTAAAAACTTGTATCTTTTTCCATCAATCAGGCTTTTTTCAATCCTGAAAATATTTTTGGAAAATTCTCAGAAAACTTTCTTTTTGTATATTATGCTAATAATATATTTTTCTTTAATAGTATATTATATATATAAGCTTCTTTTGAATATTCCAGATAATAACAATTTAAGCTTAAAACAGCAGTTTGTCAAGGAAAAAATAAAAAAAATTATTTCCTTTGATTTAATTGTATGTTTTCTTATATTGAGTGTATGAAAAATTACGGAAAAAGTGATGCACGTCTACATTGTGCCAACTGGAACAACGGAAAATGCTTAGGCTGTATGATGAGCAGTAAGAATGGAGTGTTGATGATTGAGATTGATTCCAAGCTTGCTGATAAGGAATGTATAGTTACTGATGGATGCGATTACTTTGATAGAGTAGTCGTCCCCGGAATTAAAAAATAGAGAGAGAATATGAAAGATAGCGAAGTTGTTAATTATATCGAGAGTGCGTATCCTGATATGTCAGATCGTTTTAAGCAGATACTAGACGAAGAGTATAAATTGTTCTGCCGGAAGCAACACGACTATGGAAGTGATAACATAACTCTTGGCGAAGACCTTAGCAAGGAAGATGGAAGAATGGTATCCTTGACCGCTTTGGTTGTGCGTATGAACGATAAGATAAACCGACTCAAAACAATCATAATCAAAAACAAAGGTAAGAACGCAGTTAGACAAGAAACCTATATGGATGCTTTTATTGATTTGTCCATCTATGGTATCATTGCTCAGCTGGTTGCAGAAAACAAGTGGGGTCGGTAAAAGCTCTATTGCTGAGAGTAGAGGCTAAAATTATCTCAGCACTAATCAAACTACTAACAAATCGGAAATAACTATGAAATGGAATTCAAAAGAGCTGGATATATTAAAGCAATATATGCACGGTCATAAATCCGTAGAGCAAATACGGAGTAAACTGAAAAGCTCTGGATACAACAGAACATACAAATCAGTATCTAGAAAGCTTGAGAGTCTTAAAATTAGAAAGCCATCTGGAAATAACATTGAAATGCCAAAGGTATTGATACTTGATATAGAAACCACTCCTATGGCAGTATGGACTTGGAGCCTTGGTAAGCAGTATGTCGGTCATCACGCTATTATGAAAGACAAGAAGGGTGCTATGATGGACTGGCATCTTCTTAGTTGGGCAGCCAAGTGGTTATACGATGACGAGGTTATGAGTGATATCTTAAAACCTAATGAGGCTAGGGCTCGCAAGGACAAAAGAATCCTTAAGTCTATTTGGGGTCTATTAAACGAAGCTGATATTGTGATAGCTCACAATGGAGATAGGTTCGATTTAAGAAAGATAAACGCAAGGTTTATAGCAAACAACATTAAAGCTCCTTTGCCCTTCAAAACAATAGACACATTGAAGCAAGCGAGAAAAGAGTTTGCGTTCTCCTCAAACAAACAAGACTTCATTACTAAGTTTTTAAAGCTTGAAGAAAAGCTGGATACAGAATTTAATCTTTGGATTGAATGTATGAATGGAAATCCTAGTTCATTGAAAAGAATGCAAGATTATAACAGAACCGATGTTGTAGGACTTGAGGAGCTATATCTGAAACTTAGACCGTACATGAAATCTCATCCTAACTTTGCAGTTATGTTGGATGATGATTGCTGTACTGTATGTGGAAGTACTTCATTGAAACAAACAAAAAAATATTATTACACCGGGTCAAGCAGATTCAAACTTTATACTTGTTCTAGCTGTCATTCTCCCTTTATCAGGGGTAAGAATAGTCACACTGACAAATCTGTTTCGAAGAGGTCGGTTACAAGATAACTTGACTTTGATGGTATTTTTTGTTATATTATAGGTATAGTCGAAATGATTACAAGAAAAATTAATAAGGTAAATCATCCGATTTATAGTAGTGTAGAAGAGTTTCGAAGGGATAACCCTGATACTGAATTGATGGACAATTGGAGGGAAGGCACCGAAGGATGCTGGGTAGTTTCAGACGATGGACAAGTTTGTCAGGTATTGAAACGTGGGACTATGCAGAAAAGCAAAAACGTACAAGTCCATTACGTCAGGGTTCCCCTTGGAACTTTTGTATGCAAAGATCATCTTACAATGGAAGGAGAGCCGAGAAAGAATTTATATTCATTTGGCTTGGCTGACAAAAGCGCCTACGCACATAAAGTCGAGAAGAAGAATACTACGCAAAGAGAGTTCCTCTTCGCTCAGTATGTAGCAAAAGGAGAGGACGTAGTAGACGCATTTGTAAAGGCTTTTCCTACAAACAACAGAGTTTATGCCGAAGGTCAAGCCAAAATATTGATGAAGGCTCAGAGGATTCAAAGAATGATAAGAGAAGAAATAGACAAGGTATTAAGTGATGCAGAGATTACTCCGCTGTATTTGCTGGAACAGATGAGAAATATAGTAGATAGGTCTGAGTCGCAAGATAGAGATAAGATACAAGCCATTAAAACCCTAATGCAAATTAGTGGTATGATGGATACAGAGAAGAGAACAGAATCAGTTGCTGTATTCCAAGGATTCACTAAAGAGCAGTTAGATGCTATAGGAGCAGGAAATGTCAAGAAACTTGCGTCGGCTGAAAGAGAGCTTGAAGTCTGAAGAGTGTAAATTTTGTTACATTCGACTATCTGATAATTGTATCATAGTGCACGATATGGATACTAATCAATATTACGCTAGGTGCGCTCATTGCGATACAGTTTACAATCACAACTTAGCAATTGAAATGCTGGGTATACCAGAAATAATAGGAATAGCGTAATGCCATACAAATCGTCTGGTAAAACAGTATATGTAAAGAAGGGAGGAAGATGGGTAAAGAAAGCAACCGCATCGTCAGTCAAGAAAGCTCAGGCAATGGTTCGCCTATTGAGGGGAGTGAAACACGGAATGAAGCCTCGCAAGAAAAAATAGCCGTATACGGCACACTAAGGAGAGGGTCTGGGGAGATAGGAGTTATTAAGGATACCTCTCTCGTTTATCCCGGCCACCAATCATTCCCAGCAATGATATACAACAAAAAAGGAAGTGGAACTGTTGTGGAGGTGAGGCCTGTTACTAATGAACAGCTGTACAGGTATGATCTGTATGAGGGAATAGCATCCGGGCTGTATAGGCGCGTGAAGGCAGAGGTGGAGATGAGCGACGACACCACTGAGACTGCTTGGGTATATGTGGCTGGAGACGAAATGATGCAGAGGAGTAATTCTTTTACAATTATTAAAAGCGGAGATTGGTACGATAGATTCTAATTTCAATATAAACTCTGACGGACAGCAAGAGAAAGATAGAGTCCTAGAATTGGTATCCAATGACTTGGTTGCATTTGGACAGCTCTTTCTTCCAGATGATTTTATGAAGTCTTCGCCAGCCCCATTTCATTATGAGGTTGGTAAAAAACTTTTAAGCGAAGATGGTAGAAGATTGTGTATTGTACTGCCTCGTGGTCATTCTAAATCCACTATGGCAAAAGCCGCTTTGTTGCATAAAATATATTTTAACCCTCAAGGCAAAAAAGAATTTGCCGCTTGGGTATCAGAAGAGCAAGGTCAGGCAGTTGACCATTTGAAGTATATTAAAACCCATATGGAATATAACAACGCTCTTAATTATTATTTCGGTAATCTTGTTGGTAGCAAATGGACTGAAAAAGAAATCACTACCAGCCGGGGAGACAGGATTATTGCCAAGGGGACTAGCCAGAGATTGCGTGGTAGATCAGAACTTGGTACTCGTTACACAAAGATTATACTTGATGACTTTGAATCTGAATTAAATACCAAGACCCCAGACAGAAGGAGAGAGATTAAAGAATGGCTTATGTCAACAGTCTATCCATCCCTTGAAGAATCAAAAGGCAATGAAGGTTCTATCTGGCTGATTGGAACTATAGTTCATTATGATTCTGCGTTACAAGCCATATATGATGGCTATTTGGATGCAAAGGAAAAGGATGAACCATATACTTGGGATGTTATATTTCATAGAGCCTTAGAAGATGGTAAGCCTCTTTGGGGTTCTTATTTTAATAAAGAAAAAATTAATCAGATAAGAAGAGACTACGAGAATGTAGGTCAATTGCACAAGTTTGCTCAAGAGTATATGAATGATGCTAGAGACTTGGCAACAGCAAAATTTAAAATAGATAAGATACAACACCACGATTATGAACTTATCAACAATGGAAATCAATGCTATTTAAAAGATAGTGAGAGTGTTATTCCTGTAAATGTTTATATGGGAGTAGACCTTGCTTATGAATCAAACCCCGGGAACGACTATCAGGTTATTATGGTTACCGCAATAGATAGTGAAAAAAATTATTATGTGATAGATTATTATCACGAACACCTCCCGCTGTATGAAATGCCACAGAAAATATTTGAATTTGCTAAGCTTTACTCTCCTATAAGGAGAGTAAACGTAGAGCACGTAGGGGCTCAGGGGATTATAAAAGACTCTGTAAACCAGATTAGCGGGTATGACAGGAAGATGGCACCGGGTATTGCTAGAGGCGTTAGACCGCCGTCTGGTATAAAAAAAGAAGATAGAATAGAATCTTCCCTATGCCCTCTTGTAAACAGAGGGAAAATGTACATTAAAAAGCATCATCAAGAATTAGTGGATGAAATGTTTCACTTTCCAAAAGCTAAGAACGATGACTTGCTAGACGGTCTTTGGTATTCAATTACAAACGCTAGAGCTCCTCTTAGCAAGAGGTTTGATGCTAGTAATTTTGAACCAGAAGATGGTGAAAGTAAGGGTAAAAAAGTTAAGTCCGTAGTCCGCAGTTGGATTACCGGACAAAGAATTTAAAAAAAACACTTGACTTTGGTGCTTTTTTATGTTATATTATCTATCATAGATATATCTTAAGGAGTAAAGTTATCAACTACGTAGAAACTTTCGCAGAGCACGATGAGGCTCAGAAGAATAGAGAACTATGGAGGCGCTGGAGAGACGCACGCTCAGATTGGGAGGTTGAGGCAAGAGATGCCATAGACTTTTCTCTGGGCAATCATTATTCATCAGAAGAATCCGATATGCTACAATCAGTCGGGCAGGGGGACTTTATCATTGATAGGGTATACGCTGCTGTTGATAAGCTAAAATCTCTTCTGACATCTCGCAATCCCAAGTTCTCTGCAGTCGCAAGAGAAGATTCCGATAATAAACTAGCCAATGTCTGGAGAACCATTCTTGAGTACATTTGGGACATCTCAGATTGCAATACTCATTTCAAACAGGTTGTTCACGACTATTCTGTTGCAGGTCTGGGTTATTTTTATGTATACCTAGACCCGGAGGCAGACTACGGAAGAGGTGATGTTAAGATTACAAACGTCAATCCATTCAGAGTTTATGTAGACCCAGCCTCGAGGGATAGATATTACTCAGATGCATCTGCAATGCTCCTTTCAACCATCCTCACAAAAGACCAGCTACTTGGTCTCTATCCTCAGCTATCTGAAATTATAGATAGCATCGACCACTCATCAGACGAAGAAGACTATCCAGACTCAAAGAGAAAGAACTCCTCAGAGTCATTTACCCCTGATGTTGTTAAGGACTATGACAGAGGTGGTTATGAAAAATTCAGGATTATAGAAAGATTTGAAAAGATTAAAGTTCCTTTTTATAGGATATTTAATAAAGAAACTCAAGAAGAGAAGATTGCTGATCTTGAAACATTTCAGATTGTTATGCAAGAGAATGCGCATCTCATCGAGGCGGGGCTGGTAGAAGCTGTAGAAGTCTTACAGACAAGAGTCCGTCACATAGCAACTGTAGGACAAATTTTACTGTACGAACAAGTACTGAATACGGACATTTATCCTATAATCCCAGTCCCAAATATTTGGACAAATACTCCTTACCCAAAGTCAGATGTCACTAAGGTTAAGGATTCACAAAGATTGATTAATAAATTATTTTCTTTAACGCTAAGCCACGCGCAAGCGTCAGCTGGACTGAAGCTGCTTGTGCCGGAAGGCAGTGTTGATGATATTGGTCAACTAGAGAGAGATTGGGCAAATCCAAATGCGGTTATTGAATACAACCCAGAGTTTGGTGAGCCACACTATCCAGCTCCACAGCCATTGGCTTCGGAGTTTTATAGTTTGATATCGAGAGTAGAGTTTTATATAGATTTAAACTTTGGTATCTCAGAACTAATGCAAGGATTCAAATCTGGTGCTCCAGATACTGTACGCGGTACATACCTGTTACAGGAGATGGGCGAAAGCAGAGGAAGGTCTAAGCTTAGAGATATCGAAGGTAGCTTGGATATGCTAGGTAAAGTTACTTATAACTTTGCCAAAGGGCATTATAATTTCAAGAAAACATTTAGAGTCGTGCAACCCAATAATGATATCACAGAGTTCACAATAAACAATAAACTATATGACGATAAGACGAATGAGTTGTTGAGTATTGAGAACGATATTGCTTTAGGGCAACACGATGTTCGGATAGTATCAGGTTCAACGCTACCATCCAATAGGATGGCTGAGTACAATATGTATTTAGATGCTTATAAGTTGGGCTTGGTAGATGATGTCGAGGTTTTAAAGAAATCAGAAATCTACGACAAAGAAGGTGTATTGCAACGAAAAGGTGCTATGCAACAGATGCAGGGTTATATACAACAACTCGAAGGTGAGGTTAAGAAACTGCGTGGTGATTTGCAGACTGCTGAGCGTGAGACGGTTAATGCGAGGAAGCAGACTATCACTCAGAAATTCAAGACTAATCTTGATACAGTCCTTAATCAAGTTAAGGATAAAGAAAGAAAAAATCTCAATCGAATGGAGAATATAATCGACAAAGCTGATTTGCAAGCCAAATTCGCTGGCAATAACAAAGAAGGCGCGGGTGCCGAAGAAGGCGTTGAAGGTTAACAAAACTAGAGTCAGGTTCTACCGGAGGATATCGAAAGGTATTGCCAAGTAAAGAGTAGAAAGATTCGGAAAGGAAAAATGGAAGACCAAACAACACAGAAAAAAGAACAGACTTACGAGGATAGACTGTCTAGAGACAATGGGGGTATGGAGTTTTCTATGCCAGACGTAGAAGTGGTTAGCAATGAGCCCACACAGACTGAAGAAGTTGAGGGTTCAGAAGCTGGCAAACCTACTGTCATTACATCTGAAGGCGATGAATCTGAAGTAGAATACGGAACCGACTGGGAACAAGAAAGTCGCAAATTCCAATCTATGTATGATAAGCAAAAAGCTGATTATGACTCATTGCAATCTCAAGTACAATCCTTAGAACCTCTTAAGCAATTGCAAAACGTTCTAGAATCTAGACCAGATGTGGTTCAGGCGATTCAAGAGCGTCTAGAGGGTAAGCCTGCTCAGGATAATACTAAGAGTTCAACTACTCCGGAAGGAATAGATGAAGCCTCTTTTGACCCTTGGGAAGCCTATTACAAGCCTGAGTCTCCGTCGTACCAGTTACGAGTGGCTCAGGAAAAAGCTTTGGTTCAAGAAGCCGTCTCTGAACAGATGGCTGGAATCCAAAGTCAAGTTGCTATGCAAAATCTAAAGAATGAGCTTAGAACAAATTACGGAATCACTGACGAAAGGGAAATGGATGATTTCATAAATTTTGCGATGAGTCCGAGAGACCAACTGCCAGTAGACTTTTTAATTAATGTCTTCAGACAGTACCAAAATAATGGAACCCCAGAACCTGTTCCGTCAGAGAATTTAGAAGCCGTTAAGAATGTTCAAGCTATGCCCAAGTCTGCAGGAGTACTCCAAGGAGGAGACCCAAAGCAGAAAAGCGAACTAGATGTTTCTTGGGATAGGATTTTAAAAGCAGGCAACGCTGGTAGATTAGCTTAATAATAATAAACGGAGGTTACTTAAATGGCTATTACAAATGGCGTAAAGCTTTCAAGTGACGTTACGGCAGCTGCAACCAGTGCAGGTGTAGGACAAGCTCCAGATAGACGGCGGTTATACGATTTTAGTGATCGGGTAGCCGAGCTGGCTCCAGAGGAATCCCCATTTTTCGTGTATCTTTCACAAGTGGCGAAGGTTCCAACTGATGACTCAGTTTTTCGTTTTCTAGAGAATCGTTCTAAGATTGACTGGACAAGCCGTAACTTTCTCGCAAAAGGAGCAGTTGGCACAGTTGCCGCTGGGTCTGACTACTCTTTTACTGTTGACACCTCTGATGGTGCTTCAGTGGACTATCTAGTTCCGGGAATGGTATTTGCAGTAAAAACGGTAGATAGTACTGCCGGATATGCTCAGGCTATTTTTCGTATTAACGGTGGAATAACTAAAAACACTAGCGATACGACTTTTAGTGCTAAGTGTGTAGACCTATCTAACTCAGGTGTTAGTGGTTACAACGATTTAGAGGATAATGACGAATGTCAAATTATTGGTACTTCATTCGCAGAAGGTTCAGCATCTCCTGATGCTTGGTCTGGTGAGATTGAAGATGACTATGGTTATACTCAAATCTTTAAAACTGCTTGTGAAATGTCAAACACAGCAATTGCTACTCGTTATCGCGGTTACGCAAACGAGTGGGAGCGTATTTGGGCTCTTAAATTAAGAGAACATAAAGTAGACATTGAGCGCGCAATGCTCTTTGGTCAAAAAGCAAGGACTGGTGGAATTCAATACACAGAAGGTATTGTTGGTCACATTGTAAAGAATGCTGCCCCTGTTGATGCAACAAGTGCGAGCCTTAGCTACTCAAGCGGTGCTCCATATTACAAAACCGTAGCTCAAGCAGAGTTAACTTATGACAGTCTCATTAGCGACTTAGAAGTCATATTTGACCCAGCTCGTGGTGGCTCTATGGACAGATTAGTCCTAGCCTCACTACCTGTTGTTAGCTTTTTTAACAAGCTAGGTGATGGTGCGTTCATGGATGCATCCATGGGGTCAAGTGGAAACATGGTCAATCGCTATAACTTTGCGGAGCGTGATGGTGCCTTTGGTCATAAGATCATGACTATTGAAACTATTCACGGTACATTACACTTAGTTAAGGAGCCACTATTCAGAGGTATTGCTTCTGGCTTTATGGCTATGGTTGATATGAGTAAAGTTGCTTACCGTCCACTAGTTGGTAACGGTATCAACCGTGACACGCAGATTATGACTAACGTACAGTCTCCAGACGAAGACTTGCGTAAAGACATGATTTTGACTGAAGCTGGTTTAGAGATTACTCTTCCAGAATGTCACGCTCTTTATAACGTAGAAAACTTATAAGGAGGTAAATCATGAAAACTGATGTATTAAATAAGAATAGTAATGCTTTTGCTCAAGAAATTAGCGTAAAGCCAAATGCAGTTGAGCACCACTCTGGCTCCACTCTCACCCTTGATAGTGCAGCTGATGTTGGTTCTGTTCATATCTTCTCTGCTGATTGCACTGTAACTCTTCCAGCCACAGGTGCTGGACTAAACTATGTTTTGGTTGCAGGTGCTGATGATGTAGAGTTGACGCTTAGCCCAAACGCCTCAGATAAATTCTTAGGTGGTTGTGGCAAAGCTGCTGATTCTGACAACAAAGACCTAATTTACTCAAACGGTAAAGAGGGCGATTGTGTCAAAATATTGGCAGACGGAACAAACGGTTGGTATATCACTCATTTGAGTGACGCTAGCAAAGTGTCTTACGAATCATAATCCGAATGGATATTAGAGTTTGGGCTGGGCAACCAGCCCTTACTCAAATAGGGAAGTTATGGCAAATTATAACACAACAACAAAAGTAATAGTAAACGATGTTACTCCAGCGGCTGATAGTGTATCTGAGTCTTACGCTAAGGAAGTGAACGATTACCTTGAGTCTATTGACAACACTAAGACTATACGCTCCATACAGACAATTCTGACTAGAGAAGGTCGGTTTGCTACAGTCATTATACACGATTCATAATGAAGTGTCAGCATTGCGAACACCCAAACGAAGAGATGTGGTTTTATTGCAAGAAATGTGGGAAGAGAGCATTTAAAAGAAAATTTACTGTCAATAGCTGGATGAGAAGTGATATTGGAAAAAGAACGGATATAGAGTTCGGTCAATCAGATATGAAATCCAGCTTTAAGAGGATGAACGATGCCTAGATTTGGAAAAGGAATTAAAACTTTAAGAAACGGTACTTTGGTTGGGAAGAAAAAATCCAAAATGAAAAAGAGGAATAAAAATGCCAAGCGGTAAAGGAACATACAGAAAGCCGGGGAGACCTTCTAAAAAGCGCAAGAAACAAGCTAAGAAAAAGAAGAAGTAGATGGCTGATTTAAAAACAAGAGTTGATGATTTAACTGGATTTGGGTCTACTGACGATACCGCATTAGGGGATTGGTTTGATGATGGCGTTAAGGATGTTATGAATTCGATACCGTCCTATATGCTTCCGATGTTTTCCAGCGAAGTTACGTTTACAAGCAATAAGACATTGGGCGAAAACGCTAAGTTGTTAGCCGTTGTTAGAAGCGATGGGTCGCGCGATCAAATGTGTCGCGAAATACCGTTTACTATGAGTGGAAGAGCAGCGGACAATTCCGATGTAAATTATGCGACAAATGCAGACCCTGTTTATTATATCCACAATGGAGTTTTGACGGTATTACCTACTGCTGGGGAGTGCAAATTGCAAGAAGTTAGTTTTTCGGATGTTACGATAACAGGCACTTCTATTGACAATATGCCTAACGATGCAGAACACTTGGTTGTTCTATATGCATCTATTCGCGCTTTACAAAGGCTTATGAATGATAAGTCCGGGAATGCCGATATTACCACTGCATTATCAGCTATTAATACCGAGAATGATAAGATTTCCGCTATAATGGATTCGGCTAATACTGCCATTGATAAGGTTAATGCAATTGTTACCGAAGCCGATACGGAATTTGATTTAGCTAAAACAGAAATAGCTGAAGCCGATGCGCAAGTTGACGCAAGTGTTGATACGGCATTAGGTGCTATCACAACAGCAGCAGGAAGAATTAATACCGCGGTAGAATTGGCAAATGCAGAGTTTGACAAAGCGGTTACGGCAACAACTGGGCCATTGGATTTGGCAAATGCAGAGTTTGACAAGATAGATGCGTTATTAGACCTAGGTGAAGAAGATACTGAATCTGCTGTCAATACGGCTCTTGGGGCTATGACAACAGAACTTAATAAGGTGGACGACATTATTAGCACAGCGTCAGGTAAGGTTGACGATTATTATACATCAATAGGTGATATTGACGACGCAACAGAATTATGGGATGATACTAATAAAAGATTTAAAGTTGTTAGAGATGCGCTGTCGAATGCTCAAAATTTAATAGATGATGATGGGATTGGCACAGACCAAGATGCGATTGATTTTCTGAAAGATGCTGATTCGGCAATTAGTGCAATAGCTGATCATTTAGCCGATGAAGAAGCTATATTGGGAGACGACCCTTCTAATGGGAATATAGCAGATGCTATAACTGCTATGAAGGCTGCAATAGAAGAAGCTGAAAGTGTGTACGATAATTTTGAAGGAACAGATGCATCTGTTTTTGGAGATGAAGATACATTTTTAACAGCTAGTTCTCAGCTTACGCGAGTCAAAGCTGCTCTTGATGATGCTGAAGATATTATAAATGTCGATGAACCAAGCGCGACGACTGATGCGTATGGCGCGCAAACCAATGAAGATATTGAATTGGTTACATCTGCCTTAAATATCGCGCAAACAGAAATTCAAAGAGCTCAAATGCATTTATCCGAATGGACTTCCATAGGTGATATGAGGGTTAAACAGATACAAGCCTCTCTTAGTGAAGCTAGTGCTTACGGAAATGAGATACAAGCAAGATTGTCATACGCACAAGCATATGTAAATGCTTCAAACGCCAGAGCTTCAGAGGGAGCATCAAGGCTTTCTCAGGTTAGCGCTACCACTGCAGTCGCGAATCAAGAACTTTCAAGGGCTAATGTTGCTATAGCAGAAATTAATACTTTGATAGCTTCTTATAGAATTGAGTTAGAGGGGGTAACGCCATATCTAAATTCAGCTTCAAGCTATATAGCGCAGGCTCAAGGGTATTCCAATGAAGTATCTTCTAGACTCGCACAAGCGCAAGCAAAGCGGGAAGAGGCTAATTCTCGGATTGCTTCCGGTAATGCATTTTTAGGAGAAGCAAACACTAGGGTGCAGGTAGGTGCATCTTATCTATCCGAAGCGAAATCTGCGTTAGATGAAGCGCAAGCTTATGCAACGGAAGTAAATTCTAGGATGGCGCAAATTGATGGGTACAATAAGAATGTATCATCTAGAATGCAATTGGGTGCTTCGTATTTAACTAAGGCTGGTATGCATTTACAAGAAGCCCAAGGTTATGGCGGTGAAGCAAGCGGTCGGTTGGCTAATGCGCAATCATATGCAAATGAAGTTGCGTCTAGGTTGAATGTAGATACTACCGAGTATCAATGGTTGCAAGCGCAACAAGCGAATTTACAAAAAGAATATGAACGCGGTATACAAGAATTAAGGACGCCAAAATAATGGCATTCACAAATGTAACACCGAATGTCACTTCTTGGACTAGTACTTCTACTATTTCTACGCCGGATTGGGATTCAAGCGAAGAGGGCGATTTTACTGTGGGTCAAAATTCTTATTTTATAGAATCTACTATTGGCGTAAAGGATTGGGGATATTTTAGACGCCCAGCGCAAGACCATAATTGGGAAGAACAAACATCATTGAATTGGGAAGATTATGCCTAACAGATTAACAGTTAAACAAATTATTTCACGGATTAAACAGGTCTTTCCTAATGTACCTGAAAGTTACATGGTGGCCTTAATTAACGAAGCCTTAGTAGAAATGGGTAAGTATAGTAACACTAAAATTGAATATGCAAAAGCTAATTCGGTTGCCGATCAAATGTGGTATACATTAGATGATGCTAACTCTAGCATTTCTGTTAATAAGGTATATCGTGTGGATTTTATGAATGCTGACGGTGACTATATCAAAATACCTAGGTTGCTTGATTCTGAAATACAAAAAATGGACTTAGTATAATGGCTTCGAATTATAATTACCCAGAAGATTTTTTGGCTTGGTTTATTAAAGGAGAAAACCTCGCTATTATAACTACAAAAGGAAGCACCGATGGTAGCACTCATTCAAAGTTGGGTGATTGGAAAGCTATTGATGAATCAGTTACGGATGGTATTTTAATACATTACGAGTCCGAACCGTCTTCAATAAGCATATCTGCAAGCGGTGATTATTCAAGCACTTATCCAGATGTGGATAACGCTTTACATGCCTCATTGATTGACTATGTAAAGTATAGATTATATCAGGACAAAGCTGGACTATCCCCTGATGGGAACATTGCATCCATAGCTATGGCTATGGCGCAGTCTCACGAAGGGAAGTGGAACGAATCTGTCCGAAGATATGGTATGAAAAAACGAGATAAAACTGGTGGCCCAAGAAGGGTAATGCCAGCAGACTTACGATAATGGTCTTAAAGACGGTGGCGGGGGGAAATTAAGGAATAACAAATGGCTTTACCACAACTATTTCAAACTAAAGAAGTACTTAACAAGGTACTCAATGCTGGCGAAGATGCGCTAAAAGTAGATATTGATAACGTAACTCTTGATGGCTCTCAGTTATCAGTAGATATAGACAAAGAAAATGATTCTATTGTTGTTTACAGTAATACCACTAAAGATGGCAGCGGTACAAACTATGTACCTTTAGTAGATAGTGATGGTCATTTGCAAGTAGATGCTTTATCATCTGCTCTACCATCTGGGGCTGCTACCGCAGCTAATCAATCTACAATCATTGGGCATCTTGATGGTGTTGAAGGTTCTTTAACCGATATAGAAACAAATACAGATTATGGAGCCACTACTGGTGGAGGTACTGAATCTGGGGCGTTAAGGGTTACAATAGCCAATGATTCTACAGGTGTATTAAGCGTAGATGACGGTGGTGGAGCATTAACAGTAGATGGAACTGTTACTGCTAATTTATCTGCTACCGACAATGCAGTATTAGATACAATAGATGCTACCCTTGATAATATGCTATATGGCACAGGTTTGGTTGTTACTGCTGTTCATGGTGGTTCAGACCAAGCGTTTGGTTCTACATATCAATCTTTATATGTAGGAGTTGGTGGAGATGTCGTAGTGACCTTAGCTACAAGTGGAAGTGATTTTACATTTAAAAATGTTGCAAGCGGACAATTATTGCCAATCCAAATTACTCATGTAAAGGCGACTAATACTACTGCAACTAATATGATAGCGATGAAGGCTTAGTCGTGAATTGGTTTAGAAAACAAGTAAATTTCATACAAACCGTATTTGATAAGTGGTGGGATGGGATAGAAGGTTCACAAATCAAATGGGAAGAACAAACAAGAAATTGGGAAGATATTAAATAATGGCTACTTTACAAGGAAATACTATTGCAAGTACTTATAAAGATTTACTGCAAGTTAGTAACAGCAACTCTGGCGTTGATGGGACTGCTAGATTCGTAGAAGATGGTGAGGGTACTTCTTCTGCATTAAAAATTTCAACTACCGAAGTGCAGGTGAGTGGTAATTTTACCGTTACTGGTACTTCGACAACTCTTGATACTACAAATTTAAATATTGACGATGCTTTAATACAACTTGGTAAGGATAATAATAGTTCTGACCTTCTTGATATAGGTATTGTTGGATTGTACGATTCTACAGGTTCTCAGGATTTATATTCAGGTTTGTTTAGGGACGCTTCGGATGGTGTATGGAAATTATTTAAAGATTCCCAAGAAGATTTATCAACCGCAACCACTGTTAATACAGGGGCAACTGGGTATACACCCGCAGCCCTTACAGTGGGAGCTCTAAGCGTATCCGATGGGAACATCACAAATGTTGGGGATATATCCTTAGACAGCATTTCTTCTGATGCAGGCACTTCTGTAACGGTAACACTTGGAACGGATGCTGGTGATGATTTTATTGTTGGTAATAACAATGCTTTTGTTGTCGAAGGCGACAATGACCGCGTCGGCATTGGGACTACGAGTCCTGATAAATTGCTTGAGGTTTCAGGGGCTACGACTCCCACTATCAGAATAACAGACACAACAAGTGCTTCGCATTCCGCTGGGGATGTTCACGGTGCAATCGAGTGGTATTCTGAGGATGTTAGTAATGATTGGCCCGGAGTGCAAGCTTATATAGCCGCTGTCCAATCGGGGGCATCAGCAAATCCGCATTCTGATTTATACTTCCAAGCAAGTGAGTCAAGTTCTATACCTGAAGGTAATACTGGAACGAATCCACATATGGTAATTCAAAGTACAACAGGCAATGTGGGCATTGGAGTTGCGAG
>Ga0208794_1000701_pt1 | contig 18951 bp, 29 predicted proteins | sample 32_taG_FD_184106 | JGI IMG/M metagenome (GOLD analysis project Ga0208794, IMG submission 184106) | Marine viral communities from the Gulf of Mexico - 32_GoM_OMZ_CsCl metaG (SPAdes) (version 2) | ecosystem: Environmental > Aquatic > Marine > Oceanic | place: Atlantic Ocean: Gulf of Mexico... | reverse complement strand
TATGAAACCCAATCATTAGTTGCACTTTCTGTAATTTTAGGTGCTGTTTGCTGTTGTAGATATACTTGTAATAATCTGTTTTTATCCATAATTAAAGTGTTATGCTGCAACGAGTTGCTATATCATTTCTAACATTTGTGCTATCAGTTGCGCTTAATGATTTAGAATATACTACAACTTCATGTATTTCGCCTGATGTTATACCATTACTTGATGTGCCTATTTGTTGAAATGCAAATGTGCCTGTGCCTGTGCTTGTTCCTAACAAAGCACCATTTTTTAATATTCTAATATTGTTACTGCTATCTCTTGAAACTTCTGCAATCGCTTTATCTGTACCAAAACCACTTGACAATGTGCTATTAGCTGTTGTGCCACCATTTTTCATTCTAAATGATGTTGCAGTACCACCCTGAGCAAAACGAATAAAACTTGTATTATCTACACTACTAACAAATGTTTCGTTGCTTTCTTCTGATAAATTAAGCACAACAAAAATGTGATATGCGCCTGCTAAATTAAAGGTGCTTGCTAAATCTAAATTGTCATTACTGCCTGCATCAGTTCTATATGCACCACCACTAAATGCGCCCTCTTGTGCATCTACCGTTTGACTAGCGTGTCTATTGTTACCACTTTGATCGTTCCATTGTATACCATCTGTAATAGCACCCTGCCCTGTATTAAAAGCTAACCAAAGTTCTAAATCGCTAATATCTGTAATAGCAAATGCGCTAGCTAAAACTCTATTTTTTAATACTAATGCTTGATTTAACATATTAGTTATGGTATCCTATTGCTACACCACTAGTTAATGTTATAGCTGTAATATTAGCAAAAATTACCGTACCTGCAGGTATAGTTGTTTGTAGTGCGCTTTCGCCTGTGCAATTAGTGATTGTTATTGCACTAATTACGCTTTCTGTAACAAAATGTACTGCGTAAAAGTCCTCTGTTTGCGCTGCTGTTGTAAATACTACGCTTTGCCCACCTTTACCTAATTGCTCATTTAATAATTGAACTTGATTTTTAGCCATGATCTTATATAGTTATATATTGTGTGTTTGTTTCTGGATTTGTATGCTCTGTATATGTAACTTCATCACCAAATTTAGTAGCAGTTGTAAATGTGCCATCATATACTATTGCCTTGCCTTTCTCTATTGTTACACTATCACCTGTTATTTCGTAAGTGTAACTGCCCTCATCAGTAAGTGTTATATCAGCAGGTTCAGTTATTGTAAAAGTATCAAATCTGCTATTAGTTAAAGTAGGTGTTATTGTTATTTCCTGCTCTACTTGTTTCACATCATTTGTTATCTTTAATTTCCATGTACTAACTGCTGTAGTCATTTTGTCTTTTAAAGTAACTTTTAATGTGTTTGCCGATGCTTTCTTAATATATAACACTTTCTTTATAGTAAATATAAAAAAGTATAATTTATTACGCTTATATACGAAAAAAGACAGGTTTTACCCTGCCTTTAATCAATTTTATATATAAAAAACTACTTAAATAGTTTATGATGCTGAAACTGTTACTGTAAATCCTGCATTGTCAAATGGTGATGCTGTGTATGATTGTACTAACAAACATGGCTCACTTTCTGCACCTGTAAATGTTAGGTTGTAGCCATTCATATCACCAAATGCTGCACCTGATTGTGTAGTACCTGCTGACAATTCTAAACCATGTTCTTTACCTAAACACCAAATTACATTTTGACCGTTACCTTGTACTTGGTTAAGTTCTACAAATACTAGTAATCTGTTTTGTGCCAATAATTTAATCTCGTTTCTATCACCTACAGTCATTTTGTGTAACATGATTGTTACTGATGGCTCATAAAATACAGTACCATTCTCAACACTAGGTTGGATAGTTTCTGTAAATGAACCTGTACCTCTAGGTAATGAATATTTAAATAGGTTAGTAGTGATGTCTAAATCAGTTACTTCACCTGCACTAGCAGTAACAGTAGCATCTTCATGTTGTGCAAAGTAAATATTCTTTACTCCACCCATTATATCTCGGCAGTCAAGTTGTCTACCTTTTGTTAATTCACATGCCATATTTTTATATGTTTTAGATGCTTTTAGCAAAGGGTTTTTACACCCCTTGCTATTAGCTGTTAGTTATTTATTATGCGTGGTATACAAAGTCAGATGCAACACCTACCTGAACACCTGCTGTCCAACGAGCAACCATACGTACATTTTGGCTTCCATCTAGTGAAGCCATGTCAAGTACAGAAATCTCTGTTAAATCAGAAGATAAAGATGTTCCAAAGAATACATTTGATCTTTGACCTGCATACATTACGTTATCTGCGATACCTGGACATACTGCGATTTTGATACCCTCAAACTCAGGAGTATACTGCCCCATGTGGTTGAATGGGAATGCAGACAATGCAGAAATAGCAGAAATGTATAATCTATATGTCTTTTTGTTCATGTAGATGTATAAATCATCTTTACCATAAACTGCAGTAGGAATGTTAGATACTAATGTACCTAATTCAGTAATAATGTTACCTGTACCTGATCCTGAAATAAACGCACCACCTGCTGATGATGATGTCATAGAACCTGTAGCCAATGCGTTAAACTGTCCACTTGTAGATGTGTTACCTTGCCAGATAGAATTTTCAACGCTATCTGCAATGCTATCTGCTAAATAAGATGCAGCGTAAGCCATAAAATCATCTTGTTGTGTGTATGACCAATCAGAAAGCATAGTTTTTTTACAAACATCAAGGTTTACTTGAAACTGCTCTACCTCTAAAACACTTTCAGTAAGTGTTAAAGCTGCTGATTGCTCGTTAAAATCACATGTACCATCTTTTACAAGATTAGCACCTGCTACTTTGTTTACTACTTCTTTGTAGTTTACATTTTCTCTTACAGTTAAATACTCAAGAGATTTTGCTTGTTTTAATGCAGCACTAATATAAAGTCCTGCGTGTTCACCTGCGTATGATGAACTAGTAATAGTTAATCCCATTTTTACTTGTTATTAAAGTTATATAAATATTTTTGTTGTGGCGTTAATTTATCATACTCTACTTCTGATAATTTAACTGCCTCTTTTTTAAACTTGTTTACCTTTACAGGGTTTTCAGCAGGTGCCTCACCTAACTCTTTTACTTGTGCAGATAAATTTGTGTTTTCTTCTTGTAATTCTGCAATGTTTTCATCTTTTGCTAAATTCTCGCCTCTTAATTCATCTAATTCAGAGTTTAAGCGTGCGATGTCGTTTCTAACCTCTTCTAAAAGTTCTTTAACGACTGCACCAATCTCTGCAAATAACTCTGCATTGTCATTACTCATTTCTTCTTTGTCCTCTTCATAAATTTTATCATCATCATCTTTCTTCATATCATCTTCATCTTCTTCTGCCTCTTCCATCATAGATGCTATAACACCCTCTTCTTCTACGATAAATTTCATACCCTCTTCAGTTTCGTATTCGCCAACAGGTAAAGGTATTTGCGTACCATCTTCTACTAATACGCTAACTGCGACACCCTCTGCTAGGGCATCTGCCTCTGATACTATAATAGTACCATCTGCTAATTTACCCTCGTATGCTAGTTGAGTAGTTTCTTCCTCAATACCTAGGGCAACTCTAATTCTAGTTTTTAAGTCCATAGTTATTATTAAAAAATTGTTGTTTTGATTAAAATAAATTATATGCTTTTTGTATTGCTTTACCTTGATTTTCCATTTCAATAGCTATATCTTGTAAATCTTTAAATTCATTTGGTATATCAACGCCTAAATCTTTTGCTGCAACTTCTAATTCTTTAAATTTTTTTGTTAATTCACCACCTGCTCTTAATAAACCATTAAATTTATTTAGTTCAGGTTTTATTTCTTTTTGTATATTTCTACCTCTTTTTAATAAATCTCTAACATCATCAATTAAAGACAATTCTACCTTTTGCAGTTCATTATGCTTGTTGAATTTAGCTAGTTTTTCAACATTTAATTTCTCAAAATATTGCTTATTCATTTCGATAAAGTTTTAGGTGTGTTTATAGTAAATATAATAATGTTGTATTTGTTACTTTTTGCTATCAATTTCTTTTAATTTGCTAATTGCCCAATTTATACCACTACTACCACCCCAGGCATCCCACATCAAACCACCACACCCCTCTGAGTATGGTACATCTTTGTGTTGTTGGTGTCGCTTAAAACTAGCCATTCTTGCAATAGTATCTCTTGATATAGGTTTTCTATTTGCAAGTTGGTTAGCTCGTGTCCAACCCACTCTAGTTCCACATGTTGTACCATTTTCTTCTTTGTATTTTATTGCTCGTTTTGCGTTATTACTTGCACCCTTAGGGTAATCTGTATAGCTTTCTAGTTTACTTTTTTTTTTAGCGTTTATAGGTACACAATTAGGTACTTTTTTACCATCTTTAATTTTGTGACCGTATGGTTCGTACCCAGATTGACAAGGGTTAGGTGTTATTAACTCTGTATCAAAGCAATCACAATCTAAATCTAATATCTCTGCTAACTCTTTAATTATTTCATGATCTGTACAAGGCATGTATACAGTTTCACCATTTAACTCATGCTCATGGTAACCCTCACAACCCATTTCTTTAGCTGCTGCCTCTGCCTCTTCTATAGTGTCAAATACAGGCATACCATCTATATCGCCTACCTTTTCAAATTTGCTCATTTTCTGCATACGGTCAATAAAATAACCCTCAATAGATAAACCACGCAACTCGCCATCTTTTATTCTATCAATAATTTCCTGGTTTTCTATTTTCATACTAACCATCCATGTACCCTTGGGTAAATCAAAACCATACAACCTTGATTTGTCCATTTCTGCATCTTGTATAATCCAACTCTCAACAGTATGCACACCTGTTACCTTATTTTCATGTTGTACAGTTGCATTGTTGTTGTTGTTATGCTTCAAATACATTTCACTAGCTTTTTTTACAGTTGCCTCTGTAAAGTACACATAGTATTCTTGGTTAGTATCTGCATCATATCTAAAAATTTGTTTATTAGGTATAAGTGCAGGTGACACTAATAATCTTTGCTCTTCATCTACTTTTGCTAATGTTAGGTTGTGTTTTGCTTTGTTAAAATATACAAAGTCCTGGGCTATTGCAGGTTCGGTAACAAGCGATATTGCATCTATTGCTAACTCTTCATTGTTTTCATCTATTACTAACTCTACAATTTTTGTTGTTTTCTTTTCCATTATATTGTTGCTTTTCTCCTTATATTAGTTAATCTATCTTGTTCGTTTGTCATTTCATCTGCTACTACAAACGCTTTTACAACCCCTGTAGTCATACCTGCTGATCCTGTGTCTAGCGTTCCACCATCTGCAAACCCTACACCACCACCTGCTTGATTTATGCTGCTTAAAAGAGGTTTAAACATTCTGGTTGATTTAGCATTTATTACACTTTCACCTTTGCTTAATCTTGCATTAACGCTATCGCTAGTGCCACTACCATATCCACCTACCATACCACCTCTGTTCATTTCTACTTTTTGGTTTTTTATTTGCTGTACATTTTTTAAACCCATAGCCACAGTTGCTGCTGCTAATATAGGTCCAAACAAAGGGCCTGCACCTGTTGGTGGTGGTGCTAATGCTGCTGTTGCACCTTTGTATGTTTCTATGAGTGTTTGCCCTATTGCTAATGCTTTAGCTGCATTACTTTCTTCATTCATCAAACCTTTCATAGCACCCATTGCTTTACTTGCGTTGTCTAGGTCAGCAAATAATTGTTGTTGTTTAATTTTACCTATTTCTTCTGCCTTTTTCTTTTCTAAGGCAACAGTATCCATACCTGCCTTTTTAGCAAGTTTGATTTGCTCTTCATAATGCAATCTAACATCCTCTATTTCCCTTTGCCTTGCAGTCATCATTTCTGCATTGACACTATTTACAACCTCTAACCTTTCATTTTCAAGCGATACAGCGTTTGTCATTTGCTCTGACATAAAGCCTGTGATTTGCGCCTCTATCGCTTTCTTTTCGTTTATAGCATCTTGTAACGCTGCTTGGTTTTCTATGTTATCAAGGTTTTTTAACTCTAACTCTGCTGCTGCAATTCGTTGATCTGCTAACGCTAGCATGTCTTTCTTCTGCGTTTCTAGTATTTCTTTTAGCTTGTTATTAGCTGCAATTCTTTCTTCAAATGATGCGTTTTCATTATCTCTAATTTGTCTTTGCGTTTCTGCTAATCTATCGTTTTCCTCTACTAAACCTGTTAATTGTGCCTCTACAAGTGCTATGCTATTCCTTGCTTCTGTAGTCGCTTTTGCTTGTTCTACTGCTGCTGTTACACTAATTTTTTTAACACCATCTATAACTTGTGTACCTATGTTGCCTATTTCTGTTGTTGCCTCAGCAAAGTTTGTTACAATATCTGTGCCAGCATCTACTGCTGCAACTGCAACTTCTTCTATATCGTTTTTAGTTTCTTGTATATCTAAACGCAGTTGTGCTATTTTACCCTCATCACCACCACCTAAAAAGCTATCTTCCCAAGCCAACATAGCTTGTTGTATACCTAGTTTTATTGCGTAAAACGAAAGTTTTAATGGTGTAACTGCTAATGTTAACACACCCATTAACACTTTACCTAGTGCATCAAAGTTTTCTGTTGATTTGCTTACATTTTCGTATACACCTACTAAAACATTAGTTACCTCATTTAATACTATAGATATTGTTTCAAATGCAGTAGAAAGTAAATTTGCTATTTTTTGATTTCGTTGTAGTGCTTCTGTTAAAAACTGAAATGCTTTTAACGCTATGCCTATTCCTGCTGCCTTTAGTGCTAACCCAATACCACTAATACCTTTCTTTAAACCACCTGTATTTTCTTCTGTTTTTTTAGTTGTTTTGCCTATATTCTCAACAACTTTCTTTACCTCTTCAAGCTGTTTAGTAGCATTTCCTACTTCGGCTTGTAATTTCAGTATTACCTCTTCTTGTGCCATTTGCCTCTAATTATGTCGTTGTTTTTTGTCTTAACTTTTACCTGGTTTATGATAGGCAGTATTTCTTTTAGATTTACAAAACCTACCATCATATTAACCCCTACTAATTCAAATGTGTTCTTCATTATATTGCGTTTGTTTTTAATTCAAATACATGTAGTATAACACTCCAATGTATTGTTGCACCTGCAACCCCTTTACACTCTACTTTGATGTAATCTGGCGTGCCTGATGTTGCTACATACCTATTATTCCAACTATTGCTGTGGTTTTTATTGTTTGATTTTGTACCTGTGCTACCTGCTTGTGTTAGCGTTCTAGTAGATGAAGAATATTCAAATGTAGCGTGTTGAAATTTGTTCATCATTTCACCTAAACCACCACTATCTACACGCATACCTATTACATAACCCTCAAAACCAATTACACATTCTTTAGTTTCATCTACTATAAACCTTTTGCCACTTTGCCCACCTAAAAATATCTCTGTGTAGTTAGCATCAGTAGTTGTACCCTCAAACATTAAAACACTTCTTTGTGTGCGCCCTTTTGCTGTTGTTATTGCTTGGTTAAATTGACCATACCTTGTAGTATGAGCAAACTTGCCAATAGTGTGCGTATTTTCAACATTATCAACTGTGTTATAATCACCTATTATATTATTGTTTAATGCCTCTGCGTGTATAGTATTGCCTTGCCCTAATATATTTCTGTTATTTGTTGCGTTGGAGTTACTAAATTGTGTGTCTTCTATTACACAAACACCACTATCACCATTAGATATAAATTTACCACCTACCATTTTACAATCTTCACTACTTCCTGCTACTTGCTCGCCTTTGTCACCAACAAAAGTTATAACATTATTGTGAATACTAAATATATTTCTTGCCATTATAGTTTTATCATTTGTAATTTTGCTAGTCCACTTTGACCTGCACTATATTCTATTTTTACAACTCTGTATTGTTGGTTTTGTATAGTAATTGTGTCTGCAAAACTAAATGTTTGTATATCTGTTTCATTCAAATACGCTTTACACTTTACTAATACCCTTTCCTCTGTATACCTTTCGTTAACATAATTAAACCAATATTTATTATATAGGTTTTGTGGTGTTGTAAAAGAAACTGAAATGAATTCACTTTGTGTGTAACCAAAATTTAAACTTTCACTTAAAGCAGTCATGTTTGTAGGGTATTTGTCAAAATGTGACATAGCTCTATAACTATTACTAGTATATATGCCTGTAACATCATTTATAGTTGTGCTAACTAAAGTTGGGTTTTTGAATATCAATCTTGGCTTATTTTCTATATTTTCATACACTCCATCTTTTATACCATAACACGTACTGTAACGCAAACCACTATATAAACGCGAATAAGCCATAGCACTAAATACTTCTAATTGTATTTCTTTTTCATCAACATAATCTACAGGCAGTTCAATAGTCATTGCACCGTACTCTTTACCTGTCGCTGCTTTGTATTGATTAAGTTTAACATCATCCTCATCATTGTTATATCGCCATGTTATTTTACTTGGCACACGTTCATAGTTTTGCACTATTTCTGTAATGTCTATTTTGCTACTCCAATTTTTACTGCTACCACTTGTTATAAAATCATTGTAAGGCTCTATTTTTAAAATACCATTTCTGTTTTCAATAACTAGGTTAAACATTTTAACTAGGTCTTTAAGTATATCTGCTAATTTAACCTCACCATGATTATCATGCATCCTAGTATGTATAGCATTAGGCGTTAGACCTGTTGGAATTACACTCAATGTGTTACCTGCATTTTGATTATCTATATCTAAATCTAAACACATTGCATTTGTATCAGCAATTTCAGTTAAAGTACCTGCTCCATCACCTTTATAAAACTTTGTACTGCTCGAGTCGTTTATATGCTCTGCACAATCATTGCCTCCAGGCGTAAAAGTTTGTGTAACATTACCACTTAAATCATTCCAATTATGTATGCTTTTTGCAATCCAAGCATCACCACCACTTTTTTTAATTCTAAAATCTAACGTATCACCTGCATTTAAAATAATATCTTGTGAAGTAGATGCGCTAATATTTGCATAATTTATTTCTTGTAAACTAGATCCGCCTGTTTGGAAAAATATACTATTTTGTATATCTGGCATTACAAACTCAGTTAATGTGTGGTCTGTTACAACACCGCCTGCTGTTTGTCTAGCAATTACTGTTATAGTTTCGTTTTCTGTTGCAAATACTTTTAATCTGATTGCAACTGAAACAGAGAAATTATCAGCAGGTGAAGTAACTAAACCATTACTTGCCATAATATTCCCTGCATCATTAGGATCGCCTACAGTCGTTGTTGATGGCTCTACATTAAAAGGTATATTGGTAAAATTAGTTGTTATGTCATGTACATTATCAAAACTAAAATTTGTAGATATTAAAGTTGGAAATTGTTGGTAAGTATATGTTGGTGTTAATGTAGATTCAAACAAATGCGGTATTGTTGGTGTAGAATAAACAGTAGCGTTTGCATCAAATTGTATATGCCTCTCTGCTGTGCCTGTATCACCCTCTATTCTGAAATCAGATAACCCTGTATCCATAAAAATCTCTTTCAGCTTTGTATCAAAAAAATTGCTTTCATATTGAAAACCTGCAAACTCGAATATTTTGTTTACTATATTATGCATTCTAACAAAAGGCTGTACATTTTTTGATGCAGTCATTTCTACAATGTGACCATTACTATTGCCTATTACACCCAAATTTTGTACTAGAGAATATAAAACAGCCTCAGTAGTTGTACCTGCTGTTGTTGTAACACCTGTTATTGATGTAATATTAGAGTTAGTAAAGTTGTGTGCCATTTCAGAAAAATCTAAATCTGCAATTGTTGCATCACCTAACACCTCTATTAACCTTATACTTTCACCTAATAAATTTACTTTGTATTTAGTTTCATTATCTAGCTTTACTATTTCGTTTAAATATAGTAACCCCTCAAATACAGAAATACCATTAATAAATAATTCACACTTTTGCCCTTTTAATGTATCATATTGTGCAACGTTACTTTGTAAATCATGTAAATAACCGAAATACCTATTATTATTTTTAGTAGCAGGCAAATCAAAAGATTTACTATAATCACCAACCTTGCTTTCAATATTTCTTAAATCATCTACAGCATAGGTAATGTTAATATTTTCATTACCGTATGTGTCTAATTCTACAGTACCATTATCATTATATACAACTAATCTTATCATATACCTTGCACCCTTGTTTTATGTCCTTTACGCACTTCTATAACATACTGCTTTAACATGTCATTTGCAGTTGTTTGTTTTATGTATTCTTTTTCCTCTACACATACAGGCACAAATTGTACGCTAGTACCAGAGCCAACCTGCATATACACTTGTGGCGATATAAACAACTCTTTCATAAAATCAACTTCTTCTTCTGTTAGGTAATCTGTATTTGCTTCTATAACCTCTTCTACATTAGTAGCAAATGACCTTTTACCACCCTCTGCACTTGATTGTATATATGTTGAGCCTGTGTAATCACCATAGTTTGATCTATAGTAGCTTCTATTTATTTCACTTTTTCTAGTTGATTTTTTGTAAAAATTAAAATAGTCCCAAGTACCTAATGTGTTTACATACGCTAACCTAATAGTTTCTAAACCCTTGCAATCTTCATCTGTTAGCTGTATTGTTATTGTTTCGCTTTTTGTTGAACCTACTGAATTTATAGCAAATACTTTGTAATATGATACACCAGATTGCGTACCATTTTTTATTTCTATATTATTAAAACCAATACCTACAGACAAAATACCATTAACCATATTATGAGAAACTAAATTATCATACATACGAGGTGTGTGAGCGTTTGAACCACCTAATTGTGTAGTACCACCGATAGTATCACTAACTAATGGGTAATCTATAGTATTTAGTAATGTGTTACTGCTGTTATAGGTTTGTATTCTAATATTACGGAGTTGTGAGTTCAAAGAAGAACCACCACTACTATCAAATTGACCATTCAAAAAAGATAAAACACCAAAATCACTACTACGCCATTTTCTTGTATATGTGCTTGGTTGTGTAGTCATAAACTTTCTTGTTGTAAAACTTAATACATATTGCGTATAATCAAACCCCTCAAAACCATCTTCTAATTGTAACACACCATTAAATACAACATAAGGTGCGCTACCTAAATTGCCTGTAGTTGTAACTGCTCCTGTTGCTGTAGTTGCAAATTCTTCTTTAAATATAAACCTAACTCTTCTCATTAGCTTTCTATGCCCACAATAGCTATCTACCTGATGTATTGAGTGTGGTTCATTATCATAAAGTTGTCCGTTAAATTTACTACCAAAACCAGAAAAGTTTGGGTGTGTAGTAGTTTTAATACCTGTAATACCTGTAGCTACATTGTCTTGTAGTATTTTATTCATATTAAAAACACCATTACCATCTGCATTTGCAGGTACTTTTAATGTAGCGACTGTACCACTAGTTGTATATGGGCTTGTGTCATCCTCAAGATGGTTCATCAAAACTAAACATACATATTTATGCCTAAAATTACCTGCTATTTGCCCACCACCTATAACAAAAATTGTGTCACTATATGCAGGTATCAATCGTTTAGTTGTATCAGGTTGTTGTAAAAATGATAATGCCATTTCTTATTTATTTAATATATCTGCTGTTGTTTGTTTTAAAAATTTTTCTACATCACTTGCGTATGCCTTTGCAAATTCATCTGGCAACCCTCGGTAATGCTGTCTGAAAGCTTTACTAAAAAACCTAGTTGCAGGTATGCCATACAATGCAATACTTCTACCTATCAAATATGCTAATGTTTTACGCTTAATAAATCTACCTGTGCCTTTTACTTTTGTACCATCAGCTTTTGTATACCCCATGTCACGCCCTTTTATTCCTTTCCTTGCTATCCACGCCTCTATCGGTGCGTTAGGTATGTTTTTGCTTTTAAATTTATATGGTGATTTTGGTGCGTTTCTTTTGCCTTTTGGACTTTGTTTACCACTACTACCTTTAACACCTTTTTCTTGAAATAAACCATAGGCAGGCATTTTAAAATTTAACTCTAATGCACCACTTGGATAAACTTCAAGATTGTAATTTAAACTTTGTGCTAGTTTACCTGTGCCAATTCTATCCTGTTTTTCAAGATTACGTATAGATTGATTGATAACTTTTTTAGCAAAAGCATCCATTAACTTTTTGGTGTTAACTAACATTACGCTAACGCTACTACTATCTCTACATCTGTTTCTGCTGCACCTGTAACTATAAACAAGTCAGTAATAGAATGCCCTAATGATGTAATTGCACTACCACTTGTGTTGCTATCTACTACTAATGCGCTTAAAACAAAACTTTCTCCTGCATCTAATTGAAACGCACAACCAACATTGCTTTCTTCTGCAAATGTTAGGTTAATAGCGTTTGTATCATCTAGGTTAGTAATACGCATGTATTTAAAATCTTCTGTGTCAAATACATTGCCTGTAGGATCACTTGCAAATTCTACTACTGTATGTGTTGTACTTGCTTTTAGAGAATACACTCTACTAAAATACTGTGATACATCCACTATTTCTTGTGTTGTTGTTTTGTTGTAAGTCACACCATTTAGTGTAATCTCTTCATCAATGTTGACTTTTAATGTTGCTGTTGATACTGTTGTTGCCATTTATTATTTACATTATGTCACCTGTACACGCACTTGCGTTAAAGCTGACTGTTATACTTATATCTGCTGACCATCCACTTACCTCGTTATCAAATCTTTCAGTAAAAGGTGTGCAGCTTACATTATCATTCATTCTATAATCATGTTCTGTGTCACCAAAACTTGAACTGTGTTTAAATTGACTAATAAAATCACCTATGACTTGTAGTGTGTCGCTTAACACATCATTTTCGTTACCCTCATCTTTGCTAACCAAGTCCATTACATACAACCTTAATGTGTATGTTAATTCGTGGTTAGTATAGTTAGCACTTTCAATAGATAGGTGTGATAATGCGTAGTTAGTTTCATTTAAATCAATTTCAAATATATCACCAAAGGTAAAATCTTGTATATATGAGTTAGCACTAGCGATATTTTCATATAACTTGATTATGTTTAGTAGTGTTACATTTTTCTGGTGTTGCCCTGCTATGTTTTTAAATTCGCTAAAACTCATCTTTTAATACTATTTAAATCTTTAGAATAACATAAAAAAGTAAACACCTCTTCTGCTGTTAATTTTAATACATCATTCATTTTAGTTAACTCACCGTTTGCGAGGTTGTAGATAACTCCATACCAACCCCACTTGTTATTAAATTGCTCTTCTGTATCTCTGTATCTTTCAACATCCTCTTTTGTTTCTTGCTCAAAGATGATTGCAAAACGCTTAGATACTCCCCTGCGATAGTCAAAAAAAAATTACTAGCACCATTTACTGTAGCTACACTTAATGCCTCTTTAAAAATGTCTGCTGTTTTCATGCACTTTGTACTATCGTAATCTTCTATCTTGTACTTCTTTTTGTTTTGTTTTATAACAGGTCTGTACAAAACTGCCATTATTCTGTGCATGTTTGCCCAGGGATCTGATAAATAATTATCTAAATCTACAAACTCTGCAAATGTTATTTCTTCTAGGTTAGGGTGAAAACCATACTCTACACCATCAACTTCTATTAGCATGTTTAATGTAGTGTTAACCTTTATGTTTAACAAATTAGATACTGCTTTAGATAGTTTTTCAATGTCGCTTTTTTTGCATTTCTCTAAAACTTCTATAGGTGCTTTTGTTAGTGCATGTATAGTAGTTATTGCTTTTGTATATTCATCACTTTCATCACCTATATACTGCATTAGCTTTTGGTAGCTTTCTATGCTTACTTGTGTCCACTTCTGCGGCACAAAATACTCCTTATTGTCAAGTGTTAATAACATTTCTAATTAAGTTATCTATTAGTAAATATAAATTGTTTAGTTTTGGTGCGTATTTGCTTTAAATAGAGGGTGGCTAAATCATTGTTTTTGTAGCTGCCCTCTTTTTATTGTATATAGTACCTACCTAAATTCGGTTTTAACTCATAGTACATACGCATCATTAGAGCATCAGAATAATCTGGTGACCTGCCTAACATTTGTTTTACTTTCTCTTTAGGCACTAGTGCTAATTTAGTGTCTTTATCTATTTTATCACGCCTAACCTGCTCTAACTCTTTTGTCAAATTATCTTTAATTAGCGTGTTGTTTGTTTGCACATACAATTTACCTGCATTTATATACTCTGCTAATTTGTAGTAGCATTGTGTTTTAAGGTTTTGGTAGTTTTCGTTATTTATTGCCTTGCTGTTATTTACAAATGGCTTGCAGCGTAATATATCACGCAACCCACCACCTACACCATCATCATCTACTATAATGTTACCTAATGTTACACCCTCTACTCTTTGCATTTCTCTTATTATGTCTGCTGCTTGTGTAATAGTATTAGTGTCTAACACCTTTATTTTCTCTGCACGCAAACCATTCCAATATATAATAACCGTTTTGTCTTTACCAAACCTGGCTATGTCAGCAGATATGTATTTGTTGCCACTTTCTATTGTAGTGTTTTCATACATATTTAGAATAGCATTATACTCTATTAACTTATCTTCACTATCATCATATTCCCAATTACCATACAACAACCTCTGCTTACTTATTTCATCAAGTTTCAATAGTTGCTCTTCATAGTGTTTAGATATGTGTATGTTATCACTCGCTAGTGCTTGTACAAACTTTCTATAGGTAGGTAGTTGATTTTGTTTGTAAGGTAGGTAAAACTCGTTATACACCCAAGATTTAGCAGGGTTGCATGACATAAATAGTTTTGGTATTAAATTGTAATCATCTAGCTTGTACCTTATTCTTGATGAAAGTATTGCTTTAGCTTTTTGTGTAATTTGATTGCACTCATCAATAAAAGCAAGAGTAAGTTCCAAAGAACCCAAGCTATCAAAATTAGGATCACTAGGGTAACTGAACAAATCTTTAAGAATAACCTCTGAACCATTGCTAAATGTTATTACATTGCTACTACCATTAAATGTATAATCTTTGTTTGCTCTTAAACCCCAACTAGCACACACTTGAAAAAATGTAGCAAGTGTTGTTTTCTTTAAAGTGTCAAGTTTACTACGCCCTATTAAACACCTAATACCTTTGTATTGTATGCACGAATAAATAACCCATGCACAACCTATATATGATTTACCACCACCTGCACCCCCACCAAATAACACCTCGCTTGTTTCATTGTCAAATAGGTATCTAATTGCTGTGCTTTGTTTTGGTGTAAATTCTAAGTCAATCTTCATCAGTTAATTTGATGTTGATTTGTATTGCCTCATCATCAGTAGTCATATCCATTTGCTGCTTTTCCCAATACCCTCGTTTTCTACCTTTTGTCTTTAGGTAAAAGATTGTAGCACTTGTATTGTTTTCTTGTATCTGCTCAAATAGTTTGCTTTCTGCAAAATCTAAACTAACATTCTCTATCTCTTTTACCTTTGCTGCAAAATCTTCATCAGTTTTAACCCACTTGTAAAATGTGCTACGAGGCACATCAACTTTTTTACACGCAGTAGTAACAACGCCTAAACATTGCTCTAATGCATCTAACATTGCTTCCTTTTTAATATGTCTACTTTTGTCTACCACAACACTCGCATTTTTCAGGTAACTTATCTAAATTAAAACCAAAATCTATTGATTTAAAACCCCACTCTTTTAGTGTGTCTACATCAAACCAATTCGCTAGTTTATCTTTGTCAAATTTACCACCTAATTTATTTAACTTTATATTTGTTTCTACCTCTTTTTCGTAATTGTAATCTACCTCTATACAAGGTAATGTATCTATGCCTAACTCTACTGCTATGTTATACCTTTGATGCCCACCAACTATGACACCCTCTCTACCTTTATGTGTGTTAACTACTAATGGTTGTAGTATGCCTTTATCTACTATATCTTGTTTTAGCTTGTTGTATTGTGCCTTGCTTATTTCTCTAGGGTTGTAGTCAGCAGGCATCAATTCCCAGGTATTTTTATTTATTATTTTCAAGTTGCTCTAATTCAAACTGCAAATGTGCTATTGCTTTCTTTATGCAATTTACAGGTGTTTTGTGTTTACGCATTGCGCGCAATAGGTATGTTACTGCTGTGCCTATATTATACGACAAATCAAACTCATATATAACATCCTTTGCCATCATGCCATTACGCCCTACATAGTATGCAGGTACTTTGTTTTCATCTTCTAACATTTCTTCACAAGGCATGTTTCTAGTATAGTCGTAATAATATTTACTTTTTGACATTTTTCTTTTTAGGTTTTGCAACTATACCTTTAACAAATTCGTAACATGTATTTAGGCAGCTACCACAATTTGTAGTGTATTTATAATTACAGTTGTTTAATTCGTTGTAAAACTTAATCATCTCTACTTTGTAGTGATGGCTTTCTGCTTTACCTGTTTTTATACCTTGCCAGATATATTCTGCTTTTTCTTTTTGCTCTTTTGTTAACTTGGCCATATTACTATTATTTTATTTACCATTTATTTTTAGGGCATGTTTCAGATTTCCATTTTGCCTTTGTTTCTATAGGGCAACCACATACAGTACATTCATACTCTACATAATCAAATTTATCACACCTAGTGCATGTATGCACCCTGTCATAAAATGTTACCTCATCAACATCCTCAAAACCACTAACAGATCTTCTATAGCTTGCTTTCAGGAGGTTGTATGCCTTTACCATTAAGTTTGGTTTGTTCATGTCTTATTATTTTTATTATACCGTATGGTTCAAACCATCTACCATAAACCACATCAATATCATCTAATTCGCATTCCCATAGATTTACACAATACTCTAGTTGCCCATACTCGTTATAAAATTCTATACCTTGTATATCATAATCTGCATATTTATACAGTTCTTTTAGTTTCATAAATTCTACTCTTAATGTAAGTTTTTACATTGTTTATTGTTGTAAAAATGCTACGTCTGCTTATACCTGTTTTATCTGCTAATGATTGTAGTGTATATCTATTGCCATCTAATTCGCCAAAATAGTATAGCTTAAATAATTCTCTATCATACCAATACAATTCATTAAGTATAACCTCTATTAACTCAATGTTTTCCTGTTGCTCTGTATCATTAGTAAATATAAATTTTGACATTTTCGTGCAATCTTGTAATGTGTGCTTGTCGTAAAACCTTGCTATCTGGTAATAGTATGTGCTTGTTTTACTATGATACATATTTGCCATTATTCTAGCTACAAAAAAAAAGAGTTTACCATCTTGTTTGATAAACTCCAATTTTTCTTTTGGGTATTTTAGTGTTGCCTCTAACGCTTCATGTAACAAATCATCTGCAAAATCTGTTTTACAAATATTACTTGCTATATCTTTTAACTTTTGATATTCTGCATTAGTTAATTGCATGGCGCATTATAGCAAAATATATGACATACAAGTAACTTGTTGATAATTAGTTATTCACATTAGTTTGTTCAATTCGTTTTTGTAGTATGCTATCATGTCTTTGTAATCTTCCTGGCTACGCTTTACGCTTGTGTTAGATAGCTGTATAAGTTTATCAAATTTATCTTCACCTATTTCTGCTTTTAGCTTGTTGCCAAATATGTACTGTTGCCCTTGCTCAAACATATTGCATTTTACACATTGTGGTCTGCAATTATTTGTGTGCCAACGAGTTGCGTAATGCCTACGACTTTGAAAGTGTCCACATTGCATTTCTTTTACAGGTTTTGTAGTGCCACAAGTATAGCAAGATACATAGCCATTACTATCTGCATAGTAATAGCGTATGTACTTACTAAATATTTGGTCAAGTTTCTTGACTAGCTTTGATTTACTCATTAAGAGTGTATTTGCTAAAAGTTACTTTCTCATCAAATCTATTTTTACTACTAATTAGTTCAGATTTAATGTTGTAACCCTCATCTTTAAGTTCGCAAATACGACTAGTCAAACGCATAATAGCGTAATCATTAAATGCCTCTAATGGTGTAATACTACCATAGTTTTTTAAGTGTCTTAATACTTTTTGTTTTTGATTTAATTTCATAATTACTTAATTTAAAATTGATTTAATTTATCCTTAAATTCTTTTTGTTTCTTTTCGTACCTATAATTAAAATATAGATGCAATGCTGTGTAACTTATTGCAAGTATCAGTATGATACAAATTGTTGCTTTAAATAGTGTCATGTTAATGCTCATCTAAATATTCTCTAATTCGTGTTCTTAAACCCTCTTCATATTTAGGTACAATCATTTTCTCTAGTTCTTCTGCTTTTATTCTTTGACCGTTTGCTTTTAACAAATAAAGATCATAATAAGCCATAGCCTCGCTAAATAGTGCGTTTAAATCACGACTATCATAATCAGTAGTGCTTTGCTCTAGATGTTTAGTAATTGTTTTTAAAATTTTAATAGTTTCGTTTTTTAATCTGCCCTTTTTCATTTATTTAATTTTTAGTTGTTTTGCTCTGTTTGTATTTTTTTTTGTTGCCACTCTACAAATCTTAATGGTATTTTTTTTAAAATAGTTTTTACAGCATAATAATATTTTGCGTACTCTTCAACTTCGGTTTCGGTAATCATTACTTTATCATTTAATTTTTTTTGCTTTGTTTATTGTATTACCTATTTGCTTAATATTTTCTTGGTGCTTTTGATAATCAGTAATTAGGCGTTGTTGCCTTTTAAGCTGCTCGCTTTTTTTGTGTTGTTTTAGCCAAACATTCCAGGTTCTAGCGTTTATAAAACAACTTAAATCTTCACCATCTCTAATACCTTTTTCTA
>Ga0208794_1000700_pt1 | contig 18959 bp, 20 predicted proteins | sample 32_taG_FD_184106 | JGI IMG/M metagenome (GOLD analysis project Ga0208794, IMG submission 184106) | Marine viral communities from the Gulf of Mexico - 32_GoM_OMZ_CsCl metaG (SPAdes) (version 2) | ecosystem: Environmental > Aquatic > Marine > Oceanic | place: Atlantic Ocean: Gulf of Mexico... | reverse complement strand
CGGAACAGGCTTATAACGAGGAGAACAAGTAGGTATGTCCGAAGCGATTCTGGATCTAGACTCCAGCGCAGACGACTCGTCACCCGTAGCAGATTCATCTACGGAACAGTCGGCCAACACGGTCGAGTTGTTCACGGATGACACGTCTGCCCCGGCACGGTCTGATAGCACTGGACACTCTGACAGCGAAACGTCGGATTTCAACCCGGAACAGCACGATTGGCTGAGAGGCGATGTCGAAGCTGTTCCAGAACAATACAAGGGCTTAGTCCCGTTAGCAAAAAACCTACAGGCGCAGTTTACGCGCACACAGCAAGACCTTGCTGAACAGCGTCGTCAGTTGCAAGAGCAGCAGGGCCAGTGGGCAGACCGCCTACAGCAAATGGCCGTGCCGCAACAGCCGCAGATTGATCCTATACAGGAGATGCGGCAAAACCTGTCTGAAGAAGATGCCCGTGGCATTGATGCCGTTGAGCAGATTATTCAGCACAGGGTCGGCGCTCAGATGCAAGAGATGCAAAACCGAGTCGAGCAGCTACAGCAGCAGTTGTCGTATGCAAACCAGTATGTCCAACACCAGCAAACCAGTTACATCGGAACGCAGGTGGAGGAAGCGCGGAATGAGTATGGCAATGACTTGGATGGCTACACCGAACAGATTGTTGCTACGGTGAAGATGAATAATCCGAACACGGGGCAACCCTATACGGTGAAAGAAGCCTACGAGCTACACGCAGGTATTACCGCTCAGAAAGCAGCCCAGCTGCGCGAGAGCGATACACAGGCGCGTAGGTCGAGTAAACGTGCTGTGCGGTCTACGCCAGAGGTTGATGCTAGTGAGGATGCTGGCCCTATGTCCGACAACGAGGTGTTGTCGGGTTTAGCCAATCTAGGATTCGATTAGAGGATAATTCACCATGGCAGCGACCAGCACGACCGAAACTTGGGACGCCGCATGGACGCTAACGATGCGAGCCAAGCGCAAGGAGTTGACCGACAACTTCTTCGACGCTTATCCCACGTTAGATATGTTCAGAAGCGGCGGTGCGCTTGTCACCGAAAACGGCGGCAAGGAAATTCAATGTGACCTTATGTATTCGGGCAATAGCGCCCAGTACTTCAGCGGCTACGATGTCCTTAACACGGACGCCGTAGACGGCATCACGGCAGCGTTTTACCCGTTCCGTTATGCAGCAGTACCTATTACGATCAACTACACCGAGGAAATGGAGAATCGTAAGAGCGATTCGGCCATGAAGTTGTTGGAAGCCAAGACCCGTCAGTCTATGCTGACCTTGCGCGACCAGATCAACTCCTCGCTTTATAGCGCTCAGACGGGCAAAGCACCGTTGGGCTTCCAAGACATCATTGCGGATGATCCGACCTCTACGCCTACGACGTTGGGTGGTATCACTGTTAGCGGCAATAGCTGGTGGCAGAACAAGTCCAACAACGCTACGGCTGACACGTCGTTCAAGACCATCACTGGAACGAACTTTTACCAAGGTATGCTCCGCATGGCCTCGACGTGGAATGACGTTTCTGAAGGCAATGAGCAGCCTACCAACATCTTCACGACGAACGACATTTACGCTTCGTTTGAGGAGATCTTTGAAGGCACGGGCTACCAGCGCTTGAGCGCCAATGACGCTCCGGGTGTTGATGGCCGTCTACCTTCGTTCCGTGGCATTCCGGTGCAGTATGACCGCGACTGCGCTTCGGGCAGAATTTACTTTCTGAATACCAACTACTTGAAGATGCACATGCAGTCTGGTATGAATTTCGCCAAGACGCCTTTCAAGGAGCCGTCAAACCAGATGGCAAAGGTTGCATTTATCGTAGTCGGTCTTCAGATCACGACCAACAACCGCCGCCGTCAAGGCGTCATTTACAACGTCACGGCTTAAGGGAGGGTTAAACAATGGCAATTTTACACGCTTCGCCAACGACCACTTCCGCTACGGATGATCATGGCGTTGGTAACATTTTTGATAGCCCCGATGGCAAGAAGTATAAGTGGGTCAAGGTCGTTGACGTTGATCTGGCCGTAGGCTATGTGGTAACTCCGGCCAGCGTTGATGGCACGGAAGTAACCGCTGACCGTTCGGGCGGTTCGCAGCTTGCCCTTCGCGGCATCGGCGTAGCGCTTGGCACGGTAGACATTTCCGCAACGCCGTACTGCTTTGTGCAGATTGCTGGCGTAGCAGATGTCTTCAGTGACGGGTCTGTTGCTGCTGGTGAGGCCGTTGTTGCTGATTCAGCGACGGACGGTTTGGCCGACACGATGGCTGACGGTGAAGAGGAGCAGGTGTTCGGGTTTGCGCTGGAAGCTGATTCTGGCTCGCCTGTAACCTGCGCTGTTTACTTGGTGGGCTGCTACTAGTAGCGCCACAGGAATTAACCAATGATGGTGGTGGGGTGCGTAAGGAGTTGTTTTTCCTCCTCAACTCTTTATGCCCCCACTGCCTTCTATAACAAAACGAGAGAGAACCATGGCAAAACGTATGCAGCAGCATACCCTGTCAGATGAAGTAGCAGAAGCGGCATCATCGACTACACCCGTAAAAGAAGAAACGGCTAGCGTGACGCCAGATCAGATTGCCCAGCTGATACTCAAGGGCAGCGACGATACGAAGGAAGCAATTCGCAAGGCGCTCGATCTGGACAAGACGCACACCCGTCAGCGCCGATCCAAAGTCACTAATAGCCAAGTGCGGAATCATGTTAGGGCTGTTGGTGAGGTAACGCACGAACCTAGTTTTATACCCGACCCGCCATCGCGCATCACGGATCGTGGCCCAGAAGCTGTTCGCATTTGGACAGACCGCTGGCTTGAAAACAACGGAGACAACCTCTCCGAATACGATCTGGATCAGATAACGGCGGGTGCTGAGATGTAAATGTCGGAAACCGTAGGGCAGATAAACGCTGCTGCATTCTTTGGTGATGCTGCGCTGTTTGGTGTATTACAGGCAGACACCGTCACCTTTGGCGCATCGTTTACCGTTCCGTCGCTCACAACAACGGAGCGTGATGCGCTTACAGCAGTCAACGGAATGCTGGTCTACAACAGCACCGACAACAAATTTCAAGGGTATGAAAACGGCGCGTGGGTTGATATGAGGGCTGCCGTTTTAGGATGACCAACATTGAAGTCCTACAGATTGCCTTACGAAGAGTCGGTCTAAACACCACAAGCTCGACTTTTAAAGACGGTGCGCGTGACTACCTCAATATGGTGGGGCGCGACATACAAAGTCGAGAGCAATGGAATTGGCTGTTTACGTCGTCTACGTTTACTACGGTAGCCGACACGCAGACTTACTCGCTCGCCTCAGACGTGCTGACACCGCTGTCGTTTCGCAACGTCACGGAAAACCACGTCATCATTATCAAGTCTACCCAAGACATTGATGCGGCTGATCCAGATGCCAGCATTGATGGCGATCCTCGCTGGGTTGCTATTAACGGCATTGATACCAACGGTGCTGTGCAGGTATCGCTCTATCCTACGCCCGACAGCGCTGATACTATTGGGTATCGCTACTACCGCGAAATACCAGATTTTACAGAGGCTGAAGACAACAACAGTCTCGATCCATATTACCCCCTCGTTATACAGCCAGCGCTCATACATGGCATCACGTCGCTCTACAAGCAAGAGAAAGGCGATGACCAAGGCGCTGCGATTGACCGCAATGAGATGGAGCGCGTTATCAGCGTAGCCTCTCGTCAGAATGCAGCCATACAAGGCAACCGTAAATACCGTATGCGGAGAAGCGACGACCAAGCGGCAGGTCAGTTTAGCTACTCTCCGACAGAGGGGTCGTTGTCCTAATGCCGATAGCTGCACAATCACTGCGCCTTGGCCCTTGGAGAGAGGGCGTCAACTACAGTTTGCCAGCCGAGGATATTGGCCCGTCTGGGCTGTATGACATGGCAAACTGCACCGTTGGGTTGGCTGGTGAAGTGTCTAAGCGCAAAGGCTACGCCAAATACAATAGCTCCGCTATGAACAGCGGTGCGACTGTAACTGGCTTGGGGCAGGTCACACTCCAAGGCACGGAAAAGACATTTGCTTTTTGTGGTGACAAGTTTTTTGACGTAACAGGTGGCACAGCTACAGATCGCACAGGCAGCACGACCATTACGGCAGGTAACGACTACACTTGGCAATGGGTACTGGCTGGCGATACGTTGGTGGCGGTCAATGGGCAAGACACGGACGCGATTAAGTGGACGGGTGCTTCCAGCAACGCAGCTACACTTGACGATGATTCGCGGTTTAGCAAACCCAAACACGTTGCGTTCTGGGAAAATCGCCTATGGGTTGGCAACACCAACGGCACGACAGATCGCGTATGGCGCTCTGATCCGGGTGACATAGAGACGTGGGATGCACTCAGCTTTTACAGCCTTGGCTATGAAGTAACTGGGTTACAGCCCTTTCAGAATACGCTCGCTATACATACCGAATATGGTATACATACACTGACGGCTACGGGTAACTCAACCATACCGTTCCAGCAGCAGCAGCGCACACAGCGCGGCACAGTAGCAGGGCGCACGATAGTTACGATACCGGGCGAGCGTCAGATCTTCCTTCGCGAAGATGGTATCTACCAATGGACGGGAGGGCCAGCGGTAGAGAAGATCAGCTTCGCGTTGGATGATCGCTATTGGTCGAATCTAAATACAGCACGACTGAAGTATGCGTTTGCGCTGTATTACCCAGCTGAAGAGCAGATCTGGTTTTTTCTGCCCTATGGCACGTCGCAGACCACTATGAACAGCGTGGTCATTTACAGCAACCGCCTCAACTGCTGGTTTGGCCCCTACAACAACTTTACACGCAATGCCGCAGCTATTGTAGACGAGATCCCTCACGCAGGTGATTTCGCTGGCTATGTGATGAAGCATGAGACGGGCGATAACGACGACGGAACAGCGATACAAGGCTTTTTTGAGACTGCAAATATTGCGCCCTTGGGTGACAGTGTGCAGTGCCGTTGGCTGTATAACCGGACACTGTTTGATAACACGGGTGATTTTGATCTCAGCATCACACAGAAAGCCGCTAGCATCGTTTCTAACGTCGAAACGATCACGATGGGTAATCTGGGTGCTACGCTGGATGTGACGTTCACATTGGACACGTCTGTGCTACAAAACGATGTGAGCGCACTGACCACAGACAGCGACCTGTTTGGGTATGATCCACGCACTATGCTGCGATTTTCTAATTTTAACAACGATGAAACATTTACCATTCGCCGCACAAATCTGCAATACAGGCCGATTGGGTTGACGCGCAAACGTACGACGGGAATTGAGTGATGGCATTTAGCAGAGAACCTATGATAGGCAGTACATCGAGGAATAGACGGCGCACGACCGGATACACAAACCCCTATGCCGAAGCCGCAGCTGCACGGTCAGCACAGCGGTCAACGCCACAGCGCTACGCCAACCCGTTTGCAGGGCAACCAGCCAATCAGCCTCCGCAAGATCCGCTGGTATCAGCTATAGCAGGTGGCTCAACAGGCGGTGGGTTTGATGATACAGTTACGCCAACGGGCATCAATACCAACGCTCCCGGTGCGTTTCAAGAGCAGACGCAGGGTAAGACGGCAAGTGGCGGCGCTGTTCCGTTTAACCAACCTCCTCCACCGCCACCGCCTCCTCCACCGCCTACGATGGCGCAAATGCAAGCGCCACAGACGCAAAATAGGGCATTGCCTCAAGGTGGAATGACTTCTGACCAATATCAGCAAGTGTTGCGGATGAATAACCAGCCTACGGGTAACGCATATGACCCAAATGCTGGTAATGCTATGGCATTGGCACAAACTGCTCAACGCCCAGCAAACCAACCATTTAATGATCTTGTTACGCCCACAGGCATATCCACAGAAGTGGCTACATCTGCTCCACGCGACTTGCCGACTATGGCAGAGGCGCAAGCATCGCAGCCTTCGATGACAGCAGATGACTATCGGAACATTCTGCGCGGTGAGATTGCAGGTATTGGTAGCGGAGCAATGACCGCAGACGAGTATGGTCGTTTGTCGAGAGGGATGGAGGATCGTCTCACACAGGCCATTGGCGGTCAAATGACTGCGGATGACTACCAGAGTATGTTGCGCGGTGAGACGCAGGGCATCAGAGATTCTATGATGACCGCTGATGACTACCGGAATGTGCTGCGCGGCGAACTAACAGCACGGGATGAGCAAGCAAGACAGGCCGAGATAGCAGCCGAGCAAGAGCGTCAGCGCCAGCAAGCTGGGTTGGATATGCAACGCGCACAGGCAGCACAAGTGATGAATGACCGTACGCGAGAGCTGCTACAGGGATACGGTGGCGGCACACCAGCACAGAGGGATATGATGATGGCCCAAGCACCGACTTTCCAGCAGCAAGAGTTGCTTCGTAGGGCTGAAAGTAGACTGCAAGCGCCGTCTGGTGCAACGGATGCACAGGCTGCAATGTTTGCCGCACAGAGGCCAACAGAACTGCCCGATGTGTCTGGTTTCCGTAGTTCTTATGCAGATGCTGCCGCTGCCCAAGGAGGTGGTGGAGCTACGCCAACGGGCTACACCAACCCGTATGCAGATGCTGCTGCACGGCAACCCGACGCTGGGCTTCGCACGGCAGACGGCAGGCCACAGTTCCAGCAAAGGATGCCGCAATTAGGCCGATTGGCAAATCCGGGAGGCAGCCTACAGCAGCGGTTAGAGCAAGAGTATTTAGGCCGCATTGACTCTGCGGATGATCCTATTCTTGCGTCCCAGATCGCTGACCAGCAGTTACGTCAACAGGAAGCGCAGAAAGGCTTAGTCGAACAGCTATCGCGCTACGGCGTATTACGAGGCGGTGGCGATACAGCCGCTGCACTCACGCGCATGGCAGAGGGTGATGAGCGTAACCGATTAGCATTAGAGGCTGCTGCTGCACAGCGCAGACAAGGCGATCTACGCGATGCGTTGGCTTTCGATCAAGCGCGTTCATCAATGAATATTGCACAACGTGGTCAAGGGTTAGAAGAGCGTCTTGCACAAGATCGACTCTTAGATTCGGCATTGGCCCGTGATGTAACACGCGCTGGACAGACAGGCCAGTTCCAAGGAATGGATACGCTAGCTGCCCAAGAGCAGCGTCAGCGCATGGACATTGCTGAACGGGGTCAGACGCTTGAAGAGCGGTTGGGTGGCGAAACCATACAAGACAGGCAGCAGGGACGCGACATAGCAGCTGCTGAACTGACGGGACGTTTTGGCGATGCAGACACGTTGGCTGGACGCGAACTCGCGCTCCGTGAGGACTTATCACGCCGAGGCGATCTACGCGCACAGCAAGCGGCTGAGTCAGAATTATTTGGGCGAGTGATTACCGGAGCAGAAGCGCCCATAACAACGCTGGAAGGTCAACGCGCTGCAAGCGACTTAGATACGGCTGGCTTGGCGCGTGAGGCTACTGAAGCTGGTTTGACGGGTCAGTTCAGAGGCGGTGCGACAGCGACTGAGAGAGCGCTAGAAAGCCAGCTTGCCAGTGATGAGTTAGCGCGTCAGATACAAGAGGCTGGCGTAACGGGCCAGTATGGCGGTGAAGATACGCTACAATCACAGGTGATTGAAAGCAGCCTCCAGAACGAGGCGCTCAACCGCGCACTGAGCAGAGCTGGCGCTACGGGCTTGTTCCGAGAGGAAGGTGACACAGGCACTGGCACAGAGACGCTTGAAAGCCGCCTACGCACCGCTGGTCTGACGGGCCGATTGGATGATGGCGTAACGCTGGCAGGTAGACAGGCTGAGATGGATCAAGTTGGTGCGATCTTGGCTGCTCTTGACCCAGAGTTGGAAGGACGCAGTGATGCGCTGGCAGAAGCGCTCATTTCTCGACTTGGTGAAGAGTACGGCGATGTAGGCATACAGGATGCGCTGACGAGAGAACTGGTCAACAATGCTGGCGGCATGACGGATCGTGAATTTGAAGAGTTTATGAATAATGACTCTGTGTCAGAATCTCTAAAACAAGAAGTGCTTAGTGCGCGTAACGCAGCACTTCAAGAAGCAGGTCTTTTAAGCGATGAAGAGAGGCAATTTGACGAGAGGTTGGCGCGATTTACACAACTGATGAACAACACATCAATTTCTGATGAAATAAAAAGACAATACAGAGAACAATTACCAGAATTAGCCGCAGCATTTGACCAAGGCAGAGGGTAACATGGCATTCCAACTAGCACCATTCCTAGCGTCAGCTGGCCTTAGTGTAGGCAAAGGTATTATGGCAAACCGTGCGGCCAAGCGTCAGCAAGAGCGCATGGAAAAGGAAGCGGCACAGGCCAAGCTACTACAGAGCTTCGGCGCAAACGCACAGCCCACGCAAGGCGGTATGCAGGGGCCGGGTATGGCACAGCAGGTTGTGTCTGATCCCTTGACGCAGCAACTGCTGACGAGTCTGATAGGCAAGGGGCTGAGTGGTATTGGTGGAGGACAAGGCGGTGGTGGACAGATGCCACCAATGCAGCGAAATCCTGTTTACAAAATGACCCCATAGGTAGATACGATGGCAAATGGAAGTTTTCAGTTTAGCGCAACGTCTTCAGATTTACAGCGTGCAATAAGCGCAGCAACACAGAAGGCTCGCCAACAATACGGCAGCGGCAGTGTCGTTGCACAAGACTTTGTGCAAGATCCTCAAACTGGTAAGTATACTGGAACTATAGTATACAAGCCTACGCCACAAGAAGAAAAAGACGCTCTATTGGATGCGGTGAAAAGGTCACTTGTTGAAGATGCCAGAGCAAGTGGCACTGTTACGCCTACTCCAGCACCTACAGCTACACAAGATCGGAGCACAACTGCCAAACAAGACGATCAGTTGACTGAGCGTTTAGTGGGCGAGAATATTGACGAAAATGATGATTACGGCTCTTTGCCAATTACAAGTTTCCAAGAAGACACAGCTACAAGCTTATTGCGAGAAGCCCGAAAAAGAAATGCAGGTGGTGCGGGTGCGCCTTCCGATGCTGTTCGAGTTGATAGTCCAAATAACTTACAGATCGGCGAAAAGGAAACTTTACCTCAACTATTAGCAAGAGTTTCTGGAACAAGGGAGCCAATAGATTTTACTACGATTGCTCCGAATGAACAAGAATTGCCAATAGAAAGTACAGAACGGGAAGATACTGCTGCTGGCGGTCAATCAGTAGGTTTGACAGACCCACGCGCAAGGGCTGCAAAACCAACAACGCAAACAGTTGATACCGCAACTGAACCTACTGTAACTGAACCTACTGTAACTGAACCTGCCACGGATGCAGACCAGCGCGGATTACTGTCTCGCATTGGCAACCTTATTGCCAATAACCCCGAACTGGCCGCATCGGGCGCACAGTTACTTGGTGGCTTGATTTCCAATGCAGCCCAGAATCGCGCACAGCGTCGAGCAGATCGCGCCACAGACCAGCGTGTAGCACGGGCTAACCTTATATCGGCTATAACGGGCGGCAGAGCGCGTCCTACGGTTGAACGGGCGCAAGCAGACACAGGTGGCTTTATGTCGCTGGATACGCTTGGCAAGGCGTTACAGGGCGGTGGAGCAGCGGTCAAGGGTGAACTGTCTCGCCGGGTTGAAGAGGCTGAACGTGAGCGTAAAGCTGGTTTGGAGCAGGGCGCAGCCGACTTGGATAAGCGGGCGGCTGAGTTAGCTGAGAAAAGATTTGAGCTAACAAAGACTACTAATAAGAATACAGAAGATTACAGAAACAGGATGGCTCAAATTAAAGAAGATGAGCTAGCGCTTCGCAGGAATATTTTTGAGGCCGAAAACAATGAACAGCCAGTAGGGGAGCAATTAAGCGCTGCGAAGATATTAGAATTTTCCTCTCGCATACAAGCCGTTGCTAAGACAGATGAGCTAACTGATTTTCTTAAAGATGCTGATTTTACATTCCTTGAAAAAGGTCGGTATAGCCTCAACGATGTTCCTCAGTTACTGTTTGGTGGGGACGCAGCAAAAGCTGAGGCAAGAAGGCAGAGCTTGATTCAAGCCATAGCTTCTTCGTATGGCGGCACATTGAGCAATCAAGACATCGAAAGAATTGACAAGCAGCTTTTTACGCAAAAAGATGAGATGAAGACATCGCTGGATATAGCAAAAGTGTTTAGAGACACCTTAGTTGGATCATTGGAGAGAGACCTTGGACTCTTAGATAAAGGCGGCTTTAATGTTGGCTATATTCGAGACAATCTATATGAAACCGATCAAGGCCAGTCAGAAAGTGATGCCGACAGGCTTGGAAGTATGTTATCTGATAATCCTCTCGACAGGATAAGTAGACAGTAATGGCATATAGGTTTAATACATACATTGAGCTTGGTGAGGCAATAAAGAAGGCCAAGCCAGAGTTTGCTGGCCGTAACAGCGAATCATTAGGGTTGGATTTCGCTGAAGAGTATGGCGATGAACTGGATGTTCGTGTATCTGAGGAAGATGAAAGGGCTACGTTTGCCTATGACCCAGAAGAGGGGTTCAACATCCTCAAGACGCTGGGCAACTTGCCGTCTAGTGCAGGGGCTATTGCTGAAGACTTAGCTACAGCAGTAATGAACCCGCTGGATACAGCAGAGGCGCTGGGTCGAGGTGCGGCAGGTGCGGCTGAGTTAGCTCTTGGGACAGACATTAGCCCAGAAAATAAGCGTGTAGCCGAGCAATTAGGACGAGGCATAGCTGAGTCGGCTGGCTTCGATAAGGTGGGCGATGAGTTTAAGTTTACCGGGCGCGGGATACAAGAGCGCCCTCTCGACATCTTAGGTATGCTGGCTGGTGGCACATCTGTAGCTGCCAAAGGTGCGTCATTAGGCGCACGGGGCGTAGGCCGAGCAGCAAGAGCAGTTGGTGGAACCGATGCAGGTGGAGCAGCTGCCAGTGTAGCAAAAGCAGCCGAGCGCGTTGGCGCTAGAGCGCAAGCATTAGACCCGACATTGGTTGTGCCAAGGGCTGGTTACAGAGCAGCAAAAGCAGTTACAAAAGGCACGGCCAAGGCTGGCTTGAAGGCTGGTAAGTTTGGGTTGGGCGTTGGAATGAAGGCTGGCAATAGATTCGTCGTAGAGCCGCTAAGGGTAAAGTATGAAGGTAGCAAAGCCAAGGCAGCCATAGACGATGTAACTGACGCCGTTGAAGGTGCAACTGAGTTTGCTCCGGGGTTTGTTGACAGGTTTAAAGAGGTGATGGGCGGTGTAACTGATACGGTCAAGGGAGTTACACGCGAACAGGCTTTTGACACGCTGAGAAGAGGTGTAAAAAGGGGCGAAGAGGTAGCCAGTGAAGCCGTTGAAGCTGTGTCGGGCGGCAGGGCTGATCCCGTAAAAGCTGGCAGTGTGTTTGATGGGCTGATTTCTGCGTGGTTTGGGTTTACCACGGGCTTGGGTCAGAATGTAATACAGAAAGTTATCGACTACAGTAAGCTGAGTGACCAAAGTTTTCGCCAAGCGATGTTGGAAATCGTAAATAAAAAGCCGGAACCCGGCAGGGCGGTTGGCGAAGACATTTTAGACGAGCTGACTAAGGCAACGAAGAAGTATCAAGAAAAGATGCAAGGGGCGTCTGACGAAGCCAGAACAGCCCTCAAGATGGACGAAATAGATGTCGATATGCCCGCCCTTAAATCTCAGATAATACAAAGATTTAATGAGGGTGGTGAGCTAAGTAGATATGGAGTACGCATAAAACAAGTAGCCCAAGAAGATCCAGCAGTTACCAATATTCGCAAAGATGGACAAATTATCACAGCACCACAGACTGATGCCCCTATTAAGTATAAAGTTGAATTGGATGCGGGCGGCGAAATATCAAGGCTGATGGAGAATCCGGGGGCCATAAGGGAAGCATTTGAAAACATTTTAAACAATGACGGCAAAAAAGTATACGATTTAGACCTGTCTAAAAGAGCAGTAGATGATGCTAAAGATGCGGGCGTAACTAACACTGCTCAAGCTGCCCTACAACAGCTGCGCGACATGATTTATGAAGGCATCATTAAATCATATGAAACACCGCAAGCAGCAGCGGTAATTGGAAGCACCCCCAATCCTAATGCCAATTTTTACCAAAAAGCAATGGCCCAATATGAGGACTACACCAACCGCATGAAGTTGATTGGGCAGACGCTGGGCATAAAAGACCCGCAGCGTAAGTTTGGCGGCACAGATTTTGAGGTTATCAGACAATCGGGTGACCCACAGCAGATATTGCGGTCTGTCCTAAAGTCGTTTGGTGACAATGAGAGTGAGCTTTCTTTTGCCAACCTACAGAGGCTCGCAGATGAAACGAACAACCCATATCTTATACCCAAAATATTGGGTTACAGTATGCGCCCACTGTTTGGTGATGGCCTTGTTGTTCGATCAGAGATAAGCCAGCTTGGACGAGGGTTGCTTGGTTACAATCTAATGGGTGGTATACTCACACCCATATCGCTTGCGCAATTTTCTCCAAGGTTTGGGGGAATGGCGTTGAGTTACCTATATTCTCCAGATGGTGTTAGGTTGATAAAAGATAAGGCTACGGGAGCGCTGGACGCAGTTGTGGCAGGTGGCTCACGGGCTGGGCAAGCGGCTGGAAAAGCAAGGCAGAATGTAGCCGACAGGTATAAGGGCTTGAGGAAGCTAGCCGCAGAAAGAACTGGCAAATCGGAGCGCGATGTGACGCCAAATGATGTAACCGAAACAGTTACAGCCTTAGAAAAGTTACAAGGCATCATACAAGAAACCATGTCAAGAGATCAGCAGTCAACGCTACGTACATTACTGCAAGCTGGAACAATGACCGAAAGAGCGCAAAGCGGTGGAGAGCGAGCGCAAGAACGCGAGACTTTATTGTCCAGATTGGGACGCACACAGGGTAACAGGGGCAACTAATGGGAACCGTATCAAGAGTACATACATTTGCCAGCGGCGCGATCCTCACAGCCGCCCAGCTGAACAACGAGTTCGACAACCTGCTGACTTCCAGCGCCATTAACGGTGGGCTGGACGCAACGAACTTGGGCGTGACAGCAGGGCAAGCTACTGCATCGAAGGCGCTGGTCGTAGACGCCTCGCGCAACCTCGCTGACGCAACGGGCAGCAACCGCATCAACAACTTGGCCCTATCTGGCACACTAGAGTCTACAGGCGCTATAACGGCTACTGCTGGCATAACGTCGGGCGGTAATATCGTATCTGACACTGACTCGACGGACGATCTGGGAACGACAGGTGTGCGCTGGGCGAACTTGTTTGTCGATGACATAACGGTCACCAACAACGTCACCATCGGCGGCACGCTGACGCTAACGGGCGGCATCACGCTCAACGGCAACACGACCATCGGTGACTCCAGTGCCGATACGCTCACCGTCAACAGCACCATCACCAGCAACCTCATTTTCACGGACAACACTTACGACATCGGCGCATCGGGCGCTACACGGCCCCGTAACCTGTATCTGAGCGGCAATGGCGTGGTAGGTGGCACACTCGGCGTTACGGGTCTAATTACCGCATCGGGTGGCGTAAGCGGTGCGTTGACAGGCAACGTCACTGGGAATGTAACTGGTGATGTTACAGGTGATGTCACTGGTAATCTGACAGGAAATGTAACTGGCAATGTGACAGGCAACCTAACTGGCGATGTAACTGGCAACATCAGCGGCAACGTAACAGGCGGCACGATCAGCGGCACGACAGGGACGTTCAGCGGTGCGGTAACTGTCAACGATACAATTCGGTTGGATACAGGTGACACAACGGTATCAGATGGTGATGTTTTTGGTGACGTTGAGTTTTACGATAATGACGGTGGTAGTGCCTCTGCAGGTGTAACTGCAAAAATACAAGCAGTTGCGGTTGGAAGTTATGGGGCATCTAATATTTTATTTTCGACCTCTTCATCATCGGGTGGCGCAAGAACTGCTTTAACGGAGCGCGTTAAGATTGCATCGGACGGTGACCTCGCCGTTGACACCGACACGCTCTTCGTCGATGCGTCAGCAGATCGCGTGGGCATCAATACGAGTTCGCCAACAGCCAGTTTGACAGTCGCAGGGCCAAATACTGCTACCAGTATCGGTAGTACAAGTGCGATTGAAATATTGGATGGCAACGCAGACAATGAGTTTGTCAACTTGAGATTCGCTACGGGGGCAAATGGTTCTTTAGCCTCTATCGGAGCGAAAGCGACAACTACAGGCGCGTATCCCAATAGCGTTGGTGAGTTGCATTTTGCCATCCAAAACGGTAGCACCACACATACCGCCATGGTGATTGACGAGAATCGGAACGTTGGCATCGGAACAACCGTGCCAACGACTCTTCTTGAGTTGAAGTCATCGTCTGGCCCAGAAATTACGTTATCTCGTAGTGATACAGTTATTGCTGACGGTGACGTTGTGGGTGGTATTCAATTTAGTAGCAACGATACAAGTACTGCATTCGGATCGCCACCGCATATCGGGGCGGGAATCAAGGTTAAAGCATCGGGTACTGTCGGTTTGCAGAATATGTATTTGTATGCAGGCCAGAACAATTTGGGATATGAAAACGACACGCCCTCAATGCAGTTAGTTCAAAGTGGCGATGTGATTTTTTACAATACCTCGCCTGCCAATGGTATGCATTGGGATGCGTCAGCATCGTCGCTCGGCATCGGCACGAGTTCGCCATCGAGTCTGTTAAATTTAGAAAGCGCATCAACGCCAACCCTGTTGATCACTGATACACGCACTCCTGTGACTGCACAGTATCAAGTTGGCTCATCGATTGCGTATGTCGGCACTACAACAAATCACGCACTCGGATTTACGACCAACGGCTCTGAACGCGCACGCATCACGAGCGCAGGGAATTTTGGCATCGGCACAAGTTCGCCTGCGGTTAAATTTGCTGTCACTGATGGCCCCAATACAGGGTTAGAAATCAATCCGTATCATGGCGGTCTCCTAGTTAATTTGTATGCCTACGACCGCAATGCGAGCGCATATCGCGACCTGCAGATTGCTGGCGAGGAGTTGATTTTTAAAACTGGTAGCGGCGGCTCGGTCACCGAACGCGCACGCATCGACACGTCTGGGAATCTGATTGTTGGTAAGACAACTACGTCAGCAGGTACCGCAGGTGCAAGTTTATCTGCAACAGGCGGTGCCACTTTTGTTAGAGATGCCGATTGTTTGCTCCTCAACAGACCATCAACGACAGGAGCCATTGCGGCTTTTAGACAGGCAAACTCGGAGGTGGGTACGATCAGCGTTACTGCGTCTGCCACTGCATACAACACCTCCTCTGACTATCGCCTCAAAGAAAATGTCGTAGGCATCACGGACGGCATCACGCGCATCAAATCGCTCAAACCCTCACGTTTCAACTTTATCGCAGAAGCTGATCGCACAGTCGATGGATTCGTAGCGCATGAAGTAAGCGACATTGTGCCAGAGGCTATTTCTGGCGCGAAAGATGCAGTGGACGAAGAGGGCAATCCAGAATATCAAGGCATCGACCAGAGCAAACTGGTTCCGTTGCTGACAGCCGCACTGCAAGAAGCAATCACGAAGATCGAAACCCTTGAAACCAAAGTAGCTGCGTTAGAAGCAGCATAGACAGGAGAATAGACAATGCCGTACCAGCATAACTTAACTATCACCAGCAGACTGCGCGTTGCCCCTTCTAAGGAGATCGGAGACGGCAGCACTCAGACAGACGTGATCGAATCGGTAGTCTGCATAGCCAGCTGCCAACAATTAGATGATGACGGCAACGTAATTGCTACGGCTTCCACAGATCCGTGGGTCTCACTCGATCTGAGCAGTCTGACCGCTGCTGATTTCGTCGCGTTAGACGCGCTGACAGGCTTACCACAGCGTGCGATTGATCAGCTGACCGCATGGGGGCAAGAGCAGCAAAGCAGCTTAGAGGCGCAGTTACAGGCCCGTGCAAGCGCACCGAGAGAGCAGACCGCTCCGTGGAGTAGCGCAGCCTAATGGGCGATGCGCTCGACACAGAGGGTGCAGTAGAAAAACTCAGCAAAGAGGCTGGCATTCTACTCGTAATGCTGCTCGCAGGTGGCGTTGCGTTATATGTGGGATGGGATCAGATCAGTGCGATATTTGAGTCGCAGCAGAAACTGGAACGCGCTGTCGAAGAAGTCGCTGAACAGCAGACAGAAATCAAGCTACACGCAGAGCGATTGGCTGTGCTGGAGCAAAATAGAACGCGAGTAGAGGTAGACCTCATGCTGCTGCGTAAAGACACCGATGCCAACACATACTTCTCAACGAACTGGCCGAGAGGAACCATTGGTGCGCTGCCAGACGATGCGATACAGAACACTCGGCTGGCATATATTGAGCGACAATTTGACGATTTGAAATTGCAGCTAACAAATCATGTGTGTGAGTAATGAGCGAGGTAACGTCACAGGGGTCTGCTCCAACGCAGCACAAAAGCGGCAGCAACGGGCGTAATAGCTGGGTGAGCAAACAGGCGATTCGTCAGCTTATCGGCATATCGCTGACCGGGTTGGTTGTCTACGAGACGGTGGTAACTAATCAGATCGACGCGACCGTGCTGATCGGCATATACGGCACAGTATTAGGATTTTATTTCGGTGAGGGTCAATGACGGACGAAGAGAAGCGCAGTCTCGACTATTACAAAGCAGAGATACGCGCAGAGCTACAGCGGCTGGAAGCGCAATCGACCGCCAAAGATGTAGCTGGGAAAAGTATCGGCAAGCACGGGCTACCCTACATCACATCCATTGTGGTGATCGGTGTGGTAGCCAGCCTGTATCTGGAAGAAGCCAAAATAGCGGCTGTAATGGGGCTGCTGGGATCATCGCTAACAGCGTTGATCTCTATGCTTAGTAACATCTCTGGAGCAGCCCCCAAAGAAGAGAAGCCGGAGTTCGCGGTCATCAACAAGCTGATTGAAAAGCTCGACCGCCTCGACAAAGCAGAGCCGCCCATGAGTGTTGACGTAGAGGGCGGCAATGTAACAGTCAAGCGCGGTGACGATGTGATTACGAGTAACGCTGACAACCCCAAAAAGAAAGGCCAGTAAGATGCCAAACGTAGGCGGCAAGAAATACCCGTATACAGCAGCTGGAATGAAAGCAGCAGCAAAGGCCCGGAAAAAGAAAGCCAAGGCTAAGCCCAAAGCCAAATCGCGCAGGGGTCGCTAATGCCAGCCAAGAAAGATCCCAGACTAGCGCGGGTAGGTGTATCTGGTTACAATAAACCTAAGAGGACGCCCAACCATCCAACCAAGTCGCATGTTGTGGTAGCTAAATCGGGTGGGCAGGTCAAGACAATTCGTTTTGGGCAGCAGGGCGTAAAGGGCGCAGGTAAGAACCCCAAAACGGCCAAGGAAAAAGCGCGTAGAAAGAGTTACTACGCTCGTCACAATGCGCAAGATTCAAGGCCGTCGAAATTGTCGGCAAGATATTGGTCACACAAAACTAAATGGTAATGGGCGATGGAACCGGGCAGTGATCCTGTAACGATGTTGTTGACGACGGGTGGTGGTGGATTGGGTGGTGGTGCGATCACGGCATATGTGCTGACAAAGTTGGCCGGAAAAAACGGCAACGGCAACGGATCAGATGCCGCAGCAGAGATGCGAGCCGTAGCGCAGAAATTAGATCATACCAACGAGTTACTCAATGAACTCCTACGCGCACAGGCGCGGATGGAGGGCTTACTACAACACCATAACCAGCGAGGTTAGCAATGACAGTATTAGAGCGTAAAGAGCAGATCCAAGAAGAGCAGCAGAAGGCGTTTGAGGAGCTACAGGTAGCCCAGAATCGCGTAACCGAACTAACCGCACTCATACAGCGTCAGAACGGCGCTATAACGGCCCTACAGAGCGTGTTGGACGAGGAATCGAGTGAGAATGGCGCTGTAACTGCGGAGGCCGTAGAGGAGCTTGTAGAGGCATGAATATTGGGACGATTAAATCGCTGGTTAAGGGGGTTGCTAATAAAGCGGCCTCGCGGAAACTGGCCGTCACCGCTGCCGTGGGCGCTGCGGCTACAACCGGAGCAGTCGAGCTGACGTGGCCGATGGCCGCAGTGGCGATTGCCTACATTATCTCACAAGCCGTTGTGGATGTCGCAGACAGTCGCTGAGACACGTCGCATAGGTGACAAAACACTCTGCACAGAGTGGGACATTGGCGTTAATCACTGGGCTGGGTCGGTGCTATTTATGTCCGATCAGCATTTCGACTCAGCCGACTGTGACCGCAAGATGCTCAAGCGTCACCTCGACGAAGCACTGAAACGGGCCGCGCCTGTTTACATGCTGGGTGATTGGTGGGATGCAATGGGAGGACGCAATGACAGGCGTGGCTCAAAGTCCTCCCTGCGCCCCGAATACAAACGCTCAGACTACCTCAACGCCCTCGTAGAAGACACCGTTGAGTTCCTCGCCCCCTATGCTCATCTCATTGCCGGATGGTGCAGGGGCAACCACGAAACATCAATCATATCCCATGCAGAATTTGATCTACTGGGCGCTACTGTGCAGCAACTCAACGCACAGACAGGCAGCGACATACAGATCATGCCGTATGCCGGGTGGATCATATTCCGGCCCTATCGCACCTGCAAGGGCAAGCGCGGTGACAACAGGCGTGTCATTGACAGCATTTGCGTGGCCTATTCGCATGGCACAGGCGGTGGGGGGCCAGTGACCAAGGGCGTCATTGGCACTAACCGCAGAGCGACCTATCTGCCAGACGCTGATATTGTGATTTCTGGGCATATTCACGAATCGTGGATGGTCGAGCTACAGCGCGAACGCTGCACGGGCAACGGGCGCATCTACCAAGACACACAATGGCATCTCCAGCTGCCCAGTTACAAAGACGAATACAAGGGCGATTCGTGGTGGGTGCAGACGGGCAAGAGTCCCAG
>Ga0208794_1000697_pt1 | contig 19000 bp, 19 predicted proteins | sample 32_taG_FD_184106 | JGI IMG/M metagenome (GOLD analysis project Ga0208794, IMG submission 184106) | Marine viral communities from the Gulf of Mexico - 32_GoM_OMZ_CsCl metaG (SPAdes) (version 2) | ecosystem: Environmental > Aquatic > Marine > Oceanic | place: Atlantic Ocean: Gulf of Mexico... | reverse complement strand
TCTTGTTGTTTAACTACTAGTTTATAAGACTGCCAACCAGTAGGATTAGCATCAAATACAACTGTTTCAACTACAGCTGCAGAACCACCTCCAGTAGTAGATGTTTGAAATAATGTTTGACCATTAACATAACCAGTTCCTCTATTCACTATTTTTATACCAGTAATTACGCCACCAGTTTCACTTACAACTTCTATTGTTAAGCCGCTACCTAATGCAAAATTACCTGGAGGATAACCAAATCCTAACACATCACCAACAGCATGACCAAAACCACCTCCTGATAATACCACTTGATCGACACTTGTATCATCTTCGGCTTTATACAACCCGGGTTCTCCTGTTAATTCATTATTAGTTAACTGTGTTATACCGTTATTTACTTTTACTCTTAATACATTACCTAGCCACGAGTATGTTCTTTCTAATGATGCAGGTGTAAGACCGGTCCCGATGTCTGCTTCTGGACCACCAATATCTGCCCAAGATTTATAAGGAACATATATTGTAGATCCAGCTAAATTTGGATCATCATCATTGCTAGATAAAACTACACTCGATGCTCTACCATATCTATCTGATAATACAAAACCAACTTGATAATTTCTATTTTGTTTTACAGAATGATTAGGATATTGTGCATAGTTGTTATATTCTAAAGATTTATTATCTTCTATAACCTCATAATTTATTGCTTGAGGCGGTGTATGTTTTTGTAAAAAATTGCCATAAATAACTCTATTACCAGTTATTTCTTGGCCTAAAGCTTTTAAAGGAACATTATCATAAACTCTATTTTGCTCACTAGTTGGTAAAGTTCTATAAGGTTTTATGGATTTATAATCAAAATTATAATACCAATTAGGACCACCTGCAGCAACTGTATTTGGTATTTCTTCTACAAATGAAGCTAATGCTCCTGTTACATTTATTACCTCTAATATTTTTGTAGATAAAGCATCAGATTCTTTATATAATATTTCTATATCTTTTACTTTATAATTATTTATTAATCCATCAACTGCTTCACTTGCTGTTGCATTGTTGTCAGGTAAAGGAATTTTAAGTGATATAGTATCTATAATATTAGTAAACCATTCTAACACACTTGATTCATAATTATTAAGCATGTCTTGTTCTTGGTCATTTTTACCACCACCATATAATCCATTATCGTGTTTAGGTATAAAACATATTTGTGTATAAGGTGCTGCTAATGAATATTCATCGTCTTCAAATTTAAATCTATAACTAAATCTTACAAATTTTTCTTCAATCAAATCTGGATCACCTGTAAACTGATCATCGTAATTAGGATTAACACCTACACTTATATCATCACCTAAAGCATTAACAGTAATATCTTTACTTAATTTAAGAGTTATAAGACTACCTGGTGTTATAGTATTTATTTCAGTTATAATTACTTCATCTGCAATGGTTATTCCAGCTGGACCTCCACCTAGTGATAAATCTTCACTAGTTATAAAATCACCTACTTGAGGTGTTGGTTGTGGAGTTGTATCAGTAGGTTGATTATTAAAACTATAATTAATACTAATAAGACTACCTGCTACATATAAAGCTGGAGGAGTTGCTATATTTATAATTGTATCAAAACCTCTTTCAAATAATCTTGATGCTGAGTTTTTCATTGAAGTATTACTAAACGTAATATCTAAAGTAGTAGCTCCACCATAAGTACCTGGAGTTTGACCAGCACCACCATTTTTAAAGTTATTATAAATAGTAACTGAAACACCTGGATTAATATATATAACTTCCCAATATTCATTTGGTTCTTGATCTGGAAAACCTGTAACAATATCACCTATATTTATAGCTGTTGTATCAGCCATTGTCAAACTATATCCTTTTCTTGTTACGTCTTGAGCACCAGCTGTTATTTCACGTATTGTTTGTTTTAAAACTAAAGGAGTTTCATATGGATAATATTTAGCAACTGATATTTGATCTTCGTTTACATAATGTGTTGGTTCTGGTAAAGACCCTGGATTAGCTAAACTAACATTTATTTTTCTTGGTTGATTACGATTATCTGTCCAAAATAATAAATCTTGTATTAAATTTACACCATATATTCTAAAATCTTGATGAAAATTCAAAAATGAACCTCTTACAAAAAGAGTTAATAAATTTGAATCTATTTCATATCTGTGTATTGTGTTAGCAAAACCTATATAAATAGTATTTCCTGGAGGTCCTGCTGCACTAAAAGTTACTGGTTGACTAATTGTAATAGTACTATTTGTTACATTTGTAACTATAGGATCAACTTCTTGACCACCAGCTCCTGATGGTTGCCCATTCCAATTATCACCCCACAATAACATACCTTCTTGCACTCCCGCAACTAAAGGATTTATTTGATTACCTGCTGCGTCAAATAATGAAATTACAGTACCAGAGGCTCCAGCAGGATCTGCATATACTTTTAAATCTCTTGGACATCTGCCACTACCATTGTAACCAGCACTAAATATATAAAGTATATTATTAGTTTCATCTGTAAATTGACCAATAATTTTACCAGTATATGAAGCACCGTTTCTACCAGTATATAAATAAGTTAACTGTTCATTACCTAAAATGTTCTCAAACTCTCCTACTTCTGATCCTTGTGATCTACTTATTTGTAAATTATTAGCATCTCTGTATTCGCCATTTGGTATTAATCTATTATCTAAGTCTTTATTCATCTTAGACTTTAGAAAAGTATTAACTATTTGTGGCATGTATTATCTTTTTATCCATTTAGCTTTTCCACGCATTACTTGTACTATTTCATCTAACTTAATATTAGATAATCTAATTTTAGCGTTTCTAAGTTTAGCACTTTTTTCTTGTCTTAATCTTTGTACAATATATTCTGGTTGATTAATTCTAGTAGCAATAATAGCGTGCGAAATGTAAGCATATAAAGCATCTTCTGCCATTTTAGGTATTCTACTATCTAAATCGTAAGCAAGTCCATCAGATATATATTCTAATACTATTTGAGCTCCAACTAAATTACTAGAAAAAGATATTTTACCTTCTCTAGGATTCATATTAAACCAACCGTTGTACTGAGCATATTGTGGCGACATACCGTATTGTTCGCCCCAGCCCCAATACCAAAATCCTCCGTAACCCCAGTTATAACCCGCCCAGTCCATACCTTCATTATATAAAGCAAAACTAGGCAAACCATTAACTAGATTAGTATTAGCAGCCTTCCATTTCTTTTCCGTTAATGATGTTCCTTCTAAATTATCTTCAAAATTATCTTGAGTTGGTTGACCTAGATTATCTTGTAAAGGATTTTCATAAGGGGATATAGTTAAATTATTAGCTGGATATATAATTCTTTTAACACCTAAATTATCTATACGTGATACTCTTACGTAGTTAACATAGTCTTGAGGTAATATATTACTAAGTGTATGAGGCACAGTCAACTCTTGTGATTTAACAGACTTTAATGTATCATAACTAAATTCTTGTAAACCTCTTTTAGCGTGGAATATTATATCACTTCTATTTGCTCTAGTAATTAATTTATCTTGTCCAACAAAACCAACTATAAAATTATTAATAATATCTTCTAATGTAACATAGGCGTAACTACCATAATTTTCTTCTGTAGTCATACCATAAGCATCTCTATTACCAAAACTACCACCATCAATAGTTTTTAATTGACAAACTAATACATGACTAGCTGGTAAATTCCCTGCTAAACTAATTACACTATCATTGTTTGGTTGTACATCTAATGTATAAGGAAATTGTGCTGGCCAGTTAGCAGCAGTAACTTCTGTATATGTTATACCATCAGCACTAGCATATAATTTAAAATTATTTAAAGCATAATTTGCATCTGCTGGATCTGCTGAACCTAAATTTAATGGAGTATTAAATGTAAATGTAAAATCCTGCTGCGGAGCAGTTGTTGTAAACCCTTGTGCGCCCGCGTAATATTGTGCATTAGTTTCGGTGATTAATCCACCATTTGGCATTGGCATATCTTATTGTTTTTCGTTGTTGTCTTGGTTAGCAATTGCTTGTGAAGCTGTTTGTACAATAGTAGGATCTTGTATTATTACTCCTGCATATGCTAATATTCTCATTATTAATTCATCTTGTTCAGTAACATCTAAATCAAACTGTACTGATGTACCTTGTGAATATATATATTGACCTTGTCCTCCAGTAGTAAAACCCCATACAACATTTCTAGGTTTAGCTAAATATGAAATAGTAATACCACTTGTTATACTAGCAGGTCTTACTGTTAACACATTGTTCTCATATGTATATATAGGAAATTTATCAGTTGGTTGAGTTAATGGGGAAAGTAATAATTGTTTTAACTCATTAGGCTGCACATACTGTCCAAGATCTGCATCTCTATAAAATACTGAACCTAATCTATATAGTGTATCTGTAGTACCTATAACTATCGGTTGATCAGGTGTAGTAAAATCTAGAATATCAAAAACACCAGTACCTACATTGTAAGTTGGTGTCGCTGTTCTTTGGAAGAATTGTAATTTTTCTTCAATATTTTTTACACGATTAGAATATTCAGTATCATTTTGCTGCACGCGGTATTGTTGATTTAAATCACTAGCGTATGCCTCAAAAATATTTAATTGAGCTTGTGTGCCTATTTTATTAAATTCATCTGGAGTTATATAACCTCTTTGTTGTTGATTAAGTATTAATAAAACGGTTTGATATACTGAATTTACGTTTATCATTATAGTGTTATTTTAATAAAAGGCGGGCGAACCCGCCTTATTATCATTATTATAGTCTTTTTTCTATAGACTTAAATACTTCTATTCCTTCATCAGTTTTAAACCATGCAGCAATTGCTGAATATGGATTTTCTTCAAACGGAACATTAATTAACTTTCTATCATTACTTGACCAATGTACGGATCTATTATCAGGTGATATTCTAATAATATTTGCTTCAACAGCATTGATTGCAAAGTTTCTTAATTGTACATTTTCATCAGCAGCAAGTGATAAAAATAGTTTAGGATTTTGTTTAGCTAAAAGTAATAAATCTCTTTTTAATTCTTTAGAAGACATTTTATTTACTTTTGAACCATACTCAACTCTTACAATTGCTTCTGCTACATCTATATCCATGTTTCTTGCAGCATTTAAAGCTTCAATTTCCCACTCAATCGCATCAATTTCATCGTCAGCTATTTTTTGTGGAATTAACTCTTTATATCTTTGATCTTTCATAGGGTGATATAAAGATAATAGTTTTTGTAAAGCAATTTTTTCTTTTGGCACACTTAGTGTTCCATCTCTAAAAGTTATATGTCCTAAAGTTACTTCACCTTTTTGCTCATCTACAAATGGACTAGACATATTAGTTGCATATCTAAGTTCTCTTTGTTCACCCTTTACTGTATCATACCATAATAATGGGTGTCTTCTAGTATGTTTAGCGGGTATAGTAAATGTTAAAGGTTCTTTACTTCCAGTTAGTATATAAGTTCTATCTTTTACTTCCCAGTCATCTTTTTTAACTGGTTTTATAGATGTAGGTTTAGGCGCAACCGCGACTTCTTCTACAACTACTTCTTCTTGTTGTTTCTTTTTTGCCATAATATAATATAATTAAATAGTTAAAAGGTATATGGGCGCCGAAGCGCCCTAACCTTTATCAATAGTTACACTCCTTTGAATAATACAAAGTTGTTAGCAGCTTGAGTTACTAAACATCTTTCTGAAAGGAAGTTTACTTCCATTGCATCAAGATCACTAGTAAACGCACCACCAACAGAACCTGTTAACCAAGACTTCATTCTTCTATCATCAGTTTGTGAAGCTCTATATCTTACGTGTAAGAAAGGTCTTCTGATGTTAGTTCCTAAAATTTGGTCATAAACAGTTGTAGTACCAGCTGGAATTAAAACTCCTTCAATTGAGTTTGGTCCTACCATCGCACCTCTTGTAGAAGCATCGTTTAAGTATTTCCAATCTGTTTTATAGAAGTCATATGAACCTCTTCTGAAACCGCTGAAACCTAAGTTTAAAGCCATTTCTTCAGAGTTTTCAAATAATCCATAAGCAGTACCACCACTTGATCCAGCTGAGATAGCAGCAAGCATATCATCAAAATCAAGAGCAGTTTGTCTGTCTAAAAATAACATGTTCTCTTCAATTGCACCCTGAGTGTCTAAGTTTCTAAGGATGTCATCAAAATCACTGATACCTGTAGCTGCAGAGAAACCAACTTGTACATTACCTCTATCTTCGATAGCTGCAAATAAACCTTGTGTTCCTTTTAAGTTTGCAATAGGAGAAACAGCTACATCAACTAATTCACCTTCTACACACATCATTTCTAAGTAATCCTCAAATCTTAATCTAGTTTCAGACTCAGCTTTTAGATACCATAAGTATCCTCCAGTTCCGTCTTCAGTTGAAACTTCAACCCAACCGATCTGTGCAGTATCAGAACCATTTACTACGTATTTGTTTCTGATGATTACAGGTAGGTTAGAGAATTGAGTAAACTGTGGATCAACACTGATATAACCATTTGGAGCAGTAACAGCATCGTAGTTAGGAGTAGTAGATCCTTTTCTATACTCAGAACCATATACGAATACTTTTACAGGACCAACTAGTCCAGCACCTGCTAAGTTAGCAGCTGTATAAACCTGTACAGTAATTGTACCAGCAGCACCAGGAGTACTAGCAGTAACAAGACATTTTGCTTCGTTACCAAAGTCATCCATTACTACAACAGTAGAGTTAACAGAAATAACATTAAAGATTCCTGCAACCGCACCTGGGTTAAGTGTAATAACACCTGTAGCGCTAACAAACGTACAGTTGTCATATGCAATATGTAATCTATTTTGTTCAGACCAGATTACTTGGTCACTTGTCATTGGAAGCTCCGCCCCAACCATTCTTAAGAATCCAGATAAAGTTCTATTACCATATCTTTCAACTTCAGCTTCATAGATCTCTGGTAAATACTGTTGAGCAAATGATGTAAAATCAGCTGCAGCAGGATCAGTCCACTGTAAATAGTTAGTTTGTAAAACTTCTTGAGTTTGACTAGGTATAATCGAGCCAAACTGGGGATTTAAAGCCATAATTTTAAATTTTAATTATTAAATGTTCTCTTTTTGATTTTTAGTTTTGACGAATCTGCTCCACTAATGGCTTTTACTTTAAATCCACTTACGTAAACATCCCCGCTGGCAACTTGCCTTGGCGCATCCGCAGATGGATTTTTAGATTGCTGAACCATGTCTTTGACACCATCAGCTTTACCTTGCTCATAAAAATGAGACGCTAGTTTATCAGCATTCATCGCAGCATATAAAGCTTTATGATAACCCGCAGTATCTCCAATATTTCCATCTTTGTCTAAAAATCGGCTTACAAAGTTTTCTATATTAGACTGTGAATTAGCAACCGACTTAGGATCTTTTACTTTGTATCTAAATTTTTTATCTCCTACATTATAATCAAAACCTTTGAAATCCGTAGTAAATAAATCATTTGTTCTCTGTCTAAAAGTTTCCTGAGACTGCTTTATATTTTCTTGCTGTTTATTGTAACGATTGAAAAAATCCATAGCTTTTTGTTGTTCTTGAGTAACTCCAGGTCTGTTTTTTATTTCAGCATAGTATTTAGTTTTTCTATTTTCTAAATCTTGTTTTGCTGAAGCAACAGCCTCTTTATAAGCTAGTTTTTTTCTTCGTATATCTTTTTGTTCATCTAAATCTTCATCAAATTTATAATCTTCCATAATAAGATTAATATCTTCTGAATCTAAATGAGGTTTAGTTTTTCTTAAATACTCTTTTAACAATTGATCATCATCTAGTTTACTATAATCTTTATTAAGTTCTACATAATCTTCAACTGTTCCACCTGTTTCATTCATAAATGATACCAGTTTTTCTACATTTTCTGGTAATTCAGGCATTTTAATTATTGGAGTATCTTCTTTTTTTTGTTCAATTGGTTTAACTTCTTCTTCTGTTATCTCTTCAATTACTTGGATCGGAGATTCTTCTTTAGCATCTGTATCGCTGACCCGTATTTCTTTGTCCACTTCTCTGCTAACTTCGGGTTTGTCGCCCACAGGTATCTCCTCTGTTTTTCGCTCTTGAACGGCATTGTCTTCTTTTTTAGTTAAATCAATTTTAGGAGCTTCAACCTTTTCTTCTACAGGTTTTTTCATCTCCATTTTTACAGGTTCTTTACTAGTTTTACCTAAGTCTTTTACCTTACGTTTAGGTACATTTTTACCTTTTAAGGTAAATTCACCTTCTTGTTTGACCTCTACGGCCGCTTTTTGTTCTGCCATAATAAAATATAATTAAATAATTAGTATTACATAACTGGTGGTTGCTCACCTTGAGCTTCAAAATCAATTGGCATTAAATCATTTTGTCTTTGATCTATCATTTGACTTTGCTGTGTACCAGCTATTCTTGTTCTTTTATCTTTACGATCTTCAATCATTTGCTCTTTTTGAGACTCACGTTGATTTTTCATTTGCTCTAGTTGTAACTGATAATTAAATTCTTCAGCCATTAACTGACGTTTAATTTCAGCTTCAGTTTGCATACGTTGTATTTCAAACTGAGATTTAGCTTGTTCAAAGTTAACTTTTTCACTAGTTAAAGCTTGTTGTTTTTGAACTTCTGCTTCTGCTGCAGCTTGCGAAGCTTGAGCATTTGCTTGAGCTTGTTGCTGAGCCATTTCAGCTTGCATTTCTCTTTCTCTTTGTAGTTTACGTTTACGCTTCATTTTTAGCATTTGATTTGCTAATTTTAAATTACGTATTTGTCTTATTTCTATAGCATCTTCTAAATCTATACCACCACTAGATAAAGCTACTTGTATATTTTGCTCAAGTTGTGCTTTTTCTTCTTCATCTGGTTCAAGATCTAAGAAAATACCAAAGTCATGCAGATTTAATTGTTTTAATCCATCTAATGTTTTACTATTAAAAACAGTAATACTTTGGTTTAAAGCATTCGCTGTTAATGGATAATCTAACATGTCATTAACTTTCTTAGATACATTCTCACATATTCTTAAAGTTAAATATAAACTTGCATTATTAATATGTTTAGTTGCAATATTAGAAGCTTGAGCAGCAATTTTTTGTAAACCTACTAATGTATCTTTGTCTGCTAATGCCCCATCTCTTGCTTCGTTTAATCCGGTCACATCTCTTATCATTTGTAAATAATAATTATATGTGCTAATTAAACTTTGTATTTTTGCTTGGCCGCCCGATGTTTGTAATTCTTGTACAGGTATTTTACCTCTATTTAATTCACCATCTTGAGTTAATGATCTACCCACAACAGAACCTGTTTGGAAATACATGTTTAATGCTTCTGCTGGGTTATAATTTGTGCCATTACCAAGATCAACCTCTGCAAGCCCATCCATATCTAAGAACACACCATCTGGTACCATTCTAGCTATAACTTGTTGTAGTTTTAAATGAGTTATTTGAATCATGTCAGCAAAACCAGTTATTCTACTAACAGTTGAATCAATACGTCCTTTATACATACGTGGGGCACAAATAGCATAATTCATCTCTACCTTTGTAGTATCAGCCATTGGTCTAGTCATATTAGGACATAATTCCCATCTTAATAATATATTAGTTCCTAAAACTTTTACACCTCTGTATAATACTTCAATAGTTCTACCAACTCTTTCAAAGTTTTCATTTTCAGGTGGATTAAATGTATCTGGCTTTTCAATAGCCTTCATCAAACCTTGATCAGTTTCTTTTATTTTAAATACTTGATCACTATATGTCTTATATTCAAAATATAATAAAGGTATTGTGTTTTGATCCCATGGACCATATCCATAACCATACATATAAGTTTTATCACCTTGATATTCTTGTATTCTTTTTAATGTAGCATTATCTAAATCTGGAAATTGTTTAGCAATCTCTGGTAAAGTAACTGCTTTTAATTCACCAACATAATATATATCTTCAAAATTAGGATCTTCTGTATAAGAATATATTAAATAAGCTGGATCTACATAATCTATAGTTATACCATTTGATACATTAAAATCTGTTTTTACAGCACCTATACCACATGTAACTAAATCATAATTTATTCTACGTTTAGTTAATTCCCATTTGTTATAATCTAATACTTGATTAATAACTTCTTCTTCTGCTATTTCAACACTTTGCTTATAAGATAATTGCATATGCAACTCAAGTTCCTCTGGCGTTTGAGGCATTTGCTCTTCTGGTATTTGAGTATTAAATAAGTTTTCACCTAACTGAGCGTTAATCTTATTCATTGTATCTCTAGCAAATATATCTTGAGCTAATAACTCTGCATAATTAGTTCGCTTTTGTAAAGATGCTGGGTCTTGAGCAAAAGCATTAATATCATATTCTTTATTAGAAATACCATTTGTAAGTATATCTACAAATTTAGAAATAATAGGTACTGGTTTCCAGTCTAAATTTAAATAAGATAAATCACCGTTAATAGATAATTCATCTTTATATTTTTGCGTAGGTTGTTCACCTCTTGCATACAATCTTAATCTATTATAGTTGTTCCAAGTAGTCAAATATCTATTACCATTTGTTCTACCCTGACTAAACCATTCTTGTTCTATAGCTTGAGCTACTCTCTCACCATATTCCCAACTGGCTTTTTCTGCGTCACTAACTACTTGGCTAGGAAAAATACTATTACCATTTGTGTATACACTTTTCATTTAATCTATAATTTTAGATAACAACCCACTATTATCAAATTTTTTTATTCCTAAATCATAACTTTGTCTTACAATTTTAGGAACAGGTCTATATTTATTTTTATTACAAGCCATGATCGCTAGTCCTGAACTAATAGAAGCATCATGAGTTGTTCTATTATTTATATCAAATTTTGCCCAATCTTCTAATGTTCTTTGAAAATAAACATCTCCATATGTATTATCATTTCTTAATCCTACATATGTTTCTATATAACTTTCAATTGCTGCAGCGTGTGCTTGTTTAATATCTTCGCTAGAGTTAGGTATTCCACCAATCTCTCTTTCTGTTACTGATAATTTGTTATATATTTTATCTGGTCTATTCATTGCATAACCTCTATATCCTCTACGTTTAAAATGATATAAAAGTCTTGGTTTATTATTTTCTGCAAGTATTGGCATACCATAAAATACACAAGCCATTAATACATCTTCAAAAAATATTTCAGCTGTTTGTGGTCTAGCTATATATTCTAAAAAGAAATGATTAGGCGGTACATCTTCCATGCTAAACTTAGTTAACCCGTGTAATGATCCTTTTGATCCACGTTTATCTACCGTACCTGATATATCATAACTATCACATCCAAATGCTCCAAGATGTTCATTGCCAGGATATTTTTTACCTAATTTATGTATTATATTGTTTTGTAATCTTTGTGGTGGTGTCCATGATACAAAAAATCTACCATTATTTTGTGGCACAAATATTACTGATGTATCTTTTATTCCACCCAACCACTGGAAATTACCTTGAGTAATCATTGAGGAATACTTTGAATCTGCATTCCAATCAATTTGCTCATATATTTTTGTAAGATTAAATAATGATGATTTTGCTTCATCTCTAAATGCATGTTCTTCAGTTCTAGGAAACTGTCTGTAAAATTCATTTAAAGCGTCTTGATCATCTTTTAATCCATCAACTTCATTTTGCCAATAATTTATAACTCCTAAAGTTATAGGAACTCCTTGTGGTCCTTTAATAAGGTCGGTCGGAGTGTCGAAAACAGGTATTCCATAAGAATCAATGTATCCTTCGTAGTTCCATTCCATAGGTATGAACAAAGAATAGAGTCCCGAACGAGTCTGTCCATTCGCATTTCTTTTTGTGACATCTGAGTCATAATATAATTTTTTAAAATTATCACCTCCTTTATCTAATGCATTACAGGTTGAACCCATCATACATTTTCCAATAATTCTACTACCTAACCTTAACGTGGTTTTCGTAACCCTCCAGTTGTTGAGGATGTTGTTCGGCTTTTCCCACTTACCGGATTCGTCGTGAACGAGGAGTTTGAGTTTCTCCCCATCGTAGGAGTTGTCACCCGTGTTCTTCCAATCGATTGTGGTGTCGAGACCCTGTAAGTCTGGCTGCGTCTCGTTTGCTGTGAGTTTACGCCTTGTGAGCTTGCTCGCCGGGACACGATATGCGAGCTCGGTTTTGGGACGATCCATTCCGTCCTGTATTGGCTTGAAAAAGAAAGGATAATTGGCCGATATTGGAACCACCTTATCTGTGAACATGGTCTTAGCATCAGGACCGGACTTTGATAATATACCATACCTACTGTCGGACGATATGGTTGCCAAGTTAACCACCTCTCCTGATGCCATGAAAGAAAACCCGGAACGCCTGTTCTTAAGGTAACACATTCCATAGGATCGTGAATCTGCCTTACAAGCTTCCCAGAAAATGAAGAATAATCTATTTGACTCCCTAAAGTCTGGTTTCCCAACATCAATTTTGGACCACTGCAGGTACATATAATGAGTGCCAGTAATGTAAGTAGGATTGCCTTTGTTATAAAACCAAAAACCTTCTTCTCTACGAGCAAATTCTTTATCGATGTAATCATACCATGTTTCTTTAAAGTCCAACGGATATTCTTCCCAATCAAATATCGTTTTAATTCTTTTTAATTCTTTGGGTAAAGGTTTATATTCAAATCTATCTGATTCAAACTTATAGACATCTTTAGCTTTTGGTAACGCTATTTTTAAATTTTGTATTTCTAAAATTTCACCTATTTGACCTGTTTTGCTTATGATTACAACATCATGCTCTACGTTATAACCATATTCCCATTTTTTATATTTATTGTTTTTATTAACAATTTTAGGTTTTATATGATCATCTAATACTTTATATAAACTTTGTTGATACATTATTTTGACCTCCCTTCTGCAAAGCCTTTAAATTCTTTCGGCTTTTTAGTTTCTTGTTCTACTTTACCTTCAATAATATTTTCTTCTTCATTTATTTTAGATAATATTTCAAACGCATCAAATATTGCTAGTTTTTTTGTTGCTGCTGCATTTTTTAATCTATCAGCAGATATATCAGGACCAAAATCAATAATCGGCTCTTTAGCAACTTTAATTAATTCATCAACTGCTATGCGCCCAGCTTGGATTATATTCTTCTTTATTTTCTTTGTGTCCATAATTAATTACAATATCATTTGATTTCATACAATAAAGACGCTCGTTATCAATGAAAAACTCCCATTCAGCGCCAGGTTTAAACCCAATCATGTCACCTGGGTTAATATTAGATGCCTCTAGCGTGTTATTACTTATTTTTATTATTCCAACATAAGGCTGTTCTTTTCTATTCCTTAAATTGTCAGAATTTTTTATTGGTTTTACAAAGCATCTATCACCAAAACTTTGCCATTCACCTGTATTTTTGTATAAATATATTTGATCTGGTGAAACAAAGTATAAATCTTTTTTAAAATAAGAACGACTATTAGCTTGTTTACCTTGCATATTATAGAATCTTCTAAATACGTTTTGATGTACAACTATAGTATCGCCTTTTTTTATATTAGTAGTAATAGCCAACGGTGTAGATATAACTTCAGCAAATCTATTAACAAATTTCCAAGATTCAATTTTAGTATTTAAAATTAATTCTTTTTCACCTATTTTTTTACTATTGTTATATCTACCTTCTCCGATAGGCTTTACTATAAAATCATATAAACTATTCATTAATATTCTAAATCATATTCAATTGATATAGCCATGTTAGAATTAAATTTTTTCCATGGTAATACTTCATTGTTTTTCTTTATGTAAATATTATATGAATTATCTTTTTCATCAAATAAGATGTGAGATATTTCGTGACCACCATAAACTTGTTGACCTATAGAATAATGCATAGCATCATTTTTATAGTCAGAACCTATACTGATCTTTCTTATTACATTATTCATCTTTCTTTATTTCAGTATAAGTACCGTCCTCTAAATTTATATTTATTGATCCGTACTTCTCTTCTAATACTTTTTTATATTCTTCTTGTTCTTGATTAACACCAGCCAATTCATGTAAAGCTGCATGCTTTTGAGTTTCAAGAACTCCAATATCAGTTGTGATTTTATAAAGTTTATTTTGAAAATCTACAACTTTTTCTAATTCTTCTTTAGTTATTTTATTTTCTGCCATTTTATTTAATTTAATTTGTCATTAACCAATATCTTTTATAAACAGTAACATGATTTGATTTTCCTTCAAATGTACAATGTAATTCACCATCTACAAAAGTATAAGTAATAAAAGTTTCAAAATCATTAGTTGGATTATATACTTTAGTTTTAATATAATCTTTACCTTCTTCTATTACAGTTTCTTTTAATGTTTGATTTTCTGCAAAAGAAAAATTAACTAATTCATAACCATTATCTTCGTTGTGTAATATTACAACATAATAACTTGTGTTTTCACTTGACCAAGCGCCTCTTAATTTATCGCTTAAATCATGACTGTGCATAGCAATGCTAAATAGCATAGTTATACTTAATAATAATTTTTTCATAATATTTAATTTAATTTAATTTCTAAGTGTATAATTACTTGTTATTATAAATTTTTACTTTTAAATATACTTGTTGCTTTTTCTGTCGTACGTCCGCCAAAATAGGCTAAGATTACTGACATCATAACCTTCTCAAAAGTATCATTCCAAGTGTCATGTATAGTAAATGCAATAGCGTCTACACTATCAAGTATACCTGCAAAAGAAAATACAACAATACACCATACTAAAACAAGTGGTCTTACATTTTTACTTAGCCATGAATCTGACATAGAATCAGCTTGCCATCGTGATGTTATAGCTTCTATTTCTTTATTCTGTTGTTCGCATATTAATTGTTGTAATTTAATTTTATCCTCTAAAGAAACATCTGATTTAGTTATTTCAGCTATTGCTTCTTTAGGAGATGTTACACCTTGTAATATATTTCCTAATGTAGGATTTATTACAGATGCTGCGCCAAACAATAATTGTCCGACTGTTGTATCTTTAAATTGTTTTTTAGACATATTAACCGCTTCTTCTACCCAATATTACATCTATCATTCTAGCTCTTCGACACCCACTACAGCTTTTGCCAGTTTTTTGTCTAAATAAAGCTTGTAAATCAGGCATGCTCATTTGAGGCAATTGTAATTCCAATCCTTTACCTTGTAAAGAACCTGAATCTGTGTTAAATCTATCTACAACTACAACTGGTTCTTCAACTGGCGGTTCAACTGGCGGTTCAACTGGTGGTTCAACTGGTGGTTCAACTTCTATAGTTCTATATTCAGTTACAGTGTTACTTATATTTTGCACATCATCGCAAATACTAGTATCTCCTGTTTTTCCAGTTCTTCTAAAATATTCACCAGAACATATATCTTCTTTTAATTTAGTCCAGTTTTCAGATTGAGGACCCTTTGGACCAACTGGATTTAAATTTTCTTTTCTTCCTGTGATAGTTTCATCTGTTGTTATAACTCTCATTTGTTGACCAGGATTATTAGGATCATCTATCCATTCACCTTCTGTTACTGTTACTACTGGTTCATCATAATTATAACCTTCTTTTAAATTAAAAGTTTGATTACTTCTTTCATCGTTTTCTCCTCCAGGATCCTCTGTTTGATTTAAAGGACTATTACTCGCGTTTGATCTTTCGTCAATCATATAACCTTCAGGAACATAACCAGAATCAAAAATTTTAGTATTATATCTCTTAGTTCCAGCAAGAGCAGCTCTATTATAATCGTCATCAGATAACTCATATTTTACTTCATTAGGATTACCTGCTACAATTTTACCATCTACAATACTAACCATTCCGCCACCTTGAACCATCATATCATATATTTGCTCTGGGGTGTATTGTGTTTCAGCAGCTTGAAAACCAACTTCTGGATCAAATCCTTCTTGCATATCAGCATATTGCACGTTGTATCTTTCAGCATCTCCAATACGTTTAAATCTAGGTTTTATTTTTAATTTACCTTTTTTAAGAGTAGTTTTAGCTTTTCTTTTATAAAAATCATCGGCTATAAATTGACCTCCAACTAGTTCACCTCTATTATACATATCAGCTATTTGTCTAGCATAATCTAAAGCATAATTTTTTTCAGTAGCTCTTCCTCCACCTCTTTCTTCAGATAATCTTTTTGTTCCTGTTTCTTTACTTCTAACTGCTCTATTAGGTCTTTCACCAAATTTTGAACTACCAACTATATTTTTAGCTTCAAGTGAAAAAACTTTACCACTGCTTCTATGACCATGTCTCCATGGTTCACCAGCTGCATTAGTTACATTGTGTTTTAATGGACTAGAAATTTTTCTGCTAAATGGATTATTGTGTTGTTTGTATCCCATAATTAATATTTTTCAAATGGATCTGTTTTCGCGTATGCTTCAGCCTCCCAGGGTAAATCTTGAGCACCTTCTTTCATATCGTCGCGTGAATATTTTTTACCTTTCCAATAAACAAAGTCATCATCATAATCTAGATCACCTCGCTTCATTTGATCTAAATGTACTTTTTCATGTTCTATAACACTTCGCCTTTCTTCTGGATCTGTTATTTTATCTGATATCAGTATAGTACCATTATTATTTGCTTTACCTAAAACTCCTTCTTCAAGATCAGTAGCATAGATAGGTGTAGTGTCCTGTTGAAATGGAGGGTTTATTTTAAACCCACTACTTAATCTTATTTTCATTGTTTATAAGGAAATTTTTTATTTAAATAGTCTTGTCTTTGCTGACATCCACAGGGTTTATTAAGGCTACTCGCGATTCTCTGCGCAGCAGCCTTAATTCCTGTTTTTTGTGTGAAGTTAGCTATACTATCGCCTAAACCTCTAGGTTTCATATTAAGCTATTAATATATCTTTCCAATATACTCTAAGTGTTTCATCATATTTTGCATTAGGATCATCACTGTCTATTGGTAAAATAACACTTGCTTTTACACCACCTGGGTTAGCAGTAATTGCTCTATTAACAGCTTTTTTCATAAAAGCTAAATAGTTACTTGCTGTTGGTATAGATAGAGCTGGATCAGTAGCTTCAGCATCTGTAGAACAAGTAACAGTAGCTGTTAAACCACCTGTTAATTGTAAAATAACTTGATACTCACCACCAGCAGCAGCTACTGCTTTTACACTTAAAATACTATCAACAGCTACTAAGTTATCACCATCTAATGATGGTTCTGCACTTGCAGCAACTTGATCATATCCACCAACAATGTTAAAGTTAATAAATTTTGCCATGTTTTTTGTTTTTAATGTTATTATATATTTCTAAGTTTCTTTGGTTTTATACAGATCCATGACTGTTATTTTTGTTTTTTTCTATATCCTTTTCTTCCATATTTATCTTCATATTCTTCATACCTATTTTTAAAGGCTGCAATATGATCACTGAACTTTTCATTATAATCTTCTTGAGTTTTATCAGGATTTTCTTTCAACCATTTTTCACTATGATCAGCTAAGTTATCGACAATTGTATTAAACTGTTTCTTTTCAATAGCTTTACCTATTGTTTGACCTGCTTCACTTATCGCTTCACCAATCATTTTTCCAGCTTCAAGCCTACCATCATCTGGAACTAAAATTGATTCACCATCTTTTGTTATAGTAGGAGATAATTTTGATACTGCAAACTCAGTCGGCATAGTACTTTTATATTGACTTAATGGTGATCTATTATTAAAACCTATCTTAAAAGAACTTCTGTCTTTTAGAAAATTAGTTTTAAATTTACCTAAAGTATCCATATTATCCCGCGTGATAACCTCTTAATGCAGCTTCTGCTTTTGATTTACTAGCATATTTAGCTGGCCAAGGTTTATCAGTTTTATTACTAATTACTCTCCATGCTCCACCCATTTGTTTAATACATCCGCTTCCACCTTCTGATTTAGCACATGCATTCATTGGTGAATCAGGTCTTTCATAGATCATTTCATCTATATCTTTTCTTCTTTCTTCACCTGATCTTTCATCATTACTTCTTTTTCTACCTGATCTTTCATCTTCAGCTGCTCTAGATTTTAATTCATAATAAATGTCTTGAACATCTCCTTCATTTTTTCTAGCTATTCTTTCAGCTTGTCTTCTTATATGACGATCAGTATGCATATGCATTGGTGAACAGTGAGAATGAGCTGGTGATTCATGATCGTGTCTATCATTTTCTAAATAATGCAAACGAGCTGATGCAGTAAGATCTTTATTATATGCTTCTTTAGCATCGTATCTCTCGTCTTGTTTGTGTGAAAAACGAGGGTGATTACCACTATATCCTCTTCCCATAATTAATCCATTTTTAGACCACTACCATGTTTTTTTACATGACGCATAGTCTTTTTAGTATCTCTTTTGTTTTTTCTTTCGTCTTTTTTAGTCGCTTTACCTTCAGCTGTTCTAATTACTCTACCTAAGTCTTTTGCTTCTTTTTTAGACATACCTTCTTTTTTAGCTGGTGATCCTTTTCCTTCATAATCTTTCTTACCTGGCTTAGTTTTAGACTTGTCACCTTTGTTTCCACCTAATACAACTCTATCGTATTTTTTAGCTGGAGAACCTTTCTTTTTGTCTTTAGCAGCTTCTTTCATACTTTCAGATGTGTCACCATCTTTATCAATATCAATATAATCTGGTTTAGCAGCTTTTGCTGGAGAACCTTTTTTCTTTGGCTTGTGATCATCTTTATGCTGTTTGTGCATTGGATCAAAATAATGATTAGCTGGTGTACCTTCTGAATGATTCATTTTAGCTGGAGAACCTTTAGCATCGCCTTTTTCAATATCTACTATTGGCATATCTTTTAATTCTCTTGATTCTTTGTACATTG
>Ga0208794_1000692_pt1 | contig 19177 bp, 15 predicted proteins | sample 32_taG_FD_184106 | JGI IMG/M metagenome (GOLD analysis project Ga0208794, IMG submission 184106) | Marine viral communities from the Gulf of Mexico - 32_GoM_OMZ_CsCl metaG (SPAdes) (version 2) | ecosystem: Environmental > Aquatic > Marine > Oceanic | place: Atlantic Ocean: Gulf of Mexico... | reverse complement strand
GCAGTAAACGGCGCGCCCGCCCATCAGTTCGCGGGCGATGGCGAGATCGCTACACACCACCGGGCAGCCAAGGCTCAGCGCCTCGAGCGGCGGCAGCCCGTACCCCTCGGCCAGCGAGGGGAAAAGCAGCGCACGTGCGTCCTCGATAAGTGCCGCGATGGCCCCGTCGGTCAGCCCCGACAGTTCGGTGACACGGGGCACGCCGCGGTCGAGCCGCTCGAACACCGCCGCGTTGTTCCAACCGCGGGCGCCGCAGATCAGCAGCTGAGGGGCCTCCGGGCCCAGCCGCTCCCAGACATCGAGCAGCAGCGCGTGGTTCTTGCGCGGCTCGATCGTGCCCAGCGCCAGCATGTAGGGGCGCAACAAATCGAGATCCGGCGGCAGCGCAGTACGGTCGGGAGATGCGGGCGTGACGCCGAGCGGGGCCACGACCATTTCGGGCACCCGGCCCAGCCGCCGCAGATGCCCCTCGATATCGGCAGCCGTCGCCCCGGCCGTGGTGATCACCCGGTCGGCATGGCGGGCCGCCACCGACAGCCGTTCGGCAAAGCGCCGCACCGTGCCCGGCCCCGCGGCCCAGGGCAGGTCGAGGGGGATGGTGTCATGGATCAGGACCGCGATACGGGCCTCCGCGCCGCGCATCGCCTGCATCACCGCGGCATCGAGATCGGCATGCCCGGTATTGAGGTAGAGGGCGCCCGAAGGCAGGTGTCGGCGCAGCATGCGGCCCAGACCGGGCCGGCTGCTGCGCGCGAGCGCAAGACGGCGGACATGTCCCTGCGCCGCGCGGCGCGGCGGATCGAGCCGGCGAAACAGCTCGGCCACCGCGCCCGGCGCACCCCAGTCGTCGGTGTCGGATGCGGCGGCGAAACGCGCCATGCCGCTTCGGTCGAACAGCGCGAACCCGATGGGCGTACGCAGCAGCCCGAAGACCGGGCGCGGATCTGCGAGGCAGGCTTCGAGCCAGGCCCGCTCGACCCGGTCGACGCCGGTCCGGGTGCGGCCGGCCCGACTGGCCAACCGCGTCAGGTCGAGGACCAGCGCCGTGGAGGGCAAACCCTTATTGGGCAGCGCTGCGGAACGCCATCATCTCTTGGAGATACTGGCTGAACTCGTCGCGCAGCTCCTCGCGCGCGAGGCCGAAGGCCACGGTCGCCTGCAGGAAGCCGGCCTTGGAGCCGCAATCGTAACGCTCGCCCGCGAAGCGGTAGCCATAGACCCCACGCGGCCCCTCGATTTCCTTGGCGATGGCATCGGTGAGTTGGATCTCTCCGCCGGCACCCTTCTCGCCCGAATCGAGATGCTTCATCACCTCGGGCGACAGGATGTAGCGGCCGATCACCGCGAGGTTCGAGGGCGCGTCGGCGGGCTTGGGCTTTTCCACCATGCCACGCACCTTCATCGCATTGCCCGAACCCGGCTCCACGTCGAGCACGCCGTAGGAGGAGGTACGCTCGTTCGGCACTTCCATCGCCGCGACCATGCAGCCGCCGGTCTCGCGATGCGCCTCGACCATCTGCTGCAGGCAGGGCTTCTCGGCGGCGATCACGTCGTCGGGCAGGATCACCGCAAAGGGCTCGTCGCCAATCAGGTTGCGGGCGCACCACACGGCATGACCGAGGCCCAGCGCCTGGTGCTGGCGGATATAGGCGATCGCGCCAGAGGGCATGTAGGTGGATTTCAGCACTTCGAGGAGCTTGTCCTTGCCATCCTCGGCAAGCCGCGCCTCGAGTTCGGGCGAATGGTCGAAGTAATCCTCGAGCGCCGACTTGCCGCGCGCGGTGACGAAGATGAACTCCTCGATCCCGGCGGCGCGTGCCTCGTCGATCGCGTATTGGATCAACGGCTGATCCACGAGCGTCATGATCTCCTTCGGCACCGACTTGGTGGCGGGGAGAAAGCGCGTTCCAAGTCCTGCGACGGGAAAGACGGCCTTGGTCACACGTTGGTTCATCTGTCTGGATCCTTTGGGTCGCGGCTCCGGGAGAGCGGAGGCGGGGGAAAACGGTTCACGATGTCTGCCGACACCTTTCTAACATACAACACCGGACTACCATGACGGTTTCATGGGTTCCAAGTCGGTTTCATACCGAACGGAGTTCGCGCCTTCCGGATCGCGGATCGCCTGCTGTCGCGCCATCTCATGCGCGAGGCGCTCGTCGAAACGCCAGCGGCGGAACGGCGGATCCTCCGGCAGCGACGGCCCGAACTGCCCCCCCGCCTGGACCCAGACGCCGCGCCGATCGAAGCGGAGCGTGTGCCGACGGGCATCGGGCCACAGCACCAGCAGCGTCGTGACATGGCCCTCGGCGGCGAAGGCGGCCGCCTCGGCCAGTCTCGCGCGCGCCTCCCAGGGCCGGGCCGAAAGCCATGTCGCGGGCCCTTCGGGCGGCACGTCATGCAGCGCCGCAAAGGGCGGCGGCGGCTCGTCGAGCGGGGCCAGCCGGGCCAGCGGCCGCAGCCGCCCCTCCGACACTCCGGCATCGAACCCCTCGAGCAGCCCGGCCACGTCACCCGGCGCGATCCGGCCCCACTGCATGTGATGCAGCAGGCGCCGCCGCTGCGCCGCGCGCTCCGCCGACAGCCGGGCATTGCCATCGAGACGAACGGCATGGCGGCGCAGGAACACCGCGAGGCTGGCGCCGATCTCGAACAGGTCGCGCGGCACCCGGTCGCGACGCCGGCGCGGGCTTTCGAGATAGCCGTGATTCACGATCGCCCCGGGCACGATCGCGGTGCGCGCGCCCTGCGCGGCCAGCCGCAGGTTCAGGTCGGTCTCGTCGAGATAGAAGCGATAGGCCGGGTCGAACCCGCCCATCGCCGCCAGCAGGCCGCGCCGCACCGCCATGTTGGTGCCTTCGGTCTTGATGCCGCGCCCGAGCCGGCCGCGCAGCACCACGGTCTCGTCATTGTCGAGTATCAGGTCACGGGTGCTGCCATCGGCAAAGGCCGCCCGCGCCCGCCATTGCCAGCCCAGATGGCCGGGCCCGCGCACATAGCCGCCCGCCGCCGCGACATCCTCGTCGGCGAAGGGCGCCGTCAGCGCGGCAAGCCAGCCGGGCTCGGGCAACGCGTCGTCGTCGAGAAAGGCCACTACCTCGCCCGCCGCCGCCTCGATGCCGATATTGCGGGCGAGGCTGATATTGGCCTCGTCGCAGCGCCGCAGCCGGATCCGTCCGGCCCAGGCCGCGAGCGCCGCCTCGCCTTCGGCATCGGTGACGACGATCACCTCGAAGGCCGGGTAGCGATTCTGCGCCAGCGCGGTAAGACACAGGCCCAGCGCGGCGGGACGGCCGCGGCTGACGATCACCACGCTGACGCGCGCGGGCGTCACGCCACCTGCATCTCTTTGAGCATCGCCTCGATCCGCGGCACGTCCTGCGGGTTGTTCAGCTCCCAGAACTGCCGCCCGCGTGCCTCGACCTCGACGCAGAGCACCGGCACGCGCCTCTCGAGAAAACGCAGCTGCTCCAGCCCCTCGAGCGTCTCCAAGGGCCCCTGTGGCCAGCGCCCATAGGCGGCGAGCGCCGAGGGCCGGTAGGCATAGACGCCGACATGGTGGAACACCGGCGTCCCCTCATCGGCGGCGTAGTCGTCGCGGCCGGTGTAGGGAATCACCTCCTTGGAGAAGTAGAGCGCAGTGTTGTCGGCGCCGAACACCGCCGTGGTACCCCCGACCCGACCCTCGCGCCGGTCCTCGCGGAACCCGGCCAATGCCGCGGCGTCGGCGCGCAGCACCGGCGTCGCCACCTCGGCCACTGGGTGGTCGCGCAGATCCTCGACCAGCCGTTCGACGAACCAGGGCGGGGTCAGCGGCGCATCGCCCTGCAGGTTGACCACCAGATCGAAACCGCCGCCCAGCGTGTCGAAGGCCTCGGCGCAGCGCTCGGTGCCATTGCGGCAGGCCTCGGAGGTCATCACCACCTCGGCGCCGAATCCTTCGGCATGGCTGCGGATCCGGTCGTCATCGGTCGCGACCACGACGCGGGGGTTGCCCGACACCTGCTGCGCCGCCTCCCAGGAGCGGCGGATCAGGCTGCGCGCCTCGCCGGTGGCACCCTTGAGTTCGACCAGCGGCTTGCCCGGGTAGCGGGTCGAGGCGTAGCGGGCGGGAATGACGATGAGCAGCGACATCAGGGTTTCGCCAGTTCGATGCCCGGGGCCAGGGCGATGAAGAACGGGTTCTCGAAGCCGGGCTTGCCATAGCCGAGCGGGCTGTGATCGTCGAAGCGCACGACCTGACCGCCCGCGCCGGCGAGCACCGCATGACCGGCCGCCGTGTCCCACTCCATGGTGCGCCCCAGCCGCGGGTAGAGATCGGCCTCGCCGGTCGCGACGAGGCAGAACTTGAGCGAGGAGCCCGCGCTCTTCATGTCGGCGACCTCGTACTTGCCGATATAGTCGTCGGTCGCGGCGTCGCGGTGACTCTTGGAGGCAACGACGCGCAGCGCGGCGCCGGGGGTCGCGACCTTGATCGGCTTGGTGGTGCCGGGGGTTTCGGCGTCGAACGGTCCCTGCTCCTCGACCGAGGCGCCCGAGGCCTCGGTGTAGAACAGGCGCTGCTTGGCGGGGGCGTAGACGACGCCCCGGGTCGGCTGGCCATCCTCGACCAGCGCGATGTTGACGGTGAAGTCGCCGCGCCGCTGCACGAATTCCTTGGTACCGTCGAGCGGGTCGACGATCAGGAAGGTGCTCACCTTCTGCCCGTGGCTGTCGGCCTGCTCCTCGGTGACGAGCGGCAGATCCGGGAACGCCGCGCGCAGCCCTGCGGAGATCAGCGCGTCGGCGGCCTCGTCGGCGGCGGTGACGGGGCTGTCGTCGCCCTTGGCGCGCACCTCGAAATCGGGACCGTCATAGATCTCCATGATCTTCTCGCCCGCCTCGATGGCAAGAGTGCGCATCACCCGCGTCAGCCTGTCGAAATCCATCAGCCCAATCGTCCTTTCACCCGGTCGCGCCCCGAAATCGCCATCCGCTTCATGCAATGTTGATGGGTCGGGGCGATCTCCTTATGGTATTCCGCCGGGGGATCGGCAAGAAAATCGTCGCCCCCGCGACCGCAGGAACGAGGCCAGATGTTCGAACGCGAACGCTCCCGCGGCGCCGGCCGCCACGCCGCCGGCCTGGCCGAGCTGATCTACCACTCGACCGTGCGGGAGATCCGCAAGAGTCACCGCAACGCTCTTGCCGGGCTGGCGATGAACATCGCCCAGACGGTGATCTTCGTGCTGGCCTTCTACATGATGTTCGCGCTGATCGGCGCCCGCGGCGCCGGCCTCAGGGGCGACTTCCTGCTCTACCTGATGTCCGGCATCTTCCTGTTTCTCACCCACACCAAGGCGGTGGCGGCGGTGGTGAAGGCCGACGGCCCGGCCTCCTCGATGATGAAGCATGCGCCGCTCAACACCGCCGTGACCATTTCGGCTGCCGCGCTGGGCTCGCTCTACATCCAGGTGCTGTCGCTCCTCGTGGTGCTGTTCTTCTACCACGTGCTGGTGACGCCGGTGGTGATCGAGGACCCGGTGGGCGCGATGGGGATGCTGCTGGTGTCGTGGTTTTCGGGCGTCGGCGTCGGCATGATCTTCATGGCGATCAAGCCCTGGCTGCCCGAGTTCACCCAGCTCGGCGTGTCGATCTACTCGCGGGTCAACATGATCGCGTCGGGCAAGATGTTCGTGGCCAACACGCTGCCGGGCTACATGCTCGCCCTGTTCGACTGGAACCCGCTGTTTCACGCCATCGATCAGGCCCGGGGCGACATCTTTCTCAACTACACGCCGCATTTCACCTCGGCGCTCTACCCGCTCTGGGTCGGGCTGGCGCTGATGGCGATCGGCATGATGGCCGAGTTCTTCACCCGCAAGCGCGCCTCGGCGAGCTGGAGCGCCGGGCGGTGAGGGGGCTGGCGCTGGCGTTGCTGCTCTGGGCCGCGCCGGCGCTCGCCACGCAGGATGCCTGGCCCGCGCTGTTCGACGTGGCGCGGGTGGCCGCCGACGACCAGCTCAACATCCGCTCCGGCCCCGGCGCCGGGCATAAGGTGATCGGCCATCTCGCCCATGACGCGCGTGGCATCGAGGTGATCGAGATGTCGCGCGACGGGGGCTGGGGCCGGGTCAATGCGGGCGAAGGCACGGGCTGGGTGAGCCTGGGCTTTCTCGACCGGCGACCGGGACAATGGGACGGGGCGATTCCGCTCCTCGCCGCATGCTTCGGGACCGAGCCGTTCTGGCGGCTGGAGACCGGCGAGAGCTGGCGGCTGGACACGCCCGAAGGCGAGCTGTTCGAGGCGCCCGCCCCCACCCTCGTGGGCAGCGCCGCCCATCGCGGCCGCTTCGCAGCGGCGCTGCGCGCGGATGGCACGAGCTGGAGCCTGTCGCTGCTCAACCAGAGCTGCTCGGACGGCATGTCGTCGCGCCGTTACGGCTTCGAGGGGCTGCTGGTCGGGGCGGGCCCACAGACCACGCTTCTCACCGGCTGCTGCTCGCTCGCGCGCTGACGGTTAAGCGCCATAGGAGCCTCGCTAGCGCACCACCCGCAGCGTCACGTTGATCCGGCCGCCGCCGTCGATCAGCGTCGAGGACCCGTCGCGCACCCGGTCGATGCCATGATGCACCAGCCGCGCCGCGCCGCCCATCACCGCCACGTCACCCGAGCGCAGCCAGATCGAGGCGGTCTTGCCGCCGCGCTCGACCGATCCGACCCGAAACAGGGCCTCGTCGCCGAGGCTGATCGACACCACCGGGTAGGAGAAATCACCCTCGTCGCGATCCTGATGCATGCCCATCTTCGCACCCTCGCGGTAGAGGTTGACGAGGCAGCTGTCTGGATCGGCCTCCACCCCCGATACCGCCCGCCAGACCGCCAACACGCTGTCGGGGATCGGGGGCCAGGGCCGACCGGTCTCGGGGTGGACGGGCTCGTAGCGGTAGCCACGCCGGTCGGCGACCCAGCCCAGCCGCCCGGCCGAGGTCATCCGCACGCTCATCGGACCGCGCCGCGTCACCGGCCGCATCACCGGCGCGGCGCGCGCCACCTCGCGCAGATCGGCCAGCATCGCGACCTGTGCTTCCGGCCCGAGCAGGCCCGGCAGCACGCGCACGCCCCGCAGATCGATCTCTTGGGTTGCCATCGCGCCCCTCCGGTTCCCGTCTCGCGGCAAAATGGCGCATCGCGACCGCCTCTGCCAGTTGCAGCCCGAAAACGCCCTCCCTATATAGCCCAGTGATCCGCGGCGGGGCTTTTCCGCCGCTACATTCCTGTCCGGGGCGGATGCCTCAACGGGTCCGAACCGGAAAACCGCCTAGAGCTAGAGGGTTTTGAACATGGCTAAAGTAATCGGCATCGACCTCGGGACCACCAACTCCTGCGTCGCGATCATGGACGGCTCGCAGCCCCGTGTGATCGAGAACTCGGAAGGCGCCCGCACCACCCCGTCGATCGTCGCCTTCACCGATGACGAGCGTCTGGTCGGCCAGCCCGCCAAGCGGCAGGCCGTCACCAACCCGTCCAACACCATCCACGCGGTCAAGCGCCTGATCGGTCGCCGCATGTCCGACGCCGCGGTCGAGAAGGACCGCAAGCTCGTCCCCTACAGCATCGTGGACGGCGGCAATGGCGACGCCTGGGTCGAGGTAAAGGGCGAGAAGTATTCGCCCTCGCAGATCTCCGCCTTCACCCTGCAGAAGATGAAGGAGACCGCCGAGTCCTATCTCGGCGAGGAGGTGACGCAGGCCGTCATCACGGTTCCCGCCTATTTCAACGACGCCCAGCGTCAGGCCACCAAGGACGCCGGCAAGATCGCCGGTCTCGAGGTGCTGCGCATCATCAACGAGCCGACCGCCGCGGCGCTGGCCTACGGTCTCGACAAGAAGGACTCGAAGACCATCGCCGTCTATGACCTCGGCGGCGGCACCTTCGACGTGACCATCCTCGAGATCGACGACGGCCTGTTCGAGGTGAAGTCGACCAATGGCGACACCTTCCTCGGTGGCGAAGACTTCGACATGCGCATCGTGAACTACCTCGCCGAGGAGTTCAAAAAGGAGCATGGCGTCGACCTGACCCAGGACAAGATGGCGCTGCAGCGTCTCAAGGAGGCGGCCGAAAAGGCCAAGATCGAGCTCTCCTCGAGCCAGCAGACCGAGATCAACCAGCCGTTCATCTCGATGGACGGCAAGACCGGCACGCCGCTGCACATGGTCATGAAGCTGACCCGCGCCAAGCTGGAAAGCCTTGTGGGCGACCTGATCAAGGCCTCGATGAAGCCCTGCCAGGCGGCGCTCAAGGATGCCGGCATCTCGACCTCCGAGATCGACGAGGTGGTTCTCGTCGGCGGCATGACCCGCATGCCCAAGGTGATCGAGGAAGTGACCAAGTTCTTCGGCAAGGAGCCGCACAAGGGCGTCAACCCCGACGAGGTCGTGGCGCTGGGCGCGGCGATCCAGGCCGGCGTGCTGCAGGGCGACGTCAAGGACGTGGTGCTGCTCGACGTGACGCCGCTGTCGCTTGGCATCGAGACGCTGGGTGGCGTGTTCACCCGTCTGATCGACCGCAACACCACCATCCCGACCAAGAAGAGCCAGATCTTCTCGACCGCCGAGGACAACCAGAACGCGGTGACGATCCGGGTCTTCCAGGGTGAGCGCGAGATGGCGGCCGACAACAAGATGCTCGGCCAGTTCAACCTCGAGAACATCCCGCCTGCCCCGCGCGGCATGCCGCAGATCGAGGTGACCTTCGACATCGACGCCAACGGCATCGTCTCGGTGTCGGCCAAGGACAAGGGCACCGGCAAGGAGCAAAAGATCACCATCCAGGCCTCGGGCGGTCTCACCGACGAGGACATCGAAAAGATGGTCCGCGAGGCGGAGGAAAACGCCGACGCCGACAAGAAGCGGCGCGACCTCGTCGAGGCCAAGAACCAGGCCGAGAGCCTCATCCACTCGACCGAGAAGTCGATGGAAGAGCACGCCGACAAGGTCGACCCCTCGACCATCGAGGCGATCGAGCTGGCGCTGGCCGCACTCAAGGACGAGCTTGAGGGTGACAACCCCGACAAGATCCGTGCCGGCATCCAGAACGTCTCCGAGGCGGCGATGAAGCTGGGCGAGGCGATCTACAAGGCCAGCCAGGAAGAAGCCGGCGAGGAGGAGCCCGCCGAGGCGGACACCAAGTCGCGGGACGCTGATGACGACGGCATCGTCGACGCCGACTTCGAGGATCTGGACGACGACAAGCGGGGCCGCTGAGCGGTCCCCGAGCTCCCAGTCCGAGGGGCCGGCCCGGGACCGGGTCGGCCCTTTCCCGTTCGATAGATGGATGATCCCATGGCAAAACGCGACTACTACGAAACGCTCGGGGTCTCGAAGGGCGCGTCCGCCGACGAGATCAAGAAGGCCTATCGCCGCAAGGCCAAGGAGCTGCATCCCGACCGCAATTCCGACAACCCCAATGCCGAGGAGCAGTTCAAGGCCGCCAACGAGGCCTATGACGTTCTCAAGGATGCCGACAAGAAGGCCGCCTATGACCGCTACGGTCATGCCGCCTTCGAGGGCGGCATGGGCGGGCGGCCAGGCGGCGGGGCGGGCGGCTTCAGGGGCCAGGGCGATTTCGCCTCGGCCTTCTCGGACGTGTTCGACGACCTGTTCGGCGACTTCATGGGCCAGCGCGGCGGTGCCGGCCAGGGCCGCTCGCGCGCTGCGCGCGGCAACGACCTGCGCTACAACCTGCGCATCAATCTCGAGGACGCCTTCTCCGGTCTGCAGAAGACCGTGACGGTGCCGACCTCGGTCACCTGCGGCAAATGCCACGGCTCCGGCGCCTCCGACGGCTCCGAGCCCGCCACCTGCCCGACCTGTTCGGGCATGGGCAAGGTGCGCGCGCAGCAGGGCTTCTTCACCGTCGAGCGGACCTGCCCGACCTGCAACGGCATCGGCCAGATCATCAAGGATCCCTGCCGTGCCTGTCAGGGCGCCGGACGGGTCGAGAAGGAGAAGTCGCTCTCGGTCAACATCCCGGCGGGCGTCGAGACCGGCACCCGCATCCGTCTCGCCGGTGAGGGCGAGGCCGGGCTCAGGGGCGGGCCTTCGGGCGACCTCTACATCTTCATCGACGTGGCCGAGCATCAGCTGTTCAAGCGCGACGGCACCGATCTCTACTGCCGCGTGCCGGTCTCCATGGCGGCGGCGGCGCTGGGCGGCGACATCGAGGTACCGACCATCGATGGCGGCAAGAGCCGGGTGAAGATCCCCGAGGGCAGCCAGTCGGGCCGGCAGATGCGCCTGCGCGGCAAGGGCATGCCCGCCCTGCGTGGCGGCCAGCGTGGCGACATGTTCATCGAGCTCGCCGTCGAGACGCCGGTCAACCTGACCGCGCGCCAGCGCGAGCTGCTGCGCGAGTTCGACGAGCTCGGCGAGAAGAACAACCCGCAGAGCTCGAACTTCTTCTCGGCGGTGAAGGGGTTCTGGGACTCGATGAAGGGCTGAGGTTAAGCCCGCGTTAACCATGCCCGCGAGACAGTCGCGGGCATGATGCCGTCATTCGCCGAACGCCCGCTGCCCTTCGACTCCGACGAGGTGGCCGAGGTAGCGCCCCTGCCCAAGGGGCGCGTGCCGTCCTACATGGCCGATCACCGCCGCCGCCTGCGCGAGCGATTCCTCGCCGGCGGGGCCGAGGCCATGCCCGATTACGAGCTTCTGGAACTGCTGCTCTTTCTCGCCGTGCCGCGGCAGGACATGAAGCCGCTTGCCCGGCGGCTGATCGACGCCTTCGGCGATCTCAATCGGGTGCTCGCCGCGCCAATCCCCCGCCTGTCCGAGATCGAGGGGGCGGGGCCGGCGGTGGTCGGCGCGCTCAAGGTGGTCGAGGCGGTGGCGCATCGCATGGCGCGGGCGCGGGTCATCGCGCGCCCGGTTCTGTCCGGTTGGGAGCCGCTGCTCGACTATTGTCGCACGGTGATGGCGCATCGCGACACCGAGATGTTCCGCGTTCTGTTCCTCGACCGGCGCAACGTGCTGATCGCCGACGAAGCGCAGGCGCGCGGCACGGTCGACCACGTGCCTGTCTATCCGCGCGAGGTGATGAAGCGGGCGCTGGAGCTCAATGCCTCGGCGCTGATCCTGGTGCACAACCACCCCTCCGGCGACCCCACCCCCTCCGAGGCCGACATCGCCATGACCGCGCGGATCGAGGCGGCGGCGGCAGCGCTCGACATCATGCTGCACGACCATCTGGTCATCGGCAAATCACGCGAGACCAGCTTTCGCGCCGAGGGGCTGATCTAGCGCAGCGGCACCACCCAGAGCTCGACCCGGCGATTGATCCCGCGTCCCGTCTCGCTGTCGTCGCAGTCCATGGGAAGCGCCTCGCCGAAGGCCGCGACCTCCAGCTCCACCCCCGGCGGCAGCGTGCCCCCCAGCAGCGACAGCACCGCCGCGCGCACCGCCTCGGCCCGCTCCAGCGACAGGTCGTGATTGGCGACCGGCCCGCCCTGCCCGTCCGAGAACCCGGCGAGCAGCAGCGACTCGCCGTTGTGGCGACCATCCCGGATCGACTGCGCCAGCTGCACGACGCGCGAGCGCGACACCGCGTCGAGCGCGGTCTCCCCCGTCTCGAAGCGGAAGGTCGTCGACAGCCGCTCCCGCGGCCGCAGCACCCGCAACATGCGCTGCAGCTCCTCGAGCCCGGTATCCGCTCCCGCCGACAGCACGGCGCCGGCAATCCGGTCCCCCTGCGCGGTGATCGGAATGGGGATCGGCGCGAGACCCGTCACCCCGGCGCGGCGCAGCACCAGCTGGGCCTCGGCAGTGGCGATCCAGCCCAGGAATGCCTCGGCCGCGTCCGGCAGGCGCCGCATTGGACGGTAGAGCACCAGCGGCAGGGTCAGGGGGTAATCCCCCGTGGCGACCGTTTCGGCCCGCGCCGCGCCGCGCAGCCCGCAGGGCCCGGTCAGGGCGAGCGGCTGGGTCGCGCCGGTTCGGCCGAAGGGCAACATGCCGATCGCCCCCGGATCGGCCGCGACCGCCTCGGCGAGCGCCTCCGCGTCCGGGTGGCGGACCACCGCCTCCGACAGCGTCCGGCCCGCGCGCGCCAACACCAAGGCCTCGAACCCCTGCGTCTGGCCGCTGGTCTCGGGCCCCAGATGCAGCGTCACCGGCCCGGCCCTCGCCTCGAGCCGCGACCAGTCGGTGATCTCGCCGGCAAAGAGCCGTGACAGCTGCGACAGCGACAGCGCCGTTATCCGCCGCCCCGGCGCCACCACCGGCACCAGCGCGTCGAGCCCGATCAGCTGCAGCCGCCCCGGCGCGTCGAGCCGGCCGAGCCCGGCATCGCGCGCCAGCGTCAGCTCCCCGGCATCGAGCAGCCGCTCGGCCATGGCGAGATCGGCCTCGTCGGCGAGCAGGTCGGCAAAGCCGTCCTCGGTGGAGGTGAGCCGGAACGACACCTGCAGCAACGGCTTGCCGCCCTCGGGCGACACGAGGCTGTAATGCGCATGGCTGGCATCGCCCGGCGCGGTCTCGAGCACCAGTCCGCGTGCCCTTGCATATCCGTCGATCAGCGCCGGCAACACCAGATCGCCCAGCCGGGCCGCGCCCGAGAGCCGCAGCGCGGGCACCCAGCTTTCCGGATCGGGACAAGCAGCGCCCGTGCAGTCCACCCCTGCCAGGGGCAGCGTCAATTCACCATGCTCGGAGGCGATCCGCAGAAACCGTCCGTCAAAACCCAAGAGGCTTCCGGTGATGGTCAGGGAGCCGCTGCGCGAGGTCAGCGTCACCTCGCGGTCGTCCGGCTGCGCGGCGAGGCCGGTGGCCGACATGCACAGCGCGGCCCATAGGGCCGCGCGACGCAGGATCGGGACGAGGGAAAGGGCAGCGGGGGCGTGACGCGTCATCTCGACGCGACTGTCATCCCCGGCTCCGGATTTTGCAAGACGAGAAGCTCGCCCACCGCGTCGCAGCCCGGCAGGGTGAGTTCGATGCCGGTGCCGGCGGGTCCGCGATCACCGCTTTGCAGCAGCTCGGCCGCGACCGGGCGGCCGCAATTGGCCTCGGTCACCTCGATCTCGACGCTGACGGCGGCGCGCTCCCCGGTCGGGGCGCTGTAGATCTCGACCAGCCGCGGCAGCGGCGCCGCCGGATTGCCCAGCACGATCACCGCCGCGCCGCTGGCGCTGGCCGGCATGTCGCGGCTTAGATGGCCCTCGCCGCCATGCCGCGCGCCGGGCGCCAGGGCATGGAGCGACAGCCCCTCGCCGCCGTCCGACTGCAGGGCGACGCGGCGCCATTCGGTGAGGTCGGCGATATCCGCGGCGGCGACGGCCGACGCGCCGTTGGCCTCCGCCATGAACACCGCCCGCTTGGCGAGCGCCGGGAACAGCGTCTCGGCCCGGCCCTCGTCATCGGTGAGCAGCGTCACGGTCAGCCCCTGATGGCGCAGCGTCAGCCGCGCGTCGCGGGCGCAGGGCGCGGCAACCTGCAGCAGCGCCATGGCGCCCGGGCGGGGTTCGGCCGAAAGCGCGAGGCCGCAATCGCGCGCCACGCGCGGCGCGGCGATCCCGGCCAGCCGGGCGGGGTCGCGCGGAGCCTGGGGACGGTCGAAGACGATGTTCGGGACCGGCGGTGCCTCGACCCGGGCGGCGACCAGCACCGGCGCCTCGGGAAAGGTCTCGGGGAGGTCGACCGGCGTGGCTTGGGCGCGCGAAACGCCGTTTTCCATAAACTGGCCGATCGCGAAGGCAGCGGCGGCGCAACCGGCGGCGGTAGCGAGAAATCTCAAGACGGCCATGACCCGCTCCTTTGTTGGGACGGGTCGAGACTAGGCCGGCGACAAGGCCCCAGCGCGACCGCAAACCGGCCGCATGAGGGTGTCATCCGGGCATCTTTGCGGCAGATGCCCGGATCTGGCCGGGCCTCAGAGCTTGCCGTGGCAGTGCTTGAACTTCTCGCCCGAGCCGCAGGGGCAGGGTTCGTTGCGCGACGGATTGCCCCAGCTCGCCGGGTCGTTCTCGTCGAAATCCGCCGCCGACCGGGCGGGCGCGGCCTCGGCCCCTGCCCCGGCCATTTCCGGGGCTTCGCGCCGCGGTGCCGGCTGCGCCGGGGCACCGGTGGCCGCGCCGGCACCAGGCGCCGCAACGCCAGTACCGGCGGCAGCAGCACCTGCACCTGCCGCACCGCCCGTGGCCTGTGCCCGGGCCGCCTGCGCCTGCATCGCGCGCTGCAGCATCGCCTGCTGCTCTTCCTTGGTGATCGGACGGACCTGGGCCAGCTTCTCGGTAACCTCGGCCCGCAGCCCATCGAGCAGGCCCTCGAACAGCTGGAAGGCCTCGGTCTTGTACTCGTTGAGCGGGTCGCGCTGCGCATAGCCGCGGAAACCCACCACCGAGCGCAGATGCTCGAGCATCAGCAGGTGCTCGCGCCACTTGCCGTCGATGGTCTGCAGCAACACCTGCTTCTCGATGCTGCGCATGGTCTCAGGGCCGAAGGCCTCGGCCTTCTCGGCCATCAGCTGGTCGGAGGCTTCTTCGAGCCGCTCGCGGATCACCGCGTCGTCGACCCCTTCCTCGTCGGCCCATTTCACCACCGGCACGTCGACGCCGAGCGTCTGGATCGCCTTGGCATAGAGCCCCTCGGCGTCCCACTGATCGGCATAGGCACGCTGCGGGATATGGGTGGCGACCATGTCCTCGATCACCTGGTGACGCATGTCGGCGACGATCTCGGAGAGATCCTTGGCCTCCATGATCTCGCGGCGCTGGGAGAAGATCACCTTGCGCTGCTCGTTCATCACGTCGTCGTATTTCAGCAGCTGCTTGCGGATGTCGAAGTTGCGCCCCTCGACCTTGGCCTGCGCGCGCTCGAGCGACTTGTTCACCCAAGGGTGCACAATCGCCTCGCCTTCCTTCATGCCCAGACCCGACAGCACCTTCTCAAGGCGCTCGGAGCCGAAGATCCGCATCAGATCGTCTTCGAGCGACAGAAAGAAGGAGGACCGCCCCGGGTCACCCTGCCGGCCCGAACGGCCGCGCAGCTGGTTGTCGATGCGCCGGCTCTCGTGCCGCTCGGTGGCGAGCACGAAGAGGCCGCCGGCCTCGAGCACGGCCTTCTTCTCGTCGGCATGCTCGGCCTCGATCCGGGCGCGGATCTCGTCGGGATGCGCCTCCGGATCGGCGGCCAGCGCCTCGATCACCTTCAGCTCGACATTGCCGCCGAGCTGGATGTCGGTGCCGCGGCCGGCCATGTTGGTGGCGATGGTTACCGCGCCGAGCTTGCCGGCATCGGCGATGATCTGCGCCTCCTGCTCGTGCTGGCGGGCGTTGAGCACGTTGTGCTTGATGCCTTCCTTCTCGAGCAGCTTGGACAGGAATTCGGATTTCTCGATCGAGGTCGTGCCGACCAGGATCGGCTGGCGCTTCTCATGCGCCTCCTTGATCGCCTTGACCACGCCGTCGAACTTCTCGCGGGCGGTGCGGTAGACCTGATCGTGCTCGTCGATCCGCTGGATCGGACGGTTGGTCGGCACCTCGACCACGCCGAGACGGTAGATCTCGTAGAATTCGTCGGCCTCGGTCAGCGCCGTGCCGGTCATGCCGGCCAGCTTGTCGTAGAGGCGGAAGTAGTTCTGGAAGGTTACCGAGGCCAGCGTCACGTTCTCGGGCTGGATGTCGAGATCTTCCTTGGCCTCGATCGCCTGGTGCAGACCGTCCGACAGACGGCGACCATGCATCATCCGGCCGGTGAACTCGTCGATCAGCACGGCCTGGCCGTCGCGGATGATGTAGTCCTTGTCGCGCTGGAACAGCTTGTGCGCGCGCAGGCCCTGGTTGACGTGGTGAACGATGGTCGTGCTCTCGGGATCGTAGAGCGTCTGCCCCTCGGGCAGGATGCCGAGCGCCTGCAGCCGCGCCTCGAGGAACTCGTTGCCCTCGTCGGTATATGTGACCGAGCGGGTCTTCTCGTCGAGGGTGTAGTGCTCCTCGGTCAGGTCGGGGATCACCCGGTCGATCTGGCGGTACAGCTCGGAGCGGTCTTGGCTCGGGCCGGAGATGATCAGCGGCGTGCGCGCCTCGTCGATCAGGATCGAGTCGGTCTCGTCGACGATCGCGAAATTGTGGCCGCGCTGGTTCATCTGCGACAGCTCGGACTTCATGTTGTCGCGCAGGTAGTCGAAGCCCAGCTCGTTGTTCGTCGCATAGGTGACGTCGGCGGCGTAGGCGCCCTTCTTCTCGGACTCGGGCTGCTGCGGATAGACCACGCCGGTGGTCAGGCCGAGCGCGCCGTAGACCTTGCTCATCCATTCGGCGTCGCGCTTGGCGAGGTAGTCGTTCACGGTGACGACGTGCACGCCCTTGCCCGACAGGCCGTTGAGATAGGCCGGGAAGGTCGCGACCAGTGTCTTGCCCTCGCCGGTCTTCATCTCGGCGATGTTGCCCTGATGCAGGAAGATCCCGCCCATCAGCTGCGTGTCGAAGGCCCGCAGGCCAAGCGCGCGGCGCGCCGCCTCGCGGCAGTTGGCAAAGGCCTCCGGCAGCAGGTGATCGAGGCTCTCGCCGTTTTCGATCCGCTCCTTGAACTCGGCGGTCTTGGCCTTGAGGCCCGCGTCGTCCAGCGCCTGGAACTCGGGCTCGAGCGCGTTGATCTTTTCGATCAGCGGTCGCGTGGACTTGATCTTGCGGTCGTTCGGCGTGCCGAAGACCTTCTTGGCCAGCGATCCGATACCCAGCATTGGCGATTGTCTCCTGCCGTCGTGACTTGATCTGCAAGGAGGTCGCTTGTCGCCCCCGCATGTGGGGCATAGATAGGGCGCAAGTGCCGCCCTTTGCCAGCCCATCCGGCGATGTAAGGAGCGGGAGACCGAGTGTCAACGTCGCGCCCGGGACGCGTTCCCCGCGCGGCTGAGGGAAGGAAACCGCATGATCCGCACGTTGCCCGCCGCCGCCCTGATGGCCGGCCTGTCCACCATGGCCGCCGCGCAGCAGGCCTCGGACGTCGTCGCCACCGTCAACGGCACCGAGATCACGCTGGGCGAAATGATCATCACCCGCAGCCAACTGCCGCAGCAATACCAGCAGCTTCCGCCCGAGACCCTGTTCCAGGGGATCCTCGACCAGCTGGTGCAGCAGCAGGTGCTGGCCGACACGGTCGAGGGCGTCCCCGCCCGGGTCGAACTGGCCCTCGCCAACCAGCGCCGTTCGCTGCTCGCCGGCGAGGCGATCACCGAGATGATGGGCGAGGAGGTCTCCGACGAGGAGCTCCAGGCCGCCTATGACGAAGCCTTCGCCGACGCCGAGGCGACCAACGAGTACAACGCCAGCCACATCCTCGTGGAGACCGAGGAAGAGGCGCAGGCCGTGCTCGAGCGGCTCGAGGCGGGCGAGGAGTTCGCCGAGATCGCCAAGGAAGTCTCGACCGATCCCGGTTCGGGCGCGCAGGGCGGCAGCCTCGGCTGGTTCGCCGACGGCATGATGGTGCAGCCGTTCCAGGACGCCGTGGCCGCGCTCGAGAAGGGCGAGACCACCGAAACGCCGGTCGAGACGCAGTTCGGCTTCCACGTGATCCGGCTCGACGACACCCGCACCCAGGAGCCGCCGACGCTCGACGAGGTGCGCGAGGATCTCGCCAGCCAGATCCAGCAGCAGAAGATCGAGGCCCGGCTCGAGGAGCTCGAGGCCGAGGCCGAGGTCACCCGTCCCGAGGAGGGCGCCTTCGACCCCTCCGTGCTGACCAATCTCGACCTGCTCGAAGAGGGCAACTGATCATGGCCGGTCCGGTCTCGCCGCTGGCGCCCGCCAGCTTCCCCGCCCTGCCCGAGATCGCGGGCGTGCGTTTCGCCTCCGTGGCCGCCGGCGTGCGATACGCGAACCGGACCGACGTGATGCTCGCGGAGCTGGCCGAGGGCTCGGCGGTGGCGGGGGTGTTCACGCGCTCCTCCACCCGCTCGGCCCCGGTCCGCGACTGCGAGGCGAAGATCGGCGCGGACACGTCCCGCGCCGCCTTCCTCGTCAATTCGGGCAACTCCAACGCCTTCACCGGCCAAGCCGGCGAACGCTCGGTGACCGAGATCTGCGCCGCCGTGGCCGCAGCCACCGGCATCGACGCCTCCCGGGTCTTCACCTCCTCCACCGGCGTGATCGGCGAGCCGCTGCCGCATGAGCGGATCGTGGCGAAGCTCGACGCGCTGAACGCCGCGCTGGAGCCCGCGGGCATCGAAGGCGCGGCCCGCGCCATCATGACCACCGACACCTTTCCCAAGGGCGCGACCGAGACGGTCGAGATCGACGGGAAGAGCGTGAAGATCGCCGGCATCGCCAAGGGATCGGGCATGATCGCGCCCGACATGGCGACCATGCTGGTCTACATCTTCACCGACGCGAAATTCGAACAGCCGGCGCTGCAGACCCTGCTGCGCCAGATCACCGACCGGACCTTCAACTGCATCACCGTCGACAGCGACACCTCGACCTCGGACACGCTGCTGATGGCCGCGACCGGGGCCTCGGGTGCGGATGCTACGGGCAATGCCGACTTCGCCGAGGCGCTGGAGCGCGTGATGCTCGACCTCGCGCATCAGGTGGTGCGCGACGGCGAAGGCGCGACCAAGTTCGTCGAGATCCGCGTCTCCGGGGCTGCCTCCGACGCCGATGCCCGCAAGGTCGCCATGGCCACCGCCAACTCGCCGCTGGTCAAGACCGCGATCGCCGGCGAGGACCCCAACTGGGGCCGCGTCGTCATGGCGGTGGGCAAGTCCGGGGCCGAGGCCGATCGCGACCGGCTCTCGATCCGCTTCGGCGACATTCTCGTGGCCGAGAAGGGCTGGGTCAGCCCGTCCTACAGCGAGGAGAAGGCCGCTGCCTACATGAAGGGGCAGGAGATCGTGATCGACGTCGATCTCGGGCTGGGTCGGGGCACGGCCGTGGCCTGGACCTGCGACCTCACGCATCGCTACATCGAGATCAACGCCGACTACCGCTCGTGAAGATCGTCCTCGTTTCCGCCGTGGCGCTGATCGACGCCGATGGAAGGGTGCTGCTCGCGCAGCGCCCCGAGGGCAAGTCGATGGCCGGGCTGTGGGAGTTTCCCGGCGGCAAGGTCGAGCCGGGCGAGACGCCGGAGACGGCGCTGATCCGCGAGCTGCACGAGGAGCTCGGCATCGACACGCAGGAAAGCTGTCTCGCGCCGCTGAC
>Ga0208794_1000689_pt1 | contig 19234 bp, 17 predicted proteins | sample 32_taG_FD_184106 | JGI IMG/M metagenome (GOLD analysis project Ga0208794, IMG submission 184106) | Marine viral communities from the Gulf of Mexico - 32_GoM_OMZ_CsCl metaG (SPAdes) (version 2) | ecosystem: Environmental > Aquatic > Marine > Oceanic | place: Atlantic Ocean: Gulf of Mexico... | reverse complement strand
CCGCTGCGGTCTGGCAGGGAAGAACACTGCTCGATCACGCTCGTGTCGCTCTGTCACGGGCATGCGAGAGGGTCGTCGTGTGCGCAGGCAGCAATGCCACGCTCGCTGCAGTTTCTGGACAAGTGCTGCCAGACCGTCCCGAACCGGACTTCGGCCCGCTGGGGGGCTGTGCGCGGCACTGCATCATGCGCTCGAGAACGGCTTCGATGCAGTTCTGACAGCGCCTATCGACGCCCATCCCCTGCCGGACGATCTCGTGGACCTGCTGGGCGGTCAGGTTCCAGCCGTATTGTCGGACCACTGGCTGTTTGGTCTTTGGCCCAGCTCTTTTGCGGCATCGCTGGAAGAGCACCTGCGCAGCGGCAAACGATCGGTTCGTTCCTGGGTCGAGGCCAGCGGGGCACGAATAGTAGGTCTGCGGGGCCAGGCCCCTATTAACATCAACACGCCGGCCATGCTCGACACGCTCGAACAGGGATCTGCGCTGGGCGGTGCAGCGGAGGTCCACGCGGTGCGCGAGCTGTTCTTCGACACCGGAGAGCTGGAAGATACAGCCCGCATCGTCCCCGTAGAAACGCCGATTGCCATTGAATTCAATGGCATCGGATACGCCGTGATGATGGCCACTCCGACCGATCTGGAGGATTTCGTTGCTGGCTTCGCCTGTGCCGAGGGGCTGGCACGACCCGGCGAAATCGAGGCCGTGCAAGTAATCGAAACTGGGGGTGGTTGGTTGGTGCGTGCCAATCTGCCGGAGCGCAGCATGCCCCGTCTTCTGGAGCGGGCGCGCACGCGGGTATCGGAAAGCAGTTGCGGCATTTGCGGCATCGATTCCATCGCGGCGGCGCTTGCCCCGCTCGATCCGATTGCAGCGGTCCCGAAGGCCGATCCGGTGGCCATTCACCGCGCATTGCTTGCGATGCGATCGCACCAGCGAGTCGGCCAGGCGACCGGCGCGGTCCACGCGGCTGCGTTCTGCACGTTCGATGGCGAGATCGTATTGATCCGCGAGGATGTCGGTCGGCACAACGCGCTCGACAAACTGATCGGGGCACTGGGCAGGGGGGGGACCGCAGTGCCGGCTTCGCCCTGTTATCGGCCCGATGCAGCCAGGAACTGGTGGAAAAGACGGTGCGCGCGGGCATTCCCATGCTCGTAACCATCAGCGCGCCATCCAGCCTCGCTGTTGCGCGGGCGCGCGAAGGGCGGCTCACCCTGCTGGCGCTGGCGCGAAACGATAGCGCCTTGATCGTGAATGACCCGCACCGCCTCTTCTGAGCAATACGGCTAGAACGGGATTGCGGAAACGATGTCTTCATCGCCAACCGCTTGCGCACCTATGGGCCGACGCAGCAGCCAGTCGCTGGTGGCCAGTATTACATGCGCACCGTTCTCGTAATTCTGCGCCGCCACGAGGCCGGGAGCGATGAGACCGGCTCCGACGAAAGTTTCCCGCGAACCGTTGGCAGGAAGCGTGCCGCACAGGATTTGTGGGCCAAGTCGTGATAGCCCACCGATGCGCCACCGACGACCACCACGCAATCGGCCTTTTCCAAGGCGTCTCGCGCGAGAAGTGCCAGTATGTCGAGGTCGTCGCGCGCCATTACCCGCTCAACAAATATCGCTCCGCAGTTCTTCGCCAGCGCCGCGACTCCGTAGCTGTCGGATTCCGGCACACAATGGTGCGATATACGTGCGGAAATGGGGCAATGCCAACTCATCGCCGGTTGCGAAGACCACGACTTTCGGCTGCCGGACGGGTTCCACCTCAACAACGTCCGGGAGGGCCAGCGCGACCGCGGCAGCTGGCGTCAGCCGCCGGACATTTTTCAATAGCGTGTCACCCTTTGCAAGGTTTCCAGACTTGAAGCGGATCTGGTGCTCCGGCCCGAAGCCTTCCGCGAACAGAGCCCGGTGGCCATTCACGCCACGCGTATTCATGCGTGATAACGCAGTCCGGGCCTTTGGGAACATAGACTCCGGTAAAGATGCGCATCGCTTCCGTTTGGACAATGTAACAATCGAAGGGCGTGCCCAAGGCTGCCTCCCCCACCAGCACGCAGCACTCGCCAAGCCCGGTTTCGGTCAAACGCACGGCGTATCGATTTATCGTCTAAGTTCTCACGCGGGGTGTCGATGGCGGCCCGTACCGGCTTGGCCAGATACCGGCGTGCGGCGTTCTCTACTAACAAGGTTTCGGTGGGGAGAACAGCTACCGCTTCGAGTAGCCGGGCGATGGCTTCGTCATGGGTAGGCACCCGGCGGGTCGTGCCATGTCAAGTCTGGACGTGGAACAGTTTGAGGTATCATCTGTCGAGCGGACCATGTCTGGGTGGCATGATCAGAACAGCGCAGCGATCAAGATCAATAGGTTGCCCGCGAAGCCGACCCCAGCGTTGATGCGTACAAATAGCAGCTTTTGGAAAGAACGAGCGGGCTCGGATAGTCTGAAATTGGGGCGCGCAGCCAACGACAGGATTTATCAGAGCGGACGTCCGCATTCGGTCATTCACGGTTCTCGACGGAATGACCGGTTATAAGGCGCATAGCCGACATAGCTGAAGGAGAGGGGAGGGGGCTCCGTCATTCCTGAGCTGGGACACTTACGGCCCGGTCATCAGGAGACTTCCCATGACTAAATCCCGCCGCACCGCTTCAGTTTCTCCAACCGGGCGCATCACTGCTGCCATCATTGAGAAGCTGGAGCAGGGCACCAAGCCCTGGGTCAAGCCGTGGCGTGGCTTGCCGCTTTCTCGCCCGCTGCGCTCCTGCGGGACACCGTATCGCGGCATGAATACCTTCTGGCTGTGGATGGTGGCCGATGCCTGCGGATACGCTTCTCCCTACTGGATGACATACCGACAGTGTCAGAAGCTCGGTGGTCAGGTCCGCAAAGGCGAGAAATCGACCATCGCGATCTTCTACAAGAGCTACACCAAGGAGGTCGAAACCGCTGAAGGCGGACAGGACACCGAGAACCGGCGCGTGCTGAAGGCCTATTCGGTCTTTAATGCCGACCAATGCGATAGCCTTCCCGAGTTCTACCACCCCAAGCCGCTGGTTGCCGCGCTGGAGCCCGAAGGCCGCGAAGAGCGGCTCGATGCCTTCTTCGCTGAGATCGACGCAGACCTGCGCCATCACGGAGCCCAGGCATACTACGAGCCGCTGCGCGACCGCATCACCATGCCGCCCGCCGAGCTCTTCGAAGCCTATGACCACTACTATGCGACACTCGCGCACGAGCTGTCGCACTGGACCGGTCATTCTTCGCGGCTCGACCGCGATCTCAAGAACCGCTTCGGCAGCGACGCCTATGCTGCCGAAGAACTGATCGCAGAACTGTCCTCAGCCATTTTTGGCGCTGAACTGGGCCTTCCCGTCACCCACCTCGACCATCATGCCAGCTACATCGCGTCCTGGCTCAAGATCCTCAAATCGGACGAGCGCGCAATCCTGACCGCCGCAGCGAAGGCCGAGGAGGCAGCCACCTTGCTGCTCGACTTGGGCGGTCACCAATCGAGTGACAGCGAGACCAATGTCGATGTTGCCCCTGAGATTTCGAACGCGGCCTGAGCAGGAGAGAAAAGATGGGACGTTCCGTCAGCTATCCGACCGGCTCCGTGGTCGCCTTTCGCCTGCTCGATGACGACCAAGACGACGATGCGGACTGGGTCTATGAGTGCCTCGTCGACGAAATCATCGATACCGCAAAGTCAGCCTTTTCTTCCTTCGAGACCTTCGATGGATGGCGCGGTCGCGAGGACCGTATCCTCCTGCGCAACGCCTTTGCCGATTGCGGAATTTCGACTTATTGCGGGCTTGCCGCGATCTGGCTCGCCCCTCGCGACGACGCTCGCTTTTGGGAAGCCGACTACTTCCACTCGCGCGCGGCCCGTGCGCGCCACTGGATCGCCCAGGTGGCGCCGCGTTTCGAACGAATGTTTGGCGAACTCAAATTGGTCGGGCGTTTTTCAAACGGAGAGGCGGTCTTCAAACGTCAGAAATCTTGCATTTGAGAGATAAATGTGTATATCTTGCACATGAAAGGACAGGCTATGGCGACGAAGCCACTCGAATTGCAGCCCGATGATGGCAAGGTCCTCACATCTGCTATCGCGCGCATTGCCGAGTTCTGGGGCCTCACCAATCCCAAGCTTGGTGCGATCCTCGGTGTATCGGAATCGACCGCCTCGCGCCTGCGCTCGGGCAAGCCCCAGCTCGACCCTGCATCGAAGTCTTTCGAAGCTGCTCAGTTCCTCTTGCGACTATTCCGCTCGCTCGACGCTCTGCTCGGGAGCGATGATATGTCTGCACGCGCATGGCTGGCGACCGCCAATCTCGATCTCGACGCGCGCCCGATCGATCTTGTCGACAGCTTCAAGGGTCTCATCACCGTTTGCGACTATGTGGACGCCCACCGCGCTCGAGTCTGAGTTCCGCCGCTACCGCCGAACGGTGTGGCGGGTAGTCGAAGCGCAGCATCGCATCTCGACCAATCGACTCACCTCCGACCTTGGCGAGCAACAGCGGCTTGAAGAACTGGCAGATAGCGCAAAGCCGGACCTGCCGAAGTCGGCGCACGGGTTGCACTATCTTCTCGCTTCACCCTTTCGCTATGGCCATACGGTTGCCAGCCGTTTTCGCCGGGCAAACGAGCGACCCGGAATCTTCTATGCAAGCGAAGCCGAATGCACGGCGATCACCCAGACCGCCTACTGGCGGCTCAAGTTCTATAGCCGCTCGCCGGGTTTCGTTCCGGGCAACCGGACCAGCGAGCATCTGAGTTTCTCCGTGCCCATATCGGTCACGCGGTTGACCGATACGACCAGATCGCCGCTTGAGGCCGATGCCCAGCGATGGCTTGACCCGGACGACTACTCGCATTGCCACGAGCTTGCTGCGTCGGTGCGCGAGGCGGGTGGTCAGGCCATCCGGGCACGCTCCGCGCGTGACCCGAACGGTATCAACCTGGCACTGCTCGATCCGGGCGGCTTTGCGAAATCGGAACCGGATCACGGTCGGGGGTGGCACTTGCGCCACGAGGGAGACCGACTAACCGCGATTGCGGCCTTCCCGCACTCGGAAGTGCTCGCCTTCACGCCGGGGCAGTTCGGTCTCCCGGAGCGCTCCTGAACCGATCCGGGTTTCCTCCCAGACAACTCCAGCACCACTCCGGCACTATCCCGCGCGAGCCTGTTCGCTGGTCTTTGTGCCCTGGACCGGTCAGGTGCCGCCGCAACCCGCGCAAGGCTGCGGCCCGTGTGGCCCGCGCCAGCCTTGCCTTGCGGGGTTTCCCGCTGCCGCGGTGCGGCGTTACCTTATCCCGGTCCTTTTCGGGCACGGCGAACAGGCCCGCGCAGAAATTCCTCTGCCGGCACTCGCCGGTCACAGGAGGACTACCGATATGTATGACAGTTTCGCCAGCCAGCTTGCCGGCCTCGATCTATCCGGCTTCTCGATCACGCCTGCCTCTTTCAACGAAGCCGACTTCCCCTGCGAGGACGCCATGGCTCACACGCTCGGAGCGGTCTGGTCGGATCTCTTCGCGCTGTTTGCCGACACCGCGCTCGAAGCCGACGCCGAGGATCTCGCCTGGGGCTTCGTCAATCTCTTCCACCGCGCCGCCAGCCGCAAGTCGGCCCAGGTGGACCGGGCCTCGGATGAAATTCGCGCCCTGTTGGCATCGGCCGACGGCTCCGAAGTCCATTCGTCGAACCTCGAGGAGCAGACGCTGCGCGCCCAGTCGGCTGAAGCCAGCATGCTGGCGTTCGAGCATATGCGCGAGGTTGCAGCTGGTCTCTATCGCGATGAAACCGGTTCCTCCTGGAAGCCCGTTTCGGGATCGCGCGCGCGCCATTCGAAGACCATGACTTCGGCAGTGATCGATGCCCGCGATTTCCTGCGCGCGCGCAAGGCACGTCGTCAGGCGGCACATTCACCCGAGGGTACTCCGGTCGTCTTTGCCGGTGGTCGCAATCGCTTCGAAAGCGAGGCCGACGCCAAGACCTACGCGGTCAACATCTGGGCTACGCTCGACAAGGTGCGCGAGGTCGTTCCTGACCTATTTCTCGTACATGGCGGCGACGGCAAAGGAGCCGACAGACTGGCCGCGTCCTGGGCCGAGCGTCATGAAGTGCAGCAACTGACATTCGGGCTTGAACGCCGTCTTGGGGCCCGTGCGGGGTTCAAGCGCAACGAGCTAATGCTCGGTCTTAACCCTCGCTACGTGGTGGCATTTCCGGGCAATGGCGTGACCGAACGCCTTGTCATCGAGGCCAAGAAGCAGCGCATCACGGTTGTCGATCGTCGCGGGCCGCTCGGTACCAGCCCGGCAAGCACGGCCTAGGCTTTACCCTCCTTTCGATCGATTTCATCTCCATCGCCGATAAAAGGGCGGCCCCATTCGGAGCCGCCCATAAGGAGAGAACTCATTGCATCGCTGCTCCGAGCCCTTCTGGTCGCAATGGCTAAATAGCACCGAACGCAATCCAGTCGATTGTAGGGTTACGACAGGCTCGAATAGATACGTTTTGCAACTCTGTTGATCATCCCGGTTACCTGAGCGCCTCTGAAGCCACTCCCTTGTGGATGGATACGCTTGTTATTGCAGCGGTGCGGCACTCATCGTTCCCGCATCTGATTTACCACGCTACAAGAATTCCAATGCAACTCGATGATCTTCTCCTTCGCTACTGCGCCTCGACCAATATGGCTGAGGTAGCACCCGACACCTTCGCAGCCGGCATCGAGCATTGCCGTGTCGACCTTGGCCTCGAGCAGGACCGGGGCAAGCGGTTTGCACTCTGGTCGTTCCTTCACATGTTCGGGTCCGCCCCCGACCTCGACGTGGCGTTCGAGAACGAGGAAGACCGGGAAGCAGCTCGCAACTTCATGGATCTCCTGGCGGCTTCGGAAGGCGATGGAGCAGGCTGATTGTAGCAGGGTCTTGGCACCTTCAGACCCGCACCCGATCCCCAACCGGCTTTCTTCGCGAACAGTCCTGAACCAGGTCAGCTGAGGAGCCGCAACCCGTTCCTTTGACGGCCGTGTTGGCAGCTGCGCTGCCTGCCCGCACCACCCGTCATGAACAGGTTTCCCTTGGAGCTTCGCTCCTGCGGTGCAGTCCTCCCATGCCCTGCTTCTTTCAGATGTTCGCAAGCCGGAGATGGTCTCCGGTTTGAGGAACTGAAGGACTACTATCATGACCAATATCGCAATCCTCACCGGCCGCATCGCCCGCGATCCCGACACCCGCGAGACCAAGGGCGGCACCAATGTCACCGGGATCATTCCTTGGCGGTGTAGCCGTTCTCGCGACAAGGACGGCAAGACCTACAAGGACGAGAACGGCTACACCGCCAAGGAAAGCGAGTTCCACCGGGTGACCTGCTTCAACGGCCTCGCCAAGACCGTCGGGCAGTACTGCACCAAGGGCCAGCTGGTCGGCGTCCAGGGCCGCATCCACTATACCCAGTGGGAAGACAAGGACGGGGTCACGCGCTACGGTACCGAGATCCTCGCCGACAAGGTCGACTTCCTCTCCCGCGGCAACGGCTCCGGCGAGAACGACGACAACAAGGATGCTCCCGATATCGACTGAACTCTCCCGTCGATCTCTCTCCCGAAGGGGTCCTGTCCAAGCCGGACAGGACCCCTTTCCTCGTTCTACTTCACAGGTACTTGTTGAGAGCGAGTAGAAGATGTGGAGGCGCCCAGCCGCTTTAACGCCTCGTCCTCCCCCAGCTTTGCAAGCTCGACGGCCACTCTTGCCAGGCCCTTCTTCGAGAACGTTTCGAGGCCCGTTCCGAGGACTACGCTGCCCAGTTCAAGAGCAGCCTGTTTCTCGAGTTCTTTCTGACGCTGGTCGAGTGCCAGCCGGTCGGCCTCCAGCTTCTGGAGTGCAGCTACAGCGCTTCGTTTCGATGGCATTGGAGTTCATCCTTACTCCCCCTTCGCGTTCCTCCCGCGGACTCGAATGGAACAGGCAAGGCCCTGTAGGAAAGTCATTTTGCAGGTGAGTGGCAAGGGCGCTCTTCATTGAGCGGGGGAGGGGCCTGGCTCACGGACTTTCAAGGATGACGGGCTCGGCACCGGCGCGTCAAGGACGGCGGGGCCCCACCATTTTGCCGCCCCTCCGCTTGCGCTCCGGTCCGACAAAATCGTTGCCCCCACCGCCGCTTCGCGGTCGCCCGTGCGGGCGATCCCTGACCCGCCGGCACCGCGCCCATCCGCCTTCCTCCTGTCGTCTCACCGACAGACATCAGGAGGAAAACATGACTACACTTGGCAATCTTGAATCGAACTCGAACAGCTACTTTGAAGCACTCGCCACTGCCGAACAGCGGGCCTTGCACAGTTTCTTCGACCAGCACGTCGTCGAGGATGACGACCTTGGATACTTCGCCCTCGACGAAGGTGACTACAACGCCTTGCCAGCGCACCTAGCGAGCCGTGTGGTGCACACGGTGCATGGCGCAATGCTCGATGAGTTCTGAGCGTCCAATAGGGCGGGAGCCGGTGACGGTTCCTGCCTTTTTTTCGTGTTCGCTGGTGGAAGAAGAGGGCGGGATGTGGGGCGGGGCTTGTGACGCGCTCGGTCCCGCACCACCTGCGGCGGTGCTCCTGCGGGCGCGGTGTCTTTGTTCCGGGCCCCGCACGCGCTTGCGCACCGGGACCAGGTCGGACCAGCGCGCGCGGCAGGACCGACAGGTCCCGTTCCTCCCGCTTCACACATGGTCCTTGGCCGGTCCCTCTTGCGCAGGCGCGGTCTCTTGTTGAGGTTGGAGCATCAAGAAGACCGCTCCCAAACATTGGCCAATGCAAATGGTTGCTCACGCTCGTTTGGCATGGTTTGGGAATGACCATTGAGAAAGAACGGCCAGGATCACTGGTCACGACCCGCGCAATTGGGGACGGAGGCACACCGAACGCAGCGGGGCCGCCACTGTTCTTCTAATATTCTCAATCGGTTGCAGGGCAAATTTTGCGTGTGCATCGACCGATTTGATCGCAAATTGCGAATTGGATTCGCAAATAGGAGACCAATCACCTTAACTTAAAGTACTGGTATAGATAGGGAAATTTTCGTTTTCCTACACCCCCTTCGTGAATTACTGTCATTCTCGCCTTCCGCAGGTCGAACCAGGCTTCTTCAGCACAAGGAGCTTGGAAAGATGCAACGTTACAGGGTCCTCCAGACCTACGTCCCGCCGCTGATCGCGGACTGGATTCTGGAGCAATCAAGCACCCGCGAGACCAGCGTGAGCGTGGTCATTCGCGACCATTTGGTCGCCGCCTGGAACCGCGACAACGATCATGTCGATCGTCCCGGCGGGACCGATCCGGCCCGCCAGTTGGTGTTCCTCACCACCGCGCTCGATGCACTGCTTGCGAGCCATACCGACGACACTCTGCGCAAGCGTACCCATGCCGCCTACCATCGCCGCCTCGCACAGCTCGGCTTCATTCCTTCGCGCGAAAAGGAGGCGAGCAATGAAGAATAGCATCGTCAATTTCACGCGCGGCACCCAGCTTCTCGGGCACTTCGGTTTCATGTTCGCTGCCGGCTTCAAGCTGCCGCTTGTCGTCTCTCTTCTGGCGATCTTGGGAACGGTCTGGTGGCGCGTGAGCGGCACGCTGACCGACTACCAGGCCTACCTCTTGTGGATGCATGTCTATGCCTCTGCCTATGGCTTCATGGAGTTCGATCCGGACAAGCTGGTCAACCTGCGTCTGCCCGATGGTGAGTTGATTGCCTTCCACATGGCAGTGGTGAGGGACTTCCCGCCCATGCGCGAAGCCTGGACCCTGTTCTTCGCCACGGCGAAGCAGGCCATGCTGCTTTCTGCCCTCTGGCTAGCCCCGCTCCTTGCGGCCTTCTGGTGGGTCGCCGAGCACTTCGGCGAGCGTTCGAAACGCAAGCGTCACCTGCGCGGTGCGCAGCTCGTTTCCCTGAGCGAACTCGAGACCGATATCGCCCGCTACAACCGCCGCGCCCGCGCCCGCGAGTACGGCCGCCAAATGGGCTGGAAATGGCGCCTTGCGGGTAATACGGCCCTGCGCGCTGCGGGTCTCTACACGCCCGTGCATATCGCCGGTGTCAGCTACCCGTGGCGGCAGGAGCAGGGTCACGCCATGCTCGTCGGAACCACCGGTATGGGCAAGACCGTGGCGCTCTTCGAGCTTGTCGATGAGATCCGCATGAGGGGAGAGCGCGCGGTCATTTTCGATCTCACGGGCGCCTTTATCGAGGCCTTCTACGAGCCCGATCGCGATGTCATCCTCAACCCGCTCGATTCCCGCTGTCCAGCGTGGAGCGTCTTCAATGATTGCACCACCAGCGCCGAGTTCCATGCCGCCGCGGAATCGCTTGTGCCGCATGATGGCGGCGGGGCGGAGCAGTTCTGGGTGCTCGGCGCTCGGACCCTCTTCGTCGAGACCTGTCTCAAGCTGCTCGAGAAGGGGAAGGGCACCAACGCGGCGCTCGCAAGCGACCTCATGAACGCCAATCTTCCCGACCTGCACAAGCTGCTCGAAGACACGATGGCGGGCCCCATGACCGACCCGCAGGCTGCGAAGATGGCTGAATCGGTGCGTGCGGTGTTCAACGTGAACGCCAAGGCGCTGCAATTGCTGCCCACAGAGGGCGAACCTTTTTCGATCCGAAAGTGGGTCAAAGGCGAGGGCAAGGAAGGATCAATCCTGTTCCTTTCGGCCCGCTACGCAGACCTTACCGTGCTCTCGCAGATGCTCACCTTGTGGCTCGATACGGCGATCAACACGCTGATGACAGGGCGGACCACGCCCGACCTCAAATTGTGGTTCCTGATCGACGAGCTGGGCGCGCTGCACCGGCTTCCCTCGCTTGAAAAGGGCCTGCAGACAGCGCGCAATTACGGCGGTGCGATCGTCACAGGTGTGCACGCCTTTGCCAAGCTCAAGGAGGTCTATGGAGAAAACATGGCGATGACCTTGTCGTCGCTAGCCAAGACCAAGCTCATGCTCGGGACGGCCGACCGCGAGACCGCTACCTGGTGTTCGGACTCAGTCGGCCACCGCGAGGTCCGCGAGGTCGAAGAGAACCAGAGCTATGGCCACAACAGCGCCCGCGATGCGGTGAGCCTGACAGCCCGCCGCGAGATCGCTCCCTTGTTGCTGCCAGACGAGTTCATGGGGCTGAAGAGCCTTGAAGGGTACATCAAGTTTCCCGAGGGACTTCCGACCGCACCGGTCACGCTCGAGCCCCGGGATTGGCCGCGCATCGCCGAAGGGTTCATCCCTCGCGAGATCCAGCGACCCGCGAGAACGGTAGCGAAGCCGGTAAACGTCGGACCAGACGAAGGGGAAGCATCCGGACAACGCGGCAGCGAAAGCGACGATTCCGGTGAGCGCCGTCGCCGCGACGACAAGCATCCTGGCCGGGATGCCGATGGCGACCAGCGGAACCGTCCCACTCGCAAATCACAACGGCGCCATGCGAGGAACCGATCGAAGGAGGTGACGCCGGACGACCAGACGAGTGCCGCGCAGGACAGACTAGCTGCTGCAGAAACCGTCAACAAGGGGCACCTGTCAGTGGATCAATCGACTGGTCGACAGAGCGAACTGCCACTCGAACCCGATCGCCGCAAAGCGCCCAATGATCACTCGAAAGAGCGGCCAGAAAGGTCCGGCGACAGTCCCAATCCGCACCGAGTCAAGAAAAGCAGCGAACAACGCACTCGCGCCGAGCAGGAGCGCCGACAGCGCGATCTTCTTGGCGGTGCGGCCCACGACAAGGAGAAGGACACACCTGATCGTGACGAACCCGACGTGGGCGATATCGAGCCGGATATCTGATGCCCAAGCCAGTGCAATCACTGCGTCTAATCGAGGATTAGAGCCATGCTCTCGATCGCCAATGTCCGATCGCCATCTGCTGCCGCGAGCTACTTTGCCGACGACAATTATTATGCCCGGGCCGATGCCGATCGATCCGGGCAATGGGTCGGCGAAGGCGCGAAATCACTCGGCCTATCGGGACGCGTGGAGACCAGGCAATTCGATGCCTTGTTGCGCGGCGAACTTCCCGACGGCTCGAGCGTCGGCAATCCTGGACAGGCACATCGGCCGGGCACCGACCTGACCTTCTCGCTGCCCAAAAGCTGGTCTCTGTTGGCCCTGGTCGGAAAGGACGAGCGGATCGTTGCTGCTTATCGCGAGGCGGTAACAGAGGCGCTCACATGGGCCGAAAAGAACGCTGCTGAAACCCGCCTTGTCGACCGGGGCCAGATCAAGACCGTTGCGACTGGCAATCTCGCGGTCGGTCTTTTCCAGCATGACACCAATCGCAATCAGGAGCCCAATCTGCACTTCCATGCTGTCGTTGCCAATGTGACCCAGGGCAAGGACGGCAAGTGGCGAACGCTCAAGAACGACAGGCTCTTTGCGCTCGGGACCCTGCTCAACTCGATAGCCATGGCGCGCTTCCGGATAGCAGTCGAGAAGCTTGGATACGAGACTGGTGCGGTCGGCAAGCATGGCAATTTCGAGGCCCGCGGGATCTCGCGCGATCAGGTGATGACCTTCTCCTCGCGGCGGAAGGAAGTGCTCGAAGCCCGCCGTGGCCCGGGGTTGGAAGCGGGCAAGATTGCGGCGCTCGCCACCCGATCGCCCAAGCTGCCGATCGAGGACCGCGCGGTCCTGGGCGAGCAATGGCAAGCGGCTGCGAAGACAGTCGGCCTCGACCTGCCAAGACTGGTCGATACCGCGAAGACAAGGGTCAGCGAGCGCACCGCTGCCGATGCAAAGGAGCCCAGCCTGGCTGAGCGCGGCTTGGCGCTGCTCAAGGACTTTGCCGCGCGCATCAAGGGCAAGGAGCATGATCCCCTCGTCCCGGAGCATGTTCTCAAAAGGGGGCCGCAAGAGATTGCAGCGTCCCAAGCCGTGACTTCGGCAGTGCGTCATCTGTCGCAGCGCGAAGCGGGGTTTGCGGGTGAAGACCTGTACAAGGCCGCGCTCGACTTCGGGCTGCCTACCACCATCGCCGATGTCGAAAAGGCGGTGCGCTCGCTGGTGCGCTCGGGGCACTTGCTGCGTGGCAAGGGCGAGCACAAGGGGTGGCTCGCAAGCCGAGAAGAGGTCGAGCGCGAGGCGCGGATTCTTGCATGGGCCAATGAAGGAAAGGGCGCTGTCGAACCCATACTTCCCGAGCGGCGAGCTGACGCCACTGTCCAGGCGTCCGCTCTCGTCAATCAGGGCTTCAAGCTGAATGCGGGCCAGCTGGGCGCAGCACGGCTCATCCTGACTTCGAGCGATCGTACCGTCGCCGTGCAGGGCGTTGCCGGCGCCGGGAAATCGAGCGTCTTGAAGCCGGTCGCCGATGTGCTGCGCCATGAGGGTCACAAGGTCCTTGGTCTGTCGGTGCAGAACACGCTGGTGCAAATGCTCGAATGCGACACGGGGATCGAGGCGCAGACGCTCGCGAGCTTCCTCAAGCGTTGGAGATCGATCAGCGAGGGGGAGGGTCGGGCTACTCTTGATCGCGAAGCGCGCAGGGAACTCGGCGGCAGCGTCCTTGTCCTTGACGAAGCCTCGATGGTCTCCAATGCAGACAAGGAGCAGCTTATCCGGATCGCCAATCGCGCCGGTGCCCACCGGCTTGTCCTCATGGGCGACCGCAAGCAACTGGGCGCGGTCGATGCCGGCAAGCCGTTCGATCTCCTGCAAAAGGGAGGAATTGCGCAGGCGCAGATGAACACCAATTTGCGCGGACGCGATCCCATCCTGCGCGAGGCACAGGCGGCGGCGCAGGCCGGGCTGGTCCGCACGGCGCTCGACCACCTCAAGGACAATACGGTCGAAGCAAAAGGGGATGGAGCGATCGTTGCCGCCGAGCGCTGGCTTTCGCTTCCACCCGAAGAGCGGGAGCGGACCGCAATCTATGCTTCGGGCCGAAAAATCCGCGCCGCCGTCAACCAAGCTGTCCAGACCGGCCTTGCCGCCAACCGCGAGATTGGCCCCGAAAAGCTCGAACTTGAAGTTCTCGACCGCGCCAATCTTACGCGGGAAGAACTGCGATACCTCGCCGCCTACCGCCCTGGTATGGTGCTCGAGGTCGCCAAACTCGAACGCGCGCTTGGCCTCAAACGCGGCGAATATCTGGTGCGCAAGGTCGACAACCGGAAAGGCATTGTCGAGCTTGAGGATAAGCATGGCAGGCTGAGCAAGTTCAAGCCATCTCGTATCGGGCACACGAGGAAGGACGACAATCTTGCGCTATTCGACCGGCGCAAACTTGAGGTCCACCAAGGCGACCACATCCGCTGGACCAGGAACGACCACCGGCGCGGGCTATTCAACGCCGACCGGGCCCGGGTCACTCGTATCGAAGGCGATCAGATCACTGTCGAGACGTCCAAGGGCAACGAGGAAAGGCTTGGCAAGGACGATCCGATGCTCAAACGCCTCGACCTGGCCTATGCACTCAATGCTCACATGGCGCAGGGCCTGACCTCCGATCGAGGCATTGCCGTGATGGATAGCCGTGAGCGCAACCTTTCCAACCAGAAGACTTTTCTCGTCACGGTGACCCGGCTTCGGGACCATCTCACGCTTGTGGTCGACAGCGCTGCAAGGCTCGGTGCCGCTGTTTCCAAGAACAAAGGCGAGAAGTCATCCGCGTTGCAGGTCACAGAGCGACTAAAGGCGGCGGCGCAGACGGGGAGGGGCAAGGCTTTGGCTGAGAAGGGCCCAAAGACTCCCGAACCCGAGCTCGCCAAAGAACGCAGCCGCTCGATGGACTTTGGGATTTGACGAGATGGTCGCCATGGATGGGCCGCTTTGCGCCCTAAATTCGGACATCAGGCTGATCATTGGCATACCCCAAAAGCGGACCCTCTGCTTGAACCTCCTTATGATTAGGTCAACAATCGCTCGAACGGTCTGGGCGCCCGTCCTTGCACCAACTTACCTGCCCCGAGTTGATCCAGAAGTGGCATCCGCATTCGTTCTTCTGATGAATCGAGGGATGTATTGTAGGCCGCAACCAAAAGTCTTCTGAGACCTGCCAGCGTGGTCGCTGATTAGGATTCAGCGAGAGATTGATGACTTCTCCGCAGCCACCGGGACACTTCATACATGCCCATTTCTTGATGTCGCCACTTTCGACGATGGTAAGATTACCCGCTTCCATCATTGGCCGGTCTGGCAGTGCCGAAGTGCGTGTCGTGAGAAAATCAAATCGTAGCAGGCGCAGCCGTCGCAATAGGTGTGAGATGATGTTTTTCATGTTAGCTCACCACGTCCAGAAATGGTTGCATATCTGCCCGACCAAGTGTTGCTGGCTGGTTGCAACAGGGGCAATCCGGTTGCGACTCAAGAAACGGTCTGCGCTCATCCCTGGCGTGAAAGCGTCGCATGCGCGTAGCCACCATTCCGGCCTCTCCAGCGAGCCCGGTCACTCCGGCCAACCACTCATTGACTGCCATCGCCGCCGCTTCGGTCGTGAAGGTGACCACAGCCGGGGACGGATCACCTTCGCCCAAAACGTACGCTTCTTCTTTCAACCGCTCATATGCAGCGCGATCATCACGCCGCATTGCTTCTTCGCGCGCTCGGCGCGGATCGACGTAGCCGCCGCAAAGCAGGCAGGGATGCCCAGGCACGAGTGTGGAAACGCGGGCGAAGAGATCATATGCTTTGTTGGTCCGTCGCTGCATCGCAAGTCCCACGTCGATCACAGGGATGCCGTAGAAACGCGCGAAGCGATTGAGAAACAACCGTCCGGCGTGGTCATCCGTGCAACAAAAGATCACATCGCACGCCTTTAGCGCATCCCAGGTTCCTGGGTGTCCGGCCCAGGCATCCACGCTCACCAACTTCATGCCGAGCCCGGATTCCTCAACGGTTCGCGCGTGAATGGCGGTCTTAGGCATTTTTGCATCGACATCCGAGCGCCGCGCACCGTGAAGGCGGTTGAGATTTGTCTCGTCCACGATGTCCTTGTCGAATTGGACGGCCTCCTGAACCCCAAGACGCAACAGCAGGGGCAAGACGGCACTTCCGGTCGCACCCCCACCGGCAATACCACATCGAAAACCAGCTACTTGACGTGAGGCTTCCTTCCCGAAGAGGCGGACCTGGCGATCCAGAAAATCCGCCGGCGTTCCCCTCAGTCCCGAGAGATGCAGGCGCGGTCCGACATGTAGGATCCGACCGATGTCTTCTGCCTTCTCCGTCTGCGTCCAAATGCGTGCAGCAATATCGCCATTCCCGGCAATGACTACACTGATCAACCCCGGCATTCCTTTCAGAAGGGCGGTGCGTGCAAGCTCCGCTTCGTTGCGGTCGTCCTGCTCAGAGAACTTGGCCTGGCCCTTGGGATGGGAATGGACCAAGGCAGGAACGAGACCCTTCACCTTGGCCTCGTTTAGGAGGTGCATGAAGCCATCGGTCTGCCAAGTCACGTGCCGCGATGACGCTGATACCAGGTCGTTACCGTTGATGGCTTGGAAATGATGCGAAACCAGCCGACGCCGCGGTTGATGTGTCCATGGATCGACTTCGATATCGGCAATACCAAAGAGCATGTAGGCGGAGCGCTCCGACCCGGCCCCTGTCGTTAGCAGGGACCGAATCTGCGCCTCGTGCGGGTCCAGAAGGATGAAATCCAATGCCTCCATTACGCCCGGGCCTCAGCCAACGCCGTCTGCACGCGGGCGACCATGGTCTGAAGACCGTCAACGCCCGGGCGCCAGGCATTGTTGTGGCGCGACCAGCGCTGCCACACGCGACCACCGAAGCGGTGCTCAACGGTACATGCCTTTGGCACTTGACCGGTGCCCGCCAAGGACAGCTTCGGCGAGACGTAGAACATGTCGGGCGAGCAATCGGGATAACCCTTAGGAAGCAGGACCAGAACGTCAGCCGACACGTGGTTAAATTTGCTGTCCGGTAGCGGCAGGTCCTTCAGGACGATCCCCGTGCTGCCGCCTTCGGTCACCACTTCGAACTCATAGCCGTGACCTGAAAGGTAGGTCTGATCTTTCGACGGAAGGGCATCCCCCTCCGTCGTCTGGTCGATCAGCGAGACGAACCGCTCAACTCCGGCATCAGCCAGGTTGACTACATCTGTATCGGCGATCTTCTTATCATGCTGCCCCGGGATTTCCTGCCATAGGTTGTAGTTCGGCGGCAACTTGGCCAGCTTACGTAGCACGAAGCCGCTGATGCAGGCCTGCGGCCATTCGAGATCGGCGTCGTCGATCTTGAACTTGAAGCTCCGATCTGAACGGGCGACCAGTACCTTCTCGGCACCCCGGCCACGCAGGTCGTAGCTTTCGTCGAGCCGGATGTCTTCGAAGTCGCCATTGGGCAGGATCGCGATGGCCACATGCTCGTCGACGGGGTGACCACCTGCGGCCTCGATAAGCTGGCGCCCCAAGACCTTGGGATCGTCGAAGACGTGCTTTTTGAAGTTGAGGCCCTCATCAGCGATGAGGACCGGGAAGCGAGGAGCATTACCTTGCGATTTCATATTTTTAGTCCTTGTGCAATTTGAGGTCACAGACACCATGTCTGCGCCTTCACAAGGACAATCGCGGCGTCAGGAAGAATCCGGTAAGCCGAATCCAATCTTTTTTCTGAGCGTCCCGGATGGCGGCGGGTTGCAAATGAAAAAGTAGGGGCAGCGCGCACATCGATCGCTGCGGTTTGGCGGAAACCGTCCCTCGATGATTGAGGTCGCGGCGTTCGCGATCTTCTTCTTTCTGGTGGCGATCTTTCCCTCGGACATGGTCAGACGGTCCCGATCCCCGCCCGTCAAATACACGAATTCCGCCTCACCGCGTCCGTCAACCGCGATCTGAAACGCGGCGGCATCGAGAGCGTCCAACGCTGTGCTTGTCTTGCGACCTGTGCGGATACGCCGGAACACTGTGGAATGACCGGTCTCGATCTGCTCGTGCGCTGTCACCACAACCTCGGCGTCCTCGAAGCGTAGCGAAAGAGATTGGGGAATCCGCCGACGTTCACCCTGCCGGAGTTGGATAAAAAACCTCAGCAACTCATCGGAAATCTGTCGGTACTCGGAGGCGTAACCGTGTTCTGTGGGTCCGTGAGCATCCCACGCGGCGTCGATAATCGCCCGCATCTCGGTCTCATCAGGAGTGTCGTCGGGACGAGCCGTCAACTCATCGACCACAGCCTGCACGGCGTTGTGCATGCGCATCGGCGCTGACTCCAGGCGCCGCCCACCAACCCGCAGCACATGGGCGAAGAAAAACCGCCGCGGGCATTTGTCGAAGGTCGCGAGTTGAGACGGCGACATGCGGGCAACGCCATCGACCTCCAACGTGAAGCGCTCAGCCTCTCCGACAACATCTCTCACCGCTGAAATCGGCTCTTCATCGGACAGTTGGCCCGAGATGTCGTCGACAAAACTGGACCGGCTCTGCCGGTGACCGTTGGATTTCTTGTTAGGCGCATAGAGGAACAGACCGTCTTCTGCCCGAGATAGCGCCACGAAGAACAAACATCTTTGTTCCTCGTCATGGCCGACATCAATTGCCTCGCTGCCGCGAACAACAGGGCCCTCGATCATGCCGTCCGGCGGAGGAACGCCGCGGCTCTGTTTGGCCGAGCGCGGGATCGAACCGCTTGTCAAAGACGGAAGATGAAGCATCTTGAACTCAAGACCCTTGCTTCCGTGAATTGTCATCAGGCGAACGGCGTCTATGCTCTGGGCGGCGGTGGGAAGATCACGCAAATCCCGCTCATCTGACAGGATCACCAGCCGTCGAATGTGTTCCAATAGGTCGCGGATTGGGTAGCCTGATCTTTCGGGAAGGGCAGAGCGCAAGAAGTTTTGGAATTGCCAGAGGGCAAGCGCTGGATTGGCATTGCCCTCACGAGCCTCTGTTGCGATGCCAACTGCGAGGCGGGTACGGTCCAGATAGATTTTCGTGATCACCTGCCACGCTGTTGCCGAAGGCTCGATCCCCTCAAAAGCATCGGCAAGTGCCTTTGCCGAGGACCGACCGCCGTCGCTCATTCCTGGTGCTGTCTCCAGCGCGCTCCGCCAGTCCAGAGGAAGCGGCTTTTTGGCGGCCTTAACTGCTTCGATGGCGGACGCGACATCTTCGATGGACATCCGAAATGGCGGCATCGAGGCTATGCACGTAAGCCCCATCGCCCTAGGATCAATCACAAGCGATAGGAGGGACAACGCTTCCTTGATCTCCGGCCGGTCGAACAG
>Ga0208794_1000685_pt1 | contig 19284 bp, 15 predicted proteins | sample 32_taG_FD_184106 | JGI IMG/M metagenome (GOLD analysis project Ga0208794, IMG submission 184106) | Marine viral communities from the Gulf of Mexico - 32_GoM_OMZ_CsCl metaG (SPAdes) (version 2) | ecosystem: Environmental > Aquatic > Marine > Oceanic | place: Atlantic Ocean: Gulf of Mexico... | reverse complement strand
CCGCTGCGGCAGCCCGGGAGGCGGCCGCACAGCGCGCCCGCGAGGAGGCGGCCCGCAACAACGGCGGTGGCTCCTCCTCCGGTGGGGGCGGCTCCTCCGGTGGCGGCGGTTCGAGCGGTGGCGGCGGCGGTGGCGGCTCCAGCAACTCCGGCGGCGCCCTCAGCTACCCGGTCGCCGGTCGCGTCACCTCGCCGTACGGCATGCGCGTCCACCCGATCTACGGCTACTACTCCCTGCACGACGGCACCGACTTCGGCGCCGCCTGCGGCACCCCGATGTACGCCACCGCCGACGGCCAGGTCGTCGAGAAGTACTTCCAGTCGGCGTGGGGCAACCGCCTCGTCATCGACAACGGCTACATCAACGGGGCCGGCGTCGCGTCGATCTACAACCACGCGACCCGCTACGTCGTCAGCGTCGGCCAGAACGTGCGCCGCGGTCAGCTCGTCGGGTACGTCGGCACCACCGGCTGGTCGACCGGCTGCCACCTGCACTTCACGGTCTACAAGAACGGCTCGCCGACCAACCCGATGAACTACTTCTGAGCCTGGAGCGCCGCGTCCGGAGGGGCCCGCGCACGACGCCCTCGGGCGGCGTGGTCAATCCCCTTGCGCTCTCTTGAGAGGATGGACGAATGGCCAAGGAGCAGGGGCGCAAGCTCATCGCGCAGAACCGCAAGGCGCGGCACGACTACACGATCGAGGACACCTTCGAGGCCGGCATGGTCCTCCAGGGCACCGAGGTGAAGGCGCTGCGGGCCGGCCGGGCCAACCTCGTCGACGGCTTCGTCGACATCGAGCACGACGAGATGTGGCTGCACGCCGTCCACATCCCGGAGTACGCGCAGGGCACCTGGACCAACCACGCCGCCCGCCGCAAGCGCAAGCTGCTGCTCCACCGCGCCGAGATCGACAAGATCGCCGCCAAGACGGCCAACAAGGGCTACACGATCATCCCGCTGTCGCTCTACTTCACCGACGGCCGCGCGAAGGTCGAGATCGCGCTGGCGAAGGGCAAGAAGTCCTACGACAAGCGCCACTCGCTGGCCGAGCGCCAGTTCAACCGCGAGAAGCAGCAGGCGCTGGGCCGCCAGCTCAAGGGCATGGACCAGGTGTGACCGACCTGCTCGACGGCGACGACGAGCAGCGGGAGCGCCACCTCGCGACGATCGGGCGCCTGGGCATCCCCGGCCTCTTCGACGTGCACACGCACTTCCTGCCACCGCGCGTCACCGAGAAGGTGCGCGCGGTGTTCGCGTCCGCGGGCCCGCTCGTCGGCCGGGAGTGGCCGATCCGCTACCTGAACGACGACGAGACGAACGTCGACCTGCTGCGGTCGTTCGGCGTCCGTCGGTTCACCGCCCTGCCCTACCCGCACAAGCCGGGCATGGCGGAGTTCCTCAACGAGTGGGCCGCCGGCTTCGCGGCCCGCACCCCGGGCTGCCTCGTCAGCGGCACCTTCTACCCCGAGGCCGGGGCGGCGTCGTACGTCGAGGCGCGCGTCGCCGCCGGGGTCCAGGTCTTCAAGCTGCACGTGCAGGTGGGGGCGTACGACGTGCGCGACCCGCTGCTGGAGCCGGTGTGGGACGTGCTGGAGGAGTCCGGCACCCCGATCGTGCTCCACGCCGGTTCGGGGCCGGTGCCGACGGAGTTCACGGGGCCCGGGCCGGTGGCCGACGTGCTCGCCCGCCACCCGCGCCTCACGCTCGTGATGGCCCACCTGGGGGCGCCCGAGTACGACGAGTTCCTCGCCATGGCCGAGACCTACGAGCGGGTGCACCTCGACACGACGATGGCCTTCACGCGGTTCTTCGGCGAGACGACCTCGGCGTTCGCCGACGTGGCCCACGGGGGTGCGGGCCACGGTGCGGGCCACGCGCACGGTGACGGCACCTACCCCGACGAGCTGCTCGACCGGTTCGCCGCGGTGGGCCACAAGGTGCTCTACGGCTCGGACTTCCCGAACATCCCCTACCGCTACGCCCACCAGCTCGAGGTGCTCGAGGCGCTGCGCGAGCGGCGGAGCGCCTTCGACGACGACTGGCTGCGCGAGGTCTGCTGGGGCAACGCAGCGCGGCTCTTCGGGGTCGGGCCCGCCTGACGCCCGCCCCGGAAACCGGGTCGAAGTTGTCAGGCGTGCGCGGTAGAGTCGTCGACAGCGGTTCGCCGTTGCTTCACAACTCAAGAGGGGCTGATCGGTTTCGACTGGGGACGTACGTCCCAGGGGAAGCGGGTCGAGAAGCCAACGTCATCTCGTAAACGATCGTTGGAAACCAATAACTGCCGACAACAAGCGCAGTGACTTCGCTCTCGCCGCCTGAGCGGTGACCGAAGCGTCAGACCGAGTATCCGTCTCCGGCTCGGAGCCTGACGTCATCTAGGAGACTTGCTGCTCACCTTCCGTCAGGAGGGGTGAGCGGGACTTTTTCCTGACTGAGCCTGTCGAGGATGTGTTCGTGCAAGCCTCGGGGCCGAGAAAAGCGATCTCACGAACTGCACCCGGAGAAGACCTGGTTCTGCGCTCGAGGACGCGGGTTCGATTCCCGCCAGCTCCACCTGGGCATGTTCCCGAAAGGGCCGTGCCTATGTTCCCGAAAGCCTCTTGAGAGAAGGTCCGGGCCCCGAGAGGGGCCCGGACCTTGCCTTTCGCTGCCGTGCGCTGCTGATGACGCGTCGATGACACTCCTGATTGGGGGCTATTCCGCTCTCGTGTTGCGGCAGCCCGGCGGTCCGGGCGCGCCAATAGCCCCGACCGCTGAACGGTGGGGTTTCGGAACCTTCGTGTGTGGTTGTCCTACGGCTGCGATGTCTTCAGCAGCGCGGAGGTGCCTCGGGCACGAGTTTGAGACTCGACTTGTGTTGACTGTGCGACGGCTTCGCCGCGTGACCTGCTGTGATCAGCTCGGTGAGGGTGCCCGTGCGCCGTTTCGCACGTGCCGCTGGCCGCGGACTGGAGTTGGCGAGCACCTTCGCGCGCCAGGACCGCTCGATGTACCGGTTCAGGCCGGCCAGGAGCATGCCGAGCACAAACTTCCGGTTGGTGTTCCCCATCAGGCGGCTGTAGGTGCGGGACAGGTCGATGTAGGTGCCGCCGAAGTAGCTGTTGCCGGTCTCGACGAGGTTGCGGCGTCCGTAGGCTTGCCCGTGAGCGGTGGTGCCATAGGGGATCGCGAGTGCCTGGACGAGATTCAGGTACTTAGCGGGGACCTGCAGGGTCCCGTCGCAGCACTTGGTGACGCCACGGGGCAGCGCGACCAGGGGCGCGGTCTTCTTGACCTTAGTCTGCCGGATCGCGCGGCACTTGAGTCGACCGGCGTGAAAGGGACACATCCAGCGGGTGACGCCGTCGTGGTCGGGCGCGGTGATGCGGTTCCAGCGCCAGGCGGCGCGCTCGTTGAAGGCAGTCTCGTACTCGCGCCGAACTTCCGCTGTGGAGCCCATCGGCGGTCGTTCGAGCTTGAGCAGGTGCGCGGGGGTGTGCTCGTGGAAGGGCTGACCGTCAATCCAGATCGCTTTGTCGGAGACGGCGGGGTAGTTGCGTTGATGGACGCTGAGATCGAAGACGGGCGCGATGCCGGCCTGGTGGAGAGGCCCGTGGGCGTACTTGAAATCCTGGATCGAGTACCCGCGGTCCCAGACGACCGCCTTGATGCCCTGATCAGGGTCGGTGAGGTGTGGGACGACCGTCTTCGACCGGTGGCTTCCGGCAGCGGCCATGACGGCACCGGTGACGAAGCCGGGAACTTCAGGCCCCTCGTTGATGTGGTTGACGTCGCCGCTCCAGGTGAAGTCGGCGGCCTGGACGACCAGGTGCACTTCGCTGCCGATGTACATGCCGCCCTTTCGGCCGGCGGTCGCGGTGCGGTAGCCGGCACGCGCATCCTTGTCGGTGGTGTGGATGGCGCGACCGTCTGGCCCGATGTCCCACTTTGCGGCCCTCGCGATCCGCGCGCGAGTCTTGGCGACGTCGGCGAGGTGCGCGGAAGGGTCTGAGTCGGTGTCGACTGGGGCGTCGCCGTCATATTCGGCCGTGGAGCTGGTGCGGAATCGGCCTGCGGACTCCCAGTCGGTCCCGTCGACGGCGCGGGTTGAGCTGCTTGGCAGGTCCTTGGGGATCGCCTGCTGCGGGACGGCGGTGGTCCACCAGTCCAGTCCAACCTCGACGACACCGTCGGGGCTCTCGTAGGTGAAGCCGGTCTCGAAGGCTTTCCGGACTCGGGTGAACTTATCGTGGAAGCGCTTGTAGGCACGAGCCGCAGGGAGCTCCTTCATCCCGATCCGGACGAGTTGCGTGTCGGTGAGGGCCACTAGCTGTGCGGTGGCGTCGGTGATCTCGGCCTTGTGTCCGTTCTCGGTGACCAGGAGGGCCCATCCGACGAGAACGTGGCGGGCCGAGATCGAACTGGGTCGGCCGCGGCCTTCTCCGATCTCGGCGCTGAGGGCCAGGTGGAAGGGATCGCCGAGCCCGTCGACGAGGTCGAGCGCCCACTCGAACTGCCGGTCGTTCGGGGCCCGCTTGTCGTCGACCTCCACCGGTGCGCGCTTGGGGCGCTGGTTGAGGTCGACAGCGACGGCCGCACTCATCGTGGGCCTCGCAGCATCGCGACGGAATCGGCGTACGAAGTCTGGATCGGGCCAGCGAGCGAGGGAACGAACTCGAGCAGGTCGGAGAGTGTGTTGACGCCGACCATGCCGGCAGCTGCGGCCAGTTCCGGCAGGCGCGTGCCCAATGCGAGGTGGGTGACAAGCCAGGTGGAGCGCAGACGACTCGCGTTCAGGGCCGGACACGCCTGACCCAGCTGAACGCGGCCGGCGATCGCGTTGGCGGCGTTCTTCCCGCTCGCCTGGCCGCCTACGAGCAGGCCCCCGTCCGGCGTCTGCTCGAGGAGACGCCCAAGGTCGTCGTCGTAGGCGTGAAGGACTGGAACGATGCGGTCGTCGACGAGGATGCTGAACCCGTCACTGTCGTGCAGAACGTCATCCTTGATGACCTTCGCGGCCCAGCGGCCGTCGAGCCCGGCTCCGAGCCCAAGGGTCATCAACCCTTCGCCGCCGCGGCGTCGAGCGGGAGGGTTGTCGGCGATCCGTGACCGCAGCACCGCCAGTTCGGAGAGCGAGTAGGGGACTGCAACCGACCGGGCGTGCCACGGGCGCGGGCCGCTCCCAAAGCGGGCCGGGCTTGAGCAGCTCGCCGAGGTAGCGCAGGCGGCTCTGGTAGGTCGCCGCGCTCTCGGGCGCGGACTTCTTGGTCGCGGCCGCGAACTGGTTGACCGTGTACGGGTCCAGCGCGGTCGCGACCTGCAGGGCTTGGTGCGTGTCCGCGGCAGTAGCACGCGAGCATGATCAGCGACCGGATGTAGGTGCGCCGCACCGCGCCGTGCGTGATGTCGTGCTCCTCGAGGAGCCGCTCGACGCACTCGACGACGAAGTCGCGAATCGCGCCCCAGGTGCGGGCGTCGACGTCTTTGGGGACGTAGGTCGCCAGCCATGCGTGCGCGGCCTCGCGATCCTCCCGACGGTTCTCCTGGTCGGTGGGTGCCTCGGCGACACGGAGCGGGTGGGTCTTGGCAGCCTTGCGGGCTGCGGCTGCGGTCCCGGTGGTCACGACGCGCGCCGGGTTCTGGCTGTCGGGTGTGTTGTCCATGCCCAGGCACCGTCCGGGCGACGATCGGGAGCGCAGTCGCTTCCGCGATCGCCTACGAGGCGGATCCGTGACGTGCCGTTTCGTGTCCTCAAACGCCGGCCAAGGTGCCGGGCATACCTGCCCTCGGCATTCGGCCCAATCTCGCGCCGCGACCCGATCGGCTGTCGACCTTGTGGGGGACAGCCGCGCTCCCAGGGGTCCCGGCGAGCACTTCGTGCTCCGCGTCAGAGCTCTGGATCCGCCGGACTCGACGCCGAAACAATCGGAGGACCTTTGTCCGCCAACAACGCCCGCCGCCACCAGACGGGACGAACCGAGGTCGCCGACCTCGGCCGCCGCCGCACCGAGAAGGTGCTCGGCCTGCTCCACCTGCGAGAGCGACTCGCGCTCGCCGCAGCCGAGTACGAGGCTCACGACCTCGACGGCGCGTTCGAGGTGTTCCAGCAGCAGCTGGACATCGAGACCGCCATTCGGTCCCTCGCGCCCCAGGTCTACGAGGCGCGCTGGACCGAGTGGCTTGAACGTGACGCCGCGCTCGCGCACGCCCCAGAGGCGCCGCACCCCGAGTGCGGGCACTGCCAGCTGCTCGCCCGACGGAGCCTAAGCCGGGACTGGCCGCCCGCCGAGGCGAGCTAGCAGCACTACGGCCCCCTTCCCGCCCGGGAAGGGGGCCGCAGGTGTGTGCGAGCGGTCAGTCTGGACGGTGTCGGGAAAGGTGGGTGCGGGCCTACGCGAGGGCCTCTCGATAGAAGCGCCGCACACGGCCGTTCAGCTCGGTGAGAAGGGACTTCGCGCGCGGACCTCGCCAGCCGACCTGGTTCTCCAGAGCGTCGACACAGTAGGCGGCGATACCGGCAGCTGAGTCGTACCCGTAGTCCTGGGAGAGGTCGGTAATGCAGAGCAGCGGCAGCAGGTAGGCGTTCAGGTAGTCGGTGGGCGCGATCCCCAGGTTGATGATGTCCTCGGCGATGTCGACGGCGAGGCAGTGGATTGGGCGGTTGGTGGCGGTGGTGTAGGTCGTCATACCCATCAAGGTCCGGGGTGGCGATCCGGGCGCAGTCGCCCTCGGGACGCTGTAGCAGCGTCTCGGCCGTGGTCTCGACCTCCGCATCGCCATGTCGCCACCGACGCGTCCGGCTTGGCCTCATGCAGGCGGTCGCGAAGGAGCGTCCCGATGGCAGCTGCGAGTGTGGGCCGGTTCCCAGGCGTCACCGCTGCGGGCTGTCACGGCGCCACAGTGAGGGCAGTGCCAGCCATCCCATCCGCAACCACACGGGGCAGTCGGTGATCGGCGCCAGGTGTGCTCAGAGATCCCGTGATCTTCTGACATGCCTCCTAGTGTGTGCGACTGCGTCTGGGCAGCACTCACATCGATCCGCTTGTTGCGCCATCGCGGGCTCACCCTCGTGGCCGGGACTGGCTTGGGCTTGTGAGAGCGCGCAGGATAGCCGGGTGAAGAGCCCGCCAGCATCGTCCGCGGCTGTCCGTAGCCGGATGCAGGCACAGGCTCGCCGGGACACGGAACCTGAGTTGGCGCTACGGCGCGAGCTGCACCGCCGCGGCTGGCGCTACCGCGTCGACTTCGCGCCGGTTCCGGGCCTTCGGCGGAAGGCCGATCTCGTCTTCACGCGAGCACGTGTCGCAGTCTTCGTCGACGGATGTTTCTGGCACAACTGTCCGGAGCACGGCACAGTGGCGCGGTCCAATGCCGAGTTCTGGGCCGAGAAGCTCTCAGCGAATCAGCGCCGGGATCGGGACACAGATCTACGGATGACGGAGGCTGGGTGGCTAGTGATCCGGGTGTGGGAGCACGAGAGCCCGGTCGACGCAGCAGATTTTGTGGAGGGCGCTCTCAGGAAGGTTGGGCCGGGGCCTTGTATCTCGCCTTGACCTGCTTTGCGATGGCATGCGCGAGGGGCGGGGGCACGGCGTTGCCGATCTGCTTCGCGATCTCCACCTTGGTGCCGCACCACACATGCCGCTCGTCGAATCCCTGAAGGACTGCTGCCTCCGCGTGTGTAATGGCGCGGTTCACCTGATCCCCGTCCTTCGACCACTCGGGGTGGAGATAGCGGCCCTTCTCCGGCTTGAAGAACTCGGTTCGGATGGTGACCGACGGCTCGTCCCACTGGAGCCTGCCAAGGACATCGCTCGCGCCGCGCCGGCCGAGTCGCTTCCAGCAGTCGTACTGCAAGCGCTCCGGTAGGTCGAAACGGCCCCGCCCAGGTGCGATGTAGCTGTACCGCTCGAGCGAGAGGTCTTGGTAGGTCCTACCGACGTGGATCTCGGCCAGCTTGAACGGTCCCGGCACGGACCGCCCGAGCAGAGTGTCGGACTGCTCGGGAAGGCTGATCGACGGGACGTCCGCAGAAAGACCCGCGTCATCGAAGGCGTCGCGAACGGTCCTCCAAGGCAGCGGCGCGGTAAGTGTGGGAACACGCACGCGAGTCGGCTCGGGTTCCTCAATGAGCCCGATCTGCGAACCAACGATCACCGTACGTTTCCGCTTCTGCGGTGCCCCGAAGTCTGCGGCGTTCATCATGAACGTCTGAAGCTGGAAGCCCTCGAGCGAGCCGCCTTCCTTCGTCTCTTCGGCGAGCAGGTGGGCCTCCGTGCTGGCCGCAAAGCGGTTCACGTTCTCGAAGACGAACATCCTCGCGCCGCTCTGGTTGACGACACGAACGAACTGGCGGAACAACGAGTTCCGGGCGTCCTCAGGGTCCTTCTTACCTAGGTTGGAGAAGCCTTGGCACGGCGGCCCACCGATCACCAGGTCGACGGCTGGGACTCTCGTGAAGTCGGCGATGTCGCCATAGAAGGTCCGCTTTTCGCCGAAGTTCGCGGCGTACGTGGCTGCGGCCGAGTGGTTGAACTCGACCGCCCCGGCCGTGCGAAATCCGGGCACGTCGAGGAACCCGCGAGTCATGCCGCCGCAGCCTGAGAACAGATCGAGAAAGCTGATGGCGGCCATGGCGGCCAGAGTAGCCGGCGCCGCCGACACCGATGATCACCGCCTCCGCGAGTCGCCACGATCGGGAAGTTCCTCGATTTCGACGCGGAGCTGCCCTACTCTGAATCTCGTGCAAGGACCCCTTGCACATGTCGTCTAGGGCCGCATGGTTCTAGGCCAAGAGATAGGTGAATAGCTATGCCCAGATACGTGCACGTGCCCACGGATGCGACTCCGCACCTGATCCGCCAGGCGTATGACGCAGGAGGCCCGTACCAGTGGGCCCGCGAAGGCTGGCGCAACTCGGACGAGAGCGGCGCGAACCGCATCGTTTTCGACGTCGAGCGGCAAGCAGCCGAGCGGCGAGGTGTCCTCCGCCGGACGATCATCGACGACGGCGCCGGGATGGCACCGGACGACATGAAGGACTTCCTGACCACCTTCGGTGGCGGCGGCAAGCCCATCGGGGTCGACAGCAACTTCGGTCAGGGCTTCAAGTCGGCTGTCCTGCCCTGGAACCCGTACGGCGTGGTAGTCATCAGCTACACGGACCAGCACCCCGACGGTTCCATGTTGTGGATCGAGCGAGACCAGCAAGGGAACTACCGGCTCCGCGAGTGGGCAATCGAGGACGAGGACGGCGACGTCGTCATGGCCGACGTCATCGCGCCGTTCGACGACGAGGAGCACGACTGCGACTGGTTGCGAATCCGGCCCGACTGGCTCAAGACCGGCACGATCATGGTGCTGATGGGGGACTCAGCCACCGCGGACACGGTGGACGGCGACCCAGACCCTGCCCGTTCGGAGACCGCCAAGGGACTCCTCCGCTACCTGAACAGCCGACTGCTCAGCGTTCCGGACCGGGGCGGCAAGCCCGTCTCCACGACACTCGTGGTGCTCGAGCGGGTCAGGGACCGCACCGAGGCCCGTCGTGCCTCGCGCGACAACACGATCGAGCTGCCCGACGGCGAGGTCCTCGCGGTGCATCAGCGCAAGGTGCACGGGACCAAGCACTTCATCCCGTCCAGCGCCACGAGCGGATCTGTCGTGGTGGACGACCACGGGACGGTCGTCGAGTGGTACTACGTGCCCGAGCCCGACCAGCCGGTGGACGGTAGCGCGGACTACATCAGCCAAAAGCCGGTCGTCGTAGTCGACTACCAGGGTGAGGCGTACCACGCGGACACGAGCGTGCACCGATACCGGCAGTTCGGCATCACGGACGAGATCCGTGGGCGGACCTGGTTGATCGTCCGTCCTCCTGTCTACAGCGACAAGAGTCCGACGAAGTGGGGGGTCCTGACGCAGGCCTCGCGCAACATGCTTATCTCTCGCGGGGGCACGGAGCTGCCCTGGGAGCCGTGGGGAGACAGCTTCTACAACTCCTTCCCCGAGGAGTTGGCCGCAGCCCGCGACAAGGCACGGGAGACGTCCACGATGACGTCCGATCCGAACGCCGCAAAGAATCTGAACCGAATCCTTGACCGTCTGAACCCGCGCTACAAGGCATCGCGCCTCGTCACGTCGGCCCTGGGCAAGATCGCTGGGTTCCCCGCCGGCAGTAAGGCCGGATCACCCGGTCAGCGCCCGACTGCTCCGGCGAAGGCGAAGAAGGCGGGCGGCGGGGGAGGTGGCACCGAAGGCTCGGAGCTCGTGACCGCTGCCTCAGGAGGTCCGGTCAAGGCGAAGGAGGCGCAGGTTCGAGGCGGGTACCCGTCCTTCGAGTGGAAGGCGTTCGCACCGGAGAACCAGAAGTACCTGGCCGACTACAACCCGAAGGACCAGGGTGTCGGGATCGACGGCCAGCCGTCGCAGGGTGTCGTCTACCTCAACAGCCACCACCCCGTCTTCGTCCAGGAGTTCCAGTACTGGTCCAGTGATGTCTGGCCGAAGTCCGACCACGCCCAGGTCGGGGACCTCGTTCGGAACGTGTACGGCCAGGAGGCCGTGGCGCACGTGGTCCACGCCCAGCGCCTCAACGGCACGGTCGTCGGACGTGACGAGAACGGAGCCCTCAACCGGGTCGGCCCAGAGGACGTGGGCGAACTGCTGACGCGGCCAGCGCTGTCGGCGGCGATGCTCGGGCTCGTCAACGTCGAGCAGCGCATCCAAACCCAGGGCGGCGGGTTGTTCGGCAAGAAGGCCAACGCCTGAGCGGCCGCCGCCCCGGCGCGAAACTCGTTTGCCGGGGCCGCAACTGTCGCCCAGTCGGCGGTTGCACGACGCGACTGCTCGAGCCCGGTGCTGCACTGCATCCGTCCCTAGACTCCCGCGCATGGACTTCCGGAGCGCTCGAGGTGCCTACGTCGTGCTCGATTCGACCGAGATCAACCGGGACTGGTTTCTCGCTGGCCCGGACTTCAGGCTTCTGCGGTACCTCGCTCGGGAGGCGGGTCTGCGGCCGCGGGTTCCTGCGGCGGTAGTCGCTGAGACCGTTGCGAATCACGCACGGAAGTACGAAGCTGCACGGACGGACTTCCTCAAGGCCGGCCTCGCAATGCGCCGCGTTGCCGGGAACGCCGTCCGATTGGCTGACGTACCGGAGCGACTCGACTACGCCGAGGTCCTCGAACAGCGCCTGGAAAACCTGTGGGTGGAGGTGATGGATCCACCCCCGACCCCACACATGGAGATCGTTGCCCGAGCGTCCGCTCGCAGGCGGCCCTTCGACAAGACCGGAAGCGGGTATCGGGACGCGCTCACCTGGATGACATGTTTGGAGCTCGCGCGAGAAGGGGGGCGTGTGTTCCTGGTCAGCCAGGATTTGGACTTCGCTGGCGAAGATCGCGAGCTGGCTCCGGACCTCACTGACGAGGTCGCTGCCCTGCCCGGATCCGTCACTCTGGTGCGGGAGCTCCGTAGATGGCTGCTGCCGCTGTCGCCGTGGAAGGAGGTCACGAACGCGCAGGAGGCAGCCGCGCGCGCACTGGACGAGGAGGTCGAGGCGCTCTTCACTCCTTGGGACATGTTCGAGGACATGCGCTTCACCGCTCCGGACCTGGGGCTGCCACCAGGTGCGACCATCCACCAGGTCGAGTACTACGAGAGTGGCGGCCTTGACCGAGTGCGCCACGAGAAGAACGACGACGGCGCCGAGATGGTCCTCTACAAGTTCGCCATCGAGTTCGAGGTCGAACTCTCTCTCCGGTCCGACGAGGCGATCGAGGCAGGTCTGTTGTCGGAGGATGGCGGGCCGGTCCACCACCTGCACCACATCACGACGACCGTGCCGATGACTGGCTTCCTGACGGTCATCCATGACGAGGGAGATCCAGATTTCCCGCTCTACTTCGACGCCGTCGAGTTCGAGGCCGGTCGCATCTTCCTTGGCAGGGCGAGGGAGGACGACCCAGAGCAGCTCAGGCTGCCGTTCGACGAGGACTAGCCCCTCTGCAGGGCATCATCCGAGCGCGTCGTTGGCCGTGCGGACGTGCTGGGCGCCCGGGCCACGCACGATCAGCTGGACACCTCGGCGCCCCAGCTCGCCGCCTGACGGATCCGGGACATGCAGGCCGACCACAGCGTCGGTGCTCGGGACGTCGTCTGCGGCCAGGCACTCCTCGTCGACGAGCAGCTCGCCAGTGGTGGCTGTGCCTTCCGCTACGGCGTCCGAAGATCGGGCGGAAGAGCGGGCCGCGTCTTCCTCGACGTCGTCGGCGAGACGCCGCCATCTCGTGGGCTCGCCCACAAAGTCGTCGTCGCCGCGTCGGCCGGTCCACAGCGAGGCGACGGCGCGGGCGAGGTCGGCGCACAACGCGGGCGGAAGGACCTGTACGCCGCAGGCGTGGGGGCTTCCCGCGCCCTCTCCGACCCACGCGTGGTCGGTGACGACGCCGACGAGCCGTCCGGGCGCGCTGTCCCAAAGGAGCAGGCTGGCACCGCTGCCAGTGACGCGGGTCCGCAGCAAGGCACGGCCGTTGCGGGCATCGGCGTCGTATCCGACGCGGTTTGCGATTGCGGTCAGGGCTGCCGGGTCCACGTCGGTGGAGCCGACCAGCAGGTCCACGCAGACGCCCCTGGCCACGGCGTCGGTACAGCCAGCGGCCAGGGTCTCGAACATGTCGGGCGCGTCGAGACGGGGAACGGATAGTGCGACGCTGGTCCGCGCCGACTCGAGCGCCTGACCGAGTGCAGCGGCGTGCGCGGGTGTCCCCAGCAGCACGTCGTCGGCGGTGAGCAGCATGGCGGTGGCGCGCCGCTGCACCCGGTCGTTGTCAGTCACGCGCACGAAGCGGCGCCGCCCTGGCCGCGTCTCCCTTCGAGGCATCGCAGGCGCGCGTGGCGACGTGCCGGCCACTGGGGCTGCCGCGGCCAGGGCTGGCGCAGCAAGGGCGCGGCGCCATGGCGGCGGAAGGCCGAGCACCTGCTTGGTGTCGACATCGACGTCCAGAGGGAGCCAATGCGCGTCGCGGCTAATCTCCTCGATCCGGCCGATCCGGCGGATCCATTCGCCAGATTCGCGGTGCAGGAGTTTCTGGACCTGTGCCTCGTCCACGGAGTCGCGCACGATCCTCGGGACGATCCTGGGGGCGGTGTCCCACACGTCGGCTAGCTCATCCCGGCGGTATGGCCGCGCCTCGGACTGCCGCGCGACCTGACCTGAATGTCGCTCCATCACCACGGTGCCGGGGTAGGCGGTCTCGACGGTCACCGACACAGGCTCGTGGTCCCCGCTGACGGCGGCGTGACCGGCCCCGGTGAGCACGAACGACGCCTGCGGCCCTCCTTGTACGGCAACCCAGCCAGCGTTGACCAGAGTCACCACGGCCTCGACCAAGAGCCTGTCGTGAACGCGGAACGCATCGGCCAGCGACCGCAGGGTCGCGCCGCCGTCGGCCACGGCGTTTAGCACCATGTGCTCGAGCCGGCTGTACGGCTTTCCGCGGGCAAGGTCGTATGGGACGCGGAAACGGCTCACCGGCAACAGGACGATCATGACAGGCCACCGAGGTCTGCGCCGAGCCGGACGGCGCGTCCGGAGTCGAACCAATCGCCGAGATCGGCGACGATCCGCTTTAGGTGCCAGAGGGGGCTCGCCTCGTCGTCGAGCTCGACGGTCCGGACCTGCTCTTGGAAGAAGTCCCAGGAGCCGACGAGCACGAGGAGACGCTCGGCGCGAGACAGCAGCACGTTGAGCCGGCTCGCGTCGACCAGGAAGCCCAGACCGTGTCCCGGGTCCTGCAGGTTGTTGCGCACCAGGCTCACAGCAATGACGTCGGCCTGGTTGCCCTGGAAGGAGTCAACAGTGTGGACGCCGCTGGCGCCGCCGGGAGCGCCGGTTCGGGCGTTGAGTGCGGGCTTGAACTCGAGCCCTTCGGGGAGGGTGGCGTTCCTGAACCGACGTCGCAGCAGAGACGCCTGCTGGTTGTACGGCGAAAGCACGGCGAGTTCCGCGGCGCCTGGCGCCTCTCGTCGGAGCGAGGCCAGGAAACGTTCCAGGGCCGCGACCTCGATGTCGTTGGTGAAGCGCGGACGGCCCTGAGCGGGCCCGGTCTCGGCGGTCCTGGGGTCGTCGCGGCACCACGGGACGTCAAGCCAGACGATCGCCTTGCCGCGGATCTCGGGCGGATGGGCGAAGCCGTGCAGCACGCGATCAACCGGCCCGTCTTTCCCATCGGTCCTATTGACGAGTCTGTCGTTGTAGTAAGCGCGCGAGATCAGCTCACCGATGTCGGGGTGCATGCGGTGCTGCTCGATCAGTACCCCTGCGGCAGCACCGCCCGCCGAGTCGTCGGTCAAACGCTGCCCGGCGTCGCCCCGCCCAACAGCGACCTGGCAGTGCTCGAAAGTGCGCTTGAATGTCTTGAGCCAGTCTTTGGCGTAGCTCTGGAAGGCGGCGCGTTCGTCGGTGGTCTTGTCCCTCCAGGATGTGACCCACTCCCAGTCGAGGACACCGGGCCCGGCGTCGGGCAGCCCTTGCAGGGCATCGACAACCGCATCGAGGGCGTCGAGGCCGCGCAGGTAGTCGTCGTACCGATAAGGGGGGAGTTGATTGTGGTCGCCGATCAGTAGCCATCGATGTCCGGCCTGCAGCGGCAGCGCGAGATCGAAGCCGTGCGCCTTCCCAGCCTCCTCGACGATCGACCAGTCGAAGGACTGGTCAGCTGCAATGGCCTCGAGCTCGCCAGCGCTGGTGGTGCAATAGGTCAGGTTCGCGCCGCGCTTGACCAGTTCGACGAAGTCGGCGGCGCCAGTCCCGCGCGCCTCATGACTGGCAAGCTCGTCGGCCATTGCCGTGGCGTGATCGAGCCAGTCCTGTTGGGCGGGCGTGCGGTCGGACAGTTCGGCGAGAGCGCTGCTGCTATCGCGCAAAACCTGCAGGGCGACGTCCTCGACGGTGTCCTGGGCGGTGTCGTCGTCTCTGCGTGATCCGAGGCGCACGGCGAGGGGCCTGCGCTCCGGCGCGACGCCTTCAAAGGCCTCCGTGACCCTGGCTCTCAGGACGTCGACGGCGCCGTGGGCTTGTGCGGTGACGAGGACTTGCGCGACCGGGTCGTCGTGAAGGATCTCACGAAGGAGCCAGGCGACTAGCGTGGTCTTCCCGGTGCCGGGTGGGCCCTGCAGGGCGTAGATGGGTCGGACGCGCAGGATGTCCTCGATCGCGCGGCGTTTGGCTTCGTCGACGGTCTCGGGAGCGAGGCGGACGGGTAGATCAGCCGCGCCGGTGTCGATGTATACCTGCCCGGGCGCAGCTAGGCTGCGCAGTAGGTAGCTGTGTCCATCGAGGGCGTCGATCGCCTGCTTGCGGCGTCGGATGAGCTTGAGCTGGCCGGGCATGCCCGCGCCACGCAGAAATCCGCGTTCCGGTGGCGGCGGACGGTCAAGGTCGAATGTCGGGCGCCGGAGAATCGCGGTCCCTGCGCGGTCGTCCACGTCGTGGACGCGCCACTGGTTGTCCTTACCGCCCGAGGGAAGCGCCAAGGCGTCGCCTCCTTCGTCGGACAGGATGACGCTCCCGCTGTCGGGCTTGCCCGCCTCGAGTTCGCGCTGCAGAAACCCGGCGAGGTCGTCTCTCTGCAGGAACTCCAACACCTGCCTGCTGTCAGGGCGGGGCCGTTCTCGGATGGTGATGTGCTCGAAGCCAGCTTCATCAGCGGGGTCCGGCCCGGCGACCAGTTCGATGGGGATGATCGTCGCGTCAAGCATCAGCAGCTCGATCTGGTGGGTAGCGCGGACGAACTGGTGGAACAGTGCGAGGTCGCGCGCCATTTCGGCGCCCCGCTCGATGCGTGGTAGCACCGGGTCCCATGGCGCCGAGGCAAGGGCAAGTCCGTGGTCGTTGTGTGCTGCCCTAGTCGTCCGGACCGCGAGGCGACCGGACGGCAGTCGAACGCGGGCTGACCCGCCCTCGCTGTGCCCGAGCTGGGCCGGGCCTAGGCAGAACGCGGTCTGCCATGTGGGGGTCTCGTCGCGGTCGGCGTTCTTGCCGAGGCGGACCACGGTGCTGCGGCCGACCAGGAGGACGGTCTCCTGCTTGGGTATGGCGTACAGCGATCCACCGTCCAAGTCGCGGCGCAGGAACACCACCAAGCCATCGGTGTGGGTGACGTCCCGCGGGTCATAGGGCTGACCGTCGTCTAGGCCAAGATGCTCCCGCAGCCCCCGCTCAAGCAGATAGTCGTAGAGCTGCTGCCGCTTGGGGTTGACGATGAGCGTGTAGGGCCGATGGTCTGCGCGGGCGGCGGGCGGGGCCGCCAGCAACGCAATGATCCCGCGGACCGCGAACTGGACGTCGTGCGGGCGGGTCATCCGCTCGAGTGGATCCGGATCGACCAAGCGGAGCAGCAGCGCACGCTCCGGCTCGGTGAGCGTGGTCGTGGCGGTCTTGATGGCCTTTAGTACACGGGCGTATCGCTCGGCGGGAGCGTTCTGCGCGTACCGCTCGAGGTTGAGCACCAGGCGCGCGCACAGCATGCCGAAGCCAAACCAGTCGTCGTCTGGGCGCCATGCCGCCGTGTCGCCGCCAAGCCGCTCGGGCGGTGAAGACCACCCGACGGGCGGGTCGGCGTCCAGCGGGCGGCCGAGCCGGACCGACCACTCGAAGCCACCGAGCCGGATGGACTCGGCAGGCTCGTCTGGCAGGTACAGCAGGGCTCCGGCGCCGACGTCGCGGTGGAGGACGTCCTGGGAGTGCAGCACAGCCAGCCCAGAGGCGACGCGGCCAGCGGCCCGCCAAAGCTCGCGCCGGTCGGCGGGGTCGCGGGAGGACAGCCAGTCGTGCTCCGCCCGAGCAGCGAGGGCGTCCGCGACGTTGTGGTAGCCAACCGCCTGCAGGACCATGACGAAGGACTTCGCGTCGCGATCGAGACCGGCGTCCTTCAGCACCGCGAGGGTGTCGTCGGCGCCGGGGCTGCTGCCGACCTTGTAGAGGGTGCGTAGCTCGGCGTCCCACAGTGCCCGCTGGACGGGGTCGGGCTCGTCGCCGTCGTAGACCCATGTACGAGCAAGGTAGGGCGCGCCGTCCTCGTCGTAGGCGGTCCACGCCTCGGCGTCTCCGGCAGCCGACCTCCGCTTGCCCAGCTCGTAGCGTCCCCGCAGCAGGGCGGTGCCTTCGTCCAGCGGCATATGCCCTCCCTCGTCGGCCTGGGAAGCCTAGCCATGAGAGCGCTCGGGCGGCACTGGATTCGGAAATAGAAGCACCGCCACGCGGCCTATCCCTGTCATCCGCGCATTCGGACCTGCCGCCTGACCTGCAGAGATGCCACTCCTTGTGGAGACCCCCGACCCCAACCTGTGGAGGCGGTACTCGCCGGCGCGGGTTGCACGCCTGAAATCGGCTTTCGGGAACATGCCACCTGACAGCCTCTTGATTCGAACGGCCGCACCCTCAGGGGTGCGGCCGTTCGTGCGTGGTGGCCCCACTCGTCCACAGGCACGAGCAGCGGCGAACCGGCCCAGGGGCGCCTCGGCGTCCCGTACGGCGCACGTTCGCCGCTGCCCGTGCTGGTCGACGCCCGCCGGCGATGAGTCGCGGGCCGCGCCGAGGTCATCACCCCCGGGAGCGCCCGAGCGGGCGCGCCGTACCGAAGGAGGCCCACCGTGGCCCAGCTCGTCTACTCGATGATCACCTCGCTCGACGGCTACGCCGTGGCGGCGGAGGGCGACCTCGGCCGGGGCGCGGAGGACGAGGAGGTGCACACCTTCATCGGCGACCTCTTCCGCGACGTCCGCACGTTCCTCTACGGGCGGCGGATGTACGAGACGATGGTCTTCTGGGAGACCGTCGACGCCGGGCCCGACGTGCCGCCGCACATCCTGGACTACGCCCGCGACTGGAAGGCGGCCGACAAGGTCGTCTACTCCACGACGCTGGAGGCGCCGTCGAGCACGCGGACGCGGATCGAGCGGACCTTCGACCCCGAGGCGGTGCGCCGCCTGAAGGCGGAGTCGGACCACGACCTCTCCGTCGACGGTCCCCACCTCGCGGCGCAGGCGATCGCGGCGGGTCTGGTCGACGAGTACCACCTGTTCGTCACCACGAGCGTCGTCGGCGGCGGCACGAGGTTCTTCCCCGACGGCGTCCGCCTCGACCTCGACCTGGTCGACCAGCGGGTCTTCGCCAGCGGCCTGCTCTACGCGCGCTACCGGGCGCGCTGACGCCACGCCGGAGGCACCTCTTTTCTTGACTAGTTCCAGAAAAGGGAGCACAGTGGGACCCATGTCCACGCCGACCGACTTCCCCCAGATGCTGCGCTCCGCCGCGCTCCGCGTCACGGGGCCGCGGGTCGCCGTCCTCGGTGCGGTGCACGCGAACCCCCACGCCGACACCGACACGATCATCGGCGCGGTCCGCGTCGCGCTGCCGACGGTCTCCCACCAGGCGGTCTACGACTGCCTGGGTGCGTTGACGACCGCCGGGCTGATCCGTCGCATCCAGCCCGCGGGCTCGTTGGCCCGCTACGAGGCGCGCGTGGGCGACAACCACCACCACGTGGTGTGCCGCTCCTGCGGTGCGGTGGCGGACGTCGACTGCGCCGTGGGCCACGCGCCGTGCCTCACCGCCTCCGACGACGGCGGCTTCCTCATCGAGGAGGCCGAGGTCATCTACTGGGGCACGTGCCCGGCCTGCGCCCGCGCGGCCGAGGCCGACGAAGCGCCCCTCGCCCCGACCGCCTGACGGTCGGCCCCACGCCTCCACTCCGTACGCCCTCACCCGCCCCCACGGAAGGAAACAGATGACCACCGAGCCTCTCCCCGGCAACGAGCACGGTCAGATCACCACCGACGACCCGGTCCCGGCGCCCGGCGAGGCCTCCGGCTGCCCGGTGGCCCACGGCAGCCAGCTGCCGCACCCCACGCAGGGTGAGCCCAACCGCGTCTGGTGGCCGAACAAGCTCAACGTCGACATCCTCGCGAAGCACGCGCCGGCGAAGAACCCGCTGGGCGACGACTTCGACTACGCGGCCGCGTTCAGCACGCTCGACCTCGCCGCCGTGAAGCAGGACATCGCCGAGGTGCTCACGACCTCGCAGCCCTGGTGGCCCGCCGACTTCGGCAACTACGCCCCCTTCATGATCCGCATGGCGTGGCACAGCGCCGGTACCTACCGGGTCTTCGACGGCCGCGGTGGCGCGGGCGCCGGCATGCAGCGGTTCGCCCCGCTCAACAGCTGGCCCGACAACGTCAACCTCGACAAGGCCCGCCGCCTCATCTGGCCGGTCAAGAAGAAGTACGGCCAGGCGCTCTCG
>Ga0208794_1000683_pt1 | contig 19293 bp, 15 predicted proteins | sample 32_taG_FD_184106 | JGI IMG/M metagenome (GOLD analysis project Ga0208794, IMG submission 184106) | Marine viral communities from the Gulf of Mexico - 32_GoM_OMZ_CsCl metaG (SPAdes) (version 2) | ecosystem: Environmental > Aquatic > Marine > Oceanic | place: Atlantic Ocean: Gulf of Mexico... | reverse complement strand
TGCACCAAATGAACCACTAAAAATACCATCTGTCCCAACAGTATATGCGTTACCATCTCGTTTACTAGTGGTACTTAATGATGATGTGGTAACAGATTCAGTTTCAATTCGGTTATTTGAATTTACTCTAACTTTTTTACTACTACCTGTTCCGTCTTGTATTTGAAATCCCATATCTATTTAATTTTATTCTGTTGTATCATCATACCAAAAGTGAGTAACAACCAAAGCTTTTGTTGATGTTGTTCCCGCTGGTGGTGTTATTCTAAACCCAATAGAACTTCCTTTAGGTAATCTTCTACCCAAAGGTAAAATAATCCTATCTATAGATTGTTTAATTGGTTGAGGTGCTCCAGTACCATTTGTTATTGTACTACCTTCTGGACCTTTATACGCAGTAACATTGGGGGTATTGGCAGAACCATGATTTGAATTTGATATTCCTGCCGCAGATTCATTTGTTATTGTGGTACCTGCAGTTGGATTTCTTAACACAGTAAATGTCCAGTCATCAGTAGTACCTGCACCTACCGCACTACCTAAAATCAATACCGCTCTATCTAATACAAAATCTCTATCATCATTATTTTTTACATATAACAAACCTGTTTCAGTTGCGCCTGTAAAAGGTTGTGTTCCCGATACAATCTGATAACCTTCACCTCTTGTAATGGCATCATCTTCTTCGGTTATTGTTACCGCTTGAACTAACGCTCTATTTGCATTAGTTACTTTTAACTTTACTTTAGTCCCTGTTCCGTCTTGTATTGTTGTTGCCATATTATTTTAATTTAATCTATTGAATCAGCTATATATAATTGAAACCCTACGTATATCTGGAAGGGTTCTTGTCCATTAGGGTCGTAATTAATAACAACAGAACTACCAGGCTCTATGCCTAATTGTATTGACCCAAAACTTCTAGAAGTTGCTCCTTGTGGTTGATATAGAACAGGATTTACACCGTAACCTGTTACAGTAAATCCGTCACCTCCCTTTTTAATATCTGCATCTAAAGTATTAGAAGAACCAACTAATCTGTTTACCGCTTCTACATCTGTACCAGAACTTATAATAGTTCCTGATGATGGGTTGGGGAACATTTTTATTATACCGTTATTACTACTAGAACCACTAGTTGCAAAAAACCAAGCAGCTAAAGTTGTGACTTGTTCCTCATTATTTTTAAAATAAAGAAGTGGTACTTCCGTTGAGCTTGTAACTTCAAAGAAAAGAGTGTTAATATTATACGCATTTCCTTTTCTTGTTGCGTGTTCAAACTCTGTTTCATTAATATTTCTAACCAATAACCTATTTTCATTGTCTACACCTACTGAAAACCCTCTTCCTTTTCCGTCTTCTATTGTTGTTGCCATAATATTTTATTTTTAATCTATTTCATCATTTTCAAAAATGTTATCATCTATAATAAAATCATTTTCATGTGCCTTGTACATATTATGTATTCTATTTTGATGTACAATTTTTTTAATTTCTAATATTTGATCGTTTAATTGTATATTTTGCTCTACCAAACTATTATTTAAAACAACTAAATTATTCTCTAACGAATCTAAAGAAATTATACTTTTATTTTTTAAATTAATATGTGACATAATCTTTTATTTATAAATATTAAATTTTTATCGTTTCGCCAATGACACTATACTTAAATTACCCGAAGTTGTTGTCGTTATGTTTACTTTAACATACTTACCACTAAACACACCTTTATCTATAATAAAGTTCCCACCACCAACAGGAACCATAAATTCCTCACTTAAGTCACTCCAATTAGTGTTATCATTACTTTGTTCTAATGTAAATAAATTAGAACCAGCAACACTACTATATACAAACTGTAATGATAAAGTGTTGAACTCTGATATATCAGAAGTTGTAAACCCACTGGGTCCATTACTTAAATCATAATTACTTACTAAAGTCTCTTCTAAAAAATTTCTTTCAGGTAAAAAAGCCATTTTATTATTGTTTTTAAATAAATATCAAGTTTTCTTGATTTGTTACATTTTTATACTCTCGGTGGAGAATTTTTATATGGATGTGAAACAGGTAAATTACCTTCTAACCCCCATTTCCATGCTAAGTATCCTTCCGCCTTTTCTAAATCTGTTAAATCTGTACCACCTGTACCTGGTAAATCTGCAACTGCGAAAAATTCTGCTAATCTACCATCTAATTCTTGTGACGCTCTATTTCTCATTAACCTTAGTTCTTGGTTTGGACTAATAGAATTATCATAATCATTAACAGGGGTATATGCATTGTTACCATTAACTCTATTTCCTATTTGATTACCTGTTTTATTAAACCAACCAGAAACAATCACCCAACTATCTATTGAAACACTTTGAAGATTCCAATCTTGTAAATTACCAATTGTAGAACTAATTCTATTGGATGATAATGCGTCTAAGTCTAATTCACCTGGCCAAGAGTTAGAACCACCACCCGCTGAAGATATTGCGTAATCCCTTTTAGGTGATTGATTTGTTTCATAAGACCAAAAACTATCTTTATCACCATCAACAAAATCTGCTAAAAATACACCTATAGCCCAATGATTACCTGAACTAGTTTGATTAGAATATGTAGAACTTTGTAGATATTCACCATTTCCATCAAAATCAAATACATTTAAACTATTAAGTCCTCCACTAACAACCGTTGGGGTGTTACCAATAGACATTGTATATGTTCCAGCCTTATCAGTTACAGATGTTAATGTCGAACCTACGGTGGTATAACTACTAGTATCACTAGCGTCAATCCAAGCAACTACATTAACATTTGTAGGTTCCCAATCTGATGGTGAAACATCTTTACCCAATAACTTTAAAGTAAGATTATCACTAACGATTTTTCCATTATATGAAATAAACTTTCGAACCATATCCTAATGTTACATTTGCCACCATTGTCCTGTACCTGTACTAACTAATATAACCGCCCCACCATCTGCGGATAATTCAAAGGAAGAAACTACTGATGTTGTTATTATGGTATCCGAACCTGCCGCTTGTATGGTTATAGGATTTCTTCTAGAATTAACACCAATATCTTTTACCTCATATCTTTTTGTACCACTACTTGTAGAATCAGGTAAGAACAAAGTAGGTGTAACAGAAGAAGTGTCAAACCCAATAACATCATCACTTGTTGTTGCGGAATAAGTTGTACCTGTAACTGATACCACACTTAAAGTTGGTGTTGCGGATGCGACATCTATTTTAATTTGATTGGTTGATGGATTAGATAAAGTAACATTTGTACCACCAGTTAAGAATAAAACATCTGTACCATCATTTCTTGTTACAGTTGCTTGATTAGAACTAAATGTTGTTCCTGTAACAAATGTGTTTGTATTTGGTGGGATTGCAACATCAATAACTATTGTGTCATTATTTAAACTTAATGTTGTGTTAGAACCACCACTTAATGAGTAGAACTCAAAGTCATTAACATTTCTTTGTTTAAAGACACCCTGACCAACACCAACATTAGAAACTGTATTATCTTCCGCACCTGTAGATGCAAATATCCAACCACAAACTTTATCTTTTTTAGGTATTGTACTACCTTGTTGATACTGTACTGGTATTGTAAACCATCCTGTATTATCTACAGTAGACGCACTTACTGTAAATAAAAGTGCTCTAGTTGCGTCATCATTTTGTTGAATGTAAATTACATCACCAACATCTAATATGTTTAATAGGTTACTAGCGTCTATACTATTATTAGTTTCATCACTAACATAGACTTCTGTAATCGCACTTGCAACTGTATTATTTAATCTAAAATGTCCTGAACCTGGGTCCGAACTCGCAGTAGGTTCTTTAAATTTCCAAGGAAATGATACTGAAGCACCACCTCCACCACCTGAAGTAACATTTAAAGTTATAGAATTATTACCATTATCTACAAATTGTGCGTTTGTACCACCACTAAGTTGTAATACTTGTTGTGAATCATTTCTTGTTAACTCTAAAACATTTGATGTAACAGTAGAACCTGTAACAAATGTATTCGTATCGGGAGTGATTCCACTAACTGGACGATATTCCACTTCACCGGTAGTACTATTTCTTACTAGTATGTCTGTCGATGAATTGTTAAGAGTAGGTGTTGTTGTTAAGAAAGCGGTTTGTGCGGATAATACACCATTTACTATAGTATCACTACTTGTGTATGTAATATACCCAGCGTTACCAACAAATACCCTATCTTGATTATCTACACCTATTAGAGATACATTGGCGTCTGCAACAGTTCTGCCTTGTAAAAAATAAGAATTATCTCTTAAATTTATATGTCCGTTAAATACATTAATTGCGGAATTAGATGTAACACTAGTTCCTGTTAAATTAGTAAACTTAGCATCTCCCGTTCCCTCTACAAAGGCGTTTATAGTGCCACTATTTTGTTGGAAGGTAACAACGTTATCACTATCAGAACCACTACCTACTCTAAAGTCTACCGCTCCTCTAGTTGCGTCTGTTATTATCTCAGGATTTGATGAGTTATCATATGCAGTTTGTAATGTATCTGCGACAGAACCACCACCACCACCAGTTCCAGCAAACTTACCTTGAGGTATAATGGTTGCAGAATCTAAATCTGTGTCACCATCTTGTGCAATTATAATCGCAACCAAATAAGAAGTATCATCTAAACCTGCGGGTACTACATAGTTTTCAAACTCAAACTCATCTCTCGCAGTTGCTGCGTTTGGATAAAATGCTTGTCCGTATTGGAAAATTAATAAGTTTTGTGATGGTTGATGCCATATTCTATGTGCAACATATTGATTAGTTCCAGGTACTGCGGTAATGGTACCCGCACCATTTGGGTCATAATTATTAGGGTCTATAGTTGTTCCACTAGGTCCTAATACATTCGCACCTGTTGCATAAATTAATGTAGAACCACTTAAGTCTGATGTGGTTATATTAGAAGGTATTTTAGTGTCAGTATGAAAATTACCACCATAAAAGAAAGACCTACCTGCGGTTTTTTCTAATTCTAAAGTTCCTGTTATATTTAATATTCTATTTCCACTAATACTAAAAGGTCCAATCGCAGAGGTTAAATCCTGATGTTGGTTAATTGGTGAAACAATTTGTATTGGTGTATTAAATACGTTAATTAAATTAGTGAAATTAGCGTGACCAACAAGACCTAAATAAATATTATCTCTATAATCTGCCTCAGTAGGTGGATTTGAATTACCAAATTGTACCGTATTTAAATTCGAATCTAAGAATATAAATGAACCAGTATCCCCAGTTAAATTAGTAACAGAGTTTCCTGTAATAGAATCCCAAACAATATTTTGGATTGTTGGTGTGTTAGGGTCAGTATAGTTATCTACAATAATACCACTACCAGCAGATATGTCAAATAAAGTGTTATCACCACTATTAATTGTCATTTCCCCACCATTTCTAGTACCTGTGGATGCGTTATTTTCAGTTACAACCGATAATAATGATTCTGATAATTCTGAGAAACCAACTTCATTAGTTATCTCTACTAATATTTTACCATCTGTTGCACCAGTTGTGACAACATACCCAATAATACTTCTTCTAAATTCTGTGTCGGGTGGAGTATATCTAAACGCACCTGGTGTATCTTCAGAAAGATATATTTCAGTTCCTTCTGCAACACCTGTAATATTTAAATCTCTAACTAAACCAAATGAGGTTATAAACCCTTCAGTTCCATCTGGAATATCGTGTGTTGCAACACCACTAACACCATATTTACCCCCTGTTGTAGTATCACCTGTGGCAATCGCTAATATAACACTAGGTACACCATTTACTGATGGTTCTTCAGATGTTATGTGACAAACTTCTCCATTATTAATTTGAACACCCGTATTATTATGTACCCTTATTACAGATTCTTGTCCTATATTAATTGTTACATCATTCGCAGATGTGTTAGGGAAATAAGATAAAGCATTTTCATCTCTATCAAAATAAGTCCTACCACTAATTGCAGTTGGTTTAGTTGTTGTTGTATAATCTATATAATTTGTTACAGTTAATGCCGTTACAGTATTTATTGAGGTGTTTAAGTTAACACCATCATTTCTACTTATTGTTAATGTATTTGCGTCATTGTAAGTGAATCCTGTTGTAAAGGTATTCATTGTTGACGGTAAAGAGACATCTATCTTAATTTGATTAGTCGATGGATTACTTAAATTAACATTTGTACCACCTGTAAGTAAAAATACATCAGCCCCATCGTTTCTTCTTACTATTGCCTGATTAGAGCTAAATGTGGTTCCTGTAACAAAAGTATCATTATCTGTAATACCCGTTAATCCACTACCGTCACCAACAAAGGTTCCGTTAAATGTACCACCATTATAGGTATTACCATTAAATGTTGTGGCCGAAATTGTACCTGATGTTGCTATGTTAAATGTGACAGCACTTAATATATTAGCTAAATCTATCGTATCTACATCTGCCTCAAAAGTAGAACCATCATTTTGTGTTATTGTAAATGTATTAGAACTAAAACTAAAATCATTTACAAAAGTATCTGTAAGTCCTGTAATGTTATAAGGTGTAAACCCATCATTACCCGTAATTTGTATAGTAACTTGACTATCACCACTTGTTGCGGATTGTGTTACAGTACCGCCTGTACTAAATGTATCAACGTCATTAGTAAACCCTGTGATAGTTACTATACCATTTTGTCTTTCTAAAATAAGTGTCCCACTATTTAAAGTACCACCTGTAACAAAATTATCATCAGTTGAAATCCCTGTTAAATTAGAACCGTCACCAAAATAAGTTGTGGCCGATATAGAACCATTAACAGTTAAACCTGTCATTGCATTAATCGAGGTCGATAAATCTACACCATCATTCCTCGATATAGTAAATGTGTTTGCGTCATTATAGGTAAATCCAGTAACAAATGTGTTTTCTGTATGTCCAGTTGTGTCAGATAATAAAGCTACCGTACCACTTTTATCTTGAAATAAAATATTTCTGTTGGAGGTTAGAGGTTGTGTATTTATATTATTATTAAACCCCGCGTATTTAAAGACAACATCATCACCTTCACTCATAATAACATCGTTACCATTAGTGATATTACCTAATACTAATACTTGTTCTAACGTGTTACCTGTTGTAAAACCACTTAATAAAGGTAATAAATCAACATTATAAAAATTAACTCCTTGAATGTTATTATCAAATCTTATTTCTGTTCCGTTTAGATAAGCGTCAGTAGTATAAGAATCTGTCATTCCTGTGGTAAATCCACTAACTTGGAATGTACCCCCACTTGAGTTGGTGTAGGTAACAATGCCTGTAGATGGGTCATAAACACCACTAACAACATAAACATCTGTAGCTAAAACAGCTAAATTAGAAACTAAATCGGGTTGTCCTTCATTTTGTTTAATTGTTAAATCGTAAGTTGAATTGTTAAATGTAAATCCTGTAACAAATGTATCATCAATACCAGTTAAGTTAGAACCATCTCCGAAATAAGTTGTTGCCGATACAGAACCATTAACTAAAGTATCGGAATTAATAGTTAAACTAGTACCGTTTATAATAGTTCCATCACTATTGTTACCTAATACAACTGAATTAGAGGGAAAATCCCAATCTAAACCTAAATTATTTTCTACATAAACTTGTTTGGTTAACACATTTCCTGTACCACCAGTAACTATAAGATTACCAACAACTTCTATATTACCATTACTAGTTAAACCCGCAACATTGTTGATAGTTGCGTTAAACACCCCTCCGTCATTATCGGTTATTGTAAATGTGTTAGCGTTATTATAAGTAAATCCTGTAACAAAAGTGTCTTGTGATGTCGCACCTGTTATAATGGATTCAACGGACCTATATTTAACCTCACCCGTACTACTATCTCTACCTAGTATTTGGGTTAAAGTATCGTCTTGCGTTACAGCACTTAATGTTAATTTATTTAATAATATTAACTCATCGTGTACTGTTATCGGTGAACATCCATAAATGTTGGATGTATGTATCCCTGTACAAGCAGATATAACACCACCAAAGAAAACATCCCCATTATTATAAAACGTATTACCATTAAAATCTACACTATCAGTACAACCCGATATTGTACTTAAAAAAGTTGTTCCTGAACAAACAAAAAAATTACCCGTTGCACCCGTAGTAGTTCCACCACCACCAGTTGGTTCAACAACAAAATATTTTACTATATCTGGACCACAATTTTTATTACTCATCTTATATTATAATTAATCCTCTTAGTGTTATTTCAGATATCTTATTAGAGTCTGTTTTTACTATATTAATAATTATCTGGTCAGTTGGTTCGGCTACGAATGGAACCGAAACAGGATTACCATTTAAATAAATTGTGTAAGTAGTAATATTATCTACATCGACAGATGAAAAACTAGTCTTATTATCTGTTTTAAATCTTAAACTTGTTGGAGCACCTGGTAAAAATTGTACAACTACCTTTAATGACTTATCGTTTTCAGCGTCATCTTTAATAAACCTAGCGACAGGTTTAACCCTTTTAGTTTCAATCTCAGTAGCAACAAACATCCTACTAATAGCCGGTTTAACATCAAATTCTTCTTCATCAACAAGATATCCCTGTAATTTCATTTCATATGTTTGTACATAAAACCTTTTACCTTCTAAATCATCTATTTGACTTTCATCACCAATAGATTCTAATAATATTGGGAAATAGTGTCCTTTTATATTAACATATGCTTGAGCTGAAGCAAACGTTTGTAAAACTTTTTGGTGTAATTTATTTAGTTCTCTCATCCTAAAAGAGAAAAATCTAACCGTATAAATTAAATCAACACCAACAGGATTTGGTATTCCGTATATATCGGCCCCGTTTCTATTCCCATCCCAAACAGGGATTTGCATATAAGGAAAGTTTTTTCTAACAGGTATTTTAAAATCTGCCGGATTAGTTCCTGTCTCAGGGTTAGGTCTTCTAACCACAGAAACAAAAGGTATTTTTAAATTCTTGTATTTATCTGTATTTGGCCAAACTTTAGCGAATTCATTCCATCTTTGTAAAGTTAAAAAATGAACAGGAACTTTTTCACCTTTTAAAACAAACCCCAAGTCATCGTTAACAAATCCAACAAATCCTGCATCCAAATCAGCAAAATCTACTGACCTAGGCAAAAATTGCTTGTTTTGTTCTAGAAACTGGTCTACCCATTTTTGTGGACCAGCTTCAGGGTTAACAACTTTTATATCTATATCTTTTTTTCTTTTTTTAGGTAACGCCATAATTCTTATCCGTTAAATTCATCTTCATCTGCCGTAACACAAGTTATCTTTCTATAATAAGACCTATAACCTACTCTAGTTTTTTGGTTATCACTATTTATCTTACCATTATTAGATACCGTAAAATATTTTATATTATCTTCTTTATCTGGATAACCAATATAATCACCATAACTAATATCAATACCTAACTCTGTTAATTGGTCTTCAAAAATGGTAAAGACAAGATTACCATAATCTTCATATCTACCATATCCTTCAGAGTAAGATTTGTTTTGAGATTCCTCCAAAACAGGTCTAACCTTCAACTCAACAGGTGGATGAAATTTTATTTCTTCAACATCAGATTCACCATATACATCATCGGTTTGACTTTTAATCCTATCAATCCTAAAAAGTATAACAGTAAAATTTAAATCACCTTCAATAAACTCACGAGCCATTTCATTTTCTAGACCGAAATCTAGACCGTCATAAAATTTGCCCATACGATTTATTGGTAGTCTTTTTTTGCCTGACATAAATATCTTTTCTTATAAATATTTAGTATTCCTCTATTTGGTTTATTTTCTTAAAATTGTTTTTATATTTAATAGGTTATGTTAGATATTAGTAAGTTGAAAAACAGAAAAGCTCTAGTTAGACTTGAGGATTATAATGGTAATAATGAGTATTTAATATCATTAAAAACTAGGATGGAAAAAGAAGGTTCTTTTTTTATCTCACCCTCTGTTGCTGAATATATTGAATTAAATTTTGATAGAGAGCCTTTAGAAATAAACAAAATAATAGAAATAAACGAGTTTTTAGGTAAACAACTACAAAAAAAGTTTGACCTTAATCATATACCACAAAAAGTTATGGTAGAGTGGGTTTTAGGTGAAACAGAAAAAAGTTATCACGTAAAAGGTAAGGTTTTTAAAAACCAAAAGTACTCACCTTTATTTTATGTATCCAAATCACAAATTTCAGAAAATTTACTTGATGTTGCGGTAGATGTTGAAGTAGACTTTGATTCTTACCAAAAAATAGATAAAAGAGGCTGGAGAGTTTTCCCTCACCAAGAAAAAGGAATTAAATTCTTATTAACTAAAAATAATCGTATTTTAGGTGATGATATGGGTCTAGGAAAAACCCTAATGTCAACAATCGCTTCAATTGAGTCTGGAGCTGAAAAAATATTAGTAGTTTGTCCTGCTAACGCAAAAATAAATTGGTTCAGAGAAATTAATGCTTATATACCCGAAGAAGATATTTCGATTATTAAATCAGGTCATTGGAATCCTAAAAAATATACCATAATAAATTACGATATCTTAAAAAATTTCCATACCATAACCGATGGTAGAAAAAACTATAAAGACTATGAGATACGTAGAGAGTTAGTTGATGAAGGTTTTGATTTAGTTATTATGGATGAAGCTCATATGGTTAAAAACCCAAAAGCAAACCGAACCAAAATAATGAACCAAATTACTAAAAATATAAAAAGACGTTGGTTGTTAACAGGGACCCCAATAGCTAATAGACCTATGGACTTTTTTAATTTACTAAACATTTGTGATTCACCCGTGACTTCAAGTTGGAAACAATACGCATTTAGGTATTGTGATGGGAAAAACTTTAAAAAGAAATTAAAGTCAGGTAGATATAGAGATATATGGATTACAGATGGCGCCTCTAACTTAGAAGAGTTACATAATAGAACTAAAAATCTAATCCTTAGAAGAAAAAAAGAAGACCATCTAGACCTACCACCAAAGATAGTTGCCCCATATTATGTTGAGATAGATGATATGAATCAGTACCACAGAGTTTTTGAAGAGTATTTGGAATGGGCTAAATCTGAAGGTAAAAGATTAGGAGCTGGTAGACACATGGTTGAATTAATAGTTCTTAGAAAATACCTAGCTTTAGAAAAAACAAAACAAACAATAGAATTAGCAGAACAAGCAATAGAAAATGGTCAGAAAGTTATTATTTTTACAAACTTCACCCATTCTTTTGATGCTTTAATTGACCATTTCGGTAAATTAGCTGTTGGTCACAACGGTAAAATGAACGGAACCCAAAAACAAAATTCAATCGATAGATTTCAAGAAGATGATAATGTAAAAGTTTTTGTGGGTAACCTTATTTCTGCCGGAACAGCAATTACCTTAACTAAGGCAGAAATTGTTATCATGAACGATTTAGATTTTGTGCCTTCTAATCACGCTCAAGCTGAAGATAGGGCTTTTCGTATCGGACAAACAAAAACAGTAAACGTCTATTACCCTATAGCGGTTGGCACCATTGATGAGATGATTTTTAAAATTCTAGAAAAGAAAAGAAAGATTATTGATACGGTAGTTGGTGATGAACACGTCTCTCTGAATATAGAAAATGATTTATTTAATGAAATGTTAAGTGGTTATTTTTAATCAAACACTATTTTAATTATAACTAAGATATTTATTTGTAAATAACGATTTCTGAAAAGTGCAAGAAATTATGGCAAATGAATTTATAATCAAAAACGAACTTATAGTAGAAGGTATTAAACAGTCAAGTATTGGGGGTACTTTACTTGTTGATGGTTACACAACAGTTAAAAACAATATAATACCACAAAGTAATGGTAAGGGTCCTATAAATACAACAATGACCGAAACCGATTACAAATCAAATACAACTATTACAGTAGACGCTTCAACAGCCTCACAATCAATAGTATATACATTACCCACACCAACTCTTGGTTTAAGATATAATTTTATATGTAGTGCTAACGCTGGTACTTCGGTTACTGTAAGATTTTCAGCACCATCAGCGGTTTTAGGTGGTTTTGTGAGTTGTTCAGATGGTAATAAAACTATTTCTGGAGCTGGAGCCTCTAGTATTACGAACATGGAATTTGGTGGAGCAACATTTAAAAAACATTCAAACCTTGAATTTATTAGTGATGGTACGAGTTGGTTTGTTTCTGGTTTTTCCCTAGGTTTGGTTGCTGATATAACAACTTCATAAATTATGTCCATGAAAAAGATATTAAAAGAAGGTGGTTTACGTAATATAAATGATTTATCTAAAAGATACGATAAAGCCAAAATATATTTTCATCAAGACCTAGATGGTGTAACAACCGCTCTAGCTATGAAGAATTATTTAGAAAACAACGGTATTAAAGTTGTTGATTCTGAAATAATCCAATATGGAGATAAAGAGTTCGCTATTAAGAAACCTTCAGCTAAAGGTGATATAATGCCTGTTTTAGTTGACTTTGCTCATGGTAAACCAATGTTTGTTATTCATACTGACCATCATGATAAACAAGTAGGGGCGGAAAAGGGGGCTTCAACTTCTTTTAGACCCTCTCGTTCTAATGTTGAGACTATTTCACAAATAGTATCTCCTTCTGATATATTTCCTGATGAAGATATTAAAATGATTTCCACTGTTGATTCAGCAGATTTTGTTAAAATGGGAATTAAACCTGAAGACGTAATGACTTATGTCTTTAAATTAGATAAAGAAAAAGAATTATCTAGAAATAAAAAAATTATGGCTTTAGTAACCAATAAGTTATTATTAGCTTACAAAAATAAGCCAAAGTTTTTAGAGAATTTGGTTATGAATTCTAGTCCATCTCTTTTAAACATTTATTTAAACATAGTTAAACAAGCAAAAGAAGAAGGTTATGTTTCTCCTGATGTAATGAAGTCTAACTTAGAAGATTATATCCAAAAACAAAAAGAAAATAAAAATGTAGAATACCTAAAAGATTATGGTATTATTTCACAATATGGTGGTGGGGCTTTATTTAAACCTGGTGCTTATGATAGATATGTACCATTTAAAAATTATCCTGATGCTAATTTCTTGGTTATAGCTTGGCCTTTAGGTTTATTACAAGCCTCTTGTAACCCATTTAAAGCTAGTAGAGAATTAAAAGGTGTTAATTTAGGTGAGATAGCTCAAGAAGTTTTGGGTGAACACGAATCAGAATTAAAAGAAAAAAAGATTACTGTAGACACAATTAAGTATTTTGCTGAAAAACACAAGTCGTTTGATGAGTCTTCTGTTGGTTTTACATTTAAAGATATGTTAGCCATGTTTGAAGATACCGCTGGTGGGATACAAGGTTTAGATAAACCACCTAAAGGGTCTCCTGCTGATTATACAAGTGAAAGATGGCAAAACGCTATTAAAAAAGTTATGGATAAACCTTATTCTAAGTTATCTGATAGAGAAAGAAAAGCTCTTAAGCTATTGTCTGTATCGGGTTGGGACATGGTCCAAGCTAATAGTGGTGGTCACAAGTGTATTACTAATATTTCAGGTTTAATGTATTTTGGAAAAGATGGTAAACCTTTCTTATTAAAACTTAAAGATAGTTTAATTAACAAATTAAAAGAAAAAATTGACGCTGATAAGGTGCAAGAAAATATCGTTACTAAAAAATCTGTTTTAAAAGAAACGGTTGAATTTCAAGACATATATTCTACAATGTGGGATACCATGCTAAACCAAGTTTGTATGAAATATACAAAAGATAAAAATAAAGCAGAAGATTTTTGTCAAAATGGTTTTATTAAAGTTTATAGAAACCTACATAAATGGGATAATACTGGTTCCTTAGAGGGTTGGGTTAGAAGAGTTATAAATAATAATATCTTGGATGAACTAAGAAAGAAAAAATTAGATTTTGTTGATGGTGAGGAGGGTTTTGATTTTTCTAGACTAGATGTTGGTGAAGAATCTTATGAAGAAGAAGGCCTTTCTATGAAAGATGTTAGAAAAATTTTACCACAATTACCCCCATCATACAAAAAAGCTTTTGAACTTTATTATTTAGATGGTTTAAAACACGATGAAATAGCTAAGAAATTAAATATATCACCCAGCACATCAAAAACCAATTTGATGAAAGCCAAAAGGAAAGTAAGAGAATTATTAGGTAAGTAAAAAATAAAAAACACATCACCCATTTACGATGTGTTTTTTTATGCCTATTATTAAAATAAATTAACGAGTGGTTAAGATTTAACCCGTCCCAAAAATCAAAATATGAGTAAAGAAATTAAACAGGCTACACCTGAAGATATTAAAAAATTCCTAGAAGGACATGACGATGAAAAATACATTGTATCGATAGAACTAGACCAAACCAATGATTGGTCAATCGATGAAACAAATAAAGTTTATATTGTAATAGACGACCCTGAAAAAGGGAAAAAAATCAAAGTACAAAAATTTACCCCATTTTGTTGGACTAAAAATTTAAGAGGTAGTGGTTTCTATGGTGATGACCTAGAAGTCATTAAGAAAGCTGCTAGAGATTTTGGTATTTACACTGAAAAATTAGAAACAGGTAATAATGAGAGATTAGAAAATGGTTATAAATATATTGTTAAAACTAGTGGTACTTATCGTGATTTAGTTAACTTCTTTAGAAGAGGTGGTGTTAATCCTTGGGATAGAGATAAAAGATTAGTACAAATATTACCCCCTGTTGAACAATTTATGATTCAAACAGGAAAAAGACTTTTTAAGGGTTACGAAGATTATACTGAGGTACATAAATTAACATTTGATATCGAAACAACTAGTTTGACCCCTGAAACTGGTCACTCATTTATGATTGGGGTTAAGGATAATCGTGGTTTTAAAGAATTGTTAACAGCCTATAATAAAAATGGTGAATACACAGAAGAAGGTGAAAGAAGAATGTATGAAAAGTTTTTTGAAATAATCCATCAGTTAGAACCCACTATTATTATTGGTTACAACTCCGAAAACTTTGACTGGTCTTATATTTTTGGAAGAATGGAAATTTTAGGTCAAACTGAAATTAATGTTAGAAAATCTAAAAAAACAGGTAGAGTGACTTCAATTGATATTGATAATGACATAATCAAAACCAAACACCCTATGGTTGGTTGTACTAGAAAACCGACTACTTTAAAATTAGGTGCTGAAACAGAAGAATATAATCAAACAACAATGTGGGGTTATAATGTTATGGACACTTATCATAGAGTTAGACAGGCTATGGCACTTAACTCAAGTCTACAAAGTGGTGGTTTGAAATATATAGCAAAAGAAGCTGGTATAGAAAGAAATAATCGTGTTTATATCGATGGTGGGCAACTTGGTAAGATTTGGAATGAAAATAATGAGTATTATTATAACCCAACATCAGGGCAATGGTATACCTTAGATGGTGAAAAACCTGAACCTAAAATGGTGGATGATGAGGTTATTGAAGGGTATGAAGATAAATGGAAAAGAGTAGATGGTAGGTTTTTGTTAAAGGAATATCTTAATGATGACCTTTTAGAGACAGAACAAGTAGATGACATCTATGCTCAAGCTGGTTTCTTAACCGCAGCTCTAGTCCCAACCAATTTCACACGTTCTATTACAATGGGTACCGCTACAATGTGGAAGACGCTTATGATGGCTTGGTCTTATGAAAATGGTTTGGCTTTACCTGATATAATGCCTAAAAGAGAATTTGTAGGTGGTCTATCAAGACTTTTAAAATTAGGTTTTAGTGAAAATATAGCTAAGTTTGACTACGCTTCACTCTACCCATCAATACAATTAACCCATGAAGTATTTCCTGAAGTAGATATATCAGGAGCTTTAAGAGCTATGTTACGTTATCTTTTGGATACTCGTAATGAATATAAATATTTGGCTGGTAAATACTATAAAGAGGGTAATGATATGTTAGGTAGTAAGTTTGATAAAAAACAATTACCGATTAAAATCTTTAACAACTCTGCTTTTGGTTCTATTTCAGCTCCTTATATTTTCCCTTGGGGTGATATTGATATTGGTGAAACTATTACTTGTACAGGTAGACAATATCTTAGACATATGATTGGTTATTTTATTGACCGTGGTTATGACCCACTTGTGTTAGACACGGATGGTGTTAACTTTTCTTATGGTGAAGATGTGAAAAACCATACTTACGTTGGTCGTGGTTATCACAGATTTGTTAATAAAGGTGAAGAGTATAAAGGTATTGATGCAGATGTAGCTGAATATAATGACAGATTTATGCATGGAGAAATGGGGTTAGACATTGATGAGGTTTGGCCGGCAACTATTAATTTATCTCGTAAAAACTACGCCACATTAAAACCAAATGGTAAAATTAAATTAACAGGAAATACCATTAAAGGAAAAACAATACAAAAGTATATTAAAAACTTTTTGAATAAAGGGATTAAAATGTTGTTATCGGGAAAAGGTAAAGAATTTGTTGATTATTATAACCAACACCTTGAAAGGATTTATAATATGGATATTCCTTTAGCTGAGATAGCAAATAAATCAAAAGTTAAAAAAACAGTACAACAATATAAAAACCGTGGTACAAATAAAAATGGACAACCTTTACCTAGACAAGCTCACATGGAGTTGATAATTAAAGAAAATATTCATACCCAATTAGGTGATGATATCTATTATGTTAATAATGGTACAAGAAAATCACACGGAGACATCCAAGTCAGAAAAAGAAAAACAGACCCACCTGAAGGTGTTTTAGTTTTTAACTCTTATTTAATTAACTCTGAACAGATGGAAAAAAACCCTAACTTAAAGGGTGAATACAATGTACCAAAATATGTAGAAGCTTTTAATAAAAAAGTAGAACCTTTGTTAGTGGTATTTAGAACTCACATTAGAGAAAGTTTATTAATCACTGACCCATCAGAAAAACAATTTTTTACAAGTAGTGAATTAGAATTAGTTTCAGGTATAGCCTCAAAAGAAGGTGACCAAGATACTTTAGAAGAATTAATGACTATGAGTAACGAAGAAAGAGTTTTTTGGGAGATGAAAGGTATTTCACCCGAATATATGATTAATGATAGGTTTGATTCTGAAGAAATAGAAGAAGAAAAAGAATATTTCTAAATCTTTTAAAACTAACATAATTACTAGATATTTATAAAAAAAGGTAATTATGAATATTATTTTATTAAATGAATTAGTTAATAAAGATGGGAGTCGAATAAAAGGTGATGGTAAAATCGACCAAGACAACAATATGACCACCTCTAAAATCACTACTGATGACTTTGTACATATGACTAGACAAGGTATCAGTAGATATAATAACTATGGTAGGGTGTATTATGGTGAAGACGATGAATCTAAAAAAGATGCTAAAATACCAAAAGAAGATAGAAAAAAGAAAAAACCACAAAAACCTAAAATAAAACAAGAGCCAAATCCTTCTGATGATGATAAGGAATATTGGGCTAAAACAAAAAAAGCTTCTTGGCAACCAAGAAAGAAACCTAAAATAAAACAAGAGTCAGAAATGACAGACCTTGAGAGAAAAATAGCCCATCAACAAGCTATGATTGATGCAAATAACACACCTAGCCATAAAAGGTCTTATAGTAAAGCAGATAAAACAAGAAAAAAACTAAAATCAGAATCAAAAAACAAAATGAGTTCTTTAATTGAAGATGTTTTTACTAAAAAGGACTTTGATAGGGAATTTGTTAAAAATGGTGGTAACAACATGACCACTAAAGAGATTGGTGACTTAGATAGTATTAGAGATACCAACCCAATTCTAATTAGAAAAGTAGGTGCTTTAGTAGACATTATCGAAAAAAATAGTACTAGTGGTGAAGAAAAAGCAGTAATCTTAAATCATATTTTAAATATGGATTTAACAGATATACCACAAAATCATAAAGAAATATTAAAAAGAAAATTAGGTTAATGGCTAATAGCAAACTCCAAGGAGGTAAAATATTAATCGATGATGATATTAACTATCATTTAAAAAGGATATATAACGCCTATAAAGGACCTAAAGATGTTGAAGGTTATGAACGTTTAAGAGGGCTTTGTGATAGTAATGATGTTTCTTATGAACAATTAAAAAGAATTAAAAACTTTTTTGATGCTTTTGATGGTAAAAATAATGAAACACCTTATCTCTTAAATGGTGGAACTAAAATGAAAACATGGGTTCAATCTAAATTAGATGATATGAGAGATAGTATTGAATCAAAAAAGAAAAATATGAAAAATGTTGGTATGTCTAATCAATATCAAAAAGATAAGATTAGATTACCTAACGCAAAAATAAATAATCATGACTCAGATACCAACAAAATTTTAAGACAAGAAGGTATTTATAGAATAAAGGTCTTAGATGACCTAATAACAGAAATTAATAAAAACAAACAATTATGGCACATTTCTTAGGACCCATAGCTCCAATATTAACAGACTCAGGTTCAGTTCAAGAACTTAACCCAAATGGTGGAGCGGTAACTAATCAATTACCTTCACTTAAAGTAGAAGGTGACACACAAAGAGCTAGTATTACATCTTTTAATGAATATAAAAATGTACCTAATCAAGGATATAGTGCACAACATCCAAATGCACAATCTGATGGTGATGAACACGGTAGAGGTGAACAAGGACCTAACGCTGGTGTTGGTACTACTATAGACACACAGAGAAAAGATGTTCTATTATATTCTTCAGGTAATAAGTACTCACCAGGTAGTGCTGGAAGTAATTACTACAACTTTAGTTTTGGTGAACAATATTGGTAAAAATGAGACTTTACTCTCTATTAGAAAATATTATATTAGAGGCTGTTAATAGGCCTGAAATAGAAGATGCAATGGATAAACGTAGGATTGTTTCTCTACGTTATGATGATGATGAAGACCCAGGGGGTAAAGGGCAAAGATGGATAGAAGTTTATTGTTACGGAAGTTCATTAGCAGACAATGATATAATAAGAGTCTACCAAGTAGGGGGAGATACTAAAACTATACAACCTGGGTGGAAAACTTTTAGAACAGACAGAGTAAACGATTTTAGAATATTAAGTGGTACTTTTGAAGAACCTAGACCACTTTTTAACCCTACAGGTGATAGGAGTATGAAAAGAGTATATAAGATAACACAATTT
>Ga0208794_1000682_pt1 | contig 19301 bp, 19 predicted proteins | sample 32_taG_FD_184106 | JGI IMG/M metagenome (GOLD analysis project Ga0208794, IMG submission 184106) | Marine viral communities from the Gulf of Mexico - 32_GoM_OMZ_CsCl metaG (SPAdes) (version 2) | ecosystem: Environmental > Aquatic > Marine > Oceanic | place: Atlantic Ocean: Gulf of Mexico... | reverse complement strand
AGCGAAGACGTCGACGCTACAAGCGCCAAACCAGCAGTGAGAACGGTTTTCGATGCACCAGGCATTTCGACCTCCTTCCCGGGTTAGCACATCAACGTGGGACCTTATGGCTCGTTCCGACGAAGCTTGGGGGCGGCACGGAATAGCCCCTGGGCGCGAAGGTCTTCGTGTCTCAATGTCTGCTGCCGCCTGGAGTTGACGGAGACATGTCCGGAGGCGATCCGCACGGCATCGGGTCACAAGGCCCATGTAAGGGGTCGCCCACCCTGGCAGGAACAAATCCACATGGTTTCCGTTGGGCAGGACAGGTCCGGGGCGAGGTCGCTTCGCATACCACAGGGCCCGGCAGGTGCCAAGCGAAGCTCGCGAGCGCTTGCCCATTCGCTCTTTCAGGGCGGCCTGGCGGTCCAACGAGTTGCATCGGTTCCAGAGCGGATCGGGCCCCTCACAAAACCTTGGCCCGCGTAGGTGCGACGATGGTGATGGGAGAAAACAACATGCCCAAAACACATCTTCTGCAGAGATCCGATGTGGCTCATCGAAGCCGCGCAAGGGCGGGACGGGCCGGAACGATCCGGAGCTGGATCGGTCCTGAAACGTAGCACCCGGACAATCTGCTCGATGAGGTTCCATCCGCTGGAGGGGCCTCGTCACATGACCACCCGAAAGGAGAGACACATGACGATCAAGCACAAGCTTTTTGCCGCCGCTGCGACCGCTGCCCTCCTCGCAGGTCCCGCGAGCGCCCAGATGTTCGGCGACGAGTACGGCGCGGATTACGACTACGACACCTTCACCACCGGCTTTGGTGAAACCGGCTATTACGATGCCCTCGACACGGATGACGACACCTTCCTGAGCGAGAACGAGTATTCCACCGGCCTCTACGCCGATTACGACCGCGATAATGACCGCCTTATCTCGGACGAGGAATTCGGTCTTGGCACCGAGCGCTATCTGGGCGCCGATTACGATACCGACTTCGCCACCTATGACGCGAATGACGACGGCTTCCTCGATCAGGAGGAGTTCGGCGCGTTCTACGGTGAGAATTACACGAACTACTACGCCGATCTCGACACGGACGACGACGCGCTCCTGAGCGAGGATGAATACACCACCGGTATCTACGACAGCGCCGATCTGGATGACGACCAGGTCGTCACTATCGAAGAGGAAGGCTGGTTCGAAGGCTGGTTCGACGGCGACGACATCGAGGCTGAAATTCAGGAGGTCGGGGAGGTCTACTGATCTGCCAGCCCTGCCGGGGCGCCGCGTGACGCGAACCGCGGCAGATGAAACTGCAAGGGGGTGGCCGTCCGCCACCCCCTCGTTCCTACCGAATGATCCTGCAGGCGGCGGCTGCTGACAACCTGTCGCTCACGGAGCGGGCGCGAAGACGGGTCCAACATTCCGGCGATCGCCCGGCGCTGCCTTGATGTGACCCGGTCGCCATGACCAGACACGCCCGCACAGCCGCTGCGGGCAGGAGGGCCAACAGCCTTTCGGCATGCTTTCTTCGGATCGGAGCCTCCGCCGAGCTTCTTCCAATCTGACATGCGAAGGATTTTCACATGACCTTACCCATTCTGCGCAGTGCCGCCTCGACAGTCGCTATCATCGGTATGCTGTCGCCCGCCATGCCCGTCTTGGCGCAGGAAAGCGCCGAGAGCTCAGGCACCTTTTCGGCCCCGGCCGACTTCACCGGTATCGTCGAAGCCCAAAGCCCGGCCGTGGTGGGCATCGCCGCGAAGGGCGTGGTTGGCCCGCCGCCGCGTCTGCGCGACATGCCCCCGCTGCCGTTCGGTGCGCCCGAGCCGCAGCAGCCGCGCGAAGGCACGGCTATGGGTTCGGGTTTCATCATCGATGGCAGCGGACACATCGTCACCAACAATCACGTCGTCGAAGGGGCCAACGAGATCGAGATCCTGATGCAGGATGGCGAAACGCGCGCGGCTTCCCTCGTCGGTACCGACCCGGCCACCGATATCGCTGTGCTCAAGCTAGAGGATACCTCGGATCTGACCACGGTCGCATGGGGCAACAGTGACGCCATGCAGCCCGGGGCCTGGACCATCGCGATCGGCAGCCCCTTCGGGCTTGGCGGCACGGTGACCGTTGGCGTGCTGTCTGCGACCTCGCGCGATATCCGCTCGGGCCCCTATGATGACTTCCTGCAGACTGACGCCTCGATCAACTCCGGCAACTCCGGCGGTCCGCTCTTTAACGACGCCGGCGAAGTGATCGGGGTGAACACCGCGATCTTCTCACCGAGCGGAGGCAATGTGGGGATCGGCTTCGCCGTGCCTGCGAGCACCGCGCAGGACGTGGTGGCACAGCTCATCGAAACTGGCAGCGTGGAAAGGGGCTTCATCGGTGTGAGCCTACAGGGGATCGATGACAATCTTGCCGAAGCCTTGGGCCTCGAGAACGCCAACGGCGCCATCGTGAACGGTGTTGAGCCTGGCAGCCCTGCCGCCTCCGCAGGCCTGCAGGAAGGCGACGTGCTGCTGTCGCTCGACGGCCAGGAGATCGAAGACCCCCGCAGTTTGACGCGCAGAGTGGGCGAGCTGGCACCCGACACCACCATTTCGCTCGATCTGCAGCGCGACGGACAAGAGCAGACAATCGAACTGACCCTGGCCGAACGGGAGACGCAAGCCAGCGACACAAATGAAGGTCCGGCCGTGGACAGCGGCGTGCGCATGGGGCTCGGCCTTACAGCAATCCCCGAGGTCGTGCGCCGCGAGCTTGGTCTTGCAGAAGGCATCGGCATCATGGTGCAGAATGTTGCACCCGGCAGTGCCGCGGCCGAGGCCGGGCTGGTCCAAGGCGACATCCTGACGAAAGCCGGGGGCAAAGACATTTCGAACCCGCAGGATCTTATTGACGCCTGGAAGTCGGCCGTCGACGCCGAGAAGCCGCTGCTGGTCCGCGTGCTGCGCAACGACAGATCCCTGTTCGTGGCCGTCGATCCAGCGCAGGCTGCGGAGCAGTAAGTTGAAGAAGGGCCAGAGGACTGTCCACTGGCCCTTCGAGTGTCGCTTTCGATCTCCGCCGATTTGCCCTGTGCCGCTCTGGCTGGCAGGGTGGTGCGACCGACAAGGGAGAATTGCATGGAACGCGTATTCGAACACGAGGGAGACATTTGCCGGATCGATGGCCGGTTCGACGACGAGGTCTGGCACGTGCGCGCAATGCGGGGCAAAAAGATCCTGTGCCAAGCGGGACGCGTGCCGAAGACCTATCGACTTGATGCCGAGGCTCTCGGCGGTCTCGATCCGCTCGAGGCGATGATCGACACCTACGAGGCGCGCATCCGCTCCGGCCGGTCTTAAAGACATACTTTCTACCCGAACTCGATCGCCCAGCTGAGTTGAACGGCTACCTTCGAAAAAAGCGAGATGCCGCTCATGAACTTGGGCCATGAAGTGGTAGGCGTTGGTCTGGCCGGGGCCTATTACGTCGACCAGAGCCCTTACGCGCATCCCGACACCTTCGAGGAGCTGGCGACAAAGAATGCGGGCCGCGTCTTCGAGCAAATGGAGTTCGAGTAATCCCTAAGAATACTGCGTAACGAAATTACGGCACCTTGCTGCTATGTCTGGAATGCGCAGTAAACAGACTTAGCAAAGGCTAAGAGCAGCGTCGGGCTGACTATCACGACCGGCCCATTGCCGCCATTCGGCTGGCTCGCAGCGAATGGCGGCTTCGTGAATATGACAGAACTGTTGCACGCCGGTGCTTCCGCTTCGTGAGCGCCACGCTATGTAGGGCGTTGCTGCCGGGTTCGAGGCAGTTCTGCGCCTTGAAGGATCACCATGCTCGACGCTCCCATTCTGTCCGGCAGGGCCATCCTGCACGCTATCCCGGTGCCTGCGATCATCATGTCGACCGATCTTCAGATCATCGACGTCAACGCGCCCTTCGAGGCCGCCGTAGCGCGCCGAAGGGCCACTCTGCTCGACCGCCCCCTGTTCGACGAGTTCCCGCCCCGCCCCGTCCCGACACCCCGAACCTCGAAGCGACGATCCGCGCCTCGGTCGCGCGCGCGGTGGCCTCGCGGCAGGCCGACGCGCTGGAGCCGGGCCGGCATGACATCGTGATGCCCGATTGCGGCTTCGAGACCCGTTACTGGCGTCTGTCGCATTCGCCAGTGATCGAGAACGGCGAGGTCAGCTGCATCCTTCAGCTGGTCGAGGACGTGACGGCGGAGGTCACGAAGCAGTTGCTGCTCGAAGCGCGGGAGCGCGCCGCCGCCGAAGGGGCAGCGCTTTCCTTCTGGGATCTCAACCTCGTCACGGGCAAGCTGATCCGCTCTGCCGGGGTCGACACGATGCACGGGTTCGCGCCGGGCGAGATCGGAGAGGATATCGAGCCGTTCTTCGAGCGCGTCCATCCCGAGGATCGCGAGCGCGTGCGCATGGAGGTCTTCTCGGCCGCCGAGCGTGCACCCGGGCCGACGGTGCTCGAGCATCGGCTGCTGCTGCCCGACGGCAGCATCCGCTGGATCTCGGCGCGCGGCGAGATCCAGCCCGGCCCGGTGAACGGCGAGCCGCACCTCGTGGGCATGGTGATCGACATCACCGAGTTCCGACAGAACGAGGCCCGGTTGGAGGCGGCGCTCACCAACCAGAAGATGCTGCTCGACGAGGTCAACCACCGGGTCAAGAACTCGCTCCAGATGGTCGCGAGCCTGCTCAGCCTCGAAAGCGGCCGGGCCTCGGCCGAGACCCGCGAGAAGCTGCTCTCGGCCAGCACTCGGGTCAATGCGATCGCCACCATCCATGCCAGCCTCTACCAGGACGGCGATGTAACCAGCGTGGCGGTCGATCAGCAGCTGCGCGATCTCTGTGACCACGTCGCCGCCTCGTCTGGCTACGATGTCGGTGGCATCGCGATCGACCTCGACGTGATCCCAATCCGGCTGTGTCCGAACAAGGCCATCAGCCTGTCGATCATCGTCAACGAGCTGATCACCAATGCCCTGAAGCACGCCTTCCATGGAAGGGGGAAGGGCATGTCAGCGTGCGCCTCGCGCGAGACGCCACGAAAAGCGAGCTCGTGCTGACGGTGATCGACGACGGCACCGGCCCATCCGATGCAGTCGAAGGCCAAGCGTTGCGCGGCTCGGGCCTGGGCCAGCGGCTGATCCAGATGTCTGCGCGCTAGATCGGCGGTCATGTCGAACAGTCAAGTTCTCCGCAGGGCTGGCAAACCGTCGTCCGGTTTCCGGCCGCGGTCTGACCTCGCCATGCTTATTCTCATTGTCGAAGACGAGGTCTTCATCGCGCTCGACCTCGAAATGCAGCTCATGGATCTGGGCCATGAGGTGCTGGGCATTGCCGCGTGCAAAGCCACGGCGATCGAGCTGGCTTGCGCGCATGCGCCCGATCTGGCCCTGGCCAACCTGCATCTGGCCAGACAGTTGAGCGGTGCCGAAGCCGCAGCCTTCATGCGCGCCAAGCTGGGCATCCCGTCGATCATCATTGGCGGCAGCCTCCACGAACTGACGGAAGCGGACATCGCGGCGATCGCTCCGGCGGCCATGCTCGGAAAGCCATTTAGCCCGGTGAAGCTGCATGCCGCAGTTCAAGGGGTCGCGCAGAAAGCCACTCTGCGCGATGAGGGGATCGAATAGGGCGCCATAGAGAGCCTTCGCTCCCCCTACGCCAGCACCGTCTGGAGCGCGAGCGAAGCGGCAAAGCGAAACGTGGCGTAGTTCGCGGCGGCCGCGGACGCCAATGCGGCACGCCGGTTGAACAAGGCGCTCCGGTTCATCGCGGCAACCGCCCCTCCTGGCTTCTTGGCCTTAAGATTAGCGCAGGAAGGCGCCCCAGAAGGAGGACGTCCACAAGACACGGGGGCCTTTCAGATCCCCGGCTTGGCAGGCATCAGGCGATGCCTGCCAAGTTGCAAGTCAAGCTGCCTTCGCTGGTCCTGTGTTGTCAATTGGAGCCTGAAACGGGCTCGTATGCGGACGAAGTTCGCCATGGTTGAATGCCAGGCGACGTGCCAGCCAGATGCTGCCACCGCCCCCTAAAGCTACAGCAGCGGCGCCGCTGAGGCCCAGATCCACGAGCTCTGGACCGATGTTCAGAAGCGCGGTTGCAAAGAACCCAATACCGATTGTGAAAAACGTCGCAAAAACGATAGTGATCGAAATCATCGCGCTGTCTTTACGGGTCCAGTTTGAAGGAACTGGCTTGCGCGCTTTTCCATAGGCCCACGCGAAGAGAAGAGCCGCCGCCGCCAACATGCCGACGCCGAGGAGAAGATTCATTTCAAGCTCCATAGGATGGCGCAGCGAAGTTGTTGGGCTTGCCACCCACGCGACTCATGCGCCGATGCCCACATCTTACCGCAGCGCGCTCGCAATGAAACAACTTCTCAATGGCCTTTGGGCCGACGTTTCTGCCCTGGCCGTTCGACATCTTAACCCCCTCATGCAGATCTGCGAGAGGGACGTTTTCCCGGTCCGACAATACCATCATGTGCAATCTCACGGACGCCAGACGCAGCTGTTTCGATGGCCAGCCTTTCGCAATTGGCTCAAGGTCCTGCTTTGGCTCGGAATGCTCGCGCAAAGCCTATCTCGGCGACGATCTGCACGACATTGCCGACGATCTCCACCCAATGCCGTTACGGTTTATAGACCGGTAGCGTGTCGGGCGCTCGAGCAGTGCCGCAGTTCAAATACGTACCGATCTGAGCATGCCGTCGAGCTTCGCCTGCGGTATCTTGCTCACGCTGCTGGAGTTCGAGGTCGTCGCCATTGATCCCCCGGGCGACGATCGGAGAGCCATTCAGCTCTATGAGGCTGCGCGCCGCGAACGCAGCGCGTTGGACGCACGCGTTCGGCGAGAATTGCGGGCAATCAATTCGCTGCAATGGTCGCCCACCTTTCTACGCCACTGCCGATGGTATCGCGAGCGAAGCGGCAAAGCGGAAGGCGATACAGATCGCCGCGGCCGCGGAAGCCAGCGCAGCCCGACGGTTGAGCAAGGCGCTCCGGTTCATCGCGACAACCAGCCGGTTGAGGTCAGCATGGTCGAGATCTTCGAAACGGGAGATGCGACGCACCGTGCGGGCCCCGGCCTGATACCACAGCGCGGCGGCCACGAGCGAGCTGACGATTGCGGCCAGATCAAGGACGATGAACAATGTGGGCATGTCAGGCGGTCTCGCTTGGTGACGAGTCGGTCTCGGGAGGGGTTGTTTGTGCCGGGACATGGAGTGTCGTCAGCAGATGCCAAGTGATCTCGCTCTCCAGCTGCTCCGCGGCAGACAGGGGGCAGAAGAGCGTGATCTCGGCGCGCAGCTTTCCCAGATCCGTCGTCCGAAACCGGATCGTAGGCGCCGGGTCCGGCAGGTCGGCATGAGTCCGGCGTTCGATCACGGCATTGGCTCTGGCGGCCCGCTCGCGGAACGGCTCGTAGCGCTCCTGCACGATGCCTGCGACTTTTTCCCGTAGTCCTTCGAGACTCGGCATCGGCTCCAGCGTCACCGCGAAGTGGTGATAGGCATGTTCCCGTAACGCCGTCTGGTTTCGAACGGGGGTGACCAGCAGCATGCTGTTGGGCATCACGATTGTCCGGCCGGTGGGCATGTGGGCATGGGCCCCCGCGCCGAACTCCTGCACCGTCGTGGCGAGCAGGGTATGGTCCGTGACCTCGCCACGGATCTCGCCCACCTCGATCCAATCCCCGACCGAGAAGGCGCGCGTGGTCGCGCGCAGCACGGCGCCGGAGAGGCACAGGATCAGCTCCTTGGTGGCCACGACGATCGCGACGGCGACCGCGGTCAGGGACAAGGCGAAGGTGCGCAGCTGCGGCGCCCAGATCAGCACCAAGCCCACGAGGGTCAGGAAGAGGAAGAGGTTGCGGCTCGATGCGATCAGCCTGCGTTGCTCATGGACCGGCAGCTCCGACCGGGCGCGGATCGCGCGCAGGACCGCCTTCCGGGCGATCCAAAGTGTGCCAAGCAGCAGCAGCGAAGCGAAAAGGTCGAACTGCGGCAAGACCGCGGGGTCGAAGGGAAGGTTCAGCCGATCAAACATGGGCGGAAACTGAGTGCGGCAAAGACCGGAGGCAAGCATTTTGGACAGCGCCCGCCTCCGATGCCCACATCTTATCGGCCTTGGCGTCCACGCGAGCGCATCGGTCGAGGGCAGGCCATCCTACCGCAGCCATCGCAGTCCGGCCGGGTGATCCCGGCGGCAGCATCAACTGGTCATAAACGTCATCCGACATATCATCGTGGGCCCGGACACCCATGAACGGACGATGGCAATGGAGTTTGGTCGATGATGGATATGTGGCTGCCGCTGATCGGGGGGCTTGTCCTCTTGGTCGCCGGCGGGGATCTCCTGGTGCGTGGCGCAGTGCAGGTCGCCGAGCGACTCGGGGTCTCGCCCCTTGTGATCGGTCTCACGCTCGTGGGGTTCGGGACCTCCACGCCCGAACTCGTGACCTCTGTTCAGGCGGCGCTGTCGGGATCACCGGGGATCGCATTCGGCAACATCGTCGGCTCGAACATAGCCAACATCCTTCTGATCCTTGGCATTTCCGCGTTGATCCTGCCCATCGCGGTCTCCTCCTCGGCGCTGCGCCGAGATGCCGTCGTCATGCTCGGAGTCGCCGCAGTCTTCGCCGTCCTCTCGTTCGCCATGCCGCTCGGGCGACTCGTCGGCGTCGCTCTCATCGCAGCCCTCGTCGCCTACATCTACCTCGCCTTCCGGCAGGAAAGCTCTGCCGCGGAGCATGGAGCCATCTACGACAAGGCGGCGGCGCTGGAAGCGGTGGACCCGGGCCTGCATCCGAAGCCGGCGCCTGCGGGCAGCATGCTCACGCCGCTCCTGCTGGCGGTCGGCGGTCTCGTGCTGGTGGTGGTCGGGGGCGCTTTCCTCGTGACTGGCGCGGTGGCGATCGCTCATTCCTTCGGCATACCGGAGACCGTGATCGGTCTGACCATCGTGGCCGTCGGCACCTCGATGCCGGAACTGGTCACCTCGGTGGTGGCCGCCTTCAAGCGTCAGAGCGACGTGGCCTTCGGCAATATCGTCGGCTCGAACATCTACAACATCCTGGGGATCGGTGGCGGCACTGCGCTCATCTCCCCCGCACGGGTGCCGGAGCAGATCGTCACCTTCGACAACCTCCTGATGGTGGGAGTGTCCCTCCTGCTCGTGATCTTCGCAGCCACCGGCCTGAGGATCGCCCGCTGGGAGGGCGCCGTGCTGCTGGCCGGCTATCTGGTCTACCTCTACGTTCTCTGGCCGTAGGCCGGCTGCCAGAATTCGGTCGGATGTCAGATTGTAATTTGTTGCTGTCACCGCTCTGCGCAGCAAAGCGCTCGGCCGTCCGACTTAACTTCCGAGTTTGACCCGGCTGGGAGAAGCCGTTCCTGACTTGGCCGAAGAAACGCACTTCCGGTAATCGCTTGGTAGTGAAGCGCTTTGCTACTGATAGGCTGAGCCGCAATAAGGGCGCGCCCAAGTCCGAGGCGAGCTGTCGTGCAAGGTTGATGCCAGAGAATGGCAAGCCGCCGATTGGTCCTGCGCCTAACGTCGACCTTCGCTTTCTAACCTACCACAATGTCTGGCCTGACAGAGGAAGCATAAGGGCCCGGCATCACCATGCCGGGCCCTCCCTGCCGTGCGGTCCGTGGACGGTGGCCGGTCAGCTCTCGCGCGCCACCGGGATCGCGACCGTCTGGGCCGCCGGCTGTTCCGTATGGACCGGGGCCTGCCCCCGACCGGTCTTCCACAGCGAGAAGGCCACGCCCGCGCCGAGGATCGCGAAGGTGATGCCGAGCGACCATGCCGGCGGGAACTTCTCCCAGCCCAAGGCCTCGGCCACGAAGACCTTGGAGCCGATGAACACCAGCAGCAGTGACAGCGCGTATTTCAGGTAAGCGAAACGGTGCAGCACCGCCGCCAGCGCGAAGTAGAGCGCTCGCAGGCCGAGGATCGCGAAAATGTTCGAAGTATAGACGATGTAGGGGTCGGTGGTGATCGTGAACACCGCCGGCACCGAGTCCACCGCGAACACGAGATCGGCCACTTCAATCAGCATCAAGGCCAGCAGCAGCGGCGTAACGTAGCGCCTCATCTTGCCCGTCGCCGGGTCGGCGCGCTTCACGGTGAAGGCATGGCCGTGCAGTTCGTCGGTCACCGGCAGGCGGCGCTTGAGGAACTTCAACAGCCTGTTGTCCGAAATGTCGTGATCACCCTCCGTGACGAATAGCATCTTGATGCCGGTGACGATCAGGAAGGCGGCGAAGATGTAGAGCACCCAGTGGTATTCTGCGACGATGGTGGCGCCGAGGCCGATCATCAGCCCGCGCAGGGCAATCACGCCGAGGATACCCCAGAACAGCACTCGGTGCTGGTACTGCCGCGGGATCGCGAAGAAGCCGAAGATCAGCGCGATGACGAAGATGTTGTCCATCGCCAGCGTCTTCTCGACCACGAAGGCGGTGAGATACTGCGCCGTCGCCTCGCCGCCCATCTGCCACCAGATGAAGCCCGCGAAGGAGAGGCCAAGCGTGATGTACATGGCCGAAAGTTTCAGGCTCTCGGCGACGCCAATCTCATGATCGTCGCTGTGCAGCACACCCAGATCGAAGATCAACAGAGCGGCGACCAGCGCCATGAAGACCAGCCACATCCAGAGCGGCTGGCCGAGAAACAGAAGAAACAGGATTTCCACGATGACCTCTTGTGCATGACCGCACCCGAGGTCGGGGGTGTTTGGACCCCAATACCATCGGGCACACCCGATGCGGTCCGACATCACGTGGAAGATCCAACGTCAGAGGGGCCCGGCCCGCACGGTGATAGATCCCCCTCTCAAGAGGCGATTACAAGAGGCGGTAAGAAATATTCCAGCACGCCCCGTGGTTGCACTCGCCATGTGCCGCTCCCCGCCACCGTGACGCTGCGTCGTTTGGCGGGGTCTGCAACCGGGCATCCCAATTGTGTCTCTTGTAGGTTTCGGAATTCGGTCAGAATGTAACTCGCGTCTTCAATGCCGATACCGGCTGCTTCTCCGGTTCGCATCTGGCAAAGGCATTCGAGACAGGGTGGAGCCCGGCATACCGGGGCTGTGCGGAGCGTAGATTGAGATCATCGGTTTCGCGAACGGTTGCATCGACCTTCGCAGGGTTTTCCCGCCGCCTCCCTGTGGCCCCAGCCACCCAATCCGGGGGCCGGCAGGGACAAGCACTTCGAGGCTCCAACGAGCCGAGGCAGCCCGGCAGAGTTGCAGCCTTCAGTGGCGCTATGCGTGGACCCCGATCCGAGCGCGAGGTACGGCAGGCTCAACCAGTCACAGAGCAGAACTGCCGCCGGGATGTTCGTCATGGGTGACGCATTCTGGCAGATCGTGGTTGTGGGTTTCGTGGCCCAGATGATCGACGGCGCTCTTGGTATGGCCTACGGACTGACCTCGACGTCGCTGTTGCTGACGCTTGGTTTTACGCCGGCGGCGGCAAGCGCCGCCGTCCATCTGGCCGAAACTGCCACCACCGGCGTCAGCGCGACCTCGCACCATCTGGCGCGAAACGTCGACTGGAAGCTGGTTCGGCCCTTGGCGATCTCGGGCGCCCTTGGCGGCATAGCCGGGGCGAGCCTACTGGCCACCGGCCTCGGCGACATGCTCGCCCCGGTGGTATCGGCCTATCTCGTGCTCATGGGCGGCGTCGTTCTGTGGAAGGCGTTCCGCGCAGTGCCGGGCATTCATCCACCGAAGGGCGTTCGGAGGCTCGGCCTCGCGGGGGGTTTCGTGGACGCCGTCGGAGGCGGCGGCTGGGGTCCGGTGGTGTCGAGCACGCTGCTCGCCTCGGGAGGTTCCGCGCGGCACATGATCGGGTCTTCGAATGCAGCGGAATTCTTTGTCACGTCGGCGATCACTGTCACCTTCGCAGGGCATCTCGGCCTATCGGAATTCGGCATGGCAGCGCTGGCGCTGGTGGTCGGCGGGCTCCCGGCCGCCCCGTTCGCGGCCTTGGCGGTCCGATACGCACCCAGACGCCCGTTGATGGTCGTCGTCGGCCTTCTGATCATCATACTCGGCATTCGCGGCCTGCTGACCGCACTGGGTTGAGGCGAGGGACTGTTGCCTGACAGACGACCGTGCCATCCGAGCTTTGTCAGAGCGGCTAACTGCGCGAACGTTCATCCAGGCCTCCTCCAACAGCCAAGCTCAGGCCTGTTGCCCCGGGAATGGTTACCTGTTCGGTCATTCCGGCCGAACTGCCCGCTTCGAGACGAGCAGCTTGTCGATCCGGCGACCATCCAGATCGACGACCTCGATGCGCCAATCGTCAAGATTGATGTGCTGCCCAACCTCGAGCAGTTCCCCTGCGCGGTCGAGAACGAGTCCGCTGACGGTCTCGTAGGACGGTCGGTCCTCGATCTCGAGCCCGATACCGGCCGCGAACTCGTCGGCCGGCATCCAGCCGGCAACGAGGAGAGATCCGTCCTGACGCTCCACAACCTTGGGCTCATCCTGCTCGGTTTCGTCGAAACTGCCAGTAATGGCGCCCAAGATGTCCATCGGGGTGACGATCCCCTCGAAGTGTCCATACTCGTCATAGACCAGGAGCATGTGAGCGGGTGCCGCCTTCAACCGTTCGATGACTTGGGTCGCTGGCAGCGACTCGTGGACGACCGGAGCGGGTCGTGCCATCGCAACCGGATCGAAAGTGTCGGCGGGCGCCAAAAGCAGGTCGCGGCTGTGCAAAATGCCGATGATATCGTCTGGACCGCCATCGCGAAGCGGCATGCGGGAGCGCTCCGAGGCCCGGAACCGCTCGAGGAGCTCGTCCCGGCTCTCGCTCGCTCTGGCAATCTCGACATCGTGCCGGGGCGTCATCAGGCCGCGCGCGGTACGGTCGGCCACGCGCATGACCCCCGCGATCATATCGGTTTCGGCCTTCTCGATGACACCGGCGCTCTCCGCTTCGGAGATCAGCATGCGGATCTCCTCATCGCTCACCTTCGCGCTGCGACGCCCCGATTGACCAAGCAGAGTAAGCACGAGGGCTCCCGACCGGTCGAGCAGCCAGACCAGTGGCGAAGCGGCCTGCGCCAGGCGGCGCATGGCCGGGGCGACACGGGAGGCGACGCCTTCGGGGTCCGACAACGCAATCTGTTTCGGGACGAGTTCACCCACGATCAGCGAGAGATAGGTGATGACCACCACCACGACACCCACGCCGACCTCTTCGGCGAACCGCACGGGCACGCCGATCTGGGGTAGAACGCTGGCAAGACGCAAGCCCAGGGTAGCTCCGGACAGCGCGCCGGACAGAATTCCCACGAGAGTAATGCCGATCTGGACCGAGGATAGGAACCTGCCCGGCGCCTCGGCCAGGCGCAGCGCGACCTGCGCGCCGCGGTCGCCCCGGCTGGCCCGAGCCTGAAGCCGGGCGGGCCGAGACGAGACGACCGCCAGTTCCGACATCGCCAAAACCCCGTTCAGGACGATCAGCGCAAGGACGAGAGAGATTTCGAGAAGCATTGAGAACCTTGACGGGCATGAGTATTGCCCGGCCCTTAGGCAAAGGCGCCGAGCAGGATGAGCAGAGCCGCCCTGAGCATGGCATAGACCACGGCAGCAGAAAGCAGAAGCGCAGCAACGCCCACGATCGCGCCGCCCCCGGCCCATAGCCCGTCACGCTCGAGCACCCCGAGCGCGAGAAGGCAGATCGCGAACGCTGGAAGCATGTTGCCGAGCGGGATTGGCAGCGTGACGACCACCGCGAGGATCAGCGCGAGACCTCCAAGCAGCCGTTCCGATCGCGGCGCCACGAGCCATGCCGCCCGCGGACGCAGCATCCGCTCGGCGCGTGCAAGAATCGGAGCCGCACGTTGGACTATTGTGACAAAGGCTTGAAACGGCATGCCCCGATTTCCGATGAAACCAGGCAGCCAAGGCATTCGCCCAAGCATCATCTGCGTACACAGGTACAGCAGCGGCAGCCCCAGCACGGCCGACAGCCCGGGTGGCGCTGGCAGCACGTTCGGTAGCGCGAACAGAAGGATCAGCGCCGCCCGTCCCCGCCCCTTCAGCAGCGTCATCAGCTCGTTCAGCGTGATCTCGGAACGGGACTCGTCGGCAGTGATTTGGAGCAGGACCTCCGACAGCCGCTTGCGTGCCGGATTGAAGGGATCGCTGTCCCACGCCTTGCTGGCCTCCGGAGCAGTGCTTTCTCTACCAGCATCCGCCACCGTGGCGACCATCCAAGAAAATTCTGGAGACAGAATGGCTCCAGGGCATATTTCACCCCTGCAACGCCGGAGAGCGGCAGGGTGGATTCATGCGTGAGGGAAACTTCTATCGAATACCCTCTAAAGTGAAGGGTCCTGAAACAGCTACCTTGCCGCTTGCAGCAAGAATCTGCTCATCGTTTGGTATAATCAGCGGTACGTTTGCGCCCCACTCGGCGCAGGCCGCACTTCATTCGCCGGTTTTAGGGTGCCGGCGTTGAGCGGCCTCTTTCGATGACCCGGATGAAGGCAGCGCCCTCGATGGGGCATCACACGTAGGCCGACCGCCACTAACTGTCTCGAAGGGGTGGTCGCCCCCCACAGATGGCCGAAGCTCAGCGGTTGCGTATGCGCATCACTTCCCCCGTCGCCTAGACGATCAGTCGCGACCAACTGCCGTAGGAATGCCGGATCGGACCGCGCGGAATGCTTGCGGCGATCAGCACCAGCCCGGCCAGGATGTCGGCGCCCTTCTGCAGCCAGTTGCCGTCCATGACCAGCGCCGCGATCACCAGCGCTGCGCCGAGGCAGATGTTGAGAAACCGGACCGGCCGCGCGCTTTCGGCCATCGCGGTCACCGCCACGGTCAGGGCGAGCGCGCCGATCAGGTGATCGGTATCGGCAAGACCCCCTTCGGTGCCGAGCGTGAGCCGCGTGAACATCAGCCACAGCCCGACCGCCACGCTCACGGCAAGGCCCGGGGTCACGCCGATCCCGCCACCCAGCATCTCGCCGATCACCGCGCCTGGTGGGCGCTCGAAGCTTTCGATCCGCTGCCCGTCATCCGCGCCCTCATCTGTGTCACCGGTTAGGAATACGCGCAGCATCGGCCGGCCGGCGCGCTTGCGCCGGACCAGGAACTGGCAGGTCGCGATCAGCTCATCGACCGAATAGGGGATCTGGATCAGCATCGCGGCGGCGGTGATCAGGCACAAGGTGCACCAGGTGCCGAGCAGGATCGGCTGGATGATGATGAAGGTGATCGACACCACGCCGAGCGGCACGATCATGATGCCGAACACCAGCACCAGCCAGGGCATGGTACGCCAGCGGCTGGCCGATCCGATCAGCCCGATCAGGATCTCGAGCTGGTAGGTCAGGGCGCCGAGGCCCGCATCCGGCACCGGCCAGGCCCGCGAGACATCCGAGGTGATGATCTCCTCGGTGCCGTTCTTCGGATCTTCGGGCGCGCCGGTGAAGAACGGCTCCCAAACGCCGTCGACATGGCCCAGCTGATAGGCCGCGAGATAGCGCGACACCAGGTAGCCGAAGATGGCGAGGGCGATGATCGGGATCCTCTGAGTCCAGTCCGACGGCGAGTAATCCCAGCCCTTGGGCACCGCCGGCCCGCGGCTCGCGGCGATCCGCCCGACGCCGGGCGGGGGGCGCACGCAGACCGCGAAGGCAAAGACGATCATGCCAGAGAGCGATCCGTTGAGATAGGCGGCCGCGCTTTCGCTCCAGAACAGGAGCGGTGCGGCCATCACCCACAGGCCCACCGCCGCCACCGCCCAGCGGATCAGCGCGAGGCGCCAGGACAAAACGAGAAGGCTACCCGCCATCACGAGAAGCCCCGAGACGATGTCGCTGATCGTCATGCCAAGCCCGCCATAACCGACCACCACCGGCGAGGCCACGAGCCACGCACCCATGCCGGCATTGAGGAAGTGGGCCCAGAGGCTGCGGGCGTGCGCGGCGCGGAACCGCGCCTCGTGACGCGCCCGCAGCTCTTCGGCGTCGTGGCCTTCCTCGGCCACAGCCTGCAGCCAGTGCGGTGGGGTCAGCCCGTTCGCCTCGTACCAGCGGGCCGGGTCGGATTTGAGGTGTTCGACCATCCTGGGCAGCGTTTCGCGCAAGGCATGGCGCGGTTTCCAGTCCAGGAGCGCCTTGGCACGCGAGATATCGAGCTCGTAATGATCATCGGCCATCCGCACCATGAACGGCTTGATGAAGGGCGCCTCGCCTTGGTCGATGTCGTCCGGGATGACCGGCTCGGCCTTGGTCTCGAGCCAGGCGCCCGCCGCGGCGAGCGGCTTGGGCACCGAGAGCGTGGTCCAGTCCTCCTCGCCATGGATCAGCCGAGCGAGGATGTGCTGCAATTCGTCATAGGACACCGCCTCGGGCTCGCCGACGAGGATCACCGCATCGTCGGGCATCTCGCCACGCCGATCCACCGCGCGGGCGAAGGCGTCAAGCATGTCCTCGCGGTGCAGGAACGACTGCCCCGTGTGCAGGTCGCCCGAAAAAGCGTGCGATTTCGGATCCCGCTCGTAGATCCGGCGGATCTGTTCAGCCAAAGTCGGGACCGCCGTCGCCTCGTCGTAGAGGCCGGCAAGGTGCAGAAGCAGGTAGGGCATATCGCCATGCCGCTCCCGGATCACCTCTTCGGCCCGGGCCTTGGAGATCGGGTAGGCCCATTTCGGATCGATGGCGGTCGCCTCGTTGATCGGCAGGCCCGGGGCGCCGGGACGGTGCACCAGCATCGTCCCGGAGTAGAGGAACCGCTCTACCTCGTAGTCCTGCAGCGCGTCGAGAAGCTTCGCCGTGCCCTCGACATTGACCTTGTCGTAGAGCGGGTTGTCCTCGCCGGAGAAATCGAAATAGGCCGCAAGATGAATCACGGCCGCGAAGCGCCGTCCGTGCCGGTCGGCGATCCGGGTCAGGGCCCGCTCGATCGAGGCGCTGTCGGTGATGTCGAAGGCGAAGACCCCCGGGCCATCCTCGCGGTCGAGCCCGATCACCTCGTAATTCACGAGACGCTCGCGCAGCGCCGATCCGATGCTGCCGGCGGCTCCGGTGATGAGAACGCGGGGCTTCTCGGTCATAAGGCCCTCCCCTCGCGCAACGTGTGCTGACTCGACGCGGTTCCACCGGGGCCCGCAGCGCTGCGCTGGGATGGGTCTGGCGTTGCGTGCCGCAGGATATCCCGGGATCACCCAGGGAAGCTCGGGATGGATGGCACATTCCACCCGCTGCGCCCCCGGGAAGGTCCGCGGGGAACCTGCAGCCGCAGGGTCAGGTTGCGCCTGAAGGAAGCGATCTGCCGGAGACGTTGGTGATCGGCATTCACGCCATGCTTGCGGATATCACCTCGAGAAAGGGGAAGCATTTGCCGGGAGGTGAAAACGGTCCCGTCCGATCGGTAGCCCTTCTGCCGAACCGGGTCATCTGCTGATGGGTGTTCTCGAAGGGCTGCCGCTGGCCGCGAACCTGGCCGTCTTCATCGTCGCCGCGATCGTCGTCTGGATCGCAGGCACGCGGCTGTCCGTCTACGCCGATGCCATCGCGCGCCGAACCGGCATCGGGCAGGCGGCCGTGGGCGTGCTCCTTCTCGGGGGCGTCACCTCGTTGCCGGAGATCGCGGTGGCCGGCAGCGCCGCCATCTCCGGGGCGGGCGCGCTCGCGGTCAACAACCTCCTGGGCGGTTTCACCATGCAGGTCGCGATCCTGGCTGTCGCCGATGCCGTCTATCGCCGCGGCGCGCTGACCACCGCCGTGCCGGACCCGACGGTGATCCTACAAGGCACCCTGGGCGTCGTGCTGATGGCCTTCGTGATCATGGGCATTGCCGTGGGCGACGTGCCGGTGCTCGGCGCCGGAATGTGGTCCTGGATCATCTTCGGTAGCTTTCTCTACGCCCTGCGCCTCGTGACGCAGGCCGAGGGCAATCTCGACTGGAAGGTGGTGGGCCAGCCTCCGGCGGAGGAACTGCCGGATGTAGAGCACCCGGACATGTCGTCGCACCGCCTCACCTTGATGACCGTCGGGATTGCCCTGGCGATCTTCGTGGCCGGCTGGGCGCTGTCTTCTGCTTCCGAAGCGCTAGCCGAGCAGACTGGGCTGGGACAGAGCTTCTTCGGTGCTGTCTTCGTCGCCATCGCGACCTCGCTTCCGGAGATCTCGACAGTGCTCGCGGCGATGCGGCTCAAGCGTTTCGTCATGGCGGTCTCGGACATCTTCGGCACCAACCTTTTCGACATCGCGCTGATCCTGCTGGTGGACCTGGCCTATTTCGGCCCGCCGGTGCTGGGCGAGGCCGGCAGCTTTTCGATCGTCGCCGGGGCCTTGGGCATCTTGGTGACTTCAATCTACATGGCCGGCCTTCTCGAGCGCCGTGATCCGGCGGTCGGGGGCATCGGCCTCGACTCCATTGCGGTCGCTGTCTGCTATCTAGGCGGGGTCGCCTTGCTGTTTGGATTGCGTTGAAACAGCTCGCGGGTCTGTCCGAGGCGATGAAGCTCTGAATCGGGATCGAGAAGCGGCGGACGTGGTCGAAGCCGCATGCCTGGCGCCCAAGCCCATCCCTTCTGGAGGGACAACTTTGTCGCCCCCGGTTTTATTGCTAGCCTGCGTCCATTGGTTGTGGGCTCCCTGAGTTGCCACGATCCGAGAGGGATTTTTCCTCTGCGACTTGGAGAGGGATGGCTTTGGACACATCAACTGGAAACCGGCTTCTCGATGGACTTCCCAAGGCGGTCCTAGTGGAACTCAGACCCCGCCTCAAAGCCGTGGATCTGCCCCTCAGGTCGCGGCTCGAGTGCCATGGTCAAAACGTCACGCATGCCTACTTCCCGACGGCAGGCATCGCCTCCGTGGTGGCCAGCGGTCATGAGCTTCCCGGTTCCGAGGCGGGCATGGCGGGCCACGAGGGGATGACCGGCACCTCGCTGATCCTCGGGGACGACCGTAGCATGCACGATGTCGTCGTGCAGGTCGGCGGCCAGGGATGGCGCATGGAGGCCAACGCGTTTCGGGCTGCCATGGAAACCCCCGACGTCCGACGCCGCATGCTGCGCTATTTGCAGGCCCACATTGCGCAGATGTATGCCACGATCCTGGCCTGCAATCATGCGAAACTGGAGACGCGCCTGGCACGCTGGCTGCTGATGTGCCACGACCGGGTGCAGGATGACGCGTTCGAGCTGACGCATGAATACATGGCCCTGATGCTCGGAGTTCGCCGGGCCGGCGTGACGGTGGCCCTCCATGAACTCGAAGGCCGGGGGTACATTCGCTCGACCCGCGG
>Ga0208794_1000680_pt1 | contig 19329 bp, 35 predicted proteins | sample 32_taG_FD_184106 | JGI IMG/M metagenome (GOLD analysis project Ga0208794, IMG submission 184106) | Marine viral communities from the Gulf of Mexico - 32_GoM_OMZ_CsCl metaG (SPAdes) (version 2) | ecosystem: Environmental > Aquatic > Marine > Oceanic | place: Atlantic Ocean: Gulf of Mexico... | reverse complement strand
TATTCCATCTATATGTATGGTGGTGTTCCCTGTTTTATTATAGAATACACTTATATTATGCCATAGTCCATCAGCATAATGGCTTGATAAATCCCCGCTTCTTAGAAACCCGCCGCCAGAGAACACAAATACGTAAGATTGAGAAGAGGTATTAGAATATGTTGCAGCTATTTCTACCCCTGCACCAGAATAAAACTCTAACAAATACCCTCCATCTGTAGACCCAGGATTAATCTGATAATATATTTCAAAATATGCGGTTTGGAAATCAACCCTTTTATTTAATTCTGCTATGTCACTTGATACCCAAGCATAATCACTACCAAAGTTAATCGCTTTATTCTCTTTTCCAAAGCGGTCATCTACAAAAGTTAATGGGGAAGCGTTAACAATATCCAAAAATAAGGTATCGTTTACATCATATATCCTTTCTTGCATATTATCAAATTCAAATACACCATCATTCATATAATACTCTTTCTCTCTAACTAGAAGATTATCAATATAGGCGTGTTTGGGGATAGTTATATTATCTGTTATGTTTTTATCAATAGTATAATTTATATCAAATGGGTTGTCTTGATTATCAAAATTAATTATTGTTTCTGTTACGGCCATAACCATTATAGCATTTATAAATAAGAGCAACCCTCCGAGTACCAATTTTAACAAAATACCCTGCCTTTTTTGTTTAAATGTGCCTTCCATTGTCACGCCCTATTTTTGGCCATCACCGCCAATAGTATTGTTAGTATCATCCCTATACCCAATTCTAAAATGTGGGTTATTATAAAGTGGGTTGCTGGAAAAGTATTAGGTAAGTCTATCAAATCTGAATCTTGGAATATCTCTTCATAGCTATTAGCAAGCAGCATACCACTTACTAGAACAAACAAAACTACAAACATCATAACTCCAAATAATACGGGGTGTTCTTCTTTTACTAATGCACTACCTAACCCCCCTACCCAAACTAAAGCGAATAATAACAACATGACCCCGTCAAATGTAGCAGGGTATCTTGAATGGGTTTCTTCTAGTACTTCTTTGCTTTCATTTAATGTAACATCATCATACACATCATCAAATACTTCATCAAAAGCATCATAAGCAAACATATAACCTAGAGCAAAGACTACAACAACTACTATGAAAAATATACCAACTGCTAAAGCGTTTCCTTTCTTATTCATGGAAAATCAAAACCCCTCATAGTATTTTTCTTATACTTCTTACCCCATCCTTTCGCTAAATCTTCTATACCGCCTTCTTCCTTCACTATCTTTTCAGTATAGCTGCTTATACTCATACCCTTTGTCTTTGCTTCTATCTTTAGCAAATCCTTAAACTCCTTATCTACTAATACTGGTACTTTGTTCCTCATTGTTTCTTACCTATTATTTCAATAAACTTCCCATATATCCAATAGATTACATACCCTGCTACATAAAGCCAAAATACAGTTACAAAACCCATAATTAACTTATGGAATATTGAAGTGATATCATCAACTAAATATACTGCAGGGATTATAGATAGTAAGGCCACACTAAAAAATATAAATATCAATCTTAATAGGTTATGGGATTTATCTAACTTAAAAGCCAGGAACATAAATAACGCAATTATAATCCCAATACCAATCATTATACCAATCTGCATATTAACATACCTCACTATTAATTCTGCGTTGTCTCCGTTTCCTACTGTAATTGTGTAAGAGCCAATCGTGGAAACGTTGAAGTTGAAAAAGCATAAACCACTTGTTCCGTAATCTTGAAACGTGAAATTGTATACATTGTGTCCTGAATTGTTGTGGATTCTTGCAGTCTGTGAATTGCAAGAAGGAGTGTAATTCCATGCCGACACGACACGACATGGAATATCTTGAGGTTCTGCTATCTTCTCGCAGTTCTCTATAGAAAGAACTAGCGGCAACATCACAATCAAAACTGCCAGAAGCACAAATATTCTCAATCGCAATCACCCTTTAAAAAGCGGCAACCCGCCTTTTTTGTCTCCCTGTGTAAATGTTTCTTTGAATGTTTCTCCATAGCTCTCCCTTTCCTTGTTGTCAATTAGCCTAGTCATAAATGGCTTGACTAAATTTAATACTGCATCTATTATTGCTTGTGCCTCACTTTCATTAATCCCATAGTCATACATATTGATATAAATCATGTCTCCTAAATCAAGTTGAAATTCCTCTATATATCTATCGTACATATCAGATTTCCCTTGTCTATCACTAGGAAAGTTACCTTGTACTACTTGTGGGTTTATTGTCATCTGTATCCAATTTAATATACTAGCTATCCCCGATTCATTGGCTTTTGGCATACCTACGGGAATAACTCTCCTTCTTATATCTCCTTTCTCGTCTTGGTCTACCACTTCTATTTCTGCCTTTAAGAACATCTTAATTTCAGTAATAAGGTTACTTGGGTCAAGCCTTAACTGCAAAAGGTTATAGTTATTGATAGCTTTATTTAATACTGTTATGTGGTTTTGGTTTGGTTGTTGTTCTTCTGCCATATTATCTACCTATACTTAATTTTCTAAACTTTTGTATCTCTCTTACTTCTGGGGAAGTAGAAAGCCTAAACTGCCTTTTTTCTATAAAGGTTAATGGTTCGTATATCTTCTTGCCTTTCTTTATTTTAAAACGCCTAAACTCTGTTGGGGTGGGTTTAAATGGCACGTCTTTTAGAACTGTAGTTCCAGCAGGAAGTAACCTCGCTGTGGCAGCTAGGCTTGAACGTAATCTAGAGGTAGCTTCTTTAGAAGCTTTGCCTATAGGCAATCCCCTAGCAACTGTTTTAAATTCTCCGAATCTTTTTATCTGAACGTCAAAGGCCTTAGATATTTTTTCATATCCTTTATTTAATGGTGGAGGGAAAAAACCACTACTTGTAGTTGGAGTATATGACATACTGCTACTAGATGAACTAGAAGAAGAACTGCTAGAACTTCTACTTAAAGATTGACTGCTACTTATAGAAGAACTACTCATAGATTGAGATAATGAAGAGCTAACAGATTGGGATAGTGAAGCAGAACTACTAGAAAAACTTTGACTTAATGACCTGCTTGGGGATTTTGATATGCTACTTGATGATTTAGACAAGCTAAAAGAAAAGCTACTAGAAACAAGACTAGAACTAACAGATAGACTTTTACTGGCACTAGTAGCTACACTACTAGGAAGGGTAGACCTTATATCTTTATATGTATATCCTGTACTTACTCTTCTTGGTGAACTAAATCTAGCATCACTAAAATCTTTAAGTTGTTGTTTAACCACTTGTTCCCTTACTAGCCTTTCGGGGTAAAAGCTTTCAAATTTCTCTATAGCTCCCTGTAGTCTTTCGCTTTTAAACATCTTGCTTTGTTCTAGTGTTCTAGCAGATACAGAAACAGAAGCAATATCTTTCATTCTCTTTTCTGGTGGAAATATATCTACTCCCTTTTCAGTTCTTCTTAATCTAGCAACTCCCTGTATAACTCCTCTCAATTCCTCACTTAACTTAGTAGTTTCTATGCCTTGTATCCTCGTTCTTTTCCCTACTTTCTCAAATCCTACTACAAATTCTGGCACTTGTTCCCCTTCAAGTACTAATTCACGGTCATTAAGAAACTCTAATGCTTTTTCATATTTGCCATCTTTCTGCATAACTTCTATAGCATGGGCTACATCTTCCCCCTCTTTTATCCTCGCCTTTAGTCCAGCTTCCTTAAATTTCTTCAATGTTTTAAAGGTTACTTGTTCAATCTGTTCTGCTGTTTTAGCAAGGTGTATGTCTATATCTCTTGGTTGTTTGCTTAATTCATATACTTCGCCCTTAATCTTATATTTTGGTGCTAACTGCGCTCCTCTAGTAAAGCTGCCAGTTATTATACCTTTCTCTGCCTTTGCTACGTCTAAGGCTATTTTTACCCCTACTTCCGGCAATCTTTCAGTTACTTTAGGAAAATCACGCACAAAGGCAGAATCGGTGGCTTTAGTTGTCCTTATCAGTTCTTGTGCTGTAGGTATAAATTCTTTACCTCTTGTTGGTTCTGCAAGTTCTTGCATACTTTTTAATGATTTTTTAAATACTCTAGTTTCTAATGCACTACCTATTTTTATCTCCTCACCTATCTTCATCTTTAACAGTTGAGGTGATACATCTGGTGTACCTATTGTCACTCCTTCAACAAACTTATCTGTTAAGAATTGTGCTTCATCTCTAAAATACCTTGCAGTTTCTACTGTGGTTTTTTTAAGTAATACGTTTGTAGGTTCAACACTCCTTTTTATCATTTCTCTAGGTAGTACCTTTGCTTTAAATTCAGATACGGGTCTTGTTACTTTCTCCCTAACTGTCTTTATTCCTTCTTGCCCCAATTCTACTATAGTTTCTTGTGTTGCTTTTGGTGTCTTTTTAAATATTAACTCTAAGGCCTCACCTGTTGGTTTAAAGCTTCTAACAATAGCAGTATCTTTATATCTTGCTTTTGTCATCTGTGCTTGCTCTACTACTATTTCTTTTGCTGCTCTTGGCAAACCCTTAAATACCATTTCTAGGGCTTCTCCAGTTGGTTTAAATGATTTTGTGGCAGTTTGTACTACTTTAGATTCTTGGAAAGCTTTAGCTTCACTTACAATAAAATCTTTTGAGCCTTTAATTACATTCTTAAATAATTGATTAGTTGGGTCAAATACTCTTTTTACTGTGGCCTCTTTCATTGACCCTATAACCATGGCCCTCCCTCCCTTAGTTTCAAAACCTGCCAGGTATATCTTATCTCCTGCAACCTCTACTGTTTTTACTTTAAATCTAAGGAATTGCGGGCCAAAACCACCCTTACCTGCCATTACTGCTGTAGAAGCAGGCACTACTGCAAAAGCAGCAGCAGATACATAGGTTGCGGGGTCTTTATATGCTTTTAAAGTGCCTTCCTTGATTGCACGACCCAACCTATATTTTCCTTTTTCTTGATATACTGGCAATACTTCTGCTGCCACTTGTGGCCTTAACTGTGGTGTAGCTATAGCTTCGCCTGTAGCAGCTATCTTCTCTCCTGCCATAGGTAATGCCCCACCCAACGCAATAGGCCAACTAAGAAAACCGCTTACTGTTCTTTGTGCTATACCTCCTACGCTATATGTCTCCTCTGCTTTTCCACGGTCTATAAAAGTAATCTTTCCACGTTTAAATGATTCCCACCAACTTTCAGGGGATACCACAAAGCCCGCTGTTCTCTCTATTCTCTTAAACCCTTCACTACCAAAAAAGGTTTCTTCCCTTTCTTTTGTTGCTTGTATCCTTTCTTTAAACCCTTTGAGTTTATCCTCTTCTTTAGATACACCCAACTTATCGCCAGGAATATCCCCACTAGTATCTCTGCTAGCATATTCTTCCCTCCGTTGTGCCATCTCCGCAACAGTTGGCGCTACTCTTGTTTGTACCTTAGCACTTTCTGGAGCAATAACTATCTTTTCTCCTGTCTTAGAAACAGTAACTTTTCTAGGTTCTCTGCCTTCTGCTTCTGCTCTTTTGGCTTCTTGCCTTTCTGTCAAACTCTTAACAAATTCTTGTTTAGTTGTTGGTTGTGGTTCTCCAGTTATACCTTTGGCTTGTGCTATCTGCCTTATAAGATTTTCTCTAGAAGTCTTGACACTATGCTTTATCCCTAATTTCTGTGCTTCCCTAGAAAGAGTTTTCCATCTTCTCGTTTCTATGCCTTGTGCTTTTAGGGCTTCTTCTTGCTTTTCTGTTTGTAATCTTAATCTTTTCTCCCCAATTGATTCGCCTTTATAACCTTTTCTTAATGAGAAATCGCCTTCAACTACAGTTTCTTTACCCTTCTTAAATCTCTCTTGAATACCCTCTTGCTCAAAAGCCATAGAAATTCCTTAATCTAAGAGTATATAAAAGTTTCTAGTTTTATATAAGATTATATAAAAAGAAAAAAAGAAATAGCTTTAACCGAATCTTACCATAAGGTATCTCACCAAAATGCCGATTATGATTGCTGCTACAATCACATTGACAATTAAGGGTAGTTTTTCTGGTAATTTAGCTACGCCTGCGATTGCATCTTGAGTGGTATTCCATTCAACAGAACAATTATTATATAAGAGAGTTCCGCCTGTTCCGCCACTTGCATTTCTCCCGCAAGAGGGGGCTGCTGCCTCTGTTAAAAAATCGTCTGCTTGGTCACCCAAAATATCTAGGCCGTAAGCAACCCCGATACCAGTAACTACAAGAGTAAGCCCAATAGGTAAGATATCTTTTATATCAAACCTTGCAGCTTTTCTCTTCATTTTGTTACCTCTATCCGAACCTTACCATTAGATACCTTACTAAGATACCGATTATGATTGCGGCTACTATGACATTTACTATCAAAGGTAGTTTTTCTGGAAGTTTGCTAACACCTGAAATTGCATCTGCTGTTGCGTTGTACTCTGCTGATGCGGAAGTCATATCATCTTTAACATCTCCCATAACATCTAAGCCGTAAGCTATACCTATACCAGTTACGACAATAGTCAAACCAATAGGCAAAATGTCCTGCACTTGAAACTTTGCTGTCTCCCTCATTTTATAATCCTCCGTGCTATAGCACAATACTTATTTTATTCTAATAGCTTATAAAAGGAGGTCTTAATCTTATATAAAAACACAAATTATTTATATAAGCTAATATAAGAAATAGGTATGAATGATATTCCTACTCTTACGCTGGAGTTAAAACGGTTTGGTGTTGGTGGTGGCCACTTTGTTATTTCTACTATCTTAATCCAACAGAACTATTTTGAAGTGGGGAAAAAGTATCAGTTATGTATAAAGGAGGCAGAGTAAATGGCAGGATTTTTTGAAACATGGGATTCATTAGGTTATACCGCTATAGTCTTAGGGCTATTAGCTGTTTTGGGTGCTTGGGTGTACCTTGAAAGCCAGTTTAAGAATAGGGTTAGGCTTAAAGAGATAGTGAGGGGGAGAACTATAATAAGGAATTATAGGGCTAAATATTATGAAGATAAGATAGATAAGTCGGCGTGGTGGCGACTTGCAGGGGAAAAGAGAAGAACACATAGACTAATACCAGTTCCACCAGAAGAAGCCATAGATATAGATAATAAAGGTAAGAAATATGTAGAGGGGTATAGGTTTGAAACTGGGGAAATAGTATTTATAAAAGATGATTGGAACGTTGCTAGATTGCCCGATTTTGATACCCCACCAGAAGAAGTAGCAAAAGAGATAGAGAAAGAAGATGACTACCAAAAGAAAAAGGAAATATTGGATAATTGGAGGAAAAAAGCAATAGCTGATTTTAAGAAAGAAAATAAAGTTATATCTCCATACCAACCAGTAACCACCAATCAACGTATGGGTTACTTCGCTAACATAAAGAAAGCTGAATCTAGAAAAGGTTTTGATTGGAAACAACAGCTTTTACCTATAACTGCTATAGGCGGCATAGTCATAATAGTACTAGCTATAATAGTAATGTGGGGGGAGATAGCCCAACCACTACTAGAAGCAGATAAAATAAGTGAAAACAATATAAGAATGCAGCGAGAGATAGTACAGATATTGGAAGATATCAAGACAAACCAACAGACTATTACTAATAAGGTTACAGATATAGAAAACCAACAACCTCCCGATTAAAAATGGAAGATGACCAAAAATCATTATTTAACGCTGGAATAGCTAAATTAAAGAGAATTGATGCCTTAAAGTCAAAAATACATAGGGCGAGGATTGATGATGATTTCTCCACTTGGGCTAGTTGCCTAGAGGGGTGGCGAGAAGAGATGGCCGAAAGGATGAATGCAGACCAAGATAAAGAATGCAATAAATTTGAAAATAATATTGCCAATACAATTAACGGAAAGAATAACGGAATACTACTATCCTACTTAAAGAAGTATGGAATATGTCTAAGTCGGTTAGAGTATAAGTTTGGGTTTAGTATGCCTAACATGGATGATGCTTCAAACGCCTTAAAATGAATAAATACTATATGGATGGATACTTAAAAAAGAACTTAGATACAGCTAAAGAAGTCATTAAGAAAGATTGGGATATGCTCTTTGTGGTTGATGGGGCGGAAGGCTCTGGTAAATCTGTACTAGCTATGCAAGCTGCTGCATATTGTGACCCTACCTTGACTGTAGACAGGATTGTATTTGATGCAGAAGAATTTAAGGAAGCTATCAAGAAAGCCAAACCCTACGAGGCAGTTATATTTGATGAAGCGTTTAGGGGTCTAACTGGTAAGCAGACTATGACTAGGATAAACCAAAGCCTAGTTAAGATGATTGCAGAGATAAGGCAGAAGAATCTATTTGTATTTGTAGTCATGCCTACCTTCTTTGACCTAGAAAAGTATGTTGCGCTATGGAGAAGTAGGGCTTTGCTTCATGTCTACACAGGAGATAAGTTTGAACGTGGCAGGTTTGCATTCTTCAACTATGACAGAAAGAAAAACCTATATGTATTGGGTAAGAAATTCTATAGTTATGGCAAGGCTAAAGCTAATTTCTTTGGTAAGTTCACCAATGCTTACCCCATAGATGAGCAAGAGTATAGGAAGAAGAAAAGTAAGGCCTTACACAGCGAGCCAGATACCCCCCGCATTAATGAGAGAATGATTAGAAATTATGTACTAGAAAAGTTTGTGAATCTTACCAAAGATGAAAAAGAATACGTTACTCAAACAAGAGTCGCCACTTTATTAGGTGTAAGCAAGCAAACTGTTACATATTTTATACAAAACCATCCAAATATGACTGAAACCCCTACAAATGAGTCTAAATTCTATGTTCCAGATAATCTTAATAACTTACCAACGGTGGATGAGAATGATGATGAAGAAACTATCCTGGCATAAAGCCACAGCATATATAATAGGCGCGATTCTCCTAGTTACTTTCCTTAATTGGCTGGGGGTTTGGGGCATTATCCTATTCATATTAATAATAGCTGCATGGAGAATCTATACTAAACGTGAACAACTAGATGCAGGTATGAGTTCGGTTGAAACTATGATTTGGGGCAAGCCTTTAAAAAAGGGGTACTGGGATAAAGGAGAACTCAAAGAAACTAAGGTTAAATTAGTGTGGGGTAAATCTACATTTGACCTTAACATGATTCTAAATCTTCTCTATCTTGCAGTTCTTGCTATTGGATTAATACTATTTTTGAGGTGGGCTATATGAAATTTCCAAAACCAAGTAAACCAATAACCAATAAACACATGGCAGCTATGTTTTTTGCGTTCTTTATAATGTTCTTTGTGTTCTTTGTGATGAACAGATTTACTATGAATATCATCATGTCTATCATCATGCTACAGTTTAGCCTTGCATTTAAGACATGGGATATAATAAGGGAGGGGCAAAATGGAGGATAAAGAAATAAAGATAATGGATGGGTTAGCTAGTAACCCTAAGATTGTACTTAAAATCCAGAAATGGTTTAATAAGATGGATGGTAGGTGTAGGCAGATGGCTATGAGTAATCCTTCTAGGCCAATAAGTGACTACTGCCATAAATGCCAGGCCAAAGCAAAAAAGATGCTAGGTGATGAAATTGAGTTTTAAAGACTTTATAAAGAAAGTAGCAGACGACTACAAAAAATCACAATCTCCAGAGGAGATAAAAAAGAAGATAAAGAAAGAGAAGTTAAAGGCACAGCTAGAGGCAGCACAAGCAGAAAGGGAAAGGATACAAGCAAAGAGAAGGAAAGCTAGTGCTGATAAATGGAACGTAAAAATTGGGTTGGGTGATGAGAAATGAGTTGGATAAGTGATTATTTCTATAATGATAGTGCATTATTGCCTGTCTATGGAATGACTTTAGCAGTAGCTTTTTTAGTTATGGCTGCTGCTGTGTTCTTCCATGAAATAGGACATCTCTTGTACTTTAGGTACAAGCTTGGCAACAAGAAAGCGAGAGTGATATTTCATTTCAAGAGCCTATTTAATATGTACTGGGAGGCAGGAACTAAGGAAGATTATAAGGATTTAACAGACAAGCAGTATAAAGGGGTTATGACGTTTGGTGTGCTTTTTGGGTTGTTCCCTATACTATTTGCTTCTTATGTCTGGTTTCCTTTTGCGCTGTTAATCATTCCTTATATTAGCGGTTCATGGAGTGATATAAAGCAGTTAACAAAAGGCATAGATATAGCAGATGAATAAGATACACCTGGCCACCTTCTTGCTTATTGGGGGTGGCTTTTTTATATATTTAATCATGTCTTATAGGCCTACAATACTCCTCCTATTGTTTTTTATATTGTTGTTTGTTGGTGGGGTAGTTTATGGGATATATCGTTCTAGTCACTAATGGTAACCCTTTTCTTTCTCCTTTCTATAAAATAATCTATTAATAGATATATTCCCCCTATAATACCTAGAATAAGTATAACAATCTCTATATTAGCTTCATTATAGTTATTAATCATTATAGTAACGCATTTGCAAGATTTAAAATAAGCAGATAGCATAGCATGAGTAAAACAGGCATAAGCTGCTAATATGTTAGCATAGACAAACGCCTTTATGTATAGCTTATATTTCATTCTTTTTCCCTCCTCTTGTTGATTAATCTTACCTAACGATTTGATTGTGGTACAAAATAGCACACAATTTCATATTTTAGCTAATTTTTTTGCATACTAAATTTCTTCTCTCCTTCTTGTTTTGCTTGTTAAATAGGCCATAGTTTTAGTACCTAAGAAGCCATGTAACACATTATATCCTATCTGCATAGCTGTTTTTATGGCTGTGCTATCCATATGTATGCCAAACATCTGCTTTAATTCTTTTAGTTGTCTTTGTTCTTCTCCATTAAGCCTTACTGTATATGTGGCAGACTTAGATTTATCTTTAGCGATTTCTTCCTCTGACCTATACATTCTAAAAGGTTGTTTGTCTATTGCCATTTTCACCACAACATTTATATATTTCTTTGCTTATTTATATAAAATATAAGGAAGAAGGGGATATAAACAACGTTTGACCTCCCCCATACTTCCTTTATTCTCTTTTCCCTGCTAATGTCCAACAAGCCAAACAACAATAATTATTGCCTTCTGCCATCTGTCCGCCGCATACTGGGCATTTTTCTTTAAACTGTGGTATTGCCAATATTAATCCACTCCTTAACCTTTTGCCCACTTCTGCTCATAAAGCAGCTATTACATATCTGAATACTGCCAAATGCGTGCATTTTCATAGCTTCTGCCTTTGTTTCCTTACATTCATAGCATCTTTTGGCGTTTTCTATGGTTTCTTTTTCCTGCTTTATCTGTTCCTGCTCCCTTTGCTTCTGTATCTCCTCTATCTTATCTATATTTGCCTGGTGTCTTTTGTGGATGTTCTGCCAGTGGTTTATCTTCTTTAGTGCTTTCTCTGCCTCTAGCCTCTCTAGGCGAAGATTAAGCCCATCTACATCATCATTATGCCTAGCCACCAAGTTCCTTAAAAAGTCGTTTACTTCGCCAGATACATTTATTTTAAGCTGTCTAATGTTCTGCATCAGTTCTGGGTCTATGCTCATAGTTACTATTTCTTTAGCCATTTTTCCTCCAAAAAGTGTCCTTTATATTATATTATATAATTATATAATATAAATAAGTATAATAATATAAAGGTATCTATTTTAGTTAATTTCTACTTGATATGGAAAAGTGTCTAAAGGAATACACTTCTGCTTATCAAAACCACCAAGCTGAAATTCTTCTGCATCTAAATACATCTTAATAGGACAAGCATACTTAACTCTTTTACCACTTGCCTTAGTTTCAATTATCCAGACTGTATGCGCACCATACCTAACTGCTTCTTCAAGTGCCTTGCTGCTTATAGGGTAACCTTTTGCTAGAACACAATAATGTATTTTAGATGTTCTATGGGATACATAAATTCCATCTTCAACATATCCAACCCTTTTACCATTACAAAATATTCCCTGCATTTTAGACCTCCATCATAATATAAAAGAGAGGTGGATTACTCCACCTTCTCAACCTCTGCTTCTACATAAGGCATAACCTGGTATCTAGTGTTCATACCTTCACCCTGCTTGCTTACTGTCACATGCTTTATATGTGGCATTTTCTCTAATACTCCCTTTATACCACCTATCACGCTGCCAGGCACTCTTATCTGTTTGCCATCTATCTCTATGTACTTAAACTTAAAGGTTTCTCCTGCCTTATCTGTGGCCTCTCCATTCTTTAAGTCCAGTTCCACTGGTATCTTTTCCAATGTGGCTATGTTTTCTATCTGCGTTGGCTCGTATGCCTGTGCTTCTTCTCTTAATGTTGCCATTTTTGGCCTCCCTCACTTAGTGAGTATAAAACCCAACAGATAGGAAAAGAGGTGTGGGGGATGATGCCCCATTTTGAACCTATCTGTTGGGTATTGACCGCAAGGAGCAAGCCGAAGGGAGTGTGTCCGTATAAACCTACTCCTTGCGTTTGTCAACCTTGAATTTATGTCCACATTGTTTGTTAGTGCATTTCCAATACTGTTTATGCTTCTTTCTTTTTTTCATCTTATGCCTACATTTTGGACAGTCCATGTTTCCCTCCTAATCCTCCTTAGACAAATACCAATCATAATATAATTGTTGATTGATACAATAAGCTGTATCTTGCTCAAAAAATAAATATAAAAAAACACCACCACCGTCGTTATCAAATTGTTTAAATGTTATCATCTTCCCCTCCTAGTCCTCTTTATCTTCTAAATAACTATCTAGCATAGTTATACATATCATAGTTTCATTAGGAAATCTTTCTCTATGTCTTAGTATGTACTCTCTGAACTTTTTAGCATTCATCTTCCCCTCCTAGTCCTCAATAATCTTCAAAATCTTAGTGTCAAAACAATCTTCACAATAGTTCTTTCCCTTATCAATCCCGACCATTTCGCCTATGTTGTTTTTACATATTGTGCATTTCATTTCCACCACCATTCACTAACTACACTCATTATGTATGGATTCACTTTAAATCAATCTCCAAAAAGTAATCATCTCCGCAGTATGAACATCTATCTTGACCATCTGCAACGCTTTTATATGTGTCTCCTTCTTCCTTAAGTATGACTTTGCAATTACTGCACATCTTGCGTTTCATTCTTGGTAATCCTCCACATCTTTCCATATAGGCAATTCTAAGACCGATACCCTTTTCTTTAGTTCTTGTATCTCTTTTCCCATCTCTCGTATAGCTATCTCTTTATCGTAAGCGTTCTGTTCTAGCTTATGGAATCTGTTTCTAGTTTCTATATCCATCTTATACCCTCCTCTTGGCAAATTTCCCGGCTAGTTTTGGTTAAATCCTTAGTTTTTGTTATGTTTTTTGTTATGTCAAAGAAGTCTTGGCTGTCAAAGATTTCATCTGTCATTTTAAACCCTCCTTTAATTTATCCTTATCAATAGTAAAAGAAAATCCAGTATTATCGCATAGAACATTAAACCTTACTGTTTTCTTGTTTGCCTTCATTGAAACATAGTCTCCGAATTGGGTTTGGTGGAGAATCATTTTTGCACCTCTTTTCTTATTTTTATAGGTTTCATTGGCTTTCCACAAAAAACACATACTCCTTTCCCATCAGATAAAAAAATACTACAAGTGCAGTAATCTTTCTGGTTCATTCTTGCACCTCTGCGTTAGGATGTTGCCTATAAAAGTTATCCATACACATTTCGCAACAAAAGCCACCGCCAGCCTCATCTTGATTAGCATACCTTAAAGGAGTTCCGCAACCCAAACACAAATGGCTTTTTAATTGCTTATTATATTTACATTTATATTTCATTCTTGCACCTCTTTTAGTTTTAAGATAAAGTCGTGCCATGAAAGGTCACCCTTTATCTTAGAGAGTTCTTTAAACTCCTTATCCTCAAATGTTATGTATATTGATTTCATTGTTTTACTACCTCAAACATTTTTGTAGTGTAATTAAACTTGCTTAACTCATTTATAATTAAGTCTTTACGATACACTACCAAAGATAAATTTATAGCTTCTGCTACATCACATTTACGATACAACCTTAGACCATTTGCAAAATAAGCATAATACTTTACTCCTCCCTTGCCCCTTTCTAAATCATTAATATATCCTTTGTTTGTTTGCATCTTGATTACCTCCATACTCATTGAGTGAGTGAGCTACTATATAAACCTTTCGCAAATGGTTTATAAATAGAAAGTTTCCACTAGAAATAGTATATAAATAACCTCCGTTTCCTATGGAAGTTTTAAGATAAAAATAGGGTTTAATCAAACCCCGATTCATCCTTAGTTTGATACTTGCTTAACTGGTATCTATGCCTTAGAGTACCTAAGCCATCTAGTATGTATCTGCCCTTGCCATTGTAAGCTACATCCAACATACCTTCTATAAGCGCGATACAGTCCGTCTTAGACTTTATAACCCTGCAATCCTTGTAGAACTGCATAGAGATAAAAGACCCCTTTATCTCGTCTCTAGTGCCTTGATAACTACCGTTAAACTTCTCTATAGAATCTAGTCTTATCACCTTTACCGCGTTACCATCTACTGCAAGATAAGAGACCTCCTGCTCGTTTAGGTTAGTAGTGCTAAAGTCTATTGCGTCTATCTGTTCTTGGGTCATTGTTACTGCATATACAAATATAGCCATCAAAGCTATTATCCCGATTAAGATTATTTTTTTCATTTAATCACCTATTCTTGTTAATGTTAATTGTAGGTCTTGAACATTTGCGTTGTCATTATCGTTCTCGTTTTCAATCATAGCTGTAACCCTATCGCCTACTGACAACGAGATTATACAATTGTTTGTAGTGCTCCCTACATCTGTTATAGTGCCTATCTTTCTTCCTGAATGGCAAAACTCTTGTTCTACTCCATTTATGCCTAGAGCTAAGTGCCATTCATCACCTGCACCACCAGCTTGTGAAAATGATAAGCTGGTTACAGCAGTATATCTTCCCGCAACTTGTGCTTCAAGATAGTAATCTGTAAAAGTAAAACCATTTAAGTCGCCTGCTTTTACATCTTCCGAAATGTTTACATAAGTGTTAGAAGCGGAGATTACAGTATCGTCATTGCTTTCATTATGGACATAGATAAAGCCGTATATCTGGTTTCCTGTTATGTTCCCTTGAACATCTAAATCAAAATATAATTGCATATTGTTGGTAGTTTCATTAATGCACATAGTAGTAACCCCGGTAGTTCCAGCGACCGCCCCATTAAAATCAGTTATACAAAAAGAATCATCTAGCTTTCCGTCAATATTAGGTAATCCAAATAACCAACTTGCTTGAACTGTATTAACTGGGTTTTCTCTTGTCAATAAGAATGCTGCTCCGTTTCCCCCTATCCTATCAAACCTACCCCACATATTAGTACCCCTTCCATGTATCGGTCTTGCTGGTGACGTTATCCTTTGATTACCAAAGCCCAAATCTCCATAAGTTATAATGTCATTTGTATAAAGGTTTGCTAGAGTACCCCCGCTATTTAAAGTCATTGTCGGGGCTGATAAGTCTGCTGTACCTCTTGATATTACTAGCTGGTTTCCGCTTCCTTCGTTTCCTATGCTCCATTTAGCCCCGACATTATCATTAAAAGTAATTCCTGCATCTGCGTTGCTGTTTGCATTTGTGTTTTCTACTGTAATACTGGTCATCCCTGTTGCTATGTCGCTTGAAAAATGAGATATATTTCTATTATCACTCGTTACATATAATTGACCATCAAGAACGTGAAAATCTCCTTCCTCTATATACCAATTATCCCCATATAGTCTATTGTGGTATACTCCAGCACTTCTCTGTAACTTAATCATATCCTTTCCAGAGTTGTAAGTATGCTCTATTGTAAAATCATTTACTCCCGAACTTGTAAAACCGAATGCGTCTTGTCCACTTCGCCTCCATATAAATTTAGGCGACCCGCTTAAATCCAGCCTAAAACCATAGTTTTGGTCGCCTCTATATAATCTAAAAGCATTTTCATTAGCCCCACTTTTGTTATAGAAATAACTACCGTTTACAAATATATCGCCGTTTATATTTGTATCTCCTTGCACATCTAGTTTATGGCTTGGTTCATCAGTACCTATTCCTACATTCCCCCCATTAGATTGTAAAGATAAATGTTCATATATGGTATCACTATCTTGTCCTGTTTGGATTGTTATCTTTCCTCCATCTATTCCGGGGTCGGGAGAAGTTGCGTCACCACCCGTTATATAAATGCTTCCTCCTTCTCCCTCTGCTCCATTATCTCCACCAACTATATTAATATCATATGTACCGCTAAGGGGTACTTCTGTGAAACTCATATAGCTTTCATCTCCAAAGTTAGCAGGAGAAGAATATTCACTTCCATAGATTACTCCGCCATATGTAATGTCATTAACTTCAAAATCATTAGCCCCCATATCAACATCAGCATATATATAAGCAGGTGAACCAAATATCCAAAAGTCCATAAAAGCGTTACCTTGAGAATCATGCAATACCCTATTTTCCCTATCTATGATTGTGTTCCCTGTACTATCTATATCATATAACCAACCAGTTACAGAATAGCTTGCTGTTCCGTCTAAATCAGCATAAGAATTTATCCACCCGCCATTACTAGAATCTGCAATATTATCAGTAAGTAAATATCCTCCGCTGTCTAATTCAATATCCCCCGTAACCCAAAGCTTATTATTTATCCTGAAATCAGCACCGCTTAATACTTCCCCCCATTGACTAGCTAAAGCATCATGATATACGTCAGCATTTAGGTTTAAAGTTGAGATAGAGCTTGCTCCAGTTATATCTCCGTTTAGCATTTGTATGCTGTTGCCATCCATTATAATATCTCCTGTCATTGTCCCGCCTGTCTTGTTAAGGTAGCGGTCATCTAAGGGGGTGTAATCAGTTATGTTAATCTTGACAGTAGTTAGGTTTTGTAGTACACAAGTGCCGTTCTGTTGGCAATAAAGGGTATCTGCGTAACCTTTAGTCAATGGTTGCCATATAGAACTAGAATCCGCAGCATAAATAGAACTAGTAAAAACTACTAATAGCAACAACAACCAAAGCCATTTCATGTTTACTTTTTATATTTGGTACAATCCTTTAGGGCTTTATCTGCCTCATCCCCTACATTTTCCAACTCTTTCTTTATACTGAAATCGTTGTTTTTATATTTTTTGTCTATTTTCATTGTTTGCCTCCCTACCTTTGTACAAAGTAGAATATGATAATACTTGCAAAAAAAGCGATAGTTGGTACTAATATAAATTGATATCCTACATACCCTGCTATAAATAATAATACACTTATAATACTCATAGCAAAAGTACCCGCTACAAATACTTCTTTAAAGTTTTGTTTCTTAAATACTGCGAGATATACTATAAACAACATAAGCATGGCTAGAGTAAAGTAAAGACCACCGCTAAGGTCGTTTACTTGTAACCCTATTTCAAAGATATTATTGGCTTCCCATACTTTAGTTAAGTTATACATCTTTTTTCAGTATTGCTGATAGTAGCACTCCTATTACTAAAAATACTAACACAGTTATTATAACGCTTGTTTTAAGATAATGCATAGAAGGTATATCTAAACCTGGTTCGTTTAATGCGGTGTTTGTCATATCATAGAATACATTAAGGCTAGTTAAAGCAATCTTTCCTGTCTGGTAGCCATTTGTAAAATACGCACCGATTATATCCGTAATCCCTGTTTGTGTCTCAAAGGAGGCGGCAGATTCTTTCAACTCTTCTGTTTCTGTATTCAACCGTTCTAGTTTATTATATGCTGTGATATTTAGATTAGTTTGGTCTACTCCGTAATTTGTAGCAACATCTGATATAAACCCGGCAAATATTGCAGCAAAGAAACTAACCCATACTAATGCTATTATAAATGTAGAAAATTTAGGCGTTCCCATTAGCCACGCCTCCCTATGAATATTGCTACTACAACTGCTGCAATTTGTAAGCCAATTGCTACATTAACATCTATTGCTATAAAACCAATTGAACTTAATACTAATAGAGGGATGGGTAATGCAATCACCCCTAGAGGTATACTAAACATCATCATAAAAGCAAATGCAATAGTAAGTATAACTGCAATCACGATACCCATAAGCCCTATAGTATCTACTGTGTCCGCAGGGTAGAAATAATGGGATAAACTGTCTAATGCGTGTTCTGTCCCATCTATATAAATAAAACTTTTTGCATAGTAAGTCCTGCCCGTCACATTCTCAATCCCTAGAAGCATTGTACCAGAAGTTGTAGAAAGACAACTACTATTATATAATGCATAATCCTGGATAGATTGTTTATAGACCTTTAAGCAGGCCTGGCTTATGGCAGAGGCACTATCAGAATAAGTAAACCTAAAGTTTCTGGTATCATTATTGTAAGTTAGGCTATGGGTAACATCTGATACTTTATAATACTCCTCTAATATATCATCACCTACCGTGATTTGAAAGGTTATAGCATTCTGGTATATGTATGTTGGGGAGGTTGTCTCTAATAATGTATCAGAAGGGAAGTATATCAAAAACCGATAGTAGACCGTATTGGGGATTATATATAGCTTTGCTTGTCCTTCAAAATTAGTCTGGTATACTCCAATCAAACTATAAGAGTTGGTGGCTACATCGTATTCTTGCACATAGATATAAGCATTCTCTACCTCTTTATTGAATTGGTCATATACTGTAGCTGTTACTTCTGATGGGTCTTGGTTTACTTGTAGATATATGTTATTTGTTATGTTGTTGAATAAGGCATTATGGCTATAATAAGTATATACTGCGTCTTGTCTTGTGTATTCAATGGGGGTAAAATTACCGATTATATTAGCGTAACTAGGATAGACACAATAAGATTGAGTGTTTATGTTTTGTACTGCTTGCCCGAAGCTATTATTATAATATGCAATCTGTGTGCTAAGATTAACTTCTTTGCTTATATTGTTTTGGTCTACAAAGTAAAAGTTATAAGCAGTAGCGTTGCTTGGGATATTATAAGAATTAGTGCAGTTATCTATTCCATAGGAATATGTTAAGTTAGCTAAGTCTACTTCTACAACTCTAGGTTTAGTATAGTTAAAATTTATTGGGATTATGCAACTTTCCTCATTTAAACAACTACTATTTAATAAGCTATTCCCATAAATAGTATGGTCTGTTTGAGTTATAGTGAGTGGGTTTGCTAATTCATCAGATACATAAAAACTATTTACATTTAAGTTGGTGGTTCTTCCTATCCTAATATTATTCATAGTTGCAGGT
>Ga0208794_1000678_pt1 | contig 19401 bp, 23 predicted proteins | sample 32_taG_FD_184106 | JGI IMG/M metagenome (GOLD analysis project Ga0208794, IMG submission 184106) | Marine viral communities from the Gulf of Mexico - 32_GoM_OMZ_CsCl metaG (SPAdes) (version 2) | ecosystem: Environmental > Aquatic > Marine > Oceanic | place: Atlantic Ocean: Gulf of Mexico... | reverse complement strand
GTAACGGCATCGCACGCTCAAGCTGCTCCAGCGGCCAGTCCCACCAGCACATCTCAAGCAGCATGCGAATCTCCTCGTCAGCAAAACGCTTTCTGATCGCCTTGGCGGGGTTGCCACCGACAATGGTGTACGGCTCAACATCCTTGGTGACCAGCGCGCGGCTGCCAATCACCGCACCATGCCCCACCGTCACGCCCGGCATGATCATCGCCTCAGAGCCGATCCACACATCACTGCCGATAACGGTGTCACCTGCCTTTTCAAACGCATCCACTGCCGTTGCAAAAGCCGGCTCTTCGTTCATGTAAAAGAACGGAAAAGAAGAAACCCAGTCGTACCGATGCCCCTGGTTACCCGCCATGACAAAGGCGGCGCCTGAGCCGATGGAACAAAAGCTGCCAATGATGAGCTTGTCCACATCATCACGATCAGGCAGGAGGTAACGGGCACAATCATCAAACGAATGCCCGTGGTAATAACCAGAGTAATAGCTGAAACGCCCTACCTTGATGTTCGGGTTGGTCACCTGCTCGGCAAGCACCTTCCCCTTGAACGGGCTCTCGAAGAAGTTATCCATCGCGTGTCATATCCGATAGCAACGCCCGCCGACAGGCCTGGGCGCAATAAAAAGAAAAGCCGGTTTGGCCCAGCCAGGAAGACGCATCCTACGCCATGGCACAGCGCCCATCCACGAAGAGTGAGGTGTTTTGAGCCTTTCACATGACGCAGGCGTGCCACCCGGCAGAGACACTTGGTGCGCTAATACGGCAATCACCTGACAGTTGACCATTGTCAGAGGAGACATACGGCCTCGAACCCGGTTAGGAAACGGGTACCCCCTACCTGTTCGTAACTTGGAGACGGACGCACAGCGACGCAGGTTTTCTAGGGCCAGCGCGGCAGACGTGAATTACCTTTTATGTTCTGTACCACGCCGCATAGATAGCATTGGTATTTTTCATATCCAGGTACAACCACACCATTCGGTCAACAAACCATGCCTTGAAGACCATTATCCAGAGATTCCCAAGCAGCAAAACCCAAAAATCCAATGCATAGACACCATATAGAAATAATGGAAGGCCTATTGCAGACAATATCTGTAGAGTTCGACAGGCGTTTATATGGTGCTTAGGAATGCACTCATTTTGGCGATTGAGATAGATACGCTCCCCAAACGTCCCCATGGAGGCCCAATTATCTGTTTTACTTGGCGGTTTGAACAAGCGGGGGTTTAGCCACACCCAAATAAAAGACAGCAGCACCGGCACAATAAAATAAAGACCAATCCAGTCTCTAGACCAAAAGCACACAGACATGATCGGCAGCACGGTAAACCGGGTATAAACACTCCATGGGTTAGAGTGCCTATTCCAAACCTCGTCGGTCATGGACATGCTTTTCGCAGCGTACTTAAGAAGATCCATGCTTTTACTCCTAAAGAGATAACGCACACTAAGCAGCGCTTTGAAAATACCGTCCGCCAATGGACGGGGCAGGTTGAGCCCTATCTGTAACCGCCGCGGTTAAAAGCGAGAGTCATTTTCGCAAGGAATGCCGTCACGATCACCATCCATTTTGGTATTTGGGCAGTTTCTTGTAAAAAACTCCGCTTCGGCCCGCGACGTCATTTGGCTGCAATGCTGGCGCCCATCACAGCTAAAACGGGACTGAGCGCTTTGAGCTGGAGCCTGTCTATAAGACTCGCCTGACACAGGCATACGGGAAGAGTTATCTACCTTTTCCGAATAAAATTTCCACGCACCGAAGCCTACAAGAACGATCAATATAAATTTTTTCAAGCACAGCACCTTGATTTAATCGCGTTATAATGACGGCGACAGAAAATTATCATGGGAACTCGTCACCCCCTACACACCTTGTCTAGCCCTCTCTATTGCGGACTTGACCGCCGACAAGGCTTGAGGACTATTTTTCCAGCAGGTGGTTCTGAGCATGGATGCCACTCTCTCAGCAATTTCTTTCGGCTCATAATTCGCCAACACAGAAAACGAATCTATCCCTACTTCCTCAAAACGTTTAACCACCGTAGGCCCAACGCCTTTCACCGCCAGCAGTGCGGCTCTCTCTGATTCGCTGAATGCCATATTGGAACTCCCTAAGCCCTACAACGCTTTTTTTGCGGCACCCCGGAAGGGGCCGATGGACGGCCCTCGGGCCGGGAATCTACTTAAGCGACGCGTTATACGCGAGCTTCCTCCGGAATCAAAGCCAATAGGTCAGTAACCCCAACGTCAACACCTGCCTGTGATAACAAAGCGGAAACCTGCCCTCGATGGTGAGTTTGATGATTAAAAAAATGAAGGACGAGACTCGAATATCGCTTGCTGGCCGAGACCCCTTTGGTGTTGCGGTAGCTGAGAACGAAATCCAGATCACCTTCGCTTAGTTCGGCTATCCAGCTAATAATTTGCCGGTCAAGCCAGGCTCGATGTTCAGATAAGCTACCAATGTCGTCAAACAGGATCTGGCGTAGGCTTGTCGGATTTGGAAGGTTGGCGACCTCTTGTAACGAACTCATGCATGATGGATGAGTAGCAAACCGCTTCAGCCAGATGGTGTCAGCAACGACAATATGATTCAGAGTTCCAAGAATGGAGCCAAAAAACGCCGCACGATCCTTAGCCAGGTCTGTTGCAGAGAGCAAACTTGCAGACTCGTAATTTTTCGAATTCATCCATTGATTGTAAATGGATAGCAATTCAAGGTGATTTTTCAGGCTCATATGCGTTCTCTTTCACCTATAACGCCTTACCGTGGGGCAAACCGAGGCGTAGCGTAGTTTTATCCCTGACACTAACTTGCTAGCTGTAGTATTGCTTAAACTCATCAGACGGCACACGGTCCGAATAAATGTAGACTAAATTACCAATAGGATCGGTTACCGAAAACCCTCTATCTCCCCATGGATGATCTTCGAGTGGCATCGCCACTGTGAGCCCTGATTGAGAAAGCCTTGCATATTCTGAATCCACATCATCCACTTTGAAGTTAAGCATGACGCCTGCGCCACCAAAGACAGGCATACCCTCTTGCGGCTGAATGAAGCTAATTTGAGGGCCGTCTTGATTAATCTTCAATGTGACATACCAGCCACAATCGAATATAGATTTTGAAGCAAAATGCTTTAGATAAAATTCTCGGCACTCATCTACTTTTTTTGTGCAAAAGCAAGTTGATAATTCCTTGGTTTTCATTCAATCCTCCATGCTTGGTGAGGCAGCTGACGTGTGAGCTCATGGGCCGGTTTTTAGCCGCGAAGCGGCGGAGAAACGGTCCCATGCGGTGATTTGTTAGGACCCACCTAGTAAGCCCGCGAGAGTCCGGAGCCGAGCTGCCACTTTGGCATGAATGGTCTCCGGCAAGATTTCTGAATATGAAGCCCGCCAGAGCTCTAATTGCTCAGCTACGCTCGATTCGCCACTAAGACAAGACGACGCTATGGCCCGATACATCCGTGCCTCGTAGTTGTTGCAGAGGTGATGGGCCCTCGCCATTCGATCGCTTCCGAGACCTTGGGCGCACTCAACTAGGGATGAGTAACGCTTGAAAAACGGAAATACGTCGGTCACCAGCGTGTCTGATATTTCCATGGCCCCAGCGTGTAGTTCCGGCTCGGCTGCCTTGTCCGGTAAGAACAGTGAATACGACCGGCCAGGGTTTATAGGGAAGTAGAAGAGAGCACAGCTGACCGTAGTTGTAACCCGCTGGCTCTCAGTGCCGTATACGAGGCCAAGTTGGTTGACCAATTCCTCAACGACCTCGTGCCTGACTCCGGATACTAGGGAATACTGTTGTCCGGAACGACCAGCGAACTGAGTTGGATGAGAAGTCCAGAGTATCTGGTCGAATCCGTGGGCTGCTGTGCGCAGGAATGCATTCTGCTTCCGCACATAACGGAACCCAGACGTCGCAATCACGTCTTCTACTGCTTTTGCCAGCCTCAAACCCAATGACATTGCGTGTGGTCCTAACCCTGCCAACACACGCTTGTCGCGTGATTGACCTTGTTATGCGACTTACTCATTGATTTCAATTAATACTCCAGCTTCATTTCTTTCAAAAGCACTTCCTATCGGTGCATTTAGAAAAGGAATAATTTCTGGGTCGTAGTTAGCAATCGTATTCACATCGTAAATAGCATGATTGCTTGGTTCATCCATATATCTCTGAGATTCGTGTCCAGACATGAAACACCAGCCGCTATCCTGAGGATTATTTGGCTCGTCGCGATACATATAACCCTCGGACTTACCTTCTACGGTGATCATGTCCGTCGCGATACAGCCACCGAACCCTTTTGCCAATGGCTTTATTTGTTCAGCTTTGAGTTTGAAGTTTTTCACGAACCTCTCCTTTCCGCATAACGCCCGCAGCACGAGCGGCTTTGTAATGGAGATGCAGCCGGAATGAAGAAGCCGTCGCCGTGCCTGCGATTGTTAGATGCCGCCTCTCCCAGAGCCTCAAATTCGGAGAAACAACCGCATAGCTTCGATCGACTCTGTAAGTTCTTCTGCGGTAAACGATACATTTTGGTCGTTCTCCGGATGATGAATTTGATGGCGAATGTACTCGGTAAGAACGATCTGCTGCGACATTGTAGAACCATCCTGCCGAAGACGAATGTACTTACGCTGCGGTTTGCCAGTTTTGTACTCCGTTAAGCGTCCTTCTGCTTCAATGAACCCATATAGCTCATTGTGATATTCATAGGAAGCCTCTCCAAACGCCGAAAAATTCACTTCGTTAAGGCTTGGATAAGGTAGCTCATGCTCCAGAACGGGTGAGACTCGTTCTGGAGTCTGATCTGAAATCAGCATGATGTTCTCAAACTTGAGGCGCTTTACGATCTCGGGGCTATGTGTTGTGAGCAATACCTGGGTGTTGGGCGCCTCAGAGAGAGTGATAAGCGCATCAGTCAATGCGCGCTGATGTTCTGGGTGTTGAGATGTTTCAGGTTCTTCGATGGCGTATACAATATCTGGCAAGTTAGCCTCATTTTGTCTCCTCTCTGCTTCTGCACGGAAGAAACTGATCAGCACGAGGCGCTTTACGCCACTGCCTCTTTTATTGATGGGGATATCATCATCGCCGGTAATAGAGACGTTCTTGAACACATCCGTCCACTTCAGGCTGGCAAAATCAGGAATTCGAGGATCAAGCGAATTGGCTATGGCAGGGTTCATCTCACCAAGCTTCTGCAGTGTCCTCTGAGCTACCTCATCCAAACGTGCCTTCACCGTGTCCGTGATCTGTGCCAGCTCCGCCTGAATTTGTGGATCACCGAAGATTTCTCTGGCAGCGATTCGCATTGGATCCTGAACTTCATCGTCAGAATCGCTATTTTTTCGATCAGATTGGAACAGCGTGTACAGCGGCATATACGCCTTGAGCTGCTCCCAAATGCTCTTGGCGTCAATTTTGGCGACTTCAATTTCGCAGTCGCTTAACTGCAAGTTTGCCTGCCCTCGCCAGATAGCCTTGCGTAGCTCAGCATTCTTGGTTTTATCCGGGCAATTGAAACCACCAGCTTCCAATATCTTCTTGAGATCAACGTTCTTCTTCAGAAGTAAGTCAGCACATTCTGGGTTTGCGGGATGATTGGCCTTGATAAATACCTTTTCCTTTCCCGCATTTGGGTATCTTTTTATGACATGCAGGGTTCCCGCTGACGCTAGTAAGTATTCTTCCTGCAGTGTCGTTTGGTTCGTGGCGTCAATAACGATATTTGGAGGAAGATCAGTAAATTCGACCCCGATTTCAATGCAATCCTGTCCTTGAGCAAGGCAATCTTTGTTTATATCATCCTTGTCAATTTTGACGCATCCCTTACCTTCATTGAAAAAGATGTCCAATGCTTCAAGAATCGTTGATTTCCCAATGTCGTTACGGCCAACAAGAACGAGAAGGTCATCAACCTGTACTGTCACCGGGCTTGAGTAGCTTCGAAACCGGTTCACGGTTACAGCTTTTATTTTCATCTTATCCTCCCCGCCATGCGTTCAAGTGGCATCTAACGCTTTGCACACCGGCCAAGCTGCGGCGCGCCAAAATGTGGTAAAGAGCGCAGCGACCACATTTTGGTGCGCCGTAGCTTGGTCCGAGTGCTGCAACTTGTTAAAGGTTTGCTCTGGCGATGTATTCATTTACATACACCTCTAATTCTTTGCCAGTTTTTTTAGAGGTATCTGAATATAGACCGGACTTATTTGTCCCATCTGATTCATCCTCCAAGATCCGCCAAGTGAGCGATTCTGGGAATCCAACCTTTTTCCTTATTTCGTCGAAATGGAACAGTAGTTCTGGACCTGACAAAATCCCTTTTTTATATTCCGCGACGGAGACATTTACATATGCCTTGCGAGGATCAGAAAAATCAGAGCAAATTCTAAGGTCGTTGCAGATTTTTTCTACATAACGTGGTAGTTCTGACCAGTGCAAATCAGGTTTTGACATTAAAAGATATAGCTCATCAGCTTCATGCCCTTCAGCCACAAGCGATTCCGACCAGTCGGCTAGATCTTGAATTTGCAATATCTTTCGATAGTACATTCTTAGAATGGCGCTCGATTTCATTTTAACCTTTAACAGCTGATTAGACCGAAGGCTTCGTCATTGCATATCAGTGACTTCCACATATCAACGCCCATCCGCCCGACTAAATTCATGAAAACCAACGCTTTGGCAGCACACCCCGTATTCGCTTGACCGCTTCTTTTTCACGCCAATCATTACTTCCGCTCCCGTCATACAGCCCATAGTACGCACACGACCGCGCCTAGCGCGCGACCGCCGGGGTCGGGATGCGAGGGGGAGTCAGGGTTGGGTGTTACTGCGAGGGTGGTGGCCATCCGTTGGTCCTGTTGCTGGCGTCGTGCCTGCTTTGAAATTAGCGCTATTGTGGTGCGGGGTAAAGTGCCGTTGGGCGTTATTCAGCCTGGCAGCCGGCCAGATGATGCACTTGCAGGGAATAGAAAAAGATCGGAGCAGCTCAAGCCAGCCAATGCAGCACGCACAAGCCAACCAAGCCGAGCATGAGAAGCAGACATGCTGTGTTAATGCGCGACTCCAGCGTCCGGTCTGATACCTCATGGGCTGGATAGCGAATGGGCCAATACCCCACGACGGCGGCTTGCCGGAGAACCTCTGGCGTCACGGGTATATGCTTGACCTGCTGGCGCGGTGAGGGAGAAATCAGCGCGCCAATGCTCCAGCCTTCTTCACCGTGGTGAAAGTACCATCGGTAGCTGTCCATATTGACGGCAAAGCGCTCGGCAAACGCCTGCTCCAACTCGAAGAAGTCATCCCCGTCAACGCCGAGGTCGTTACATAGATCGGATTCAGGTTTGATCTTCCAGCGATTGATACCCTGAGTTTGCTCAAGGAACGCGTAGATTGCTTCAACCTGCATACACTGACCTCACCACCAGAAACCGCTCCTAATGCTGCTGTCGCCCCATTGCCACAGCATTCAGTGTGCGGGCCCGTCGCGAAGCCTCAGGCTTACCTCAAGCAGGGCCCCTAACAGGGCACCACCGACAGCGCAGACCCCAGCGCATTGGCCACACCGTTGATGACACTGCTGGTAACCCGGGCCTTGTTGACCGCGATATCCATCAGTACACCGAAGATCAGCGACAGGTAAGCCAGATAACCAAACCCCATGTAGTCGTTGTACAAGATGGCATAAAACCAGTCCTGCCCAAAGACGTATATCGCCGAGGCCGCGATGGTAGACACAAACAGCAGCACCGCCGGTACAAACAGGTGCACCAGCGCTTGAGGCTTTGCAAAGGACATCAGCAGTAGCGCGAAAAACAGGAACAGGTTTGAGCCAAGAAACACCCGCAGGTCAAACTTCAGGGCGGCTACTATGTCAACGTACTTGGCTTTGATGATGTCGCCCAGGGTGTGCTCAGCCACTTCAATACGCTCAAGCCGCTCCAGGTAGCCAGAGGTAATTGACTCGGCCAAGGCCCTGCTTTTTGCGCAGTCGTAACCGCACATGGACGCGACCACACCGGCAATAACCTGCGGCAGGTTACGGTCCAGACTGCGCTGTATCACCTCTGACTCCAAACCAAGCCCCTGGGCAATGACGAGCGCCTGCGCCGCCATATCCGAGTCCACCACTGCCTGTTGCCTGGCTCGGATTTCCGTCTCTATCTGGTGTTTCACAAAGCCCTTGGCAGACTCTTCCACTGCCCCGGGCGACAGAAACGTCACCGAAATCAGCAGCCCAAAAACCAACAGCCCAAGTACCCCAACCAGTCTTAGCGTTATCTTCATAATCTCGTTACGTCAAAATTCCTTGTGACGCCCCCGCCAACACCACAGCGAATATCACCCAGTCGTTAATCACATGGGCGCCGGTGGATACCCAGATATTCTTGGTGCGGAGGTAGGCCAGTGACAACACCAATCGGGCGGTGCCGATGACGAGCAGGCATTGGAGCAGATTCCAGTGGTAGGACGGTAAATGCAACAGGCCAAAGAGGACCGAACAGAGTAGCCAGGCGAGCAACACACTGTGCGTACGGGAAAGGCCGAACCGGCTGTGAGCGAAGTGAAGTACGGCCAAAAAGGGCACTATAGTCAGTAGCTCTTCGCCGAACAGCTGCGGCAGGGTCCGCAGGAAAAAGAGCGCCTTACCCTGAGTGTCTTGGTCAGCCAATACATCAAACGCGGCGTTGGCATTAGCACCGAACACCTGCATTACCAGCAGCCCGACCACCCCGCTCACGATCAGGTTAAGAACGGCAAACCCCAGCATCAGCCCCAGATCCCGAAGGTGCAGGCGGCGAAACAGACTGGTCCAGTAAGGTCCAGCAACCAGCCGCAGCGCGAGCAGAGGAATACCCGGAAACAACAGTGCCCGAGCCGTCAAACCCCAGCCACTGGTGAGCACCGGCAGCGGAGCAGTCAGACAACCAAACCCTACCGCTACCGCGATCAGCAGGCACAGCCACTGGCCGCCAGACAGGGCGACAGGTTGGTCGCAGAAAAATGGAAACGCTTCCCCTCGCCTCTCCAGCCAGGGAATGTGGTCATTGGCCGACGCTGTGATGTTATCTCTCACCGGTGTCTCTCTTCACTTGTATCACCACCAGGCGGCGATGCGCTCTCCCTGAAGGTGATGCCCTTGTTCGCACGACAAAAACCGACACCTTATACGCCTGCTATCCAGCAACCACTGCCACAACGGCCCTGAACATGGCGAAGGCAAGCAGAACAGCCCCCAAAACCCTTGCTAGAAAACAGAGATGAGAGCCGAGATCACCGCCCTTCAGGTCTAACTCCTTGAGGTTCGGCCCAGGCGCTACCGCATCATAGGTGCTGTTATCGCCGTAGGGCTCCTCGACGTAAAATCATTGACCGTTAAGCAGAAACTCACAAAACATGTCGGCATCGTTAAACCTCGGCCTGCTCAGAACCTCCCCCTTTTCAGGATTCGAGCATCCTGAAAAACCCACTCTGGAGACCTGTGCATTGCCCACTGCGAAGCACCTGAACTCGCCCTGGTCATTTATGTATTTTGGGCGCGCCAGGTAAAAAAGACACCTTCAGAACTAAAAGGCATCATTGCCCCCAAGATTATTTCTAAGCTCTTCTACATACCCCGGTTTGATCGGCGCGGCAGATGCGGCCTCAATGTATTGGGGATCAGACAATAAGTCCGCTCTCAGCCAAGTACCAGGGCGATTCCCTGCGGCATTATTAGTCACCTCAACCTTGTAATAGTAGTCAGCAACCTTTTGCGCGAATGGAAAATCGTTATGCAGATGCACCGCAAGGAAATAGACATCATCAACAACCATATAGATATAAAAATTCGGCTTATTAACTGGCACCCTTTGCGGGTCAAATGGCACGGAGATCTCGCCTCCAAGAACGGACACCAGCTCTCTTACCAAGTCACTTGATGGCGTTTTTTTGTGCTCATATGGCGGACCTCCCTGTGCGTATTTTTGCTGCTCTTGAATTGCTATATGCACATAGTGCGGATAATCCACTTCTCCCTGAAAAGGGTATTTACCCGTAATTGAATGATACTGCTCGATATAACCCGAAAGCACTTCCAGATCATTTAACCTGGCTATATCGAAATCATGCTGGAGGTCCTCGCTCGTCCCACTATCGAAAAAACCAAAAAGCTGCGCCATAGCCGTTACAGGAAAAGCCATAGCGATTATCAAAACCAACTTAAACATCCGTTTCATCTGTGCACCATCTAACGCTGAGCTCAACCGCCGCCCCAGGCGGTCGGTTGCAGCGACTTGTTAAAGACAACCTTCTTTGCAAACATATAGCTGGCAAGGGCCATAACCGGGAAGGCTACGGCGTGCCACTTACCGAAGGTAACAACTAGCTCGGGTAGCTCTTGAATAAATCCACCAAAGAGCCCAGCAATGACCAAAAACCCAAACGGCACAGGCAGAGCCACTATAGTTGCTGGAGCCCAAGATGGTGTGAGTAATAATGTTGCAATTACAACGAACGACCCCACTCGCCAGGGTTCTGGGAGTTTCAGCATAACAAGCGTAGCTCCTGCCATCAGCATGAACATTCCGATGTAGAGCACAAACCCAAAGACGAACAACGGACTTCCCCTTTAACGCTGCGATAATTTGCTGCCTGAAGCGCAGCGTAAGGCGGTCAAATTGATGGCTTTGTTAACAGTTGGGTGCAAGTTCAGCGCTCCTAACTAATATTAAAACCAATATAACTACACATGACCATATTAGTAACACTAATTTTAGCCTTCCTTTAACCATAAACGATTGTGCGAAGGGTAGAAGCACAAAGATAAGTAGCGTAACCCAGACGGTTTTTACCGCCCCCATTACTCCGTGGCCAAGCACGGGCTCAACAAGTTGAAACCATTCATCTATGTTACAGGTTTGAACTGACACACCTAAGGAACCAAATACGCTCAGTGTCGTCAAGCTCACAACAAAGAGAATGAAAAGAGATACTTTTGTGGCAATCGTCTGATTCATATAGGACTGTTAACAGCTGATTGGACCGAAGGCTTTGCTATTGCATATCAGTGACTTCCGCATATCAACGCCCATCCATACGACTAAACCCATAAAAAATAACGCCTTGGCAACATACCCCGTATTCGCTTGACCGCTTCATTTTCAGCTCAATCATCACTTACGCCCCCATACAGCTCGCAGCACGCGCGCAACCGCGCCGAGCGCATAAGCGCCGGGATCGGGATACGAGGGGGAGTCAGAGTTGGGTGTTACTGCGGGAGTGGTGGCCATCCGTTGGTCCTGTTGCTGGCGTCATGCCTGCTTTGAACTTAGCGCTATTGTCGTGCGCGGTAAAGAGACGCTGGAAGGTTATTCGGCCTTCCAGCTCACGGGGTAAAGCATCTCTTCGCGGTAGCCGCTGAGGACGCGGCGCAGGCCGCTGAGGTCGGTGTCGAGTTGGCTGTCGCCGGTGTCCACCAGGAATGGGCGGCCGGCGAGGCTGCGGAGTTTGGTTTTGGTGGCGACGACCAGCAGGTTGTCCAGCCCGACGGCGCGGATGACGCGGGGTGACAGTTGCTGGTTGCCGCGTCCGAGTATGTGGCCCTGGCCGCCGATGGCGGTGACCAGGATGCGCCAGTCGCCGCCCTGCTCTACCTTCTCCCACAGTTGCTGCTCGGTGGCGTCGCGCAGGATGAGCTCGCCATCCTTGAGGACATCCACGCCTAGCAGGGTGCCTTCCAGCCCCATGGCTTCCAGCAGGCCGAGGGTGGTGGAGCCGGGGCCGAGGATCCAGCCGGTGTTGTCGTCTTGTTCTTCCTGCAGGCCGGCGGCGATGTCGTCGAGTACCAGGGTTTCTACTTCACGGCCGCCCTGTTTGACCTGCTGCACAAAGCGGCCCTCTTCCGGCACGGCCAGTTCGCCGTAATGGCGTGTGCGCACCTGGCCGTTGCGAAAGGCCTGCTCGTCGATGTCGCGCACGTCGGCTTCACGCAGGCGCACCAGTTCGCCCTGCACCAGCAGCGCTACCAGCTCACCAGCGGCGCGCGGGTTGACGGCGTAAACACCGGAGTGAATCTTTACCCCGGCCGGAATGCCCAGCACCAGTTGAGTGCTGTCGAGCTGGTTGCAGATGTTGCGGGCGGTGCCGTCGCCGCCGGCAAACAGCAGCAGATCGACGCCTTGCTGGTGCATCTGCTTTGCGATGGTTTCGGTGTCTTCGGCGCTGGTGTGTGGCGGGTTGGTCAGTTGGCCGACCACCTCGGCGTCAAACCCCATGTCGGCCAGCAGATCCGCGCCCATCGCACCGGGGGCGCTGAACAGTTGCAGCCGGTCGCGCAGCGGCAGAAGGTGCTCCAGTGTCTGCCGCACGCGGTTGTGCGCCTGTGGCTCGACGCCCATGGCCAGGGCGTCATCGGCGACACCGTCCGAGCCTTTCAGCGCAGCGCGACCACCCAGGCCGGCCAGCGGGTTGATGATCAGGCCAAGCCTGAAGCGGGTGTTGGGTGTGCTGTTTGTCATGTCACAAATCCGTCATGCCAGTGCCATATCCTGCCTGCAACTGGCGATCAACTTGGGAGACAACCATGAATGTGCATGCTCTGAAACCGTGCCGTGACAGTGCCGACATCCTGATTCATCCGTCCCATTGCGTGGGCGGCCATCTGATCGACGAAGACGGCCGCGAGATTGCCATCACCGAGCAGATGATCCAGCAAGCCTGTCAGGAGCTGGAGCAACAGTGGGTGCCGGCACGCCCGCGCTTCAGCGCTTGAATCCGGCGGCGGCAAGCAACGCCGCCGTTTCCTCCTGACCGCTGTGCCGCACCTCGACTTCGGGGCATTCGCGGCGTAGCGGGTATCCCTTGCGCAGTGCATCAAACGCCTGAGCGGTGCTTTGCCCGGCCATCGGCAGCATGGCTGCTCGAAAGCGGGCGTCGTCATCGCGCACATCGTAAACCTGCCGTAGCGACCGTTCGAGCAGCCACTGCGCTGGCGTGTCAGCGGCAAACTGCAGCTGTGCCCTGCCGGCGTCCGGTGCCAGGCTTTGCAACGTCAGTGGCGCGGGTACGCCGAGACTGGCGCGGTAGATCTGTTCGGTGCCGCGTAGCTTGCCATCCAGGCTGTAGCCGGCAATGTGCGGGGTGCCCAGGGCGCAGCGCTGCAGTAGCTCGCCGTCGACTTGCGGCTCTTGCTCCCAGACATCCAGCGCTATCTGCAGATCAGCCCGTTCGGCCAATACGGCTTTGAGCGCGTGATTGTCGATCACCGGGCCGCGACTGCTGTTGATCAGCCAGGCGCCGGGGCGTAGCGCAACCAGGCGGCCGGCATCCAGCAGGTGCCAGGTGGCATCAGGGCCGCTGTGAGTGAGCGGTACATGACAACTCAGCACATCACACTCGGTCAGCAGTTGATCCAGCGGAGCGAAACCTGACTCCCCGCGGTTGGCGCGCGGCGGGTCGCAGAGCAGACACTCAACCCCAAGCGCAGCGAGCGTTTGCGCCAAACGCCCACCCACCTCACCCACGCCGACGATGCCGACGCGGCGCGTGCGCCAGTCCAGCCCGGTGCGTTCACTCAGGGTCAGCAGGCAGCTGAGCACGTACTCGACCACGCCGCGGGCATTGCAGCCTGGTGCGCTGGCAACGGCAATGCCCGCCGCAGCCAGCCCCGGCAGATCAAGATGGTCAGTGCCGATGGTACAGGTGCCGACAAAGCGCACCGGGGTGTCCGCCAGTAGCTGCGGGTCTACCCGGGTAACCGAGCGCACCAGCAGCGCATCAGCGTCTAGCAGGTGCTCGCGGCCAATCTGCCGGCCCGGCAAGCGGGTAATACGGCCAAGCGGAGCAAAAAAGGCGTCCAGCAGGGGGATGTTTTCGTCAGCAACAATATGCATGGAAGATCACTTGAGCAGGCTTGATGCGTCCATTGTCGAGGGGGCGATGCGCGCTGTCCAGCCGGGCAGCCATGACGGCGCGTTCTTCTGCCACATGCAGTTTGTCGCATTGATGCAACATCCCTCTTGCGTCGAGACAGCGGCGCTGCTTAACTGCAAGTCAGAGTCTGGATGTGACTTTTCAGTCCGATAACCATTCCAAGCGTTTTTTCGAGGGACTCCCTCGTTTTGCAGGACCTGCCTGAGTACCGGAACGCACCGCGCACCGCCCACTGCGCCGCATCCGGGACTGTCCTCACCACCCTGTCGCCACGACCACAACAATGTCTATTATTCCGGCGCTGCCGCTGTGCGCCCCGGCGACCTTGCGCGTTTGCTCCAAGGCCCTTTGCCTGCACTGCCCTGTATCGCTCGTCCGCCGGGTCGAGCCACGCCAACACTGGAGACAGGGAATATGAAAGCAGAACACGACGTTGTGGAAACCCTGGGCGGCTTGCGCGTCCACACCCACTATTACAGCAGCCCGGCGCCTCAAGGCACGGTGATTCTGGTCAATGGCTCGCTGGCCACCACTGCCGCCTTTGCCCAGACGGTGCGCTACCTGCAGCCGCACTTCAATGTGGTGCTGTTCGACGAGCCCTACGCGGGTCAGTCCAAGCAGTACAACAGCAATCGGCGGCCGATTACCAAGGAGCAGGAAGCCAGCATTCTGCTGGAGCTGATCGAGCGCTACCGGGCCGATCACCTGATGTCCTTTTCCTGGGGCGGTGCCTCTGCCCTGCTGGCCCTGGCGCAGCGCCCGGCACGTATCCGCAAGGCGGTGGTGCTGGCCTTCTCGCCGCTGATCAACTCAGCCATGCGTGATTACCTGGAGCGCGGCATCGACCTGCTGGTCAATTGCGAACGCAAGGCATTGGGCGAGCTGCTCAACAGCACCATCGGCGAGCACCTGCCCTCGCTGGTCAAGCGCTTCAATTTTCGGCACATCGTCAGCCTGGACGAACACGAGTATCACCAGATGGCGTTTCACGTCAGTCAGGTACTGACCCAGGACACCCGCTGCTATCTGCGCGGCAGCGCCGACATCGATACGCCGATCCTCTTCGTCAACGGCGATCTGGACCGCTACACCAGCCCCGAGGATGCCCAGCACTTCAATCGCTATATCCGCCACTGCCGCTTTGCCACGGTACGCGGTGCGGGGCACTTTCTGGATATGGAAAGCCGCGAGGCCTGGGCGCAGACACGCGATGCGGTGCTGGGCTACCTGGCGCCCAGTCTGGACACTGTCGGCGAGCCGGCTGAGCGCATCAGCAGCATTGGCGGCGCACGGGTGGTGCCGCTGCCGGTATGAAGGTCAGACCTCGGCCAGCAAGGCGGACCAGGCGACGCCGGGACGGTAATGGGCGAGCAGCGCGGCGCTGTAGCGCTGCGGACGCTCGCCCAGGCCAGCACTGAGATAGACGCGGGCCTGCTCGCGCACGCGGGCGCGGAATGGCGCCGGGTCGGTGGCCTCGCCACTGAGGTTATCGGTGCTCACATCAAAGCGGTGCCCCGCCGCCAGACAGAAGATCAGCTCCAGCGCCTGGGGCTTGACCTCAACCTGCTCGAAGGTGCGCTGCTGCTCGGCACTGCGGCCATCCGGCGCGTACCAGTAGCCAAAATCCGGCAGCAGTCGCCGCTCGGCACCAGCCACGCACCAGTGCGCCACTTCATGCAGCGCGCTGCGAAAATAATCCCGGGTAAAGAGAATGCGGTGATGCGGCTCGCTGGCATCGGCGGGGAGATACTCGGGTTCGGGATAGCCGCCACGCAGGCAGGTGTTGTAATCCGCCATAAAGCAGTTGTCGAACAGCGTGATCAGATCCTGACAGTGGTGTTGCATGGTGTTGGGCGCGACTGAAAAGTTGGCTGGACATTAGCAGCTAAATTGCTAGCATGGCTGGTTTTTTGGCAGCCAGTCAGCACATGAACCAGACACCTCCCCAACCCGCAAGGGCGCGCATTGTAACAGAGCTGCGAGCATTGATTGTGCTGGTGCTGCCGATCATTGCTGCGCAGATGGCGCACACGCTGTTGGGCTTTGTCGATACGGCGATGGCCGGTCGCGTCAGTGCCGAGGCGCTGGCGGCCGTGGCACTGGGCAACTCCTTCTGGATTCCGACGCTGCTGTTTCTCACCGGGGTGATGATGATCGTCACCTCCAAGGTGGCCGCAGCGAGCGGCGCCGGGCGTCTCGGCCAGACCGGCGCGCTGGTGCGCCAGGGTGCCTGGCTGGGGCTGATTCTCGGGCTGCTGTGTCTGCTGTTCCTCAACCTGATGCGCCCGGTGCTGATCTGGATGAAGGTCGACCCGCAGCTGGTGCCGGTCACCCTGGACTATCTGCTGGCGATTTCCCTGGGCTTTCCGGCGGTAGGCCTGATGCTGGCCCTGCGCGGGCTGACCGATGGGCTGTCGCGCACCAAGCCGGCCATGCTGATCGGCTTTATCGGGCTGGTCATCAACGTGCCGGCCAACTATGTGCTGGTCTACGGCAAGTTCGGCTTCCCGGCGATGGGCGCGGTGGGTTGCGGGGTGGCAACGGCGCTGGTGATGTGGGCGATGCTGGGTTGCATGCTGTTTCACCTGAAACGCGCGCGCTTTTATCAACCCTGTGGGCTGTTCGAGCGTTTTGACTGGCCGCACGCACGCACCCAGGGCGAGCTGATTGGACTGGGCTTTCCCATCGGTATCGCACTCTTCGCCGAAACCAGCATGTTTGCCGTGATTGCCCTGCTGATCGGCAGCCTGGGTGCGGTAGTGGTGGCCTCGCATCAGGTGACCATCAACTTCTCCTCATTGGTGTTTATGGTGCCCTTCAGTCTGGGGCTGGCTATTACCGTGCGCGTGGGCCACAACCTGGGCCGCAGCGGTGCACGGGCAGCCATGCTCGCCACCAAGGTCGGCCTGGTCTTGGCGCTGGTGTTCGCCGCACTGGCCGCCACCGCCATGTACACGCTGGCGCAGCAGATTCCGCAGATCTATACCGATGACCGTGACGTCATCAGCCTGGCCGCCAGTCTGCTGGCTCTGGCCGCGCTGTATCAGTTTTCCGATGCTGTTCAGGTCGCCTGCGCTGGTGCGCTGCGCGGCTTTCAGGATACCCGTCTGCCGATGCTGCTGACGATGATTGCCTACTGGCTGATCGGCCTGCCCGCTGGCTGCATCCTCGGGCTGACTGACTGGCTGGGGCCGGCGCGCGGGCCTGCCGGCTTCTGGCTCGGGTTGATCGTCGGCCTGAGCAGCGCCGCGCTGTTTCTGGGCCTGCGCCTACGTGCTGTCGGGCGCAAACCCGGTCTGCAGCACGGGCTGGGGCAGCGCCAGGCAGACGCGGGACAATAAGGGCGGAGCGTGGTCCGCCGCGCCAAATAGCCACCGCCGCATGACGATTGCGAGGCGGCTTCCCTATACTGTGCCCATGCGCCTGGCCACCTTAACCCTCACCCTGCTTGGCTATCTGCTGCTGACCGGCTGCCAACCACAACCGGCGGCCGAGCAGCAGATGGAAAATTACCTGGATCGCCTGGGCCGGGTGCTGCGCCAGGACTGGCAGCCCTTTTCCGCTGACAGCCTCAGTCGCTACCGGCTGCCCGAGCGCCGCGACAGCCTATACAGCATTGCCCCTGAGCGTATCGGCTTGCTGGATCTGCTGGTTGACGTCAACCCGTGCAGGCCATTGCAGCAGCGCGTAGCCGAGCGCAACAGCGTGCTCGGCAAGGTCATGCCCTGGAGCAGCCGGCTGGCTTACGAAGGCGAGCTGCTGCGTGCGATGGAGCAATGCCTTGGCACCCTGAGCGAGCCCGACCAGCAACCACTGCGCAACGAACTGAGCGCCATTGCCGAGCGCAAGCGCAGCCAGCTGCCGCAGGTCTACTGGAACACCATCAATACCAGTACCGAGCTGGCCAGCTACCTACGCTTTGCCGATGCGCCGTTACCCGTGCAGGAGCAGCCGCTGGATGACACCGCCGCGCTCACCGCACTGCAGCAGTTGACCGCCATCGGTGCCGCCCTGCCAGCCCAGCTACCGCCGGAACTGGAGCAGATCGAACAGCCTCTGCAAACCCTGCAGCGCAGCCCCAACGGCAGTCAGCTGATCACCGCCCTCGCCCAGACCCGCCACGGCCTGCAGCAAGCCACCGCCATGCTGCAGGCACAGCCGGGCCGCTACCTGTGCCCCATGGGCACGCCTTCGGCGCGGTCCAAGGTGCTGCTCAATGTGTTTGTGCTGTTTTATGCGGGCGAGATTCAGCCGTATCTGGCCCAACTGCAGCGTCTGGGGCAGCCTTGGTCAGAATCCGTCATCGCGCTGCGCGCGGTGCCCGGCATTCCGCCCGCCACCGCCGCTGCGCTCGACCAACTGGCCGGCACGCCGCAGAGTCTATGGGAGCAATACCAGGCGGCGCTCAAGACCCACACGGATGCCTGGCAGCAACAACTCGGCGCCTGTCAGTCACAACCGGGGCAAGCAGGCTGGGAACAAAGAGACCAGCACAGCGCCGACTGATTCGGCCTGCGCCCTGGCAATCAGTCCGCCTTGCGAATCAGGTAATGAAAGATCCCGTCGCTCTCATGCTGCTCCAGCAACTCATGGCCGAGAAAGCTGCAGAAGCGCGGGATATCGCGCTGGGTGGAGGGGTCGGTCGCCAGCACCTGCACCAACTCACCCGCGGCGACATCGCGCACCGCGTTGTGCAGCATCATCACCGGCTCCGGGCAGGTCAGCCCGCGGGTATCCAGGGTTGTAGCGGCAGAATCGGACATGACAAGGCTCGGCTAAATCAACAAGTTGGCGATTATCCCGCAATCATCCCGGGCTTGCCAGACGGCCGGTAGCGACCGACACTGAAGTCAGAGTAACAACGCCCCCGCGAGGGTAAGGAAGCAAGATGATCAAAGTGTTGATTGAACGTGTGATTGCAGAAGGCCTGGAACAACCCTACGAAGAAGTCGCCCGCCGTGTCCTGGCTGCCGCAGTGCAGTCACCCGGCTTTATCTCCGGCGAATCCTTTCGCGATATGGAAGAACCCAACCGCCGTATCATCATGGTCACGTGGCAAAACATGCATTCCTGGCAGCGCTGGGAAAGCTCGGAATCACGCCGCGACAGCATCAGCGCCTTTGCACCGATTCTGCTGGAAGAAGAGAAGATCAGCCTGCTCGAGCCGCTGTAACCCCGCAACTGCGCGACCCTCTGCGCGCTACGGCCGAGCGCTCGCTCGGCCGCTGCACCTGCCCCTGCTAGCGCAACGCGCGAATATGGCAGGTCACTTCTTCCCGGTCGGTGTAGAGCTGCTTGCAGCCAATGTCTGCGCGCACACCGGCTTCATCCAATGCGTCCTGAATGTGCCCCAGGCACTGCATCACTTCCTGGTAGCGCTGCTTCATCGGCAGCTTGAAGTTGATGATCAGCTCGCGGCAGTAGCGCTGTCCAATCCACTTGGCTGCCAGGGCGCTGCTGCGGGCC
>Ga0208794_1000676_pt1 | contig 19458 bp, 18 predicted proteins | sample 32_taG_FD_184106 | JGI IMG/M metagenome (GOLD analysis project Ga0208794, IMG submission 184106) | Marine viral communities from the Gulf of Mexico - 32_GoM_OMZ_CsCl metaG (SPAdes) (version 2) | ecosystem: Environmental > Aquatic > Marine > Oceanic | place: Atlantic Ocean: Gulf of Mexico... | reverse complement strand
GCAATTGATGCAGCCCAATCCCGTCCACTGGTCAAAGCGGCCATCTCAAGCTCCGGCATCGACGACTATGCAAGGGTTGCTCTATTGCGCGCCTTCGATAAGGAGCCACGTCTGCTTGCCGCGGTTGATTACATCGCCCGGCAGCGCGCGAAAAGCATAGGCGCGATGGCAGTGGAATCTCATAATTAAGGGCAAAAAATATCCCCGAACGCGTCGTGTCTCAGATTTAAGGGCAACGCGACATGCGGCCTGGCTGGGGATCGTGCCGCGCCAAAAATCCTCAGGTGGAAAGCAGCGCCTCGGGAAGATGTCCAAGGCGGGGCAGGGGGACATCAGGCGGCTTCTGATCATCGGCGCCATGAGCCGGATCACTCCAATGGGCCGCCGTAAGATCACCCCCGGAAGCTGGCTGGCGCGGATGCTCGAACGCAAACCGAAGATGCTGGTCGCTGTTGCGCTGGCGAACAAGATGGCCCGGATGATCTGGGCGATGCTGACCAAAGAAGAGGACTATCGGGAACCGGCCCAGATCGCCGTGGCTTGAGCGCGATAGCTCAGCTGGGTGAACTGAAGTCGGCAAACGGGAGGTGTGAGAAGTCGATAGATTGAATGGGAAACGGATCGAATAGATCGGGAGCGGGAAAACCAGAAGGCCCCCTTGGGCGCTTGAGCCCGCAGGGTAGATTGAGACCCGCTCCGCTGATCACCATACCGGCCAGCGGCATTTCAGACGCCGCATACAAAGGCCTGATAGAAGACCGCACTCGAGCCCGCCTCACGACATCAAGAAACTTCTTGCATCACGGGCGGCAACCATAGAAGGGGGGCTGCGTGCCTCGGGTGTGCCAACCGAACGCTTGGCACGCTGGTTGGATGGGATGAACAGCGCGATTCTATCGGCGATGCGAGTACTTGACGATACTGAAAGGTGGGCGGCGCGGGCGAAGTCCGACATGGCGCATTTGTCGGGTCGCACGCCGGTCGCATTGCGAAGAATCTTCTCCGAATGGTTTTTGGTATCGGCCCCAATGGCTGAATCCGTGACCGGAGCCAGTCGCGCCGCCATTCAACGCAATCTGGCGTGGATGGAAGAAAGCGGTTTGATCCGCGAGGTGACAGGGCAGGGGCGCTTCAGGATATGGACTCTCGAAAACTGAAAGTCGATTCCCGGGTGTGCTGGTTAATTTCAATGTGCCAGCATGACAGAGATTGTCATGCCGCGATGTTGCTACAAATGCAAACCGGATACGAGGCTGTCAAATGGACTTTCTCAAAAGCTGCCAATCTGTTGCGCGTCGCTGACATGGCGACCTCGCGGTATGACGGAATCCGCTTGCAGGACGTGACGGACGAGTTCGGTTGCTTTATTGCGCACCTTCGAGAAGGAGACTCGATTGTGCACTGCAGCAGGATGTCTTCCTTGTTCTTCACATAGTAACAGAGGGCAGGCTTGGAAACATCGAGCAGGTCGGCCAATTCGCCAATTGACGTTTCCGAATATCTCTTGGTGGTCAACTCGTGCGCGGCCGTATCCAGCAACACCCAGCGCTTCAGCTTCTGCTGATGCTCGGCATCCTTGGCCTTGCGGGCGAATTGATCAGGTTGCGGCTGCGTCCTCCTTAATCATGTCGGCGGCTTTTTCACCGATCATGATACAGGTGGCATTGGTGTTGCCGTTGATGATCTCGGGCATGATTGAGGCATCGGCGACACGCACATTGGCCAGTCCCTTGACCTTGAGCCGCGCATCGACCACGGCCATGTCGTCGCGGCCCATCTTGCAGGTGCCGACCGGGTGATACGCATGGTTGACCTCGGCGCGCAGGTAGTCGTCGATCTCGGCATCGGTATTGAGATAACGCTTTGGGTAAAGCGGCTTGGCGATCATATCCTTCAGCGGTGAGCCGTGCAGGATGTCCTGCGTCACCTTGAAGGCATTGCGCATGTCCTTCAGGTCATCGGCGTGATCCAGCAGGTTCAGGTCGATATTGGGCTCGGACCCCGGGTTGGCGTTCTTGAGCGTCAAACGCCCCCGGCTGCGCGGGTGACCGATATTGACAATCATGGTAAAGCCCCACTTGATCATCGACATGTAGTCATGGGCATGGTTGCGATAGGGCAACGGCACCATGTGAAGTTGGAAATCCGGGTTGTTCTTACCCGGCTCGGACCGCAGGAAGCCACCCGCCGCTGTGGGCGGATTGGCGAGCCAACCTTTGCGCCTGGTGAAATACTGGTAGAAGGCACCAAGGTTCTTGAGCGTGCCCAGTGGGCCAAGGGAAATTCCGGTGCGTTTCTTAGATTTGAACACGAACATCACGTCCGGGTGGTCATGCAGGTTTTCGCCCACGCCGGGCAATTCATGCTGCACCTTGATGCCATGTTTCTCCAACTCGGCCCGGGGTCCGATGCCCGAGAGCATCAGGACTTGCGGCGAGCCGAAGGCCCCGCCGCTGACGATGACCTCCTTGTTCACCCCGACCCGCTTGGTTTCGCCGCCCTGGTCGTATTCGACGGCCACCGCGCGCCCGTCTTCCATGACGATCCGGCGCACCGTGGCCTTAACCTGGATATCCAAGTTCTTGCGGTCCGTGATCGGGTCGAGATAGCAGAACTTGACCGAGGCGCGTTCGCCGTTCTTGGTGGTGAACTGGTAGATGCCCAGCCCTTCGCGATTGGCGCCGTTAAAATCCGGGGTCTTGGGGTATTCCAGCTTCTCGCCCGAGGCGAGGAAGGCGTTGTAGAAATCAAACGAGGCATCGCCGTTGCTGACATGCAAGGGACCGCTGTCGCCGTGATAGTCATCCGCACCGCGTTCGTTGTTTTCGGCCTTGCGGAAATAGGGCAGCACCTCGTCATAGCTCCAGCCTTCGTTGCCGAGTTCGGACCAGCGGTCATAGTCGCCGGATTCGCCACGGATATAGACCATGCCGTTCATGCCGGACGAACCGCCCAGCATCTTGCCGCGCGGGTTATAAAGCGCGCGGTTGTTAAGATTTTTCTGCGGCGTGGTGTTGAAGCGCCAGTTCAGCTTGTTGATTTTGTAGTTCTGGATCAGCCCGGCGAACATGCCGGGAATCGAAACGAATTTCGAGTTACCCGGACCCCCTGCTTCGAGAAGCGTGACGGTAGTGTTCGGGTCCTCGGATAGCCGCGCGGCAACCACTCCTCCCGAAGATCCTCCACCAATGACTACATAATCTGCCATTGTTACTCTCCCTGTTACCATTTTTTGTGTCTGTGTCAGACGATTTTCTTCATGACCGCCAAGAGCGTGTCGGTGAGCCTGCTGTAGGGCGGATTCAGAAGGTTTGCCGAGTTCAGCCGCGCCTGCCGGAAGACCGGCTTGTGGGCGCTGAAACTGTCAAACCCAGCCTTGCCGGTATGGGTGCCCATGCCGCTGGCCCCAATGCCGCCGAAGGGCAACTTTTCCTGGAACACGTGGAACAGGGTTTCGTTGACGCACATCCCCCCGGCCCAGGTGTTTTGCAGCATGTGTTTTTCACGGGCTCGGTCATGGCCAAACCAATAGAGCGCCAACGGACGGTCATGGCTGTTGATATAGCCCGTGACCTCATCCAGGCTGTCATAGGTCTTGATCGACAGAACCGGGCCGAACACTTCCTCCTGCATCACTGCCATGTCGTCGCTGGGGTTGATCACCATATTCAGCGGCAGAATCCGGTTGTTGGTATTGCCCTCGCCACCATCGGGGTTGACCGTCACCACCTTTGCCCCCTTGTCACGGGCATCGGTGACCAGATTGCGCAGCCGGTCGTAATGGCGGTCCGAAACGATCGTGGTGTAGTCTACGTTGCCATCGAGGTTGGGAAAGAACTTGGTAAAGCCCTTCTTCATATCCCCGACGAACCCATCAAGCTTTTCGGTGGGCACAAAGACGTAGTCCACTCCGATACAGGTCTGGCCACAGTTCAGCACCTTGCCGCGCAGGATCGAGCTGACCGCCTTGGCCGGATTATAGGAATGGTCGATGATCGCGGGGCTCTTGCCCCCCAGTTCCAGCGTGACAGGCGTCAGGTTGGGTGCCGCGGCCTGGGCGATCTTGCGCCCCACGGCGGTGGACCCCGTAAAGATCAGGTGGTCAAAAGGCAGTTCGGCAAAGGCATTGCCCAGCTCGGCCCCGCCGGTGACGACGGCCAACAGGTCCTCGTCAAAATTGTCGGAAACGAGATTGCCCAGAAGTTCGGTTGTATGTACCGTGACCTCGCTGGGCTTGATCATCATACGGTTGCCTGCGGCCAGCGCATGCACCGCCGGAAGAAGCGCGATGGCATAGGGATAGTTCCAGGGAGCGATATTGCCGATCACTCCTAGGGGCTGCGGCACCACCTTGCATGTGGCCGGCAGCGAATGCAGGCTTGTGCCCACCCGGCGCGGGCGCATCCATTTGCGCAGGTGACGGCGGGCATGTTTGGCGCCCTGGATGACAAGGAACAAATCGCTCAGCGTGGTTTCGCGCACCGAGCGGTTGCCGAAATCCTTGTCGATAACATTACAAATGTCGTGCTTGTGTTTCTCGGTCAGTTTCAGCAGCTTTTCGACATTGCCGCACCGTTCTTCGTAGGACGGGTAGGGGTTGGCATTGGAGGCGGCTTTCTGGCAGGTGAAAAGCGCCTTGAGATCGTCGATGGAGGTGTCAGGGACGATAGGCGTGGCATAGGAATTCATGGTTAGTCCTTTGTATCAATTTCGAGGAAGCGGCGCAGCATATCGCAGGCCATTGTCTTTTCTTCGGTCTTGAACATCCTGCTCTCCTATCGCGCCAGAATCAGAATCGAGGCCACAGCCCCTTCGATCCCGATCAACCCACCACCATTTTCGGCAATTGCCACGTTTGCGCCGTCAACCTGGCGTGCGCCGCACTGGCGCAACCAGGCCACCGATCCCCGCGTCTCCAAAATGACATTTACATGTTGCATTTTCATACCTTTATTTACTGACCAGTAAGTAATAATAAGCCTGCGCTGTCAACATCAAATTTCCTTATCTATTACAGCACCTTGGAAGAAACGCTCGAATGGGGGTTCATAAAACCTGTAAAAAACCGAGAATCAGAGTGACAGCTTTTTCGGGCGAGACTCGTTGTTCGCGAAGGAAATCTCACAGGAATTGCCCAAGGCCCAGGCTCGACGCGATCTTCCGCGTTGCCAGGCCAGAGGTCTTCAGCCTGAGGGCTTCGGCGATCTTCCGCATAGGCAATCGTTCATTCTGGGGCTCTTAACTCTTCCTGCCGGAATACAAGGCTACCCCGCCGCACGATCGCCCAGCGGCGTCTCTCAGCCCGGGTCCGGGGTGACCGGATGCCCCGGAATCCGTGGCCGGATCAAACCGGAATCACTGACCGGATGTTATCGGAATGCCAGACCGGATGAGCCCGGTGTGCGCAACCGGGTTCCATCCGTTCGCTTTGAGTGGTCAAAGACAGGGATGAAAGGCAGTATTTTGCGCTTGAGCGCCAGCCAGACAAGGTTCTCAGAATACCCGTATGCCGAGTCCGCTGCCACCCAATCTGGCTTCAGGCCGAACCGCTCTGACGTCCGGTCGATCATCTTGATATTGCGCCCACTTCTGCCTGCCGGATCAACCGCCAAGCATCGACATCCACGATGATCCCATGATCCGTGTCGATCAGATAGTTGTCAGAACAGGCAAAGAAAGCCGGGCCTTTCCGCGCAGCCGTCTATTGGCTGGCGGGATCCAGAGAAGGCCCAAGAAATGGAGTTGACGAAACATGCCCACCTAAAGAAACGAGCGGTATGCAAGGTTCAAATGAACCTCTTCGCAAAGCCGTCGCTCGGACCAGAGGCCAAAGCGGTAGCCTACGAGCAGCCCATGCCAGAAGTTTTGATTTCGTGCAGCGCCTTCGCTGCAAACTTCTTCGACAAACGGGGAGCAGGCCGTCTGGGCCATGTGTGGTTTTGGCTATTGCCAACGCAGCATTCCTAATCGCGTGCTGCATAGTCTTCGGTGCGATCAGGCCTACATCACCAAAGCTATCATTGAGCCCGGCGCTGAGGCCCAGAGTCCGAACAACTCCGTTCCTACGTTCGTTGCCGCTGTCGGGAGCGGGACCTGTCAGAAATCTGCGATGTGTAGACGACTGAATTTGTTCGGTGGTGCCTGTTCGGCATTCCTGAAGCGCAAGCACAGATGATTACCGACAGGCAGCAATTCCTGTGAGATTTCCTTCGCGAACAACGAGTCTCGCCCGAAAAAGCTGTCACTCTGATTCTCGGTTTTTTACAGGTTTTATGAACCCCCATTCGAGCGTTTCTTCCAAGGTGCTGTAATAGATAAGGAAATTTGATGTTGACAGCGCAGGCTTATTATTACTTACTGGTCAGTAAATAAAGGTATGAAAATGCAACATGTAAATGTCATTTTGGAGACGCGGGGATCGGCGGCCTGGTTGCGCCTGAACAGACCTACCGAGTTGAACGCTCTTTCGCGGGACATGGTTTTGGAGCTTGGGGCGGCACTTGAGCGCATTCTTCGTGACAAAAAGCTGCGCGTTGTGGTGCTCACCGGCAGCGGCCGGGCGTTCTGTGCGGGCGCTGATCTCAAGGCGGTGCAAGCGGGTCTGTCACAGGAGCGGTCCGAAGACGGCGATTTCCTTGATGCCGTAGCGGAGGTTTTTCAGATTCTCCGCGATTTTCCCAAACCCGTCATTGGTGGCCTGAACGGCGTGACCGTCGCCGGCGGCCTGGAACTGGCCATGTGCTGCGACGTACTGATCGCCGCAGAAAGCGCGAAGATCGGCGATGCGCATGCCAATTTTGGGGTCTTTCCAGGGGCGGGAGGCGCTGCTGTCCTGCCCTCTCGGATTGGCTTGCCGAACGCCAAATACCTGCTGTTTTCCGGCCGCAGTCTGCCGGCGCGCGATTGGTTGCGCATGGGGCTTGTGCAGGAAGTGGTTGCCGATGATGCGCTTGAGGTTCGTCTGGACGCGTTCGCAAGAGAACTGGCTGACAAAAGTCCTCTGGTTCTGTCGCGCATGAAAGCGGTCGCCAATGCGTCAGTCGAGATGTCGCAAGCCGAAGCTCTGGCCTGGGAATTGTCGGTCCTGCGCGACCACCTGACATCAAACGACGCTGCCGAAGGGCTGGCGGCGTTTTCGGAGAAACGCAAACCGGTCTTTGCCGGAACCTGATGAGGACCAGGATGGACAATGTTTATATAACCGGAGTGGCAATGACGCGTATGGGGCGCCTGGACGGGGCGACCGTAAAGTCGCTGTCCCGCGAGGCCGTCACCGGGGCCCTGGCTGATGCCGGGATTTCCGCCGGCGCGGTCGAAGCTGCCTATTTTTCGAACGCCACACAGCGGCATCTGGAAGGCCAGTTGATGATCCCGGGCCAGATCGCCCTCCGCGATATGGGGATCGAGGGCATTCCGGTTGTGAACGTCGAAAACGCCTGTGCCAGCGGATCGACCGCCCTGAACCTGGCTGCCCAGTTTCTGAAGGCAGGCGAAGGCGATGTGGCGCTGGCCGTCGGGGCCGAGAAGATGTGGACTGGTGATAAAGCCAAGATGTTCAGCTTTTTCGACTCGGGCTGGGAACTGGCGACCGCTGCGGAGAATGAAAAACAACTGCTGGCGCTGGGACATGGCATCGATCTGCCCGAGGGCAGCGAGTCCGAAAAACCCTATTCCGTTTTCATGGCCGTCTACGCCGCCTTTGCCCGCGCGCATATGCGCCTGTTCGGGACGACACAGGCGCAATTCGCGGCCATTTCGGCCAAGAACCACAATCATTCCGTTGAAAACGACAAGGCGCAGTTTCGCGATCCCTACACTGTGGCGGACGTGATGGGCGCGCCGCCGATCACCTATCCGCTGACCCTGCCGATGTGCGCCCCGATGAGCGATGGCGGTGCAGCGGCCGTGCTGATGACCGAAGCGGGCATGAAGCGCCACGGCATTTCCCGAGACCGCGCCATCGAGTTGCGTGCCAGCGTGATCCAGACCGGTTCGGACCGGGATGGCGACGACTTTGAAAACCATCTGACCGCTAAGGCGGCCCGGCGCGCCTATGAGAAGGCCGGGCTTGGGCCCGAGGACGTCTCGGTCGCCGAGGTGCATGACGCCACTGCTGTGGGCGAGCTGATCCAGATCGAAAACCTTGGTCTTTTTCCCTTTGGTGAGGGCGCGGCAGCCTCCGAACGTGGCGAGACCACGATTGGCGGGCGTGTGCCGGTCAACCCGTCGGGCGGGCTGGAGTGCAAGGGCCACCCGATCGGCGCCACCGGTCTGGGGCAGGTCTATGAGCTTGTCAGCCAGCTGCGCGGTGAATGCGGCACGCGCCAGGTCGAAGGGGCAAAGGTGGCAATTGCAGAGAACGGTGGTGGGCTGATCGGGATCGAAGAGGCCGTGGCCTCGGTCCTGATTCTGGCACGATAGGAGAGCGAGATGTTCAAGACCGAAGAACAGACAATGGCCTGCGACATGCTGCGCCGCTTCCTCGATGACCAGATCGAACCGGAATACCTGAAGGTGAAGGATGCGCCGTTTGAAAAAAAGGTGATCCAGGGATTCCTCACGCAGCTGTCCGAGTTCGGCCTGACCTCGGCCCCCCATCCAGAAGAGGCGGGTGGCATGGGGCTCGACTGGTCCACGCACCTGATGCTGTTCGAAGAGGTCGGCGTCACGGCAATGGATATTGCAGTGCCGATCCTGATCAACGTTGTGGGCGCCGATCTTTTGCTTCGCCTCGGCACCGACGAACAACGCGCGCGCTATATCCCGCAGCTTCTGGCGGGCGAAACATCCGTGGCCATCGGCATATCCGAACCGGGCGTCGGCTCGGACGTGGCGGCGGTCAAGACCCGCGCCCGCAAGGATGGCGGCGACTGGGTGATCTCGGGCGAAAAGACCTGGATCTCGAACGGGCGTTTCGCCGATTTCCTGATCTGCACCTGCAACACCGGCGAGGGGCTGACGCATATCCTGGTCGACCGCAAGGAACAAGGGTTCGAAACCCGCGACATCCCCAAGATCGGCCTCAATGCGCAGTCGACCTCGCAGGTCTTCCTCGATGAGGTGCGGGTGCCGGTTGAGAACACCATCGGCGCCGAAGGGCGCGGGTTGCAGCAGACGCTGGTCGTGTTCGAACGCGCGCGGGTGCATATGGCGATGTGGGGCATCGCCTTGGCGCGCCGTGCGCTGGAGGAGTCCATCCGTTACGCGCAGGAGCGCAATCAGCATGGCAAGCAGATCGCCGGGCATCAGATGATTGCCGACAAGATCGCCACCATGGCGACCGAGATCGACGCCGCGCGCCTGCTGACCCATCGCGCCGCCGGCATGATCGACCGCGATGAACGTTGTGACACAGAATGCGCCATGGCCAAGTGGTACGGCACCGAGATCGCGGTGAACGCCACGCGGCAGGCGGTGCAGATCCATGGCGGCAACGGCGTGACCCGCGAGTTCATTGTCGAACGCCTGGCCCGCGAGGCCATCATCGGCCCGATCCCGGACGGGACCACCGAGATTCAGAAACTGCTGATCGCCCGGTCCCTGACCGGTGTGGCGGCGTTCAAATAGGGGCCCGAGTCATGAAGATCGAAGGCAAGACAATTATCGTGACCGGCGGCGCCTCGGGACTTGGTGCCGCGACGGCAGAATACCTGTATGGGCTGGGCGCACAGGTGGCAATGTTCGACCGCGACACGGAACAGGGCACGGCGCTGGCCGCACGGCTGGGCGCGGACCGGGCCATGTTCCGGCAGGTGGATGTGACCAGCGACGAGCAGGTGTCCGAGGCCATCGCGGCCGTGATCGACCGCTTTGGCGCGCTGCATGTCGCCATCAACTGCGCCGGTGTGGTCAGCCCGATGAAGGTAGTCGACCGCGAGGGCGCTCCAGCGTCACTCGATGCCTTTCGGCGCACGGTCGAGATCAACCTTGTTGGCACTTTCAACGTGATGAGCAAATGCGCCGCCCGGATGCTGGAAAACCCGCCCGAAGACGGGGAAGAGCGTGGCGTGGTCGTCAACATCTCGTCCGGGGCGGCCTATGAGGGCCAGATCGGTCAGACTGCCTATGCCTCATCCAAGGCCGGCGTGATCGGGCTCAACCTGCCTGCGGCGCGCGAGCTGGGGCCGAAAGGCATCCGCATCAACGCCATCGCGCCAGGGCTCTTTGGCACACCGATGGTGATGAGCCTGGGTGATGAGGTCGTCGCCTCGCTCGAAGAAAGCGTCGAGGCCCCCAAGCGGGTGGGCCGGATGGAAGAATTCGCCCATGCCTGCGCTTTTCTGATCGAAAACAGTTACATGAACGGCGCGACTCTGCGACTGGATGCCGCCACGCGGCTGCGGGCGAGGTAGGGCGATGCTGACACGCAACGGTCCCCTCAAAGGTGTTCGGGTCATCGAAATGGCCGGGATCGGGCCTGCGCCCTTTGCGGCCATGCATCTGGCCGACATGGGCGCCGAAGTGGTGCGGATCACCCGCCCCGGTAAGGCTTTTCCCTTGCCGATCGATGAGAAACACAACCTGTTCAATCGCTCGCGGCGCAGTCTGGTGCTCGATCTGCGGCAGGCAAATGATGCTGAAAAGCTCTGGGGGCTGATCGAGCGGGCCGAGATTCTGATCGAGGGCTTCCGCCCCGGCAAGATGGAGAAACTCGGATTCGCTCCAGAGGCGGTTCTGGCACGCAACCCGGCGCTGGTCTATGGCCGCATGACCGGATGGGGACAGACCGGGCCGCTGGCACAGGCTGCCGGGCATGATCTGAACTATGCCGCGATCACGGGCGCGGTTCATGGGCTGGGCGAGGCCGACCGGCCCCCGCCCGCGCCAATGAACCTGATTGCCGATCAGGGTGGTGGCGCGATGATGCTGAATGTCGGCATCCTCGCGGCCCTGACCCATGCGCGCGCAACCGGCGAGGGTCAGGTGGTCGACGCGGCCATGTGCGATGGGGTCAACCTCTTGATGACCATGCAACACGGGCTGGCGGCCGGTGGGGCCTGGAGCGGCGAGCGCGCTGGCGATTTCATCAATGGCGGGGTGGCGTGGTATCGTTGTTACGAAACCGCCGACGGAAAGTTCATATCCATCGGCTGTGTCGAGCCACAGTTCTTTACCGAATTCCTGCGCCTGACCGGGCTGAGCGATGATCCGCGTTTTGCCGACCAATATGCGCCCGAGGCGCAGCCGGCCATGCGCGAGGCCCTGACCGAACTGTTCCTGACCCGGACACAGGCCGAATGGTGCGAGGTGCTGGAAGGCAGCGATGCCTGCTTTGCGCCGGTGGTGCCACTGGCCGAAGCTGCCACACACCAGCACAACCGGGCACGCGAGAGCTTTGTCACCGTGGACGGCATCGAAATGCCCGCCCCGGCCCCCCGATTCTCACAAACCCCGCCAGACATTCCGACAACCGGTGACGCCGGTTTCGTCGAAATGAACGAAATCCTACATCATTGGAGGACCGCCATATGACCGGTCTGAGTTTCGCCGACGCCATACAGCTTTTGCTGGTCGGCCTGTCACAGGGCTGTCTCTACAGCCTTATCGCCATCGGCCTGGTGCTGGTCTACAAGGCCACCGAGCAGGTGAACTTCGCCCAGGGCGAATTCATGATGCTGGGGGCCTTTGTTGGCTACCAGTTCATCGTGCTTTGGGGGCTGCCTTATTGGCTGGGGGCCTTGCTGACACTCGTGTTCATGGGCGGGTTCGGTTACGGGGTTGACGCGCTTGTTGTGCGGCGGCTCACCGGACAGCCGGTGTTCACCGTTTTCATCCTGACGCTGGCGCTGGGAATTGCACTGCGCGCCGTGGCCGGGATTGTCTGGGGCTTCGGCAACTATTCGCTCCCCGCCCCGGTTGAGGGCAATCTGGCATTTGGGTCGGTCATCATCGGCTGGTCCAGCGTTCTGGCGATCCTGGTGACCGCCATCGTGGCCAGCGGGCTTTACGCCTTCTTCCGCTATGCCCGCCAGGGCGTGGCGATGCAGGCCTTGTCCCTGAACCAATTGGCGGCCTTTTACATGGGCATCCCGGTCAAGCGCCTGACCTCTTCGATCTGGGCCATGTCCGCGATCTTCGGCGCCATCGCAGGCCTGCTTCTGGGTCCGGTCACGCTGGTCTCGACGCAGATGGGATTTGTTGGCTTCAAAGCCTTTGCCGGTGCCATTGTCGGCGGGTTCGGATCGATCCCCGGCGCCGTTCTGGGCTGTTTGCTGATTGGCGTGACCGAGCCGTTCTTCGACATCATGTTCCCCACGTTCAAGGGCATCGGCGCCTATCTGATCATGTTCGTCGTGCTGCTGATCCGGCCCGAAGGGCTGCTGGCACAAATCTACGCAAAGAAGGTATAGGCTCATGCGCGTTCTTTTCCGCAAATCCTACAAGCAGGACATCCGCCTGTTTCGCGACCGCACACAGGCTTTCTGGTATCTGCTGTTCTTGTGTATCGCGCTTGCTGCTCCGTTGTTTCTCGATGGCTACTTTCTGGACGAATTGTCGTTTGTCTATATCTACGCGATAGCCGGGCTGGGGCTGATGATCCTGACCGGGTTCTCGGGCCAGGTAAGTTTTGGGCAGGCCGCCTTTGTCGCCATCGGCGCCTATGCCCACACGATCCTCTTGTCGCGCTATGGTGTGCCGTGGATCCTGTCGCTGCCCCTGGCGGCGCTGATCACTGGTTTGGTCGGGCTGGCCATCGGGCGCATCTGCGGGCGTATGCATGGCTTGTATCTCGCCATCGCTACGCTTTCGATTGCTATCGTGACCGAACGGCTGATCGGCGGCGGCGGCGATTTTACCGGCGGACATCGTGGCCTGCCGGTTCCGGGCATCGACATCTTCGGCATCGCCATCGACCAGAGCTGGAAGACCTACCTGTTAAATCTCGCCCTGTTTGTCGGCGCCATTCTGATGACGCGCAACCTGTTGCGCACACGGTCTGGCCGCGCCCTGATCGCGATCCGCGACAGCGAAGTTTCGGCCCGTTCGCTGGGCACGAATGTGGCCTTCTACAAAGCCTATGCCTTCTTCCTGTCGGCGGTGTTCGCCGGTCTGGCTGGTGGGCTTCTGGCGCATGCGTTCTACTACATTACACCGGAAACTTTCGGCATGGGTGAGAGCATTCGCCTGCTTCTTATGATCGTTGTCGGTGGGATCGGCACCATCTACGGGGCCATCTTCGGCGCGTTCTTCATCGTGCTGCTGCCCACCGTCCTGAGTTGGGTCAAGGTGCTGCTTCCCGGGGCCATAGCCACATCCGGCGGGTTCGACAGCCTCGCCTTCGGGATGATCCTTCTTGGCTTCATCCTGTTCGAACCTGATGGGCTCTATGGCCGCTGGGTCAAAATCCATCACTATTTCAACGTCTTCCCGATGTACAAGCGCCGCAGCTTCCAACGTCAGAAGACCTTCCTCAAGACGGAGCGTCTGAAATGAGCTGGCTTGAAGTCGAAAACGTGTCGCTGGCATTCGGTGGGCTGAAAGCCGTCGATAACCTGAGCTTCTCGGTGGAACCGGGCAAGGTATTCACCATCATCGGTCCCAATGGTGCCGGCAAGAGCACGGTGTTCAACCTGATCTGCCGCATCTATGACCCGCTGGAAGGCGATATCCGCTTTGGTGGCGAAAGCCTGCTGGGGGCCAGGCCCCACGAAGTGATCAACCACGGCATCGCCCGCACCTTCCAGAACATCGAATTGTTCGAGCATGCCTCACTTCTGGACAACCTGTTGATCGGCCGGTTCCGGCATGGGCGGTTCTCGCCGCTGAGCGAGCTGTTCTTCCTGCCCGGCCAATTGCGCCAGGAACTGGAACACCGCCGCAAGGCGGAAGAGGTTATCGAGTTTCTCGATCTCGAAGGCTACCGTCACGCCCGCGTCGCCGACCTGCCTTACGGCGTGCGCAAGAAAACCGAGATGGCGCGCGCGCTGGTCGCCAGCCCCGAGATCCTGTTGCTGGATGAGCCCTCCAGCGGGCTGACCACCGAGGAAACCGACGACACCGCCTTTGTGATCGAAGACATCCGCGAGGATCTGGGCATCACCGTGGTGATGATCGAGCACGACATGAAGCTGGTGAACAAGGTCTCGGACAAGGTTCTGGCAATCAACGAAGGCCGCTTCCTGGCCACCGGCAGCGCCTCGGAGGTGCAGGACGACCCGGATGTGCAGGCAGCCTATCTAGGGGGGGAAGCGGCATGAGCGAAGTTCTGAAAGTCCGCAATGTCGAAACCATGTATGGCCGCGTCATGGCGATCCGCGGTGTCAGCCTTTCGGTGCGCGAAGGCACCGTGGTCACGGTCATGGGATCGAACGGCGCTGGCAAGACCACTATCCTGAAAACCATCTCGGGGGCGCTCGACCCGTTCAAAGGTGAGATCACATTCAAGGGTAAGTCCATTACCGGCCTGGATCCGGATGTGATTGCCCGCACCGGTGTGGCCCATAGCCCCGAAGGACGCGAAGTGTTTGCGCTTTTGTCGGTGAAAGACAACCTGATGATGGGTGCCTATTGCCGCAAGGACCGCGACGAGGTGGCGCGCGATTTCGAAAAGGTGCTGGGCTGGTTCCCGGTCCTGCGCGAATTTCTCGACAAGCAGGCGATCTACCTGTCGGGCGGGCAACAGCAGATGGTGGCCCTTGGACGCGCCTTCATGGCACGGCCCAGCCTGATGCTGCTGGATGAGCCGTCGCTGGGTCTCTCGCCCCGGCTGATTTCCGAGATTTTCGCGATCATCAAGCGGATCAACGTCGAAGAGGGCATGACCATGCTGCTGGTGGAGCAGAACGCCAGCGTCGCGCTTCCTGCCGCCGATTTCGGCTATGTGCTGGAAACCGGGCGGATCGTCATGGAAGGCGAACGCGACATGCTGATGAACAGCGCTGACATTCGCGAATTTTACCTTGGCATCAAGGCCGACAGCGCGCGGGGCGACCGTCGCTGGAAAGCAAGGAAGACCTGGCGATGAACGACATCTCTACACAAAACTGGACCCCGCCCGTCTTTGAAATCGACGGCTGCGACACACTGCCCAAACTGTTTCGGCAGAACTGCCGGAAATTCGGGTCCGCGATCGCGATCCGCGAAAGGGATTTCGGCATCTGGGAAGAATACACCTGGACCGACTACTATGACCGGTCCCGGCTGGCGGGCTGTGCGCTGATAGCGCTGGGGATCGCGCCCGGCGACATCGTGGCGATCATCAGCGAAGACAACAAGGAATGGGTGTTTTCCGACCTTGGCATTCAGTGCATCGGTGCGGTCACCCACGGGCTTTACCCAACTTTGCAGGAAAAGCAGGTGGCCTATCAGCTCAACGACAGCGGCGCCAAGGTGTTGTTCGTCGAGGACGAGGAACAGCTCGACAAATACCTGCTGGTGCAGGACGAGCTGCCGGGGATCGAAAAGGTTATTGTCTACGACATGGAAGGCCTGCGCCGGTTTTCTCACGACAAGGTCATGGGATGGGAGGCGTTTCTCGAGCTTGCCGCGGACGGCGCCCCCGAAATGCACGCCGCCTTCGAAACCCGAATTGATGCCGGCAAGGGCGAGGACATCGCCACGCTGATCTATACCTCGGGCACCACCGGCGCGCCGAAGGGCGCGATGATCTCGCACCGGTTCTTTCTGGCGCAGGCCGACAACCACCCGGAAATGCCGCTGGGCCCGGGCGACGAAATCCTGACTTTCCTGCCGCTGTGCCACGCGGCCGAGCGCATCATCTCGGTCGCAACCCCGATCCGGCATGGCATCACCATCAATATTGCCGAAAGCGGTGAGACCTTTAATGCCGACATTCAGGAAGTGGCCCCGACTTTCATCTTTGCCGTGCCGCGGGTGTGGGAAAAGTTTTATTCCCGCATCTCTTTCATCATGAATGACGCCACCGCCTTTGGACGCTTTGCCTATACGCAGGCGCTGAAAGTGGCCGAACGCCGGGCAGATCTGCTGGCTGCGGGCAAACAGGTGCCGCTGGGCCTTTCCCTTTTTCACCGAGCGATCGATTTCCTTGTCCTGCGCAACATCCGCGTGGAACTGGGTCTGGCACGGGCGCATACGATCGTTTCGGGCGCCGCGCCGATCTCGGCCCGACTGCTTCGCTGGTTCAATGCGCTCGGCGTCTCTGTGCAGGAAGCCTATGGACAGACCGAGACTGGCATTGTCACTGCCACGGTTCCAGGCCAATCGCCCATCGGCTCGATCGGGCGGGCCATGCGCGGCGTCGAAGCCAAACTGGCCGAGGATGGCGAGATCCTGATACGCGCGCGGTCAAACTTCTCTGGCTACCTGAGCCAGCCGGAAAAGACCGCCGAGACCATGGTGGATGGCTGGGTGCATACCGGCGATGTCGGCAAGATGGACGACAATGGCGATCTGACCATTCTGGACCGCAAGAAGGACATCATCATCACCGCCGGCGGCAAGAACATCACGCCCTCGCAGCTGGAAAACGAGCTGAAATTCTCGCCCTACATCTCGGACGCGGTGATCATTGGCGACAAGCGCAAGTACCTAACCGTGCTGATCATGATCGACCAGGAAACGGTCGAGAAATACGCACAGGACAAGCGCATCCCGTTCTCGAACTACAAATCGCTCTGCGAAAGCGAGCCGATCATCGAGTTGATTGGCAACGAGGTGGACCGTGCGAATTCCGGATTTTCGCCGGTGGAACAAGTGAAGAAGTTCCGCCTGATCGACGTGCTTCTGACGGCTGAGGATGAGGAACTCACTCCGACGATGAAACTCAAACGCAACGAGGTCGAGCGTAAATACAAAGACCTCATTGAAACTATGTACTGAAACTTGAAAGGGAGGAAATCATGAAGAATTTTGCAACTGCACTGGCGCTCTCCGCGCTGGTCACCGGGGCGGCCATCGCTGGTCCGCAGGGCGTGACCGAAGATAAGATCACGCTTGGCAGCTATACCGATCTCAGCGGCCCGCTGGCTGTCTGGGGCGTACCTGAAGCCAACGGACTGCGCATGCGCGTGGACGAGATCAACGCCGCGGGCGGCATTCACGGTCGCCAGCTTGAGATCGTGATCGAGGACACGCAGTATCAGGTGCCGCGCGCCATTCAGGCTGCCAACAAACTGCTGCGCCGCGACAGGGTCTTTGCTATGGTCGGCGCGCTGGGAACACCGATGAACCTCGCGGTCATGCCGCAGCAATTGGACGCCGGCGTTCCCAACCTGTTTCCCATGACTGCGGCGCCCGAGATGGCAGAGCCGCTGCACCAGATGAAATACGCCTTTTTTCGCAACTATACCGAGCAGTTCCGAGCGGCGGTTGCCTATTTCCATGATAATGGCGGGTTTGTGACTCCCTGCGTGTCGCAGATCGCCAACGAAGCGGGCGAGTCGATGACGCTTGGCGTTGAACAGCAGCTACATGAATACGGCATGGAGATCGTTGCAAAAACCGAGCATTCGGCCACAGAGACCGACATGGTGTCTTCGGTCACGACCTTGAAGAATGCAGGCTGCGACATCGTCTTCAACGCCGGCAGCGTCAAGGACACGATCTTGACCGTTGCCACCTCAAAGAAGCTCGGTTTCGAACCGATCTTCGTCACGGGCATGGTCCCCTACATGGATGCCGTGGCCAAGGCGGCAGACGGTGCAATGGAAGGGCTCTATCTGGTTTCGCCCTTCGTCTTCGCCGATGTCGCGACTTCGGAAGGCGAGGCCAAACGCATCCTGGAAACCTATGCAGAGACCTATGGGACAAAAATGGAGCCGCAGGCGCAGTTGGGCTATATTTTCATCGATTTGCTGGCCGAGGCGCTTGAAGCGGCAGGCCCCGAACTGACCACCGAAGGCTTCTTGGCTGCGATCGAGGCGATCAATGGCTATGTCGATCCGATCGGCGGCCAAACAATCAGCTTTGGCCCCGAAGATCACCAGGGGGTGGAAACGCTGATCCTGGCCAAGGTTGAAAACGGCGCCTGGACAGTTGCAGCCCGGGGCCTCGACTACTAAACTTGGTAAGATGCCGGGCGGGAAGAATTCTCGCCCGGCGCACAATTTCAAGCGAGGGTCATGTGCCTGCAATCCAGTGGCATAGAAAGACAAAAGACGTCGAAGAGCAGCAGGAACTGAAGCGCCGTGCCGTGTTGGACGTTGCGGCGAGACTGTTTTCGACAGTCGGTTACAAGAAAACCTCGCTCGATGATATCGCCGCCGAACTCGATCTGACCAAGCCTGCACTCTATTACTACGCCCGCAACAAGGAAGACATCCTGATGCAGTGCTCATTGGTGTCGCTGGAAGGGGTCAAGCGTTGCTTTGACGCGGCCCAGGTATCAACTGGCAACGGCCTTGACAGGTTGCGCGTGTTTTTTCGTTCCTACGCTGCATTGGTTGTGAGCGATTTCGGTTCCTCATTGATGCGCGAGGCGCGCCGCAACCTCACGGGCAAGAATCAGGAAAAACTGCGCCAAACCTTGCGCGACGGTCAGGAATTCCTTGAAGAGGTTATCAAGGCCGGTATCAAGGACAAGTCAATCCGCGAATGCTCGCCCAAAAGGCTGGCCCAGGTTCTGTTCTCAGCCTTCAACCAGATGCCGGAGTGGTACAATCCCGACGGTTCGGAACCTCCTGAGGTCATTGCCAACCAGATCCTTGAACTTGTCAGCAATGGAATACGAGCCTAGCGCACTCACTGCTGCGTTTCTTTGCGCTCAATTTCGGTAGACAACCAGACCAGTCACAGTCGGGATTTCGGAATGCCGGTTGATTGGGGGTCAATTCATTCGGTGAAATCTGACGAAGATCGTTGCCATGCCCACATATGCACAGGAGTATCCGCTACCGGCCATTTGACTATGCCGAGGACTGCAGGACGTTTGATGCTTGGTTCAATAGGGAAAAGTTTTCCGGTCGTTCCGCTTCACGAGGGATGGCGTTCAGGTTTCGCGGCGATTTCCGGCAGTACCGAACGACCACATATTCCTGTCATGGAACGCGGTCTCAATTCGCCCGAACGTAGCTTCCCGGTGCCGGCTCGATGGATTTGTACTTTCCGCGGTTGACGGGCTTTCGAGGCTTGACGGTCTTGCCGTCTTTGGCCTCGAGCCAGTCCGCCCAGTAGGGCCACCACGACCCCGGCATTTCCGTGGCCTTGGTCAGAAAATTCGCTGGTTCTGGCGGATAGGTGTCGCTTTTTCTGAAACCGTATTTGGCACGTTCGGTCGGGGGGTTGATGACTCCGGCAATATGGCCCGAGCCGCCAAGGACAAATTCAACCTCGCCGCCGAGTATCTGCGTCGCTGGATAAATCGAGGTCCAGGGGGCGATGTGATCCTCGGACGTGGCAAGTACGAAAACCGGCTGTCGCGTAGCCCTTAATTGTGAGATGAGAAATCCAACGAAATCAACGGCCTTGCTTTGCCCTTAAATATGATATTTTGCCTTTAAATCCGATATTTTTGCCCTTAAACCTGAGACAGGGTTCGCA
>Ga0208794_1000675_pt1 | contig 19476 bp, 18 predicted proteins | sample 32_taG_FD_184106 | JGI IMG/M metagenome (GOLD analysis project Ga0208794, IMG submission 184106) | Marine viral communities from the Gulf of Mexico - 32_GoM_OMZ_CsCl metaG (SPAdes) (version 2) | ecosystem: Environmental > Aquatic > Marine > Oceanic | place: Atlantic Ocean: Gulf of Mexico... | reverse complement strand
GGGCCCCATTTGATATGTCATAGATTATAAAAGCGGCGAAAAAAGACGCGGATCGCCGGAACGCAATCGCCACATCATCGTTGATATCACAACCGAGTGATTATCACCCGGAACTTCTAAAGGAGTATCAACAATGAAACGTATTCTTGGCACAACCGCAATCATCCTGAGCTTGACTGGTCCCGCATTTGCAGATGCACATGCAGCTGGTTTTGGTACCGTGACAGCGCAAGAAACTGACTTCTTCGCGTCCGATTTGATCGGCATGCGTATCTACAATTCCGAGACAGAAGTTGAAGCAAACTCCACCATCGCCGCTGACGGCGAAAAGGAATGGGACGACATCGGCGAGATCAACGACGTCCTGCTGGATTCCGAAGGCAACGTTAAGGCCGTAATCCTCGGCATTGGCGGCTTCCTCGGCATGGGTGAGCGTGACGTAAGCGTGAACATGGACGAGATTCGCATCGTGACCGAAGAAGGTGACAGCGACGACCGTTTCCTCGTGGTGAACACAAGCAAAGAGATGCTTGAAAAAGCCCCAGCGTTCGAACGTATGGACGACGAAGCTGACATGGAAACCGAAGCAAACATGGACGCCAACGCCGACATGAACGCTGAGACAGATATGGCAGCGACCGACATGAACGCCGAAACTGAGGTCGACACAGAGACCGAAATGGAAGCGGATGCCGAAGCACTGGCAAACGAAGCTGAAATGGAAGCCGAAGAAGCAGCCGCTGAAACAGAGCAGGCCGTTGATGAAGCGACCACCGAAATGGCAGAAGGGGCAAACGAACTTGAGCAAGACATGGAACGCCCCATGCTGACAGCCCCAGCGGTTGAGCGTGAAGGCTATGCCAACGCCACAGCTGATGAAGTTGCCGCGCTGACAGCAGAAGACCTTGAAGGGTCCTATGTTTACGGTGCCAACGACGAGACCGTCGGTGAAATCGGTGCCCTCGTTATGGGTGACAACGGCGAAGTTGGCCAAGTTGTAATCAACGTCGGTGGTTTCCTGGGCATTGGCGAAAAGCCAGTAGCCGTTACATGGGACGAGTTGCAAATCATGAAGAACGCTGAAGGCGACGACTTCCGCATCTACATCGACAGCAGCGAAGAAGCGCTGGAAGCACAGCCCGAATACCAAGGCTAAGCGTAACGCTCAGTCAAATTCGGCAATAGCTTGCTGAAAAGCTGACAAAGACGGGATCGTTTCGAAAGGAACGGTCCCGTTTTTTATGGCTCTGCGGGATCTGACGTGATGCCGGGCCAAGCGCAACTTGCACGGTGCGCTTCATTTCGGTATCCCGAAGCGAAATGTAACCCTGTCGGAGTATACCACATGGCCAGACCCAAGATCGCGCTTATCGGCGCAGGGCAAATCGGGGGCACGCTTGCCCATCTCGCAGCAATCAAGGAACTGGGCGACGTTGTCCTGTTCGACATCGCCGAAGGTATCCCGCAGGGTAAGGCCCTCGATATCGCAGAATCGGGCCCATCCGCCAAATTCGACGCGACCATGACCGGCGCGAACGACTACTCTGAAATCGCTGGCGCAGACGTATGCATCGTGACTGCCGGTGTTGCGCGTAAGCCCGGTATGAGCCGTGATGACCTGCTGGGAATCAACCTGAAGGTTATGAAATCCGTTGGCGAAGGCATTGCTGCCCACGCGCCAGACGCATTCGTTATCTGCATCACCAACCCGCTGGACGCGATGGTTTGGGCGCTGCGCGAATTCTCCGGTCTGCCTCACCACAAGGTCTGCGGCATGGCTGGTGTGCTTGATTCGGCACGCTTCCGTCACTTCCTCGCGACTGAATTCAACGTCTCCATGAAAGACGTCACTGCCTTCGTTCTGGGCGGCCACGGCGATACAATGGTGCCCCTGACGCGCTATTCCACCGTTGCGGGTATCCCACTGCCTGATCTGGTGAAAATGGGCTGGACCACACAGGATAAGCTGGACGCGATCGTTCAACGGACCCGTGATGGCGGTGCCGAAATCGTTGGCCTGCTGAAAACCGGTTCGGCGTTCTACGCGCCTGCGACATCGGCAATCGAAATGGCCGAAGCCTATCTGAAAGACCAAAAACGCGTTCTGCCATGCGCCGCCTATGTTGACGGTGCCTATGGTCTGGACGGCTTCTATGTCGGCGTGCCCACCGTGATCGGTGCTGGTGGCGTCGAACGTGTGGTCGAGATCGCGATGAACAAGGACGAACAGTCCATGTTCGACAACTCTGTGAACGCCGTAAAAGGCTTGGTCGATGCGTGCAAAGGCATCGATGAATCGCTGAAGTAATACCCTAGGGTGAAGCGGGCGGACGTGGTCGAGATCACAATAAACCCCGCCCGCTGCACCTGCACTTGCTATTGGACGATCCCGCGGGATGATGCCAAAGCCGCTTGCTCCCCCCGCTCAGATCAGTCTCCGCAGGTAGCCAAATCTGCCGCGTCGTAAGTTGAAGACATGCGCATCATGCGGCGCGCAAACGGACGCAAGGGGCTGAGTTTCGCCCAAACGGCTGCCGAAAAGCCCGATGAATTTGGTTGGCTTTAGTGCTTGTGATCACAGCTGGAAAATTAGTGATCACAAATTGCGGAAATGTCCGGCGCTAACCGAAGGGTTTGGGCAACTGCGCCAATAAACCGCTTCAAATTCACGCCTCTGGACGTGACAGTCCCAAAAATACCGTTATCTATGACCGCAACCTGACGAGAAAAGGAATCCATCATGGCAGATGTGAACCGGGGCAACCGCCCGCTGTCACCCCACCTGACGATATATCGCCCGCAACTGACCTCCATGACGTCGATCCTGACGCGGATCACCGGCAACGCGATGCTGGTTGCCGCGCTGCTGATCGTCTGGTGGTTCCTCGCGGCGGCAACGTCGGCGGAGTATTTTGATATCGCGAACGGTTTCATCACCAGCTGGTTCGGTGATCTGGTCATGTTCCTGTCGCTGCTGGGGCTGTGGTATCACACGCTGGCTGGTATCCGGCACCTGATCTGGGACAACGGCTATGCGCTAGATATCCCGACGGCTGAAAAGCTGGGCTGGGCCGCGCTGATCGGTTCAGTCATTTTGACCATCATCACCGCGCTGATCATCTGAGGGATAGACACATGGCTTATTTGACAGACCGCAAACGCGCTATGGGCATGGGCTCGGCCAAATCGGGCACCGCACATTTCTGGGCGATGAAAGTCAGCTCTGTTGCGCTGCTGATCTTGATCCCGCTTTTCGTCTTTACCTTCGGGTCCGCCCTTGGGGGCACCTACGAAGAGATCATCGCCTACTACAGCAGGCCTTTCCCCGCGATCGTCGCCGCCCTGACGCTGATCGTTGGCTTCAAACATTTTAACGACGGTGTCCAAGTGCTGATCGAGGATTACGTCCACGGGCTGTCGCAGAAAGTTGCGATCATCCTGATGACCTGCCTCAGCTATGGTGCGGCCGCGGTTGGCGTTTTCGCCATCGCCCGCATCGCGCTTTAACACACGCCTACGCTATACCGGAGACCGAGACATGGCTGCATATGAATATGAAACGCATGAATATGATGTCGTTGTCGTGGGGGCTGGCGGCGCTGGCCTGCGTGCGACACTTGGCATGGCAGAGCAAGGGCTGAAAACAGCCTGCGTGACCAAAGTTTTCCCGACCCGTTCGCACACGGTTGCGGCGCAGGGCGGTATCGCGGCGTCGCTGTCCAACATGGGCCCCGATAACTGGCAGTGGCATATGTATGACACGGTCAAGGGCTCTGACTGGCTGGGTGACACCGATGCGATGGAATACCTCGCACGCGAAGCCCCAAAAGCGGTGTACGAGCTTGAACACTACGGCGTGCCTTTCTCGCGGACCGAAGCGGGCAAGATCTACCAGCGCCCCTTCGGCGGCCACACCACCGAATTCGGCGAAGGCCCCCCCGTGCAGCGGACCTGTGCCGCCGCCGACCGGACCGGCCACGCGATCCTGCACACGCTTTACGGTCAGTCGCTGAAGCATAACGCTGAATTCTACATCGAGTATTTCGCCATTGATCTGATCATGTCGGATGATGGTGTGTGTCAGGGTGTGCTGTGCTGGAAGCTGGACGACGGCACCATGCACCTGTTCAGCGCCAAGATGGTTGTTCTGGCGACAGGTGGCTATGGCCGTGCCTATTTCTCGGCGACATCGGCGCATACCTGCACCGGCGACGGCGGCGGTATGGCGGCGCGTGCGGGGCTGCCTTTGCAGGATATGGAATTCGTGCAATTCCACCCCACCGGAATCTATGGCGCGGGCTGTCTGATCACCGAAGGCGCGCGTGGCGAAGGCGGGTATCTGACCAACTCCGAAGGCGAACGCTTTATGGAGCGGTATGCCCCCACCTACAAAGACCTTGCCAGCCGTGACGTTGTTTCGCGCTGTATGACGATGGAAATCCGCGAAGGCCGCGGCGTGGGCGAGAACAAAGACCACATCCACCTGCACCTGAACCACCTGCCCAAGGAAACGCTTGATCTGCGTCTGCCCGGTATCTCTGAATCCGCGCGCATCTTTGCCGGTGTAGACCTGACCAAGGAGCCGATCCCGGTTCTGCCGACCGTACACTACAACATGGGCGGCATCCCCACCAACTATTGGGGCGAAGTGCTGGCACCGACCGAAGACGCGCCGGACCGCGTGGCACCGGGCCTGATGGCCGTGGGCGAAGCGGGCTGTGCCTCGGTACACGGGGCGAACCGCTTGGGCTCGAACTCTCTGATCGATCTTGTGGTCTTTGGCCGTGCCGCCGCGATCCGCGCGAAAGAGGTCGTCGACGCAGAGGCACCCGTGCCAACGCCGAACCAGAAATCGGTCGATGCCGCCTTTGAACGCTTCGACAGCCTGCGCTATGCCAAGGGCCAGATCCCGACCGCCGAGCTGCGGCTTGAAATGCAGAAAACCATGCAGGCCGATGCTGCGGTTTTCCGTACCGACAAGACGCTGAACGAAGGCAAGGTCAAGATGGACGAGGTCGCTGGCAAGATCGCTGACCTGCACGTGACTGACACGTCGCTGGTCTGGAACTCTGACCTGATGGAAACGCTTGAGCTGACCAACCTGATGCCGAACGCTGTGGCCACCATCACCGCCGCTGCCGCCCGCAAGGAAAGCCGCGGGGCGCATGCCCACGAAGATTACCCTGATCGCGATGACGAGAACTGGCGCAAGCACAGCCTCGCGTATTTCGACGGGAACGCGGCAACGCTCAGCTACCGTGGTGTGCACCTTGACCCGCTGACCGAGGAATCCGAAGGCGGGATCGACATGAAAAAGATCGCACCCAAAGCACGGGTGTATTGATCTGAAACCCTGCCTCCGCTTTTGGGGGCAGGGGACCAAACCGGGGGCCATGCCCTCGTCCTGCAGGCGGAGGGCAGGCGACATGAAACAGTTTATCGCTATGACCATGATTTTGGCCGCGTCCGCTTGTGCGCAAGCAACGCAGCAGGTCGACAGCATCGCCCGCGAAGGCACCAAGGGGGTCATTACCGAAACCCTTGCCACGCGCTTTCCGCAGGTGCCCAAGCAGCTGATCACGCCCTTCACCGATTGTATCGTCGACAATGCCGATGCGGCTCAGGTGCGCGTTTTCGCCAAATCCGCCGTGATCGGTGTGGATGACACCACCGTCGCCACCGTGCGCGCGATACTGTCACGCCCCGAAACCGTGCAATGCCTGTCGCGTTCCGCTGGCAGCGTCCCGGGGTTGCTGGGCTAATGGGGCACCCGAACGTCACGCCGGATACGCAGGGCAAGGATGCAGGCCATATGGCCGATCTGCGCGCGCAATTCCGTGACGGGGACACCAGCGAACGCACCCGCATCAAGGCGCAGCTTGGCCCCACAGAGGTGGAGTTCGCCGACATCCGCATGGTGGTGGATCCGCGCGATAACTACACCGAAACCTGCCTTTGGCTGAACGAATACCCGCCCGAGATCAAATCGCTGGTGGCTTTGGTCGAACTGGTGGAAAACCGCAACATGCTGGTCTTTGACATCGGTGCCAACTGCGGGGCCTATTCGATCCCGCTGGCGATGGCCGCGGGCGACGGGTCCCGCGTTGTGGCATTCGAACCCAACCCGCTGATGATTGGCCGGCTTGGCATGAACATCGCGCTGAACAATCTGACCGACCGTGTGCGTATCGAAGGCTGCGCGCTGTCCGACCGCGAGGGCGAGGCGATGCTGAACTTCCGCGGGCACAATTACGGTCAGGCATCGCTGCTCCCGATCGAGGGCAAGCAACAAAACGGCGGCGTGCTGGTGCCCACACGGCCCCTGTCCGCCTTTACACACGCCGCACGGCACCATGACGGCACGATCCTCAAGATCGATGTCGAAGGGGCCGAGGAGGTCGTGCTGAACCCCATCCTCGCGCAGGGCAAATCCGGCGGCTGGCTGCCGGATGCGATCTTGATAGAGGTCCGCCATGCGGATCAGTGGGACGGCGACCTTTGTGCAGAGATACTGGCCGCCGGGTACCGTCAAACCCTGCGCGCCGAGGGAAATGCGCTTTACATCCGAAAGACGTAAGCGCCAGAATTGTAACGAACTGGGCAACTGCCCGACAGACCAGGAGAAGCGATATGGTTCAACTCACGCTCCCCAAGAACTCCCGGATGACGACCGGTAAAACATGGCCCAAACCCGAAGGTGCCAATAACCTGCGGCAGTTTCAGGTCTATCGCTGGAATCCGGATGACGGCAAGAACCCGGCCATCGACACGTATTTCGTCGATATGGACACCTGCGGCCCGATGATTCTGGACGCGCTGATCAAGATCAAGAACGAGATCGACCCGACCCTGACCTTCCGCCGGTCCTGCCGCGAAGGCATCTGCGGATCCTGCGCGATGAACATCGACGGGATCAACACGCTGGCCTGTACCTATGGCGTGGACGAGGTGAAAGGCGCGGTGAAGATCTATCCGCTGCCACACATGCCCGTGGTCAAGGATCTGATCCCCGACCTCACGCATTTCTACGCGCAGCACGCCTCCATCCAGCCGTGGCTTGAAACCAAGACGGCAGAGCCCGCGAAAGAATGGAAACAGTCGATCGACGACCGTGCCAAGCTTGACGGGCTTTACGAGTGCATCATGTGCGCCTGCTGCTCGACATCCTGCCCCAGCTACTGGTGGAACGGCGACCGCTACCTCGGGCCAGCCGCGCTGCTGCATGCCTACCGCTGGATCATCGACAGCCGCGATGAAGCCACAGGCGAACGTCTGGACGATCTGGAAGACCCGTTCAAACTGTACCGCTGCCACACCATCATGAACTGCGCCAAGACCTGCCCCAAGGGCCTGAACCCTGCCGCAGCCATCGCCAATATCAAGAAGATGATGGTCGAACGCACCGTTTGATCCCATCGCAACCTGCGCCTCCCGCTGCCCATTGGCGCGGGGGGCGTGACATGTGCCCCCTATGATCCTGATTGCCTTTGCCATCGCTTTTGCGATCGTCGCCTATTTTGCCTACCGTGATAAGGGGGTGCGTGGATGCCGCTGGCGCAAGGACAGTACCCGCGACAAAGGCAGCCTGCAGTTCTACCACTGTGTCGCCTGCGGAGCAGAGGCCTATACCGCCACCCAATCGGCCCCCCGCGACTGCAAGGCCAGTGTCGGCGGCCGGCCTCTCTGACGCCGCGTGCGATGGCCTCTGGATCGAACCCGACAGTCAGGAGTTTCCGCTATGACACCGCCCCATGATGCCGACGCCCGCCGCGCTGTTGCGCCCGTGATCTGCTATCCCGTCGAAACGCTGCCCGTGCCTGACATGGCGCTTTACGGACGCGCGCGCGAAACGCTGACCAAAGTGGACGAGGTCACCGTCGCCCCTCGTGACGCAAGCTGCTTTACCGTGCCTGCGGGACATTTCTTTCGGATCACCTCGGTCGAGGGGCCACAGGTCGGTGATCTGAACCTCTGGTCGCAAAATGATCTGTCCGAGCGGTTCTACTCCGGCAAAACCCGCGCGCTTCATGGCACGCATATCACCACCGGACAGCGCATGTGGAGCAGCTTTCCCACGCTGCGCCCTATGGCGACGCTGACCCATGATACGCTCGACTGGTACGGCATGGATGCCTTCGGCGGCTCGGTGCATGATGTGATCGGCACGCGCTGCGATCCCTATACCAACCAACTGTTGTCGGGCGGGCAATACCACCATTGCTGCCACTCCAACCTGATCCGGGCCTTGGCGGATCATCAGGGCATACCCTACGCCGAAGCAGAGCCTTTTGTGCATGACGTGCTGAACGTGTTTATGTGCACCGGCTTTACCCGCGACACCGGCCAGTATTTCATGAAGGCCAGCCCCGTGCGCCCCGGCGACTACCTTGAGTTTTTCGCCGAGATCGACCTGCTCGGCGCGCTCAGCGCCTGTCCGGGGGGGGATTGCTCCGCCAAACACTCCTCGGACGTTGCCGCCTGCTATCCGCTGCTGGTAGAGGTGTTCGCCCCCGCCAAAGGCGCGCTTGATGGGTGGCAAAGCCCGTCCCCCAACGGCTACAACCGCAGCCACGGGAGCTAAGGGATCGGGATAGCGCCCGGCCATGCTTCCAAATGGATATAAATCCCCCGCGGAGCGTCCGACGGGGGATCATCGCGCATCAGCTGTTGGGGAAAGCCGCCTGTAGCGCGATTTCGACCATATCGCCAAAGGATTTCTCGCGCTCTTCCGCGGGCAGCGCCTCGCCGGTTTGCAGGTGGTCGCTGACCGTCAGCACCGCCAGCGCACGGCGTTTGTGACGCGCGGCGAGGGTATAAAGCTCTGCCGCTTCCATCTCGACACCCAGAATACCGTGGCGGGTCATCTGCTCGTCCAGATCGGGGCGTTCGGCATAAAAGACATCCGAAGAATAGATCCCGCCGACATGGGTTTTCGTGCCTTTCGCCTCTGCCGCGTCCACGGCAGCACGCAGCAGTGACCAATCGGCGCAGGGGGCGTAATTCATCTCGCGGAAGATACCGGAAGAAGGCGAGGTAATTGTCGTGGCGGTCATGGCAATAATGACATCGCGAATACCAACCTGCGGCTGCATCCCGCCACAAGATCCAATCCGAATAAGGGTTTGCGCGTTGTATTCGGAAATCAATTCATTGGCATAAATCGACAGCGAGGGCATCCCCATGCCAGAGCCTTGAATAGTGACGCGGTTGCCATTCCATGTGCCGGTGAAACCCAGCATGCCGCGCACTTCATTTACAAGTTTTGCATCTTTAAGGAATGTTTCAGCAGCCCATTTCGCGCGATACGGGTCGCCGGGCATAAGGACTGTTTCGGCAATATCGCCGGGTTTTGCGCCAATATGGATTGTCATGGGATGCTCTTTATATTTCCAAAGCCAAGAGGATGCGCCGAGGCGACGCAATAACCGCACGCGGTGCGCATGTCAGGCTAATTTACAGTTCCAACGTTTCCGGATCGGTGCCGTTCGCGATCAGGTCGCGGAACCAGTTGGGCTGGCGGCCCTTGCCGGTCCATGTCTGGCTGGGGTCTTCGGGGTTGGCGTATTTCGCGGCAGCTTTCGCGGCTTTGCCCTTTTTCGCACCGCCGGATACTTCATCCAGCGAGAACCCGTATTCGGCGGCTGCTTTTTCAGCGGCTTTGCGGGCTTCTACGCGGTCGCGTTCATATGCGTTTTTAATCGCCATCTTCACGTCTTCCAAATGCTGTTCCAGCTGTTTGTGGGACATTGTGCTTAGATCAATACTCATTCTCGCTCATTCCTTTGTCGAAAAGCCAATTAATGCTTTACGCCAAAAGAATGAACAAACAAAGAGTTTTTGAATTGGCCGCTTTTTATTCGGCGGCCACAGTTTCGGGATCGGCGAGTGTGACGATGTCTGCCATAATTGTATTCAATTCAAAGTCTTTCGGCGTGTAAACACGAGCGACTCCCATAGCGCGCAATCTTTTGGCGTCTTCTTCTGGAATAATACCACCCACGATTACGGGAATGTGATCCAATCCGGCGGCGCGCATTTGTTTCATTAAATCCTCGACCAATGGAATATGCGATCCCGAAAGAATCGAAAGCCCGACAACGTGATGTTCTCCTTCGGCGGCGGCGGAAACAATTTCCGACGGCGTCAGGCGAATACCCTCATAGGCAATTTCCATGCCGCAATCGCGGGCGCGGACGGCGATCTGTTCCGCGCCGTTCGAATGCCCGTCGAGCCCCGGTTTCCCGACAAGGAAGCTCAACCGGCGGCCCAGGCGGCTGCTGACGGCGTCCACGGCGTCGCGCAGGTCGTCCAGCCCCTCGGTCTTGTTTGACCGGCCCGAAGCAACGCCTGTTGGCCCACGGTATTCGCCGTGCACGCTGCGCATCTGTTCGGCCCATTCGCCGGTGGTGACGCCCGCTTTGGCGGCGGCGATAGAGGGTTCCATCACATTGCGGCCTTCGGCAGCGGCGGCGCGCAGATCGGCCAGCGCCTTGTCCACGGCGGCCTGATCACGGCTGTCGCGCCATGCGTTCAGACGGTTGATCTGGTCGGCCTCGACTGCCGGGTCCACGACCATGATGCCGCCATCGCCCGTCATCAGGGGCGAGGGTTCGCCCTGTTGCCATTTATTCACGCCCACGACGATGGTCTCGCCGGCCTCGATCCGGCCCAGACGGTCCGCGTTGCTTTCGACCAGACGGGACTTCATATAGTCAATCGCCGAAATCGCGCCGCCCATATCATCAAGGTTCGCCAGTTCAGCCCGTGCGCCCTCTTTCAGCGCTTCGACCTTGCGGTCCACGGCGGGGTTGCCATCGAACAGGTCGTCAAATTCAAGCAGGTCGGTCTCGTAGGCCATGATCTGCTGCATCCGCATCGACCATTGCTGGTCCCACGGGCGCGGCAGGCCAAGCGCTTCGTTCCACGCGGGCAACTGCACGGCGCGGGCGCGGGCGTTCTTTGACAGGGTCACCGCCAGCATCTCGATCAGGATGCGGTAGACGTTATTTTCGGGCTGCTGTTCGGTCAGCCCGAGGGAGTTCACCTGCACCCCATAGCGGAAGCGGCGATATTTCGGGTCTTCAACGCCATAGCGGTCGCGGCAGATTTCGTCCCAAAGGTCGCCAAAGGCGCGCATCTTGCACATCTCGGTGACAAAGCGGATGCCCGCGTTCACAAAGAAAGAGATCCGCCCCACCAGCGTGGGGAAGTCCTCTTCGGGTACGCGGGGGCGCAGGGCGTCCAGCACGGCGGTGGCGGTGGCAAGGGCAAAGGCCAGCTCTTGCTCGGGCGTGGCACCGGCCTCTTGCAGGTGGTAGGAACAGACGTTCATCGGGTTCCACTTGGGCACGTTGGTATAGCAATACTCGGCCACATCCGCGATCATCTTGAGAGACGGGGCAGGCGGGCAGATATAGGTGCCACGCGACAGGTATTCCTTGATCAGGTCGTTCTGCACGGTGCCTTGCAGCTTGGACACATCCGCGCCCTGTTCCTCGGCCACAGCAATATACAGCGCCAGCAGCCACGGCGCGGTGGCGTTGATCGTCATCGAGGTGTTCATCTGCTCAAGCGGGATATCCTTGAACAAGCTGCGCATATCGCCCAAATGCGCCACGGGCACGCCCACTTTGCCGACTTCGCCGCGCGACAGGATGTGATCGCTGTCATATCCGGTCTGGGTGGGCAGGTCGAAGGCGACCGACAGGCCGGTCTGCCCTTTCAAAAGGTTCGCGCGATACAGCGCATTGGATGCCTCGGCGGTGGAGTGTCCGGCGTAGGTGCGGATCAGCCAGGGGCGGTCTTTTTGCGGTTGCGACATGGGGCGGCCTTTCGTGAATCGAATGGGTAATATTCTTGCGCTGGTCGATTGATACGTGAAATAATCAGGCTCTGTCAATTCGCTGCATTGCGGCATGGGCGAAAGCCGCTGCGTTAGGGTCGCGTGTGCCTTGTCTAGGGGTGCCCTATGTGTGGTTGACTGTTTTATGTTGCCCAGACAGCGCGGGTCCTGCAAGGGTTGGGCGATGACGCAAACGATTGAACTTCCCGTCTGGCTTTTCGCGGTGATCCTGCTGTTCGCGGCCGTGACCGCGCTTAGCCATTTTTTGTTGCCATCGGTCCGGTGGTTCTTTCGCAGACGGCTGGAGAAAGCTGTCGCGCAGCTGAACACGCGGCTGACCCGCCCGATTGAACCGTTCAAGTTGGCGCGGCGGCACGATATGATCCAGCGGTTGATCTATGACCCGCAGATCAGTCAGGCGATTGTGGATCACGCGCGCGCGGAAGGTATCCCCGAGAACGTCGCCTCTGAACAGGCGCGCCGCTATGCCCGCGAGATCGTCCCGAGTTTTAGCGCCTTTGCCTATTTCAGTTTTGGCATCCGGCTGGCGCGGTTTCTGGCGAATGCGCTGTATGATGTGCGCACCGGATCGCAAAACGACGCGGTGATCGAAGGTATCCCGTCAGACGCCACGGTCATCTTCGTGATGAACCACCGCAGCAACATGGACTACGTGCTGGTGACCTACCTCGCGGGGGAGGCGTCGGCGCTTAGCTATGCCGTGGGGGAATGGGCGCGTGTCTGGCCGCTCAGCCGGTTGATCCGGTCGATGGGGGCGTATTTCATCCGGCGCAAATCGCGCGGCGCGCTGTATCGCAAGGTCTTGGCCCGCTATGTGCAGATGGCGACCGAAGGCGGGGTGACCCAGGCGATCTTCCCCGAGGGCGGGCTGAGCCTGAACGGCAAGTTGATGCCGCCCAAGATGGGGCTGCTTGGCTATGTGCTTGAGGCCGAGTTGAAAGACCGCGATGTCGTCTTTGTACCGGTGGCGATCAACTATGACCGCGTACTGGAAGACCGCGTGTTGATTGCTGCGGACGCGGCAGGCACGCGCCGCTTCGATGCGCAAATCTCGGTAATTTTGAAATTCATTGTTCGCAAGATCTGGCTGCGTCTGCGCGGCAAATTCCTGCGCTTCGGCGAGGCGGTGGTCGTGTTCGGCACGCCGGTACATTTGCGCGACTATGGCGACGCGCCGAATGTGGACGGGCTGGCGCAGGATCTGATGGGGCGGATCGAACACGAGATGCCACTGTTGTTCGTGCCCTTGCTGGCGCGGGTGCTGTTGCTGGCGGAAAAGCCGCTGGATGGCGTCGCGCTGGAACAGGAAATGCAAGGCATGGCCGCGCGGGCCTCTGACGAGGCTACGGTTGTGGCGCAGGACTTCGCCGCCAATGTCGCCAGAGCACGCGATCATCTGGTGCAGCGCGGGATGATCACGGCGTCCGATCGTGGCTATGCCCCCGCCGACGGGCAACGCCCCGCCTTGCGGTTCTACGCCAACTCTATCGCCCATTTCTTTGACAGATAGGTCACACAAGCAAAACTGCTGCCGAAATTGCTGCGACTGCAAAGTCATAAAATTACAATTACAGGTCAAATGGTGTTGCATTGTTGCGCGAAGGATCATATTCCACCAGTAGACGCCGCGATTCTGCACTGCGGCACAAACCTATTCTGACTGTGGAGACCGACATGGCCTTGGACACGAATATCGCGCAATACGACGCACCGGAAAAAGACCTTTACGAGATCGGGGAAATCCCGCCGATGGGCTACGTTCCAAAGCAGATGTACGCATGGACCATCCGCAAGGAACGCCACGGGAACCCCAATACCGCGATGCTCGAAGAGGTCGTGGACGTGCCGACGCTCGACAGTCACGAGGTGCTTGTCCTCGTGATGGCGGCGGGTGTGAACTATAACGGTGTCTGGGCTGCCTTGGGCAAACCCATCAGCCCCTTCGACGGCCACAAGCAGCCCTTCCACATTGCGGGCTCTGACGCGTCGGGCATCGTCTGGGCGGTTGGCGACAAGGTCAAACGCTGGAAGGTCGGCGACGAAGTCGTGATCCACTGCAACCAGGATGACGGCGACGACGAAGAGTGCAACGGCGGCGATCCGATGTATTCCCCCAGCCAGCGTATCTGGGGCTACGAGACCCCCGACGGATCCTTCGCCCAGTTCACCAACGTGCAGGCGCAGCAGCTGATGCCACGTCCCAAGCACCTGACATGGGAAGAGGCCGCTTGCTACACGCTGACGCTGGCCACGGCCTACCGGATGCTGTTCGGCCACGAGCCTCATGACCTGAAACCGGGCCAGAACGTGCTGGTCTGGGGCGCCTCGGGCGGTCTGGGGTCCTATGCGATCCAGCTGATCAACACCGCTGGCGCGAATGCGATCGGCGTGATCTCGGATGAATCCAAGCGTGACTTTGTCATGGATCTGGGCGCCAAGGGCGTTCTGAACCGCAAGGACTTCAACTGCTGGGGCCAGATGCCCACCGTGAACACGCCCGAATATGCGGCTTGGTTCAAAGAGGCGCGCAAGTTCGGTGCCGCGATCTGGGAGATTACAGGCAAGGGCGTGAACGTCGACATGGTGTTTGAGCACCCCGGCGAGGCGACGTTCCCTGTTTCCACCTTCGTCTGCAAAAAGGGCGGCATGGTCGTGATCTGCGCGGGGACTTCGGGTTTCAACCTGACGTTCGACGTGCGCTATATGTGGATGCACCAGAAGCGTTTGCAGGGCAGCCACTTTGCCCACCTCAAGCAGGCGTCCGCCGCCAACAAACTGATGGTGGAGCGCCGTCTTGATCCGTGCATGTCCGAAGTGTTCACCTGGGCCGATCTGCCCGACGCACACATGAAGATGATGGCGAACGAGCATAAGCCGGGCAACATGTCGGTACTGGTGCAATCGCCCAAGACCGGCCTGCGCACGCTCGAAGACGCGCTGGACGCGAGAAAATAAGTCGGTGCCCCCCGTTCAGGGGGCGCTGACGACCGACCGACCAGACACCCGCGCACCAATCCATCGGCGCGCGGGTGTTGTCGTATCCGGCATCACGCGGCGGTTTGGCACGGGCTGATTGCGCGAATAGCGGCGATGCCATCTGGCCCCCGGTGCCGCGCTGAATTAGGGTCGCGCCATGACAGTACCTGCCCTTACCTATTCCGCCGATCAGGCGGCTGCCTTTGACAGCGTGACCGAGATGTTGCGCCATGCGGGCATCGATCTGGATGACAATCTGCTGATGCCCCCTGCGGGCGGGGCGGACCAAGTGCTGGCGGTAACCGGCAAGGCGGGGTCGGGCAAAACACTGCTGCTGGCAGAACTGTACAAGGCGCTGGAAAATGCCGGCGTCGACATCGTTTCGGGCGATTACGAGCGCAAGAAGAAAGACAAGCGCACCCTTGCCATTCTGGCCCCCACGAACAAGGCGGCATCGGTCCTGCGGCTGCGCGGTGTGCCCGCGACGACGATCCACCGCATTCTCTATACGCCGGTCTATGACCCCGAATACGAACGCATCGCGGAATGGCTGGCGGGCAGCGGTGAACGCCCGGTGATCGAGGGGATGAACGAAGTCTCGCTGGATCGCGCCTTCGCGTTCTACGAGAACAACAAATCCATTCCCGGTGCCTTGGCCGCTGCGGGTCTGCGCGGCAGCGATTTCATCACCGGATGGAAGCGTCGCGAGGAACCGCTGGATATCGGGTTTGTCGATGAAAGTTCGATGCTGGACGACAAACAGTTCGAGGACTTGAAAGAGATCTTCCCGACGTTGCTGCTGTTTGGCGATCCGGCGCAGTTGGCTCCGGTGGGGCAGTCGGGCACGATGGTGTTTGAAAAGCTGCCCAAGGAACGGGTGCTGAACCTTAGCCGAATTCACCGGCAGCAGGCCGACAACCCGATCCTTGATTTGGCCCATGCGCTTGCCGACCCTGACCTGAGTTTTGAACAGTTCGAGCGTATGGTCGAAGACGCGTCAAAGAAGGACGACCGTGTCGTCTGGGGCCAGCGGGTAGAAGTGGACTTGATGGCGCGGTCGCCTGTGCTGGTCTGGCGCAATGCCACGCGCATCCGGCTGATCAACGCGTTCCGGTCGGTCTATGGCGCGCCCGAAGACGCGCTGCTGGAGGGGGAGCCGCTGATCTGCGACGGGATCGAGCTGCCGTTGAAACACCGCAAGAAACGGCTCGACCTTGAAGCGCGCGGCCTGATCAAGGGCGCGCAGGTCGTTTATCTGGGGGCAGGGCGCAAGCCGGGCTTTAGCCGCCTGCATGTGATGGGCGCGGAAGACCCGCAAATCTCTGCCGCGTCGATCGTGAAGATCGAAAAACCGGACGAGGAAGAACCCTTTATCCCCTTTGCCGCGCGCATGGGGGCGACGTTCTTGCATGGGGCGGCGGTGACGATCCATAAGGCGCAGGGTAGCCAGTGGGACACGGTGCAGGTCTTTGCGCCCGACCTTTATGCAGCGGCGCGGATGGGGCGGTCAGAGGCGGGGCAACCGCTGTGGAAGCGGCTCGCCTATGTGGCGATCACCCGCGCGCAAGAGCGGTTGATCTGGGTCGTGCGTAACCGCCTGTCGAAACCGTCCGGAATGCTGCGGGTGGATGATCTGCGCGCGGCCCCTGCCGCCCCGCTGAGCCTTGAGACACAGACGGATGATCCGGCCTAGCGGCGCAGCGCCGCAAAAAGGCTAGAGGCCCCCCAGCCCGCCGCGATAGCGATGGCCAGCGACAGCAGCCCGTAGACCAGCGCATTTTCGCGCGACAGGTTGAACAGCCAGCGTTCCAGCCCGACCTTGCGCACGTCGATCAACGTCCCGTATTGCGCCACGACGGACCCGCCGCGGGTCAGGAAAATGCGGGTGTTGTAATCGCCTTCGATCAAGGAGGCGGGCAGTTGCACCGTCGCGCGGAACAGGGTCTGTTCGTCCACGGTCACGCCTTCCTCGTCCAGTTGATACTGGTTCGCCTTGCTGCGGATGCGCACCAGCGCGTCCGAGAAGGCGGCGGAATCCTCGATATTCATCGGCGCACCGACCGACCGGATCGCCCGCGGGACCGAGATTTTATAGCGCAGGTCCTCGGTGCGGTTCAGCACGTCCTGCAAGGGGCCACTGGTGGCGACGGCATAGAAGCTGGGGGCGCGGTCGACCTCTACGGCGGCGGTGTTCACCCAGATGCCAAAGGTCTTTTCCTTGCGCCGCACGGTGACCGGGGCCGACGGGCCGGACACGGTCACCACGACCTCAAGCTCGGGGCCTTCGGGGATCGGGGTCTCGCGTTTGACGGCCCCGAAGATGATGATCTCGGACCCGTTGAAATTGGTGGAGATAGAGACTTCGCTTTGGTTCAGGCCCAGCACAATCGCCTCGTCCGCGGTGGCGGAGAAAGACAGGCAGGCCAGCGCTGCCACCAAAAGGGCACGCAGACGGATCATGAGGTGAACCCGACGGAATAAAGCTCTGCCGGCTGCAGCAACAGTTCCAGCGCCAGCTTGCCGCAGACGACCAGCACCAGAAGTGCAAGCAGGATCCGCAGCTGTTCCGCCTTGAGCTTGGTGCCAAGGCTGGTCCCGAACTGCGCGCCGATCACCCCGCCGATCAGCAGCAGCACGGCCAGTACGATGTCGACGGTATAGTTGGTGGTGGCGTGCAGCATCGTGGTAAACGCGGCGACAAAGATGATCTGGAACAGTGAGGTCCCCACAACCACCTTGGTCGGCATCCCCAGCAGATAGATCATCGCCGGTACCATGATAAAGCCGCCACCCACGCCCATGATCGCGGCCAAAAGCCCGACAAAAGCCCCGACCAGCAGCGGTGGAATGACCGAGATATAAAGCCCCGTGACCCGAAAGCGCATCTTGAACGGCAGCTTCTGGATCCACGTGTGTTTCTTGCGCGGGGGGCGTTTGCCGCTGCGGGTCTTGTACATCGCGTTCAGCGATTCAATCAGCATCAGCCCACCGATGATGCCAAGGAAAACGACATAGCACAGGTTGACCAGCAGATCGACCTGACCCAGCGATTTGAGGTAGTTGAAGATGGTGACGCCCGCCGCGGCCCCGACCAGCCCGCCCGCCAGCAGCACGCTGCCCATGCGCAGATCCACCGTCTTGCGTTTCAGATGCACCAGCAGTGCCGAGAAGGAGGAGGCAACGATCTGGTTCGCGCCGGTCGCCACAGCGACCGCAGGGGGAATGCCGATAAAGAACAGCAGCGGCGTGATCAGAAATCCGCCCCCGACGCCGAACATGCCGGATAGAACGCCCACGATACCGCCCAACCCCAAAAGGAGGAACGCGTTGACCGACAGCTCGGCAATGGGCAGGTAAATTTGCATAGAAGCAGTTAGACCGATCCAAAGGTTGAAATCAATCGTGGATGCTGCGCCGCCGCAATTTGCGACGGCGCGGGGAGCGTTAACGCTCTTTGACGTAGGGCTCGCCACCGGCACGGGGCGGGATCGCCTTGCCGACAAAGCCCGCGAGGATGATCACGGTCATCACATAGGGCAGGGCGGCCAGCAATTGGCCCTGAACCTTGAAGTTCACCAATGCCTCGATCACGTCGGGGCGGGTTTCCAGCGCGCCGAACAGGCCGAACAGCAGCGTGGCCCACAGCGCGTACCACGGGCGCCACTTGGCAAAGATCAGCGCGGCAAGTGCGATATAGCCACGGCCTGCGGACATATCCTTGATGAAGCCGGCCTGCAGCGCGGTGCTAAGGTAGGCACCGGCAATACCGCAAAGCACGCCACAGATCAGCACCGCGGCATAGCGCAGCCCGATGACGGAAACCCCTGCGGTATCCACCGCCGCGGGGTTTTCGCCCACAGCGCGCAGACGCAGGCCAAAGCGTGTCCGATACAGCAGCCACCATGTCGCAGGGACCGCGAGGAAGGCGAGGTAGACAAGGATCGAATGGCCCGAGACCAGCTCGGCATAGAGCGGGCCGATGATCGGGGTCTGGGCGATGTCATCGGCAAAGGGCAGGGTGATCGGATTGAACCGCGCCCCGCCGATCAGCGATGGTGTGCGACCGCCTTGCTGGAACCAGTCCTGCGCGATCAGCACCGTCAGACCGGCGGCAAGAAAGTTGATCGCGACGCCGGAAATCAGCTGGTTGCCGCGGAAGGTGATGGAGGCAAGCCCGTGCAGCAGGCTCAGCGCCATCGACGCGGCGATGCCGGCCAGCAGCCCCAGCCAGACGTTCCCCGTCAGCGACGCCACGGCCGCCGAAAAGAACGCCGCCGCCAGCATCTTGCCATCAAGGCCGATGTCGAAAATACCGGCGCGTTCGGAAAACAGACCGGCAAGGCAGGCCAGCAGCAGCGGTGTGGCAAGGCGCACGGTGCTGTCGAACAGTTGGATGAGCGTGATATAATCCATTATTCAGCAGGCTCCACCGGTTTGCGTTCGGGCTTGGGGGCCCGTGCGGCGCGCAGCGCCAGAAAGATTTTCTCGAGCGGCATACGCACCATGTTATCCAGCGCTCCGGTAAAGAGGATCACCAGCGCCTGAATGACGACGATCAGCTCGCGCGGGATCGAGGTCCAGAGCGCCAGTTCAGCACCACCCTGATAGAGGAACCCGAACAGGATCGCGGCAAGGAA
>Ga0208794_1000674_pt1 | contig 19487 bp, 22 predicted proteins | sample 32_taG_FD_184106 | JGI IMG/M metagenome (GOLD analysis project Ga0208794, IMG submission 184106) | Marine viral communities from the Gulf of Mexico - 32_GoM_OMZ_CsCl metaG (SPAdes) (version 2) | ecosystem: Environmental > Aquatic > Marine > Oceanic | place: Atlantic Ocean: Gulf of Mexico... | reverse complement strand
AGGCGTTCCATGGCGGTTCCGAGGGCCTTGCCCGCGGCATTCGATGCATTGGCGGCCTTCAGCGCGCCGATATTGGTGTTGATGACGTTCATGGCTAGTTTCCCTTTGGTCTACGATCACTGCCCCCGTTCGGGATGCGGCAGCCACAAACCAGACCGGCAGGAACTTCCCGGGATTAAGGGCATTGTGATTTTCAGCGAGCGGGTTTCCAAGCCGACCTCGTAAATCTACCAGCCCTAAAATTAGCCGTTCTTTTGACGTCCATGCGCCATTTCCACGTCTGTCGATAAGACATGCCATGTGGGGGCACAAATGGACGGAATTTCAAAGAGCGCGAATTTTTCGCGTACGCACAGCACGATCGATGCCCGAATGGCGGGGATTGCATCCTCGCTGTTCATGGAGCGGCCGGTCACGCTGGCGGACGAAAGCGATCTTTCGGCCAGTCGCGATGCGCGCACCATCACGCTGGCACGCGGCGACACGCCCGCGATCGAACTGGCCGGCGCCGGTGGAAAGCTGACCTACAGCGATCCGATCGCCGAGAGCAGCCTCGCCGCGCTGGTCGCCATGACCTATGCTGGCCAGGGGCCGGTTGCAGCCGACCCGGCGTCGCTGTCGGTCATCGCGCTGGCCGATCGCCTCGCGCGGACCGATATTCCCGTGCTTATCAATGGCCCGACGGGAACCGGCAAGGAAGTCCTGTCGAACTTCATCCATCGCCGCAGCGAGCGTGCGGAAAAACCCTTCATCGCGGTCAATTGCGCCGCGATCCCCGAAACGATGCTGGAAGCGATGCTGTTCGGCCATGAAAAGGGCTCGTTCACCAGCGCCAACGCGGCGGGTGAGGGCTTTTTCCGTGCGGCTGACGGCGGCACGCTGCTGCTCGACGAAATCGCCGAAATGCCGTTGTCGCTTCAGGCCAAGCTGCTGCGCGCGTTGCAGGAAGGCGAAGTCGTTCCGATCGGCGCGACCCGCCCGATCAAGGTCGATGTCCGCATCATTGCCTGCGCCAACCGCGATCTGCCGCAGGAAGTGGCTGAGGGCCGGTTCCGCGCCGACCTCTATTACCGCCTCAACGTATTTCCCATCGAGATGCTGCCGCTTCGCGAACGCCGCGCCGACATAGCGCCGCTAGCTTTTGCCATGGTGCTGCGCCACGTTGCCAAGGGCGATGCGGTTCCGTGGATCAGCGATGCTGCCCTTGCTATGCTGGGCGACTACGCCTGGCCTGGCAACGTCCGCGAGCTCGAGAACGTAATCCGCCGTGCGCTGCTGCTGTCGCAGGGGCGCGGCGAGATCGGAACCGAACATATCGTCTTCGACATGACCGCACGGGCGGTCGAGACGCCGGCCGCGACGCAGCCTACGGAAGAGGCCAAGGGTCCGGCCAAGCTGTCGAAGATCGTCCAGATCTCGGAAGCCCGCGCCATTATGGAAGCGCTGGATTCGGTTGGCGGGCATCGTGCCAATGCGGCACGCGCGCTGGGGATCAGCGAACGCACGCTGCGCTATCGCCTGGCTTCGTTCCGTGAAGCCGGAATTGCCGTGGGAGCAGGCCGATGAACCCGGTAGGCGGAATTGGCGGCGGCGGATCGCTCGAACAGGTCATCGCGCTGCGCCAGCAGATCATCGACCGGTCGAAGGTCCTGCAGGAACTGCACGAACCCAAGCCTGCGGCCCCGGCCGAAGGTGCAACCGGCGCACCCAGTTTCGGGGATTCGCTGCGCACCGCGCTCGAGAACGTCAATTCGGTCCAGGCCGAATCCGGCAAGCTGACCGCGGCTTACGAGCGCGGTGAAGAAACCGACATCGCCAAGGTCATGCTGGCCCGGCAGGAAGCCGGGGTGGCGTTCGAGGCCACGCTCCAGGTACGCAACAAGCTGTTGTCTGCGTACCAGGAAACCATGCGGATGGGGGTCTAATCCATGAACGGCATCGTTCCTGCAGATAGTCCGCCGCCAAGCGTGCTGACCCCGCTCACTCAAGGAACGGGGAGCTTCGCCGAACGTTTGCGGACGTTCGCGGCGCAGCCGCCTGTGCGCAAGGTGTTGCCGCTGTTTGCCGGCACTGCGGGTCTCGGCCTGTTGGCCTTGACCTGGGCGACCCTGTCGCCCGCGCCGCAGCGCGTGCTCTATTCCTCGCTCGGTGATGCCGAGCGCGCGAGCGTGGTCGCCACGCTCGACCAGGCGGGGGTGGACTACACCATCGACAACAACACCGGCGCACTGACCGTGGGCGAAGACGATGTCTATCGCGCGCGGATGCTGGTGGCGTCCGACGGATCGCTGGCGACTCCAGAAAGCGGCGCTGACCTGATCGAGAACCTGCCGATGGGCGCCAGCCGGACCCTCGAGGGCGACCGGCTTCGGGCGGCGCAGGAACGCGAACTGATGATGACGATCATGGAAATCGACGGCGTCGAGGCGGTCCGTGTGCATATTGCCAAGGCCGAACGTTCGGTCTTCGTACGTGAAGACGTCGCACCTTCCGCATCGATCATGCTGCGCATGGCGCGGGGCCGCCAGCTTACCGACAGCCAAGTCACAGCGATCACCAATCTGGTTGCAGGTTCGGTGCCGGGGCTCGGCATCGACGCGGTCAAGGTCGTCGACCAGCACGGCAAGCTGCTGACGCAAATGCGCGATCCCAACAGTGACCGGCTCGACCTGCAATCGCAGATGGAAGCTAAGCTCAACGCGCAGGTCGATCAGCTGCTGGCACCGATGTTCGGTGCGGCTGCGTTCACGTCGCAAGTCCAGGTCGATCTCGACATGAACGAGGTAACCTCGGCGCGCGAAAGCTATGACAAGGACGGCACCATCCGCCGCGAGACCACCCAGCTTTCGCAAAGCGCTGGGGCGCAGGCCGGCGGGATTCCCGGCGTGCTTGCCAACACGCCGCCCGCCGAAGCAGAGGCGCGCGAAGGCGCTCCGAAGGATAACGAGAATGCCGCGCAGGCAGGCGGCGTCGGCGAAAGCAGCGCCACGCGTGTCTATGAACTGGGCCGCGAGGTTTCGGTTTCCAATTTGACCCCGGGATCGATCAAGTATCTCTCGGTGGCGGTGGCCATCGACCAGGCCGCACTGGAGAAGGCAAGCGCAGCCGATATCAACAAGGTGAAGGAACTGGTATCCGCAGCCGTGGGTGCGCGCGAGGATCGCGGCGACAAGGTTACCGTCGTCATGCGGGCCTTCGAGAAGATCGAAGCCGAAAGCGTGCCGTTCTACGAAACCAGCTGGTTCGGCATGGCCGTGCGCAATGGTGTCGCTCTGTTGGCGGTCCTGCTGGTGCTGTTCCTCGCCGTGCGGCCCGCGATCAAGGCGCTGCGCGGTGATGGCAAGGGCAAGGGGGCGGCAGAACCGCAAGTCGGCGGCGGACAGCAGCCTGCACTTGGCGGTCCTGCGGCCGATACCGTACCGCCTTTCGACAGGCAGTCGCTCGACGGCCAGATCGAACTGGCCCAGCGGATAGCGCGCGAAAACCCTGACAATGCCGTACTGGCGCTGCGCCGCCTGCTGGCAGAAGACACCCGCACCGGAGCCTCGGCATGACCGCGCCCGCACCGCAACTTCTGGGCGGCACCGACAAGGCGGCCATCATGGTGATGCTGCTGGCAGAAGAGGACGCCTCGCGCATCCTCAGCCAGCTCACCCCCGATGAACTGCGGCAGCTGGCCGGGACGATGTGCGGCATCGGCGAGATCGAACCGCAGGCGATTGCCGACGCCATCGCCGGCTTCTCGCGCTCCACCGAAAACAGCGGGATTTCGGGGCATGGCCGCCTCGACAATGTCCGCAAGCTGCTGACCGAAGCGGTGGGCGAGGTGAAGACCGACAATCTCATGCGCCAGGTTGCGCCCGCTGCGGAAGAAGAGAACCTGCCTGCGCTGGGTCTGCTGCGCTGGCTGGATCCGAAGATCATCGGTGAAATCCTGGCCGACGAGCATCCGCAGGCGATTGCCGTGCTGCTGCTGCAGCTCGACAGCGAAGTCGCTGCCCAGGCGCTCGCCGCGCTGCCCGAGGACATGCACACTCCCGTGCTCCACCGCGTCGCCCGGCTGGGTCCGGTGTCGCGCCAGGCGATCGGCATTCTCGAAGCCACGCTCAATGCGAAGATCGAAAAGCTGCATGGCACGATCCCGCTGACCATGGGGGGCATCAAACAGGCTGCCGAAATCATCAACAGCTCGCACCGCAGCGTCGAACAGCGCGTACTGCCCACGATCGGCAAGATCGACGAGCAGCTCGCCAAGGACCTCGAGAACGAGATGTTCAAGTTCGAGCACCTGTTCGTGCTCGATCTCAAGATGACCGGCGTCCTGCTGCGCGAGATCGAAAGCGATACGCTGGTCCTCGCGCTCAAGGGTCTCGAAGAGGACCAGCGCGAACAGTTCTTCGGCGCCATGTCGTCGCGGGCCGCCGACGGCCTGCGCGACGAGATCGAAATGCGTGGCCGGGTGAAGAAAAGCGAAGTCGAAACCGCGCAGAAGGAAGTCGTCGCGATTGCCAAGCGGCTGATCGCGCAGGGCGATATCATCATGGGCGAGGGCGACGAAGACTATGTCTAGGGTCGCCTATGCAGCGCTGGGCAAGCGGGGCAGCTTTTCCCGCGATACCCGCTACACCGCACCGCCCGCCGATGCTGTGCCGGCGGTGCCGACCGAGGATGCCGCCGAACAGGCCTACCGGGCCGGTTACGAGGACGGGCAGATTTCCACCCGCGCCGAATGTGAAGCGCAATTGCAGGCCGAGCGGGCTGCGCGGTCGGCCATCGAAACCGCCTTCGCGCGCTTCGATGCCGAAAGCGGGCGGCACTTGCGCGAACGCCTTCTCGAGACGGTTCATGCATTGTGTGAAGAAGCGGTGCTGCCGCTGGCGCTCGATGCCGAGGGGTTGGCCCGCCGGGTCGAAGCCGCCGCTTCCATGCTGCAACGCAAGCATGACCAGCGGATCATACACATCAACCCCGACGATCTCGAGCTCGTGCGCGACAGCGTGGCGGGGGATCTCGAGCTGGTACCCGACGCCAGCGTGGAACGCGGCGGCCTGCGGGTCGAAACCGACGATGGCGGGGTCGAGGACGGCCCGCAGCAGTGGCGCCGCGCACTGAACGAAATCTTCGATACATGCAGGCCCTGATCGACCGCACGCTGGCGGCGGTCGGAACGTCCCCGCTCGATCTTGCCCCGCGCCGGTTCGGCCGCGTGGTGGCCTGCGATGGCGGGTTGATCGAGGTCTCGGGCCTGGGCGTGCCGATCGGCACGCTGTGTTCGATCGCGCAAGGCGCTTCGACCGAACACCGCGCTGAAACCATCGGTTTCCGCAACGGCCACACAATGATGATGATGCTCGGCGACACGGTTCTGCTGCGTCCGGGCGCCATCGTGCGCCCCGAAGGCAATCCGGGCATGCTGAGCGTGGGCGAGCAATATCTCGGCCGTGCGGTCGACGGGGCGGGTGAGGCGATCGACGGCCGCGGACCGGTCATGGCGACCACCAGCTGGCCGGCTGGCGGGCACCGTGTGGGCGCGCTGGACCGTTCGCGCGTCACGCAGGTTTTCGACAGCGGCATCCGTTCGCTCAACGCGCTCACCACCTTCGGTGTCGGCCAACGCGTGGGTATCGTCGCCGGGTCGGGCGTGGGCAAGTCGGTGCTGATGGACATGATCGTCGACGGCGCGGATGCGGATGCCGTGGTCGTCGGGTTGATCGGCGAACGCGCCCGCGAAGTATCCGATTTCGTTACCCGCCATATGGCGGGGGAACGCGCCGCAACCACGGCGATCGTTGCCGTCCCTGCCGATCATGCCGCCAATCTCCGCCTGCGCGGCGCGATGCTGGCGACCTCGATCGCCGAACATCTGCGCTCGCAAGGCAAACGCGTGCTCCTGATCCTCGACAGCCTGACCCGCGTGGCGCACGCCGCGCGCGAAATCGGCATTCTGCTGGGCGAACCCGGCGCCGCACGCGGCTATCCGCCGTCGGCGCTGGCGACGATCACCAAGCTGATCGAACGCGCGGGCAATTCCGAAGAATCAGGCGGCGCAATCACCGGGATCTATACCGTCCTGGCCGATGGCGACGATCAGAACGATCCCGTGGTGGATACCGCGCGTGCCATTCTCGACGGGCATATCGTGCTCTCGCGCGAGATCGCGCAGCGCGGGCAGTATCCCGCGGTCGACGTGGGCGCGTCGCTAAGCCGCGTGATGAACGATATCGTGCCATCCGAATACGCGGCGCTTGCCCGCCGCTTCCGCGCGCTCAGCGCGACTTACGAAGCCAATCGCGACCTGGTGATGATGGGGGCGTATAGACAAGGTGCCGACCCGCTGCTCGACGAGGCGATCGCGCTGCACCCGCGTATGTGCCAGTTCCTGTCGCAGGCGAGCGAGGAAAGCATCGATGTCGCCACTGCCTTTGCGCAGATGAGCGAACTGGTCGGCCATGCGGCCTGACCGCCGGAAATTGAAACGTGCCCAGTTGATCCAGCGGGTGCGGACGGTCGAGCGCATGCAGTCGGCCCGAAAGGCGCGCACGCGTGGCTTCGGCATCGAGCGCATGCAGTCGGCGGTTGCCGCGAGCGATGCCGAAGCCACGCGTGCGCGCCTTTCGGGCGTCGCGGAAAGAACGCGCAGCCTGGCCGAGCATTACGCCCAGCGGTCCGGCGACATGGTTGCTGCGGACCTGCGCAGCGGCAAGGCGATGAGCGACCAGCTGCAGAAGCTGAGCGAGTTGAGCGAGCGGCAGGCCGAGGAAGCCGAGCTGCTTTCGCAAACCAAGCGCGAGGATTTCGCCCAGTCCGACATGCGCCTGCGCAAGGCTGCCGAAGGCACGCGCGATCTCGCCAAGCTCGTGATTGCCGGGATCGAGAACGGTTAACGCAAAGCTTATTTGGCATGCTTCTTGATAGTAGGTCCGTGAACAAGAAGCGGACCCGTCATGAACCTTTCTTTTGCCCTGCCGAAATCTCCCGAAAGTCCCGCCGCCGGCGGCGCGCTGGAAGGCCGAAACGCGCGCAAAACCGAGGGTTCGCAAGCGCGGGACGGGTTTTCCGAAATGCTCGACCAGCTGGCATCCTTCATCCCGGCGAATGCTGAGGGCGACGGCGCATTGCCGGACCGGCAGGCGCAGGATTTGCCGGGCGGCAAGGAATTGCCGGTCGATGCCGCAAGCTTGCCGGTGTTGCCGGACGATGCTTCCGGCACTCCGCTCGGAGTGCCGCAACTGGCCGTGACGCTGGAGACCGGTGTCGTCCCCGAGACCGGTTCTCGCGCTGCACCCGGCAATGCGCCAGGCACGCCGTCGGCGCTGCATACGCCGGCCGGTACGAACGTGGCGGCAAGCCCGGCGCAAGGCGGGGGGCTTGAAGTGCGTATTTCCGCTGCGCAGGCCCCGCAGGACGGCCGCCTTGCTGCGGCTGGTTCGGCAGTGCAGAACGGCATGGCGGCAATCACGCTGCCGGGCGCTGCAGCAGAGGCCGCCGCATCGGCAGAAGCCGCGACAACGGTGACTGCGAAGGTGGAAACTGCCGCGGCGCAAGTGGGCGATCGCGCTGCACTGGGCGCACCGGGGGCCATGCGTTCGGATGGCGGCGACAAACCTTCCTCGGAAGAGGGCGGCAAACCGGCTGAAGACAGCGCACTTGCCGACAAGGGCAAGCTGCGGGCGATGGCCCAGACCGATACCGCGAAACCCGCGGCGCAAGGCATTGCGGCGCTTTCCGACGAGAGCACGGCATCGGTTCGGCCTGTGGCCGCCGCGCCGCGTCCGATCGCGGGCGACCAGTTCGCCAATGTCGAACGCGTGGTCGAGCATCTGATGGCCGCCCGCCAGGTCGACCTGACGAAATCGGCAGCCATTGCCGTGGCGCATCGCGAATTCGGGCAGCTGACCGTGACCTTCGACCAATCGGCGGGCGGCATGAATGTCGAGATCGCCGCGCAGGACGGGGAAACCCAGCGGGCTCTGGCCGCGGCAATGGCCAACGAGCGGCCCTCCGCCCGCCAGCCCGAAGCGTTCACGCAGGCGGCACAGGCAGGCAACCAGCCCGCGGCCAATGGTGAGCGCGGGGCAGGCGGTAACGCTGCGGGTTCGGGCACGGGCCAGGCCGACGCCGAGCAGCAGCGTTCGCAGCAATCCGACCAGCGCGGACGCCGTGATGGCGGCAGCGCTGGCCATTCCAACCCGCAGGCCCAGCCGCCGTCTTCCGATGACGCGCTCTACGCCTGATCCGATTCAGATTTTAGCAGGAAACCACCATGTCGACCGAAAACGCTCCCCAGGAACCCGTCAAGAAGAAGGGAGGGCTGCTCAAGATGGCGCTGTTCTCTCTCGTGCTGCTCGCCGCGGGCGGTGGCGGCACCTATGCCGCGTTCGCCAGTGGCATGCTGGGCCCCGACGGTGAGAAGGAAGATCCGAACCCCAAGCTGGTGCTCAAGGGTGACGAGGACCCGTTTCCGGCGGCGAGCGAAGGCGACCTGAAGGACAAGGCCGCCGTCGTTCACGGCGCGGGCGGCGGCAAGTACCGCACCGCCTATTACGATTTCACCGAGGAGTTCACTTCGAACCTCGGCAACAGCGGTGCGCTGGTGCAGGTCAGCCTAGCTGCATCGACGCATTACGACGGCCGCGTGCTGATGTGGCTCGACGAGCATGAAACCGCGCTGCGCTCGCGGATCCTGACCGAACTGGCCGCAACGGATGAAGCCGATCTTGCCAGCGTGGCGGGCAAGGAAAAGCTGCAGCAACGGCTCACCAAGGCGATCAACGAAGCGCTCGAGGAACGCGAAGGCTTCGGCGGTGTCGACAACGTCTACTTCCGGTCGTTCATCGTCCAATGATGAACGAGCCGACCCCCGTAGCACAGGCCCCCGCCGCGCAGCATTGCGCCGAGCTGCTGAGCCGCGCGGCCACGCCGCCCGATCTCGACATCGAATTCGCCCGCTTCGCTCGCGCGGCGGCACTCGAGGCAGCTGGGCAAGTGGCCCAATTGTGTGACGATCGCGCGATCGTGGTCGACGTTGCCGAAACCGAATTGATGCCGGTGGCCGACTGGTACGCACAGGTCGGCACCGCGCATCGGCACAGCTTCTTCGCGCTCGGACAGGAAAGCCGAGGCATCTTGGCATCGGTCCGGATCGGCGAACTCGTCGGCGAATTCGAACGGATCCTCGGCGGAACCGGCGATGTCGACGAGGGCTGCACCGCATTGCCCGCTTCGGCGCGCTATTTCGCCCAGCAGTTCGAGGACCGCATGGCCGAAGTGCTGCGCCGGGCGAGCGACCAGCGCGGTATCGCCGCCAGCGCCAATGGCGACGTGATCGAACAGGTGGCACCCTTCGGCGGCGGCGAGCGGGTGTGGACGACGACGCTGGCAGTCAGCAGCACCAAGACCGCGCGCAAATGGTCGATCCGGCTCGCCGCATGCGAGCAGACCATCGCCGGGATCGTCGGTACGCGCACCGTATCGCCCGCCAAGGGCCGGCCGATCGGCGCGCGCGGCATCAACGGTTCGGCGATCGCCGATGTGGCTCTGCCGCTGCGTGCGGTGCTGGTCGATGTCCCGATGTCCATTGCGCGGTTGGCCAGCCTCGCACCCGGCGCGGTCATCCCCGTGGCCGTGAACCGCAATGTCCCGCTGCTGATCGGCGACCTCACCATTGCCCATGGCTGCGTCGGCGAACTCGACGACCGTGTGGCGCTCGAACTCAACCAGACTTCTCTCTCGGAGTAACACCCAATGGCTACGCATGCAGACGGCTTCGGCCTTATCCAGGATATCGATGTCCAGCTCACCGTGGAACTCGGCCGCAAGTCGATGCGCCTGCGCGACGTGCTCGCGCTCGGCGAATCGAGCGTTGTCGAACTCGACCGCCTGACCGACGAGCCGCTCGACATGTTCGTCAACGGCAAGCTGATCGCGCGCGGCGAGGTGATCGCCCAGGGCAACCGGTTCGCGATCCGGGTGCTGGAAATCATGGGCGCAGGGTCGAGCGAGCCGGCAGTCGAACGCCGCGCGCAGCCGATCACTGTCACTCCGGCTCCCACGGCCGAGACCGCCTGATGTTCTGGTACATCCTCAAGCTGCTGATCCTGTTGCCGCTGATCGGCTTCATGATCTGGGGCAGCCTGAAGCTGGCCAAGAAGATGCAGGGCCAGTTCGGCGCGCCCACGGGCGGCAGCAAGGCGGTGCGCATCGTCGAAACCACCATGCTTTCGCCCACGCTGCGGCTGGCGGTAATCGAGTTCCATGGCCGCGAGATCCTCGTCTCGACCTCGCGCAACGGCCTGACCCGGCTGGCCGAAGCGCCCGCTCGCGAGCAGGCCGGGGACATCGTCCAGTGATCCTCCGCCTGTCCAAGCTGGCTGCCAGGCTGGCCGCCACCGCCACGGCGCTGCTCTATCCCGCGCTGGCCAGCGCGCAGACCGGGGATACCGCGGTCTCGGGCGCGCTCGACCGCGCCTTCGGCCAGATGGCGGGCGCCGGCGGCGAACCGCTGAGCCTGTCGCTCCAGCTGCTGCTGGTGATGGGCCTGCTGACCATCCTGCCCGCGCTGCTGCTGATGATGACGAGTTTCACGCGCATCATCGTGGTGCTCGCGATCCTGCGTCAGGCGCTCGGCCTGCAGCAATCGCCGCCCAACCAGGTCCTGATCGGGATCAGCCTGTTCCTGTCGCTGTTCATCATGGCACCGACGCTGGAGCGCGTTAACGAGGCGGCTATTGCGCCTTACTCCGCCGGCGAGATCGGTGCGGAAGTCGCGATCGAGCGCGCCGGCGACCAGTTCCATGGCTTCATGATCCGCCAGACCCGCGAATACGACCTCGAGATGTTCGCCGACATCGCCGGGGCGGGGCAGTTCGCCAGCCCGCAGGACGTGCCGTTCTCGATCCTGTTGCCGGCCTTCGTGACCAGCGAACTCAAGACCGCCTTCCAGATCGGCTTCATGCTGTTCCTGCCCTTCCTTGTCATCGACCTCGTCGTCTCCAGCGTGCTGATGAGCCTCGGCATGATGATGATGAGCCCGATGATCGTTTCGCTGCCCTTCAAGCTGCTGCTGTTCGTCCTCGTCGACGGCTGGGCGCTGCTGATGGGTTCGCTCGCCTCAAGCTTCGGATAGATCTCATGGACGAAAGCGCCGTACTCCTTTCCATGGCCGACCGCATGTTGTGGATCGCCGCCCTGGTCGCAGCCCCGATCCTGCTGGCGAGCCTCGCCATCGGCTTGGTCATCGGTCTGATCCAGGCCGCCACTTCGGTCAACGAGCAGACGCTCACCTTCGTCCCCAAGCTGGGCGCGGTGGCCTTCGTGCTGGTTATCCTGGGCGCGTCGATGATGGCGCTGGTGGGCGATTTCACCCAGGACGTCTTTACCGAAATCGCGCGGATCGGCGACTGAGGCCACGCGCGGTGAACGGGCTCGATCTCGGCCTCGGGGCGCTGGAGCAGGACATGTGGCGGGTGGTCTTTCTGATGACCCGGCTCGGTGCCGCGCTGCTGGCCGCCCCGTTCTTCGGTGCGACTTCCGTGCCGATGTCGGTGCGCGTGTCGATCACCGGCGCGCTGGCCATTTTCGTGTCCGTATGGATGCCCGAAATCGCCACGCCGCCGGCGCTGCTCTCGCTCGAAGGACTGCTGGCCGTGGCGGGCGAGGTGATCATCGGGCTCGCGCTCGGCTTCGTGCTCCAGCTGGCATTCGCCGCGCCGACCGTGGCCGCCGAACTGATCAGCGGCGGGATGGGCATGAGCATGGCGGTATCGCAGGATGCCATGGGCGGCGGCACGACGACCTCCTTCGGCCAGTATTTCGTGATCGTCCTCACGCTGATCTTCCTGGCGACCGGCGCCCATCTGCACTGGATCGCGCTGGTGACCGAGAGCTACAACGCGTTCCCGCCCGGACAGACCTGGCTCGGCGCGGACCGTTTCGCCGCGATCGCCGGATTTGCCAGCTTCATGTTTGAAACCGCGCTGCGGATCGCGCTGCCGGTGACCGTGATCCTGCTGCTGGTCCAGGTGCTTACCGGCGTGCTCAGCCGTTCGGCGCCCTCGCTCAACCTGTTCGCGCTGGGCCTGCCGGCGGGCGTGCTTGCGGGCATGGCGGCGCTGATCATTTCCGCACCGCTGATCTACGACCAGTTTACCGGCCTCGTCGGTGACGCGTTGGCGCAAACCGAAAACGTGATCCTGCCATGAGCGAGACCGCCGGCGAAAAGACCTTCGCACCAACCGAAAAGCGGTTGGCCGATGCCGCGAAGAAGGGCGATGTGCTGCGGTCGAAGGATGCGGGCACGGCGGCGGTGATGTTGCTCGGCGGTGCGTGGCTGGCGCTGGCCGGACCGTGGCTGCTCGAAGGGCTGGCCGGCTTGGCGCGCGATGCCTTCCTGTTCGATGCGCGTGACATCCGCGATTTCACGATTTCCGGCCTGTTGATGAAAGGGCTGCTGCTCGGCGTCCCTGCAATCCTGACGCTCGCCGTACCGGTGATTCTGGTGACGTTGCTCACCCAGCTCGCGTTCGGCCGCGGACGCTGGGTGCTCGACAACCTCAAGGCCAAGGGCCAGCGCATCAATCCGCTCTCGGGTCTCAAGCGGATGTTCGGCCCGCAGGGGCTGGTCGAGATGGGCAAGGGGCTGCTCAAGGTCGCATTGCTCGGGAGCATTGCCGGGGCATGGTGGTGGACCAGCATGGAAACCGTGATCGGGCTGGGACGGGGCAATCTCTCGGCCCAGCTGTCGGCGGCCTGGCACTCGATCGTCTCGCTGATCTTCGCGCTCGGCGGGGGATTGATCGTGATCGCCTTTGTCGACCTCCCGATCCAGTGGCTGCGGCAGCAGAAGCGGCTCAAGATGAGCCACCAGGAAATGCGCGACGAGAACAAGGAAGCCGAAGGTTCGCCCGAAATGCGTGCCGCGCGGCGGCAGCGCCAGCGCGATATCGCCACCGGCTCTGTCTCCGGTGCGATGCGCGAGGCGCAGTTCGTCGTCACGAACCCGACCCATTTCGCGGTTGCGATGACCTATGACCCGGCCAAGGCCTCCGCCCCGATCGTCCTGGCGAAGGGCCGCGGCGACAAGGCCATGGCGATGAAGGAACTCGCCCGCGAGATGGACCTGCCGATGCTCGAGCTGCCGCAGCTCGCCCGTTCGGTCTATTACACCACGCGCGAGCGGCAGGTGATTTGCGAAGACCTCTACGGTGCGGTCGCTTCGGTTCTGGCCTATGTCTTCTCGCTCAAGCGGGGCGAAACGCCGCCGCTGCCCGCGGTCGAAGTGCCCGCGGCGCTGCGGTTCGATACCGAAGGGCGGATCGCTGTTAATCTCGCCAGTGAAGCGTCGTTCTCAGAGCGATGAGTATTGCAACTTCCTCGATCGCCACCACGCTCGGCATCGGCAGCGGCGTAGACATGACCGGTCTTGCCGAGCAGCTTGCCGAAGCGCAGTTTGCCGGGCGCAACGAACGGCTCGCGACGAAGTCGGAAACGCTGGAGCAGCGCATCTCGCTTGCCGGATCGATCCGCAGCAGTTTCTCGACCTTCGCCTCGGCGCTGGGCGAGCGCATGCGGACGGGCGATCTCGCCCCGCTGCCCAATATCGGCAACACTTCGGTGGCCGCCGTCTCCTCGCCGGTGGGCTCGATCGGCAAGGGTAGCTACTCGCTCGAAGTGACCAAGCTGGCCACCAACCAGGTGCTGACCGGCCCGGTTTACGCCAGTGCCACCGACACGGTCGGGGCAGGATCGCTGACGATCCGTTTCGGGTCCGTCACCAATGCCGCATTTGCCGAAGACACCGGCCGCACGCCGCTGTCGATCGATATCGCTGCCGGTGCAACGCTGAAGGATGTGGCATCCGCGATCAACGGCAAGAACGCGGGCCTCAATGCCTATGTCGCGCAGACATCCGCCGGCGCGCAGCTGGTGGTGAAGGGTGCCGACGGCGCACAGAACGGGTTCGTAATCGAAGCCGCCGAAGACGGGGCAGATCCGGGACTGTCGGCCCTGGCGTGGCAGCCGGGCGGGGACCCGGCCCGGCTCGTATCGACTTCTGCCGATGCCGAATTCCTCCTCGACGGGCTTGCCCGGACCAGCGCGTCGAACACTATTCCCGGCGTTGCGCCGGGGCTGTCGCTGACACTTACCGGCACCAATGCCGGTGCGCCGACCACGATCCGCTTCAACAGTCCCGACAGTGCGCTGTCGAGCGTCATGCAGGACATCACCGGCGCACTCAACGAGATCGTATCGGAGCTGCGCAGCGCGATCGATCCGCTTACGGGCCCGCTGTCGCGCGATGCCGGCGCCCGCGCACTGCGCAGCGAGCTGTCCGCGCTCGGTTCGCTTGTCGTCATGCCCAACGCGCCCGACGGCGCCCCGCGCACTCTGGCGGAACTGGGCCTCGCCATCGAACGCGATGGCAGCTTCCGCTTCGACAATGACACGCTCACCGATGCGCTCGAGCGTGATCCCGCGGGTGTGGCAGCGATGTTCACCACCGGGATCAACGGCATCTACGCCACCATCGACCGGATGGCGCGCTCGAACAGCATGGCAAGCGATCCGGGATCGCTGGCGGGCTCGATCGCGCGCTATGAAAAGCAGACCGACCAGCTCAACCGCGACATGGAAAAGCTGGCTGAAAAGCAGGAAGCCCTGCGGTCCAGCATGGTGGCCCGCTTCGCCAGCGCCGACGCGCGGGTAGCGGCATCGCAATCCACCCTGTCCTTCCTCCAGTCCCAGATCGATATCTGGAACTCGCAGGGCGACTGACATGCTGGCACGCGCGCGACCCGGTGACGCCTACCGCGAAAGCAATTTCGATGCCCGGCTGGTCACCAGCGGGCGCGAAGACCTGATCCTGATCTGTTTCGACGACCTGATCGAGAACCTGGGCGTGCTGGAAATCGCCGAGACCCGCAACGACCGGGCGGTCCGCAGCCGCACGCTGACACGCTGCGTCACTGCCTTGACCGCGCTGGAACTGGGGATCGACCGCGAAGCCGAAATGGCTGCCAGCCTCGCGCAATTCTATGGCGCGGCGAAGGCGCTGCTGCTGGATTCGATCCGCGTGGTCGACCTCGACAAGATCAGGGAACTACGCGACGACCTGCGTGAAATCGCCTTGGCGTTCCGTGCCGCCCAGCGCGCCGCGCGCGGGGGCTGACCGGCGCTTCCATCCGCCCGCGCGTCGAGCGGGACAGTTGCAGGCGGGTTGCAGGGCAATTCAACCGGGTTCGTCCTGCTCCCCGACATGGGCGCTTACCTTGACCAGCGCGGCGCCATATGCGCCGACCAGAGCGATGGCGGGGTCCGCGGCGAAGAGGTTGCCTTCCTCGATCTCATCGACGATCTTGACCATGCCCGATGCGGAGCCGCCCGCCGCGCGGGAGAGCAGCACGCCGCTCAGCGGCCCGACCAGTTCCAGCGCGGCGCAGACTGCGGCGTCGGCTTCGAGCAGCCGGGCCAAGCGAGCGCGGCTGGCGCGCGGCGTAATGAACGGAGCAAGCTGGGTGGGCGCGGTGTCGAGAAGGTCGGCCATCGCCAGGATGGCATCGGATGCCGTTGCGAAACCGTCGACCGAACATGTGTCGACCAAGTCCAGCAGTCTGGTGTTCCAGAGAGGCATTGGCACGCACCCCGTATGAACGCGCCGTTTCCGGCAACGTTGCAGCGTGAATACACTGCTATACTGGCGGATGTCATCCGCCCGGCAGCCAATTTCACCCGATAATTCTACCGGACTGTCATGGGGTACTTACCAAGTGCTTACGCGTTCTCGCTTTCGACGATCGCCAGCTTGAGCTTTGCCAGGGCCGAAGACTTGAGCTGGTGGACGCGCGGGACGCTGACGTCGAGCACCGCCGCGATCTCGGTCAGGTTCAGTTCCTCGATGAAGTGCAGCTTGATGACCAGTTGCAGCCGTTCGGGCAGATTGCCGATCGCTTCGGCCAGAGCGGCGCGATCGCCCGTTTCCAGCAATTGCGCCTCGGCGTCGGGCTCGGCCGACTGGAAGGTCGGGTCAGAATCCGAATAGCAATCCTCCAGATCCACCACCCGCGTCGCCAGTTGCGTGCGCATTTCGTGATACTCCCCTATCGAAATCTGCAATTCCGCCGCGATTTCCTTGGCGGAGGGGGCGCGTCCCAGCGTGCTGCGCAGGCGATCGACGGCCGCATCGATGCGGCGCAGCCGGCCAGCCGCACCGCGTGCATGCGGCGACTGTGCGCGCAGCAGGTCGATCATCGCTCCGCGCACGCGCATTTTCGCATAAGCGGCAAAGCCGTCTTCGCCCGGCCGGTCGTGGCGCTGTGCGCATTCGGTCAGCGCGATCATGCCGGCCTGGATGAGGTCGTCGACATCGACTGCCGCGCCGCCGCTGCCTTCGTAATACCACGCCAGCTTGCGGACCATGGGCAGGAAATTGCCGATGCGCTCGTTGATTGCGCCGCCATAGGCGCGCTGCGCGTTGAAATGGGTATGGTCGTATCTCATGCAGCCAAGGCCTCCGTTTGATGGCCGAGTTGTTCTGTCTGTTCGGGTGTTTCGTCGCCCACGACCGCGATCACCTCGATCGGTTGCGAAGCGGGCAGTTCGTTGATCGACAGCACCAGGCATTGCGGCGCGCGCTGGCGCAGCAGTGCGGTCAGTGCGCGGCGCGCGCGTGGCTGGACGATCAGTGCAGGGCGGACCGCAGCCGGATCACGCTGGGCGACGATGGCTGCGATGCGTTCGCCGATCGAGCGGGCGAGGTCGGGTTCGATGACGATTTCGCCCGAGGCGGGATCCTGCAGCCCGCCGACCACCATTTCCTCGAGCTGTGCAGCCAGCGTGATGACCGGCAACTTCGCATCGGGCGGGCAAGTTTCGCTCACGATCATCGCGCCCAGATCCGCGCGGACGATGTCGATCAGGCGATCGTGTTCGGCGGTCTGCTGCGCGGCCAGCGACAGGCTGGAGAAAACGCGCAGCGAATGGCGCAGCGAAATGCCGTCGGCGAGAAGCGCCTTGAGCACGCGGGTCACGGCTGCCAATGTCAGCGGCTGCGGTGTGATCGTTTCGATCAGCTGGCCATGGCGTCCGCGCAAGTGGTCGATCAGGTCGCGGACCTGGTCGGGGCCGAGCAGGTCGTGCGCCCGGGTCGCCAGCAATTGGTGGATGTGGGTGGCGATGACGCTTTCGGGATCGACCGCGAGATAGCCTTCGGCAACCGCGAGGTCGCGCGTGCCGGGATCGATCCACAGCGCCGGGCAGCCGAAGCTGGGATCGACCGTCGCTTCGCCGGGGATCGGCTGTGAATTCATCGCTTCGCCGGTATCGATGGCGAGCAAGTGGTTGGGCTTGATCTTGCCCCCGCCGATCGCCGCGCCCCCCAGCGTGATGCGATAGCTGTCGGGATCGACTTCGAAGCTGTCTTCTATGCGGAACTGCGGGACGATGAAGCCGAAGGTCTGGCACATCTGCTTGCGCAGTCCGGTGAGACGCGCGACCAGCGTGGCCCCGTGCTTCTCGTCGGTCAAGTGGATGAGGCCGTAGCCGAGCTGGACCGTGACCAGCGTCTGGTCGGACACCTCGTCGATCGCGATATGCGAAGGATCGGGGGTGACGACGGGCTCGGGCACGTTCTGCGCCGCGTCCTCGCGCTTGCGCAGGCTGTGCCACAGCCAGAACGCCCCGGCCGACAGCGGCAGGATGATCGACTGCGGCATTGCCGGAATGCAGCCGATAACGAAGAGGATGCACGCGACCGGCAGCCAGATCTTCGGATCGGACAACTGCCCGCCGATCTGGTCGGTCAGATTGCGTGCGTCGGATACCCGCGTGACGATCACTGCGGCGGCGATCGACAGCAGCAGCGCGGGCACCGAGGCGACCAGCGCATCGCCGACTGCCAGCGTGATGTAGAAGCTGGCGGCATCGCCCGCCGACAGGTCATGCGTCGACATGCCCAGCACGAGCCCGGCGATCACATTGATCAGCAGGATCAGCAGCGCGGCAACCGCATCGCCCTTCACGAATTTGCTGGCACCGTCCATCGAACCGTAGAAGTCGGCTTCGGTGGCGATCTCGCGCCGCCGCGCCTTGGCTTCCTCGGCGGTCAGCAGGCCTGCGGCGAGATCAGAATCGATCGCCATCTGCTTGCCGGGCAAGGCATCCAGCGTGAACCTGGCGGAGACTTCGGAGACGCGGCCCGCACCCTTGGTGACGACCATCAGATTGATGATCATCAGGATCAGGAAGACGAAGATGCCGACCGCGAAATTGCCGCCGATCAGGAATGCGCCGAAGGCTTCGATCACCTTGCCCGCCGCCGCACCGCCTTCGTGCCCGTTGAGCAGGACGATGCGCGTCGAGGCGACGTTAAGCGCCAGGCGCAGCAGCGTGGCGAACAGCAGGACCGACGGGAAGGACGAGAAATCGAGCGGTTTCTGGGCGTTCATGGCGGCCATCAGCACCGACACCGACAGCGCGATATTGAGTACGAAGAAGACATCGAGCAGCATTGCCGGGATCGGCACCACCATCAGCAGGATGATGGTGAGGATCCCGAAGGGAAGCGCGAGCCCCGGGTTGAAGAAGGTCCGCGCGCTCACAGCCCGAACGCCCTGAACTTGTCATAGGCGGCGGCGATCTGCGTTTGCGCGCGGCCATTGCCCGGGCCGGTATCACCGAAGGTGGCGCGCAGCGTATCGGCCATCGAGGGCCGGGCTGCGGGATTGCTTGGCAGGGCGGGGGGCGCAAGCCCGCCCGAACTGCGCATGCTGCGCTGGGCGGGCTGCTGCGCGGCCAGTCCGGCGAATTGCTGTTCGATCCGCGGCCCGGTGCCCGGCAGCGGCGTGTCGCCATAGGCGCGCGCCACCTTGTCGCGCATCAGCGACATGACGTCACCGACCGAGCGCGGAGCGCCGCCGTCATAGAAGATCGAGCGGTTGGCCCGCGCGGCCTGTGGCATCATGGCCGCCGCCGACTGATCAGGATTGCTGGCCAGCGCGCCGAGGAACTTCTGTGCTCCGCCGAGGCCGAGGAAATGCGCCAGATAAAGCTCGGCCGGTTCGGCCTCGCGTCCCAGCACGGTCTGCAGGCCGGCAGCGTTCTCGCGCGTCAGCTCGGCGGCCATCAGCGAGGAGGTGTCGGCATCGTAGCGCAGCGACAGCAGGTGGTCGCGCGTCGCGTGGTCGGCAACGCGGCCGTTCTTGCCGATCGCGGCGTCGGCCCATTCCATCCCGTGCTTGGCGCCGTGCCGGTCGAGCGTGCGCAGCCAGGTCGAGTCGATGAACTGGTAGAGCCCGGTCGCGCTCGAGGTGCCGGCCTTGGCGCTGGGATCGAGACCCGATTCCAGCTTGGCCTGCGCGAGCAGATAATCGAAGTCGACACCCGTCCGCGTGGCAGCGCGCGCAATGGCGCTCTGCACGTTGGCCGACTGGACTGGATTGATGGTAGGCACGCGATCTCCGGAATTAACTGTCCCGGGAGATCAGCAAGGTCCG